>Ga0114129_10004313_pt1 | contig 20107 bp, 11 predicted proteins | sample RhiMetdeltSRZDD1_FD_80071 | JGI IMG/M metagenome (GOLD analysis project Ga0114129, IMG submission 80071) | Populus rhizosphere microbial communities from Tennessee, USA - Rhizosphere MetaG P. deltoides SRZDD1 (version 2) (version 2) | ecosystem: Host-associated > Plants > Roots > Rhizosphere >... | reverse complement strand
CGCGAGCGACGGCCGCATCACGATCCTCGTCTCGCACCGCTTCAGCACGGTGCGGATGGCCGATCTCATCGTCGTCCTCGACGGCGCGCGCGTCGTCGAAGTCGGCGCGCACGAAGATCTGGTGGCCAAAGGCGGCCAGTACGCGGAGCTCTATGGAATCCAGGCCGCCGCTTATCGCTGAAATCGAGTGCGAAGTCAGGAGCTGCTTGCATGACGCAGGTGGTCACGCCGCCGCCGGTCAATCATGTGCGCCGTGCGCAGGTGCTCGCGGAGATTCGAGCCCTTCGGAAACAGTTCAATCGCTGGTTCAGGGCTCGGACGAAGAGCGATCAGGACGACAACGGGTCGCCGCGCGGCCAGTATCGGTCGCAGCTTGCCGCGCTCAGGGCCGAAGTCCTCGGCGCCGCCCGCATCATCTCGGAGAGCATCCGCACGCTCGACGTCAGCGGGTCGTCGGGATCGGTCTACGAGCGGTGTGCGCGAATCGAACGGCAGATCATCTGGCTGTGGCGGGTCTGGCTGTTCTTCCGCGACAAGTTCGATCAGCGGGATGACCCGCGGTACAAAGAGCTGCTCCTGGCGGCCGACGAGGTCGTGTGGAGCTGCTTTTCGCCCTTCTTTCAGCACGAGGAAACCAGCGGGCTCACGGAACCGCCGCCGCTCCCGTACGTCGAGGCCGATTACTCGCCGTCCGCGCTTCGCCGCGATCAGAGGGACGCGCTGCAACGCCGTGGCCCCGACTTCGTCCTCGTTCAGAAAGCGTTTCAGAAGCTGCCGGTGGCCCTCCTGAAAGTTCCGATTACGTCGGTCGGCAATCCCTGGGCGCTCGTGCTGATTGGACACGAGACGGGACATGTCATCCAGCCGCTCATTCCTGGCGGCGAGAAACCCTTTCCAGAAGTCTTCCAGGACCGAATCGAGGGCGTCGTCCGCGACCAAGGCGGATCCGGCGACGATGCGAAGCGATGGAAGAACTGGGCGCCGGAGATTTTCGCTGATTGGTATTCCGTCGTGACGATGGGCCAGTGGGCAATCTGGGCCATGGCTCAGTTCGAGATCGCCGATCCCACCGTCATGGCCACGCGTCGCACCGCGTATCCCGCGCCGGTGGTGCGGCTCGCGTTGCTCGCGGCGCTGGCCGATGAGTACGACATGCCGGGCTCGAGAGTGCTCGACGATCTGCAGATTGACGTCGCAACGATTGCGGCGATCGACGCTGAGACCGCACGGGACGTCACGTACATCGACGCCGTTGTCGCGGCGATCATGTCCTCGATTCCGGAAACGCTGCCGCCGCTCGAAACGATCGTCGGCTTGAACGCGACCGACTACGGAGTCGCCGATCCGGATCGAGACGCGCCGATTCCCGGAGCCGTTCAACAGTGGGCCGACTATCTCCTTCAACCGGCGGGCGCCGCTCCCGAGAGCAAGAAGCGAAACAGCGCACGCCTCGTTGCGGCCGGCACCGCGCAGGCATGGTGGGACGGTGTCTTCGTCCGCGGCGCGGCGAATCCGGCGGCGCTGCGGACGGCGGCGCTCAAAGCGATGCGGGACGCCGCCATGCCGGGGGTGAGGTCCGCGGCGGCTCCGGACGTCGTCAGGCCCGATGCCGGCCGCGACCTCGCGAAATTCCTGGAGCATTTCGAAGACGACTCACTGGAAGACGACGCGCCCTCGGAGTGAGCCGCGCAGGCCGGCTTCACATTGAAACGCCTCCTCCCTGGCGGACGACTGGCGACCGCCGCGGGTTCGAGCTAGTATTCGCAGCCGCCCCCCCGGAATACACCTCATGCGGTGCACCATTCTCGCCGCGCGTCGCGAGGACGGGTCTGGCTGGACGCTCGACGTTTCGTGCGCAGGGCTCGCGGACTTTCCTGCGCTCGAGCTGACGCTTCCGCCGACGACCGCGAGCGCGACGCTCTTCCCGCTGCCGCACGATCCCGACGGTGAGGTCTGGGCAGATACGCCGCAGCGTCAGCTCTGGGCCGAGGCCGATGGAAAAACGGGAAAGCGGCTGGCGGACGCCCATCACAAGATTCTGCAGAACAGCGCCAACCGCGAAACGATCGACGCCTTCGGCCGCTATCTGACCTCGTTGTTGTTCGGCGGGCGATGGTCGACGCTCGACGAGAAGGTTCCAGCAGGCGAACCGCTGGAGATCGATCTGCACATCACAGCGGACGATTCCGTGCTGCTCCGGCTGCCGTGGGAGATGATGCACGGCGACAAGGGTGCGCTGGCCGCTCATGCCGCCAGGAAGATCGCGTTGACGCGAATCGTCGCTCCGAAAAAAGCCGTCGCCGATATTCCCGATCAACGACGGCCGCTGCGGATTCTGTTCGTCATCGGCCGCCAGATCGATCAGGAGCGCATGCGCGCCGGCGCGGAATTCCTCGGGCTGCTGCGGCAGCTGCGCGTGCCGACCAACACCACGTTGACGAGCTTCCAGAACGCGGACGTGCTGGTTCAGCACCTCGACGAAACGACGCCCGACGAACTGCAGACCGCGGTGCGCGAGTTCCAGCCGTCGGTCGTGCACTTCATCTGCCACGGCCAGGTCATCTCGAAGAAGGTCCACATTCTGCTGACCAAGCGGGCAGAGGAGGGAAACGTCAAGGCCAGGAAGAGTACGGATCCACATCCGTGCTCGGCGAAGGAGCTGCTCGCGCTGCTGCGCGACGCGAACGGTGCGTTGCCTCCGGTCGTCGTGCTGAATGCGTGTCGTACCGCGGACGCGGTCTCGCGAGTCGAGGAAGCGAGCTCGGCGCTCTCGTTCGCGGCGCAGCTCGTCGAGGGCGATGAATTCGGCGGAGTGGCGATGGCCGTCGGCATGGCGGGCGAAGTGGACGATCGCGCGTGCCAGGTCTTCACGCTACGCTTCTACCAGGCGATCATCGACAAGCAATCCGTCAGCATGGCGACCGCTCAGGGACGCCGCGGCGCCCTGCTCGAGTACCCCGAGCTGCAGAATTCGATCGAGTGGATTCGGCCGACGCTCTTCCGGGCGGACGGTGTGGCCTCGGCGCTGCCGATGCAGGCGCCGACGCGCAATCTCGGCGCGGTCGCACGGCAGTACCGGAAGGAAGGCACGTTCGGCCCGTTGTTGTGCGATCGCTTCGATTTGCTCTCGGCGGCGCAGGATTTCCTGAAGCGGGCCGCGCAGTCGAAAGATGACGACACGCTGGTGCTGCCCTTCAGAGTCAGCCATCCTGCGGGCGGCGTCGGCAAGACCCGCCTCCTCGAGGAAATCGCCGGACTCTCCGTGCACCTCGGATTTCTGCCGATCATCCTCCGGAACCGCAAAGGGTGCGAGCCGCCGAAGAATTTCGTCGAGCTCGCCATCCAGATCGCGGCCGCGGCCGACGAAGCGCGAACGAACTTCAAGGCGGCGGCTCAGGCCGCCGGCGCTGAACCGGCCGCCGGTGCCGACTCGCTGCGCGTCGCGGCGGCTTATCGCCTGGCCGTGCCGCTTGGAACCGTGCTGCCCGATGTCGTCAATCCGGTCACGTACAGCCAGCTGATGCGGCAGCTGCCGGAGTTCCTCGAGCAGAGTCGAAAACTGAACGCGGCCACGACGTTCGCGACGGTGCGACCGACTATCCTCGACGACTGCGCGAGCGCGATGCACGACGTCCGGAAATCACCCGATGAACGATATCGGGTCCTCCTTCTCATCGACGATCTTCATCGCTATGCCGGCCTCGCGGGCGAGCTCATCGACGAAGGCCGCGTCTGGGGTCTCGGCACGCCCGAACTGCCGCTGCCGTTCATCTTCACCTTCATGACGAACACGGACGAGGGGCAGTCCATCGACGCGAAATTGAAACAACGAAAAGTCGATATCGGCGATCCGCACGAGATCAGACCCTTCGAGACCACGTTCGAAAGGCGCCTGGCCTCCAAGCAGATTCTGCTCGGCGAGTGGCAGTGCGTGCCGACGTCGAGTCCGAACGAGCGCGGACGAGTCGAGAAGCTGCTGGGCCTCATCGAGCAGCACACCGAAGGCCGCCCGAAGGAATTCAATTCCGACAGCGTGCGCGCCTATGTGCGAACCGGGCGGGAATTCGACGTGTTCGTCGACGCCAGGTTCGAGGACATGCTGAAGAAGTGGCCATGACGGAACGCGACGATCCGATTCAGCGGCGGTTCGACATCGAGCTGGCCGCCATTCGGCGCGAGCGCGCCGCCGCGTTGCCGGGCGAGGCGCTCGCCTGGCTCGCGCTCGCGCCGGCCTGGCCGGTCGACGCGATGACGCGGCAGTTCCCGGTGGGTCCAGGAACGATGGGTGACGGCCCGGCCGTGACCGAGATGCTGACCAACGCGCGGCAGCAGAAGGTCGTCGACGTCGTGCCGTCTCCATTTCACGACCTGGTCGAGTTGACGGCCGATCGCGAATCGGTCCTGGCGACCCTCGCGCAGGATCCGTCGCTCGGCGCGGGCTTCCTGCGCCGCGAGCTGGTTCGCGCCGCGAAGTCCATGGACGTCACGGCCGGCGACATCCTCACCGGCAACCCGGCGCTGAAGCGATGGGTCGCGCTCGCGAGCCGTGCCGAGCGCGACGAGGACGTCGGGCGCGAGCTGGAGCAGCAGGTCGAAGCCGCGCTGCGCGAGACCGCCTCGGGACACGTCTCGCTCGCCGACGCGCTTCGCTGGATCGAAACAGCGGAACCGATGGGCCGCCTGTTCGGCGGCGCCATCCAGGCGTCTGTCGATCGGTCGCACCGGCTGCTCGAGCTCGCGTACCGCCGCCACGACGACGTGCGGCGGCTGCGCAATTACTATCCGCGCGCGGCGCAAACCGACGCGTTCCGCCGGCTGCTCTCCGATGGCACGCAGTGGGCGCTGCATTTCGTCGGCTCGGGCGGCGCCGGCAAGACGATGCTGATCCGGCACATCGCCGTCGCGCTCGCCGACGAACAACGCCTCGCCGTCGCGCGGGTCGACTTCGATCATCTGAATCCGGATTATCCGCGCCGCTCGCCCGGCCTGCTGCTGATGCATCTCGCCGAGGATTTACAGCTGCAGGTCGGCGCCTACGCCGAACGCGGATTCCGGCGATTCAACGAGGCCATCAAAGCGGTCAACGATCGGATCCGCGGCGCGATGTACGGCGATCTCGACGACGACGCGCTGCTGCTCGACGAGAAAGTCCGCGACGCCATCGCGCGGTTCGGCGAAGCGCTGTACGACCTCGACAACCGGCGTCCGGTCCTCGTGCTCGACACGTGCGAGGAGCTGGCGAAGATCCGCCCGGACGGACGAATTCCGAAGAACGTGCAGGTGACGTTCGACATTCTCGAGGCGGTCCACGCCGCCAACGACAACGTGCGCGTCGTGTTCTCGGGCCGCCGTCCACTGCCGGAGCGTTCGTATCTGCGCGTCGAACCGGTTGGCCCGCTGTCGGAACGGGAAGCGCGCGAGTTCCTGGTCGCCTATCACGTCGACGACAAGTGGCTCGAGCCGGCGATGGTCGGGGCGATCCTCGAGATCGCGAAGGCTGAAACGAAGGAGAACGACGCGCCGATTTACAGTCCGTTCGACCTGGATATGTACGCCGGCTGGGCCATCAGCGATCCGAAGCTCGATGGCCCGACGCTGGCCGCCGCCGGCCGTCACGCCTACATCCGCGAGCGCATCGTCGGCCGTCTGGCGCCGCCGATGCAGGGCCTCGTTCCGTCGCTCGCGCACCTCGAGCGCTTCGATCGCGATCTGGTGCAGCGGCTCGCCGAACGGAATCGCACGCCGGCGAGCGTCGTCCAGGAAGTGATGACCCTGGAGATCATGCAGCCCGATCGCAGCGGAGCAGGCGACGTGTGGAAGCTCGATGCCACGCTGCGCGCGCGGCTGCTCGATTACTACGTCGAGGAGGAACCTGCGCGGTTTGCCGAAGCGCGCCGCCAGCTGGCCGACGTGCTGCGGCGGGAGACGTTGAAACGCGACTTCTCGGCGCTCTTCCCCGAGTACTTCACGAGCGCGCTCGACGTGCTGATGGACACGCCGGCGACCGCGGCGTCGTGGTGGCTCGAGGTGGAGCAGCGAATCGCCCGCGAAGAGCGCTGGGATTGGGCGAGCGAGATGATCGGCACCGTCAAAGGGGCCATGGCCGACTGGCCGGCGGAACGGCAGTCGCTGGGAGCCGCAATCGACGCGACGCAGATCGCCGTCCAGTCGCACGTCTTCGACACCGATGCGAAGCCGTTGTGGGCGGCGATGCCGGCCGCCGTATCGGGATTGCCGACGCCGGAGCTCCAAACCCGCGTCGCGTTCCGCGCTCATTGCGCGCTCGGCATGCTCGACCAGGTACGTGAGGCCGTGCGAGCCGGAGTCCTGCAGCCGAATGGTGTGTTCGATGAGCAGCTCGCGGCCGCGTACGTCGCGGCGCTCGAAAACGAGATCGAGCATGCCGAGCGATCGAATCGCGACCCGCTGGTCACCGCTTCCGACATCGACGTTTTCGGGCTCGGGAGTGTCGCGGATCCGGAAGAGAGCGAGCTGTCGCGCGAGCTTCAACTCTTCTCGCTGCTGCTCTGGGCGCGGTTGGGCGCGCAGCGCCGCCCATCCACATCGGCAAACAGACCGTCGGAGCAGCAGGCTCGGTTCCAAGTCATCGTCAAGGGGATCGAGTCCTACCGTCTCGAGAACGGATCGCAGCGCTGGCTCGACTGGCGCGCGCCCGATCACCTCGGCTATCGCGCGCGGCTCGAGGCGATCCGATTCGGCGCCCACGAAGACGGACTGACCAGAGCCGGGTTGGCGAGAGACGTCGCCGCTGTCTCTGAGGTCGGCTCCATCGATGCCGATCGCTTCATCGCGGCGTGGCTGCTGGCGCACTCGCAGGACGAGATCGTCGCTGAATCACGCACGGCAACTCACGGCGACGACCAGGCCGTGCGCCAGCTCACGGCGGTGCCCCGATGCAATGCGCATCGGGGGTATCCACCGCTGGCGCTCGTCTATCAGCGGGCGGCGGGTGAGCACGGGGAGATCGAACAGGCGGTCGCTAAGCTGACCGAGCTCGCGCAACGTGCAGACGAAGCGGGCCGGCCGGATGTGTCGCGGCTGGCGCACCGCGAGGTAGCGCGGATCATCTGGCGGCTGCGGCTCGTGTCCGAAGATCTCCAGGTGCGGAGCGGCTTGTCCGACTCCAACGACGCCACCGATCGAGCGTTGGCGGCGGCAGCTCGCGTCGTGGCCGGATTCCCGGAGCGGAAAACCCCCGTCGTCCCCGATCGTCTATCGGCCGGCGACCAGGCGCTGATGCGCGCGGATTTCGCGCGGCCGGGCGATCCCGCACGGCTCGAGGCGCTCGAGCAGGCTGTCAACGCGTCGAGTGATTCGGGCGACCGCGTCGGGCATCTCGTCGCGGCCATCGCGCTCGCGATCGAGCACGCACAGGCCGATCGGCTGCCGGCGGCGCTCGAGCGTCTGCGGATGCTGCGGCCGCAGTACGACCAGCAGCGCGAGCATCCGCCCGCGCTGCCCGATTGGGACGAGCTGGAGAACGCGGCTCGCCGCGATCCGGCGCAGCTGCTCGACACGATGGGCCGCAAGCCGATCGTGTGGCGGCCGTGGGTCGTGAGGCTGCTCGCGGTCCTCGTCGCCGATCACGAACCTGCCGGCGGCGCACGGACCATGCGGCTTCACGGCTGGATCACACGGAACTATTCGACCGCGTACGCCGAGAGACGAGGGAGTGAGATTCCGCCGGATCTGCGGTTTCTCGCCTCCCGCTCGCGCCCGAAACCCGAGGCCGGGCCGGTACCTCCGGCCGCGCCAGCCGCCGCTGCGCCGGTCACGTTGCACGAAGGCACGGAGAGCGCGCCGGCTGACGCGGAAACGCAGGCGCCTCGCCGCTCGCGCCTGGGCGGCATCGTCACGCTCGTCTTCTCGTTCATCGTTGGGGCGGCGGTGCTGTGGTTCGGTTTTCTCCTCTTCTCGGGGGCGCTCGGTTGGGCGGGCATCACGCTGGGGCCGGTTGTGCGGGGAATTCTGTACTGGCTCCTCCTCGCCGGCATCGGCTTACTTCCACAGGCGAGCCAGGCGATCTATTCGCTGTACGTCAATCTGCTGCGAATGCGGATCATCGTCCATGCGGCGCGTGGGCCGGTGCAACGGATGAGCGGCATCCCGGAAATTCCGGCGTCGCCGCTGGCGCAGACCCTCGGCCTCTCGATGAACACGGAGATCGCGCTCCCGGTGCTGCCCGTGCCCGAAGCGGAGAGTCCACGCAGGATCCTCAATACCTCCGAGCAGCGGTACGCACTTCTGCCGCGCGCCGCGTTTGGAGAGATTCCCTTCGCGGCGCTGCACGAACGTCTGTGGATCGCGATGCTCGACGTGGAGCTCGTCGTGGATTCGGTCGCGTCGGCCGCGCCGTGGGAAGCGGCGATCGGACTCCCGAATCCCGACAAGCCCGATTTTCGGAGCAATCGTTTCCGCGTGCGGCGCGTCACGAGCGAGCGCAAGCTCAGAGTTCGCGAGCCGTGGGCGGCGCCCGTCGGCGTCACGACCATTCAGATGCGGACCTCGCAATCGGATCGCGCGCGCGGCGAATGGGTCGTCGGGGCAGGAGCGGACCGGTTCCGTTTCGACGTGATTACCGGAGGCGACCCCAAGCAGCTCGCTGGTGTCAGAGAGGACGTCGGCATCCTCCACATCTACGGCGTGCCCGTCGAGACGCCGTCCGGCCTCAGCCTGCGGATCGACTCCGACACCACGGGCCTCGCATTGGCGACGCTTCGTCCCGCGGATCTGGCGGCGCGCTATCCGGCGCTGCGCCTCGGCATCATCCAGGCGCCGCCGGGACGGCCCGGCCGCCGTGTCGACGGCGATCGACGAGAGGCCGCGTTGTCCCGTCTCATCGGCGCCGAGCTGTTCGCCGCCGGCATTCCCGCGGTGCTGTGCGTCCCGTCCATCCCTCCGCCTCTCGCCGACAAGTTCGTCGAACTGTTGGGAACATTTGCGCGATCGCTGCCGCGGCGGCCCGCGAAGCCGCTGCTGAAGCTGATGCGCACGCTGCAGGAAGAAATCGTCAAGACCGGCCACGACGACCGCGAGGCCGCTCTCGAGATCGCATTCGACGTTTGTCTGTACCTCGATTCGGATCTGCGCCTGGTCGTCAGAAGCCGTGAACGCCCCCGGCAGCAAGGAGTTGCGACATGAGCGTGCTGGACTGGTTCCGCAAACAGTACAAACAACCGGCAACGCACTACGTGCATCAGGCCATCGATGTGAAGCGGGTGAAACTGACGAAGGGAGTCCCTGACGCCACGAAGCTCGAGTCCGGAAAGCACTACCTGCAGGTCTGGCTGGTGGAGATGTTCCTCGCCAACGATCGAAACTGGTTCGCCGACTGGCATCCGGCGGTTCACTCGGCCGTCGACTTCGAATTCGGCGGCAAGGCGACGACTGTGACGAATGTCGTCGGTCCGTCGCGTTTGAAGGACGTGGATCAGAAGCACCTCAATCGCGTCGTCCAGCAGAACCTGCCGCTCACGACGCTGATGCCGTTCAACGGCGGAACCGTCGGCCTGACCGCGGGACTCGTCGCGATGAAAGGCAACGACAGCGTGAAGCAGTTGATCCAGGTGCTCGGCGATTTTGGAACCCTCCTCGCGGTTCCGCAATTGTCCGCGGCGGTCGCTGTGGCCGCTCCATTGGCCGATGGGATCGCCGCGCTCGTCGGCGCGACCGACGGGCAGTTGATGCTCGGTATCGACAAGACGTTCACGGCCGGCGGCGGCGGCGACAACGAGCTGCGTGCCGGCTACGTGGCCGTCATCGACGAGCCGGACAAGGCGCTCGATCGTGAGCAGCTGTGCGTCTACGACGATCGGCTGCAGTACGGCGAGACGCTCGAGACGAGCAAGGCGCTCGAGGGCCGCAACTACATGCTGTTCCGCATCCAATGTCTCGATCACCGCGACGACTGGGACGCGCTTCCCTCGCTGCAGGAGCCCTACAAGCAAGCCATCGAGATGCTGAAGCTGAATCAGATCGAGCAGGCCGATCTGCATCTGCGAACGGCGATTGCCAACGCGCTGACGGCGCCGGAGCTCACGCCCGATGTCGATCGCAAGCGCGTCGTCGCGAAGCTGCGGACGCGCTATCGCGAGGCTCGGGAGGAGCTTGGCGCCGGCGCCTTCACGAACCTCGATACGAGCCTCGGCGCTCTGATGAAAGACGCCATGAGCGTGGAGGAGGCGCGCATCCAGCCCGAAGTCAATGCCAGCAATGTCTTCGCTGAGCTCGCCTGGAGGTGAGCATTCGGTCCGAGTGCGCAATCCTTCAGGCCGGCCGCGTCGTCTAAGACCCTATGCTAATGTCACCCGTCATGCGTACTTGCGCTCTCGCCGCCTGTCTGGCTGCGCTCACGACGGTCACGCCGGGCGCCCAGACCGCCGCACCCTCGACCGGATCCAGCTTCTCGGTTCCGGTCGTCTACCGGAAGCTGCCCAACGGCCTGCGCGTCGTCGTCAGCGAGAATCACGCGGCGCCGATCGTGGTCGTCGAGGTGATGTACCGGATCGGATTTCGGGTCGAACCGCAAAACCGGACCGGATTCGCACACTTGTTCGAGCACATGATGTTTCAGGGATCCGAACATGTGTCCAAATTCGAACACGTGCGCATCGTCAACGAGAACGGCGGCGACCTGAACGGGTCGACGCGGTTCGATCACACCAACTATTTCGAGACCATGCCGTCGAACGCGCTCGAGCTGGCGTTGTGGCTCGAAGCGGACCGCATGCGGGCGCTCAAGATCACGCCCGAGACGCTCAAGAACCAGCAGGACGTCGTCAGCGAGGAAGTCCGCGTCAACGTGCTGAACCAGCCGTATGGCGCCTTCGAATGGCTCGGCCTGCCGCAGAAGGCGAACACGAACTGGTACAACGCGCACAACTTCTACGGCGACCTCACCGACCTGCAGGCGGCGACGCTCGACGATGTGAAGAAGTTCTTCGACACGTACTACGCGCCGAACAACGCCGTGCTCGTCGTGACCGGCGATACGACGGTCGACGAGGTGATGAGGCTCGCCGAAAAGCATTTCGGCAGCATCCCGTCGCGCCCGCTGCCGCCGCGTCCCGACATCTCCGAGCCGCCGCAGACGGCGGAGAAGACGTTCACCGAAGGCGACAAGCTCGCGCGGACGCCGGCGGTTGCATTCGGCTATCACCTCCCGGAGCGGATGACGCGCGACTTCTTCGCCCTCTCGCTCCTCGATCCGCTGCTCGTCAGCGACGAGAGCGCGAAGCTGTATCAGGCGCTGATCAAAGAGAACCAGATCGCGTCGAACGTCACCGGCGGGTTCAATTACGGGCTCGGGAACAACTTCGACTACAACGGCCCGATGCTCTACACGTTCCGCGTCGACTACCGGCCGGACCTCAAAGGGGTGGACGTCCTGAAGGTCGTGGACAAGGTGATCAACGCCGTGCAGGAGCATGGGATCACCGAAGACGAACTGAAGCAGGCCAAGGTCAACTTCCGATCGTTGTTCCTCGAAAATATCGAGGGCGGCTTCGGCCGGTCCGACTTGCTCGCCGCGCTGGCGCTGTACGACGACGATCCCAACCGCATCAACACGATCCTCAGCGAGCTGGACAAAGTGACGACCGTGGAAGTGCGCGACGCCGCGCGGAAGTGGCTGGTGCCGGCGAACCGGACGTCGATCGATCGGCGGCCCGAAGGGGGGACGAGATGATGCGCGCGACAACGTTCACGCTCGCGTTCGTGTTGGTCGCGTCCATCGCGCCCGCGCAAACCGATCGCCCCGCGGTCGGACCGGACCGTCCGTTTCAGCTCGCGCCCCGCGTCGAGCGGACGCTCGCCAACGGCCTGCGCGTCATCGTCACGCGGCAGGCCGTCGTGCCGAAGGTGAGCGTCACGCTGACGGTGCTGTCCGGCTACTCCAGCGATCCGGCGAGCCTCACCGGTCTCGCCGCGCTCACGGCCGACGTCGTCCAGGAAGGAACGAAGACGCGGACGAGCAAAGAAATCCGCCGGCAGGTCTTCGGCATGGGGGGCTCGCTGTCGGCGGGCGTGTCGCAGGACTACTCGTCGCTCTCGGTTCGCGGCCTGTCCGAGTTCGCGCCGCAGCTCATCGAGCTCGTCGCGGATGTCGCGATGAATCCGACGCTGCCGGCCGACGAAATCGCCATCCTGAAGCAGCAGCGGCTGCAGAACGTGGTGCAGCAGAAAGCGTCGCCGCAGTTCCTCGCGAACCGGCAGTTCCGCCGCGCGCTGTTCGGCGACCATCCGTACGCGCGCACGAGCGAGACCGAGGCAACGCTCGGCGCGATCGACCGCGCGAAAATCGACGCGTTCCACCGCGCGCACTATCGCCCGAACAACGCGTTCCTGCTCGTCGTCGGCGCCGTCGATCCGGAGGCGATCGTGGCGGTCGCCGAGAAAACGCTGGGCAGTTGGGCGCGCGGCGATATTCCCAAGCCGTCGTTTCCGGCGCCGCCCTCGATCAGCGGACGGAAGCTGTACTTCATTCAGCGGCCGAACAGCATCCAGTCGTCGATCGCGCTGGGCAACTTCGCCATCAAGCGCGGCGATCCGCGGTGGTACGAGCTGACGCTGGCCAACGCGATCTACGGCGGCGCGTTCAACTCGCGGATCGTCCGCAACATCCGCGAAGAGAAGGGCTACACGTATTCGCCCGGCTCCGCCCTCACCGGCTTTGCGAACGCCGGCTTCTACCGCTTCAGCGCGGACGTGCGCAACGAAGTGACCAGCGCGACGCTCGCCGAAGTGTTCAAGGAAATCGACAAGATGCGCGCGGACGGGGCGACCGGCCAGGAGCTGCAGGGCGCGAAATCGTACCTCCGCGGCATCTTCCCGATTCAGACCTCGTCGCAGAGCGGCCTGGCGAGCACGTTGAACAACGTGTACATCTTCGGTCTGCCGAAGGACTACGCGGAGACGTTCGGCGCGAGGATCGCGGCCGTGTCGCCCGACCAGGTGAAGAGCGCCGCGTCGACGCTCCTCGGATCGCAGAACTCGGTCATCACGATCGTCGGCGACTGGACGAAAGTGAAGGATCAGCTCGCGGAGTTCAAGGACGTCACGTTCCTCGACACCGACGGCAAGACGATCCCGCAGCCGCAGTGATTCAGGATGCGACTCCCAGCGTGGACATGCGCAGTCACCGCCGTGGATACGATCGCAGCGTGACGCGAGAGAAAAGTTGGTTTTCGAGTCTTCGTGTTTTCGTGGTTGCATTTACGTGGGCGTGATCGCAGCGTGACATGAGCAGTCACCGCCGTGGATACGATCGCAGCGTGACCTGAGAGAAAAAGACCTCTGAGACCTCCTGCGGTCTCAGCGGCCTCTGCGTTCATCGTCGTGGACATGATCGCAGCGTGACACGCGCAGTCGTCTGAAGAATGCCGGACAACGCTTACCATTTCATTTCCCGATGGCGGGTCGAGGGCACGTGCGGCGAGGTCGCTGACGTGCTCGGCGACCCGCTCGCGCTCCCGCGCTGGTGGCCATCGGTGTATCTCGACGTCTGGGAGGTACGGCCGCCTGTAAATAATGTTGCAAGCGGTGTGGGCCAGCGCGTGAAGCTGCAGACGAAAGGGTGGCTGCCGTACACTCTGCGCTGGCAGTTCGAGGTCGTCGAGTCGCGCTACCCGCACGGGTTCGCGATCGTCGCCACCGGCGACTTCGACGGCCGCGGCGTCTGGACGTTCGAGCAGGACGGCGCGTTCGTGAACATCACGTACGACTGGCGCCTCCGCGCGGAGAAGCCGCTGCTGCGCAGCCTGTCGCCCCTCCTGAAACCGCTGTTCGAAGCGAATCACCGCTGGGCGATGGCGCGCGGCGAGGAGAGCCTGACGCTCGAGCTTGCGCGGCGTCGCGCGACGTCGGACGCCGGGCGCGCCGAGGTCCCCGCGCCGCCCGGGCCAATCACGTACGCGGCCGTCGGATTGATCGCGGGAGCCGCCGCCATCGGCGGCACGCTCGCGTACCTGATTCTTCGATCGCGCCGGCGATGAGCGGACAACTATCGTCTTGAAACTGCGCCCGAGCCGGTGCACATTCTCTTCGTTCAGAGAGAGGATGCGCACATGAGAATCGGCCGCACGCTGGCGCTGTCGCTGCTCTTCCTGCCGGCCGTCCTGTCAGCGCAGGATCAGGACGGCAGGACGTTCTATTACCCCAAGCCGGTGGCGCGGACGCCGTGGCAGCCGCCGATGAAGCCGGTCACGCGGCTCGCCGACGTCAAAGCGAAGCACAAAGACGAACGAAGCTGGCGCGAGCCCGTGATCCACGACGAGAACTCGCGCGCGTTTCTCGTGCAGGAGCCGGTCGGCACGAAGCACGACCGCCGGCTGTATCCCGACTCGCCGGCGTGGTGGGCCGTGCTCGACGGCCGCATCCGGTTCGACGTCGAGAAGCCCGATCGCACGTTCGAGACGTTCGAGGCGACGAAAGGCTCGTACGTGTTCGTGCCCGAGCGGATGCTGCACTCGTACGAAGTCATCGGCAGTCAGCCGGCCATCACCTTCGAGGTCACGCTGGCGTCCGCCACACCGGTCTATCCTGAGAGGCCCGCAGCGTCGCAGCCCGGCGTCGAGTTCATTCCGGTGCGATTGAGCACCGGTCCCAACCCGCTCGACGTCCCCGATCCCAATGCCAGGCCGTGGCCGATCCACTTCAACGTGTACGATCTCGCGAAGAAGAACGACGGGAAGAAAAACTGGACGCAGGAAGCCATCCGGAAGAACCGCGCGCGCGGCAACCTGATCTGCGGTCACGCCGGATCCGATCAGCCGCCGGGACCGAACAACCGCGGACATTTCCACTCCGACTTCGCCGAGTTCTGGGTCGTGATGCTGGGCGAGCTGCGCTGGACGTTCGAGGGCGACGTGCCGAACGCGATCGTCGCCACTCAGGGCGACATCGTCTATGCGCCGCCGAAGACGTGGCACGTGCCGCAGTTCTGGGGCAAAGAGGGACTGAACTGCCGCCTGACCAGCAGCACGTATCCGTCAGCGAACCACTTTTACGATCCGGTGCGGTGAAGAACGCAAAGGCCGCAAAGGCCGCAAAGAAAACTTATTTCCAGTCGCCCTGCAGGACGAACCCGGCCCAGAAATACGGCGCGCGCCAGCGCGGGTCCTTCGACATCTCGAGCTGCGCGGCGCGGAGGGCGGAGGATGGCGGCAGCTTGCGCTGCAGCATGTTCGCGTAGAACTTCTTCATCAGCTCGGCGGTGGCGACGTCGTTCACCTGCCACAGGCTCGCCACGACGCGAGGCGCGCCGGCGTACATGAAGCCGCGCGTGAGACCGACGAGTCCTTCACCTTTGATCTCCTTGCCCAGCGCGGTCTGACACGCGCTGAGCACGACGAGATCCGCGTTGAGCCGCAAGTTGAAGATGTCCTGCAGCCGGAGGAAGCCGTCCTGCGGCCGGCCCCGGTCGTTGACGAGCGACAGCACCAGGCCCGAGAGCTCCGGACGTTCGTCGTCGATCCATCCGTGCGTGGCGAAGTGCACGATGCGGTAGTCCTCGAGCGTGCGCTCGAGCGCGGTACCGCGGCTGGCGTGAAAGTCGGTGGCCTTCAGCGTGCCCGCTGGCCCGGCGAGCAAGGCGATCGCGTTCGCCTCGTCGCGCGAGAACGGCAGGCGAGCGAGCCCCGGGCGTCCGCGCACTTCGTCGATGCGCCGCACCGAACGTGACGGCGAGTCGGGTGCGGCGTCGGCTGCGGCATGCGACGCGGTCACGGCAGCCGGCCGTCGCCCTGCGTCCGCCAGGCGCGGATCGTCGCGAGTGAAGACGGGATCGGCCAGCACGGCCACGGTGCGGGTAGGCCGAGCGCGTTCCGCGGCTTCGCGCCGGAGCGTGGCCACGACGGATGCCGACGGCGCCGCGATGATCTCGTGCCGGCCGAGCAGCGCAACGCGCTGACGCGTGGATTGACCGGCGGCCTCCGGCATCGGCAGCGCCGCAAACGGCAGATACTCGAGCGCGCCGCTCGGGACAATCGCGAGCCGCTTGCCGCGCCACGGACCGCGCAGCTGCTCCGCCACGCCGCTGAACAGCATGCGGCTGACCACGGCCGCACGATCGCTTACGCGGCGATCGGCCGCGGCGACACGGTCGGCGTACCGCGCGGTGGTGTCGCCGGTTCGCGGCTGACGCGCCGTCAGCGCCGAGTAGAGCGCGCGCGCCGCGTCTTCGATCGTCCGACGCGACGGCAGCTCGGCGCTCGTGAACCCTTCGGACGTCACCGCCCACAACCAGCTCCGCTCGTTGCCAAGCGCGAATTCGAGCAGCACCGTCTCGCCGTCCAGGACGTTCCGCTGGATCTGTTCCGCCGTCAACGGCTCGGGCTGTGTGAGCGCCGCGTACCGCGGACTCGAGGTGCGGATGTGCGCCTGCAGATCCGCGTAGTCCGACGTGAGCTGTTGGAGCTCCTTTCGCGCGGCGCTCACCGCCGATTCCGTCGATCGGCCGACGAGCGCCCGCGACAGGCGCGATGATGCGGCATCGATCGTCTGTTGCAGCGAACGCTCCCGATCGATCAGCGCTGAATCGACGCCTCGACGGATGTCGGCGCGCGCCTCGACCAGGGATTCCAGCAGGACCCGGGCGCGCGTGCGCTCCGCCGCCTGCAATGCGGCGCGGTCGAAGCCGGCGCCCGGCGACTGCGCATGCAGCCGCATCAGGACGTCGACGTACGACTCGTACGTGTCCTGGACGCGCGCGACGTAGGAGGCGCGCAGGCCGGCGTCCGTAATCCTGGCGCGCATCGATTCCGTGAAGGCCAGGGCGGTTTCGATCGTCGTCCGCGCCTTGACGAGATCGCTCCGGTCGCGTTCGACCGCCGCGATGTTCAGCAGCGTGTCGGCTTCGCCGATCGCCTCGTTCACGCTGCGCCGGATCGCCAGCGACTCGCGCAGATAGTCGAGCGCTTTCGCGCTCTCGCCCAGCTTGTGCAGGACCATGCCGGCCTGCATGAGCGACGATCCCTCGCCGGTGAGATCGCCGATCGCCTTGCGGATCTCACGCGACTGCTCGTGATGCTCGAGCGCCTTGCGAAAGTCGCCCATCTGGTAGTACGCGGAGCCGATGTTGTTGATGAGCGTCGCCTCGAGCGCGCGATTCTTGGTCTGCCGCGCGATCGGCAGCGCCCGGTTGAAGTACTCCAGCGCTTTCTCGTTCTCGTTCTGCGCCTTGTAGATGTTGCCGATGTTGTTCGCCAGCGCGGCCTCCCTCGTCACGAGGCCGAGCTTTCGAATCCGCACGATTGATTCTTCGTAGGCCTCGAGCGCCCGCCGGTAATCGCCCAGCTCCTTGTAGACGATGCCGATGTTCTGGAATCCGACCTGCTCGAGCCGCGGGCTGCCCGTCGACCGCGCCAGCGGAATCGATCGGGTGAAATCGTCCAGCGCGCCCTGAAGATCGCCGGTGTTGATCCGCGCGAGGCCGCGGTTGTTGTAAATCTGCGCGGCCTGCCCGCGATCGTCGATGCCGTTCGCCAGCGCGAGCGCGCGGTCGTAGTACTCGACGGACCTCCCGTAGTCCCGCAGATCGTTGAACGCGTTGGCCATGTTGCCGAGCGCGCTGGATTGTCCACGCCTATCGCTCAGCGCCTCGTAGAGCGTCAACGCCTGCTGGTGGTAGTCGAGTGCCTGCTTCCGCTCCTCCAGCCTCAGATAGGTGGCGCCAAGCGCAACGAGCGCCCGGGCCTCGAGCTCGCGATCTTCAGTCCCGCGCACGACTTCGAGCGCCTGGTTGAGCAACTCGCGCGCCTTCGGCATTTCCGTATCGAGGTTCCGATAGCTCTCGCCGATCCAGAACAGCGCGCGCGCTTCACCGCGGCGATCTTCCGCATTTCGATACAGCGCGACCGCGTCGGTGAACCGGCCGATTGCCTCACGAAGCGCCTCGACCTGGAACTTTGCGTGCAGCGTCCGGCCTTCGGTGAGCAATCGATCGGCGGATGCGCGCGCCTTCTCCGCCGCTCCGGCCTGACGCACGTCGACGACGATCTCGTATGGCCCGGGCGGCCCCGTCGTGTCGTCGGCGCGGATCCGGATCAGATGCCGGCCCGCGGTCTCCACGACGACCGATATTTCCTTGGCGTTGGTGTCGACGAGCGATCGTCCGGCCGGGTCGGTGATGGCCACGACCGGAGCGAGGACCGCTTTTGTGATGACGACCGTGACGAACTGCCCCGGGGCGAGTCCGATTTCGTAGAGATGCGATCGATCGCGTGCGAGCTCACGCGTGAGCGGCGCACCCGGCGTCAGCCGTTCGGGGGAGATCGACTGCGCGCCGGCATCCGCCGAGACGCAGCTGAAGCCGGCGGCCACGAGGATCGCCGCGCGGACAGCGGCCGGATAGTCACATCGAGAACGCACTATCGAGCTTTCAGCGGATGCGCAGATAGTAACGCGAACGCTCCCGTTCGGGACCGGCCGGACCGGTTCCAAACAACGTCACCACGTAATCTTCCTTGGGGAGCTTTGCCGCCGGCACGTCCACATGCGCGATGACGTCGGGGGGCAGATCGGCGCCCACCGCCGCCGGCCCCTGCCACACCTCGTCTCCGCTCACGGTTCGGATCGATGCGCGGCCGCTGACCATCCCGCGATCGGCAGCCTCCCCTTCGAGCTGCAGTGCGACGATCCCGGTGTCTGCCGGAACGACGATGGCCGCGGTGTCGGAGGCGCTGCGTACAGCGGCGGGCGACAGCGTCACAGCGAACACCCGTTGCGGTGCGGGTGCAGGACCCGACGGCAGATTGACGGCCGGCCGGTTCTCGACAACGTTGCCGGCGGCAGGCCGGTCGGCGCGCGACGAGGTGAACATCCACAAGGTGCCGGCCATCGCGAGCAGCAGAACAGCGGCGGCCGCCAGCCCAGTGAACGATGTGACCGACGTGAGCGACCACGGGCGCGTCGTCGCCGGCATCGGGATCACGGCCGAACGGCGTGCACCGCGAGCGGCGGATGGCCGCGACGCCGCGGCCCTCAGCCGGCGGATCGTGTCGACGCGCGCCCGGCGATGCGGCAGCGACAGATATCGGCGCTCGAATCGTTCGCGTTCGGCCGGCTCGAGCCGATCGGACAGGTAGTCCTCGATGAGATCGTCCTCGGCCGCCTCCATCCGTTCGAGCGCCTCGTCATGCTCGAAGTACTGTTGCTCGATGGCGGCGCACTCCTCGTCGCTCGCTTCGCCCATCAGGTACCGCCGCGTGCGCGCGTCCGCCGGCTCGGTGCTCATCTGAAGCTCCCTGACTCCGCGACGGACACGCATGTCGCCATACGTTGCTCGAGTCGATCGCGCAGACGCTGGACGCGGCTGCGCAGCGCGTTCTCGGACACCCCGAGAGATGCGGCCATCGCCCGGCGATTGGATATCTTCGCGTGCCCTTCGCCCTCATAGTAGCGAAGCAGCAGGGTTCGGCCCTCGTCCGGGATTTCTGCGAGGCACCGATCGAAACACTCTTGCCGTCGATCGTGCTCGTCGTCGAACGACGGCGGTGCCGCGGCCGCGTCGGCCAGCTCGGCGTGATCCTCGATCGGGGAGAACAGCGGTCCCCGCCGCCGCTCGAGCAACACCATCCTCGCGATCCCGCGGGCGTAATTCCGCACGTCGTCCACGATTGTGTGTTCGAGCTTTCGCGCGAGGCGGTCGAGCGTCTCGTCGGCACATTCATCCGGCGTCGGCGCGCCGCGCCAGTCGAAGAACCGGACGAGGAGACGGCGAAGCCGCTCGTATTCGTGGCCGGCCTGCTCCAGGTCGGGGTGGAGCCGGGCGAGCAGGCGGGTGAAGGCCTGGGCTGTAATCGAGCGGCTCGTGTTGATGCCTTGAGCCATCCAGGGAGCGTAACCGCCCTGGATTCTATCAACGCACCCGGCGGAAGCATTGCTCATCCTCGTTACACCGTGCAAGGACCCCTGACACCAGGAGTGTCGCCGGGCATGAAAACGTGTCGGGATTCGGGATTTGGGATTCGGTTGGGTATGCCTTGATGCGTCACCAGTGATTCGACCAGCCGGCCCGCTCCAGTTCTTCACGCTTCTCCGTCGCCGCCTTGACGGCTTGCGCATGCGAGGGCCAGCGGCGAATCGTGAT
>Ga0114129_10004312_pt1 | contig 20107 bp, 9 predicted proteins | sample RhiMetdeltSRZDD1_FD_80071 | JGI IMG/M metagenome (GOLD analysis project Ga0114129, IMG submission 80071) | Populus rhizosphere microbial communities from Tennessee, USA - Rhizosphere MetaG P. deltoides SRZDD1 (version 2) (version 2) | ecosystem: Host-associated > Plants > Roots > Rhizosphere >... | reverse complement strand
GTGCCCGCGCCCTGAACCGTCAAATCCCATCTCCCGATGATCGGGGAGGATTTCTGGGCCTCTCCGGTCGAAGCGAACACGGACAGGAAAATCAGATATTGACATAATAAGCCAAGGGTCTTTCCGCGCATCTTTGAAATCTCCTTTGAAAATTTAAGGCAAACCGTTTCAGTTCGCCTGGTGTTTTCGAAAGACGTCTCTGAAGAAAGCAAGGCAAAGCGGACCGTTTTGCCCTAGGTTCTTCATTCTGTTTAATGTCGCCTGAAGAAGCAAGGCGACGGGTCGCGATTCTTGCCCACCTGAAAGTCATAGGCTATGCTCTGCAACCTTGAATCAATCGTAATTACTGCATTAATTTGATAGAAAGAATTACGCGAAATGCAAAATCCTCCACTTCTATCCATCTTGATGCCCGTTTACAACGAGGCGAATACCATTCACGAAATCATCAAGCGCGTCGAGGCGGCTGACCTGGGCGACGTCCATAAAGAACTGATCATCGTAGACGACGCGTCTAAAGACGGCACGCGCGAGGCTCTGGACGATCTGCGCAAAAAAGGGCCGCACAAAGTCTACTTCCACGCGCAAAATATGGGGAAAGGCGCGGCCCTCAGGACCGCGCTGACTTACGCCACAGGCGACATCATTATCATTCAGGACGCCGACCTGGAATACGACCCGGCCGAATACGCCGAACTGATCAAGCCTATTCTCAAAGGCCGCGCCGACGTGGTTTACGGATCGCGACTTTCAGGCGGCAAGGTCGTGCGGGCTTTCAACTTCTGGCATTTCGTCGGCAACAAGATGCTCACGTTCATCACCAACGTGCTCTATAATTCGATCCTCTCGGACATGGAGACCTGTTACAAGGTCTTTCGCGCCGACGTGATTAAAAACCTCCATATCAAATCGAACCGCTTCAATTTCGAACCTGAGATCACCGCCAAGGTCCTCAAACGCAAACACAAACTCTACGAGGTGCCGATCTCATATTACGGCCGCGATTTTTCGGAGGGCAAGAAGATCACTTGGCGCGACGGCTTCGCGGCGATCTGGGCCTTGATCAAGTACCGCTTCATAGATTGATCGAATGATCATTCGTGGTAACTACCTCGGATCAGGTCATCTTACTGATTTCGAGAGCTTTTGTTTGCACAGGTTTCGTTATTATTTGGATTTCAGCAAATAACATTCAGCATTCGTATGCGTCTCGCTTATTTCACTCCACTCCCTCCTAGCAAATCGGGTATCGCCGATTACAACTCTGAGCTTCTGCCATATTTGGCGAAGGGCGCTGAAATTTCCGTCTTCGTCGAAGAGGTGAATGTTCTGCCTCAAATTCGCGACCGGGCGGATTTCTTAATTCACGACGCGAACCACTTCGACGATGTTCACGCCCGGCAGCCGTTCGACATGTGCGTCTATCATCTAGGCAATAACCCCCATCACGAATATGTTTACGAACGCGCAATCCGAACGCCGGGGTTACTTGTCATGCATGAGAGCTGCATGCACCATCTGATCACATGGAAGACTCTGAGGTGCGGTGATAAAGAGTCTTACTGGGACGAGATGTTTTACGCATACGGCCGAAGGGGCGCGCGCGTGGCCGATATGCGCGCCAACGCCGTGGCCAGCGATTATCAACAATTCCTGATGCCGCTCAACCGTCGCGTCACGCAAGGGAGTTTAGGCGTCATCGTTCACAACGCTTATACGGCCTCGAACCTCGAAGGAATCGACGGAGACATTCCAGTCAAAGTCATACCGCATCATCTCTCGCCGAGGGCGTACGAGCTTGATGGGATAAACAGGAGCGAATGTCGGCGCAGTCTGGGCATTCCAGATGACGCCTGGGTGATCGCCTCCTTCGGTTTCGTCACGGAGTCGAAGCGCATTCCGGTGGTCCTCGCCGCGTTCAGGCGGTTGCTTGAGCAGGTCCCGGACGCTGTGTATCTGGTGGTCGGCGAAGATCACCCGAAATGTAGCGTCGCGCATTTGATCGAAGAGATGGGGTTGCGGGAGCGAGCGCGCGTGACCGGTTACGTCTCCGAGGACGATTTCTTTCGCTATCTTAAGGCCGTTGACGTGATGGTCAATTTGCGTTTTCCGACGGCGGGCGAAACGTCGGGCACGCTGATCCGCGCGCTCGGCGCGGGAATTCCAGTCGTGGTCACCGATTTCGGCCAGTTCGCCGAATTGCCCGACGACGTCTGCTTGAAGGTCCCGGCGATGGAGAATGAGGAGGGGGAGTTGTATCTTCGGTTGCGCGCATTGGCTCTGCGTCCGATGGCGCGCGCGCGTCTGAGCCGTCGCTCCGCCGAATGGATTCGAGCCGAATGCGATATCAACCACACCGCCACCCGCTATCTAAATTTTATCGAGCGAGTCATTGAGAGTCGCAAGGAGAGTGAATGGCGCGCCCGGTCCGCTCGGGCCTCTCATCACTTCGAATTTCTGGAGCGGCCGACGATCAAACTCGACCGTGACGAGGCGCTCAGTTATGTCGCCGGTTTTTTCACCGGCGACCCGAACGGCGCCGCTTATATCAAAGCCCATTGCGACCATCTGATCTCGACCCTGAGGCTCACTCCATCCGGGAGCAAAGATCAACGGTTGTTGGATTTGAGCGGCTATTTACATATGCCACTGCTTCTCAAACACTACGGCGGTTACAGCGAAATCGCTCTGACAAGCCGGTGGGACGGCGAGCCGAAAGAGAGAGTGATCACAGCGCGAAATCCCTGTATGAGTGATGAGTTCTCGTTCCTGATAAGGAATGTCGATGTCGAACGCGACCGCTTCCCATTCCCCGACGGCTATTTCGATGTCGCGTTGCGCCTCGAGTTTATCGGGAACTTGCTTGAAGACCCCATGGGCATGTTGATCGAATTGAACCGCGTTATGAAATGGGGCGGGCTGTTGATCCTGTCGACGCCGAGTAGCCCCGCGCGCACGCCGGATCGGGTTCGCGTCGCGCTTGAATGCGCAGGATTCAAAGTCATAAAGCTCTTCACCGAAAACAACTGGGGCAAAACCAATGGCGAAATCCCGGCGTGGCCCGATCAGACTGACGCGCCACGCGAGCCGCGCGGCGACAACATCTTCGCCGTCGCCAGAAATCAGAGTGGTCAGATCGAGCGCTATCCGCTTGAGTTGTATGACTGATAACAGGTGGTCGGTGGTTGGTGGTTGGTGAAAAACGTCGCCAACCGCCAACCGCCGACCACCAACCACCAAACGATGATTTCCGTTCAACACGCATCAAAACTCTATCGCATTTACGACAAGCCCTCAGGGCGGCTGAAGGAGATACTGCTGCGCGGGCGCCGCAAATATCACCGCGACTTCTGGGCGCTTGAAGACGTGAGCCTGAGAGTGGAGACGGGCGAGGCAGTGGGCGTGATCGGCCGCAACGGGGCGGGCAAGACCACGCTCTTGCAGATCATCGCCGGCGTCCTGCAGCCGACGCGCGGGAGGGTGAGTGTCGAAGGGCGCGTGACCGCGCTGCTCGAATTGGGGAGCGGCTTCAACCCCGAATACACCGGCCGCGAAAACATCCTGCTGAGCGGGCAGATCCTGGGCTTAAGAGAAGAGGAGATGCGGGGCAGGATGGACGTGATCGTCCGCTTCGCCGAGCTGGAAGATTTTGTCGATCAGCCCGTCAAGACCTATTCGACCGGGATGTTAATGCGGCTGGCCTTCGCCTCGGCGATCCACGTCGATCCCGACGTGTTGATCGTCGACGAGGCCTTGTCGGTCGGCGACGTTTATTTCCAGCGCAAGTCGCTCGACCGGATGGAATATTTTCGCAAGGCCGGAAAGACCGTGCTCTTCGTCTCGCACGACCCGATGCTGGTCCAGCGGTTCTGCGCGCGCGCGCTGTGGCTGGAACAGGGGCGCGTAGTGATGGTCGGCGACGCGAAAGAGGTCGTCACGTCTTACCAGGCGTTCTGCGCGCGGCTCGAAGAAGAGCGTATGCGCGATCGGGCGCGCGAGGGGGGCATCGCTTCGCGCGAACACGGCGACATTATGCGCGAGTTGAAGCTGAGCGGCTCGCGCTGGGGCAACGGCAGGATCAGGTTCACCGGCGTCGAGATGATCAATTCGCGCGGGGAACCGGCATGGGTCCTCAAGACCGGCGAAGACGTGACGATACGGCTGCATATCGAGGCCGACGACGATTACCCGGAGCCGGTCTTGGCCATCGATGTGCACCGCTTCGACGGCGTCTTCGTCGGCAGCGTCAATAACATCGACACGCACCCTACGCTGCTGCCCATAAAAAAAGGGGGCAGCACGTTCGAGCTGTGGCTTCCCTCTCTGTATCTGCCTCACAACGCCTACTTCCTCTCGCTCAAAGCCTACACGGAAGACGGTGGGCCTCATTGGGCCGACCCGGCGGACATTCACAACCAGATGTACCAATTCGACATCGTGACCGACCGCCTTATACACGGCCTGATGCAGTTCGATGTCGAATGGCGCGGCGTCACAACCTTTTCAGGAGAGAAACCGACAGGCGATTCCGCATCCCTCTCAGGTTCGTCCTCGCTCTGACCTTTGTCGCTTTCGCCCGAACACGACAGGAAGCCTATGACGTCTGAGGTTTGACCGATCAGATAGGCTCATATATATTGCTGTTTGCGTTAGCCAACTTAAGCTCAGTTGGTAGAGCGACTGATTCGTAACCTGCATGTCGCTGGTTCAAGTCCGACGCCGGCTTTTTAACTCGCTTTCTTTGCCCTCACTATACAATGCGATGCAACTTGATTAAGCATCGCGCTGTCAATCCCAAATGGAATTACACGATTTATCCAGCGATATCGCTATCCCGGACTCCCGAAAGCAAACCCCGGTCAAACCCATTCTATCCAGGCGAGGTATAGCATGGGCCTTTTTGGTTTTTATGCTCGCATCGGCGCTGGTCTGGCCGCTTTTTAATCTCAAGTACACAGATAGATGGTATTCGATCGAGAGCACGTTTATTGCGGACGGTCGGTATTTGAAGGACCACTGGCCGCATCCCCAATGGCAGCCGCTCTGGTATTGCGGTACCCGCTTCGACTATATCTATCCTCCCGCCCTCCGTTACGGCGTCGCAGTATTGTCGAAACTCTTCCCGATCCTTCCAGTTCAGGGGTATCATATTTACATCGCGTTTTTCTACGCGGCCGGCATTGCGGGCGTTTTCATACTTATCGCCGCCGGCAGCGGCTCGCGCGGCGCGGCGTGGCTGGGCGCAACTGCCGCGGCCTTTACCTCTCCATCTTTCCTGTTTCTAACGCCCTTCCGTAATGACTCAGGGTTTCATTGGCCGCAACGCCTCCAATCGCTCGTGACCTATGGCGAAGGCCCGCATATCACGGCCGTCGCGATTCTGCCGTTTGCGCTCGCGGCCGCGTGGTTCGGATTGCGCCGCGGGCGGATGGGGGCGCTGGTCCTTGCTGCGGCGCTATCCGCCCTAGTAGTGTCGAATAACTTCTATGGAGCGACGGCGCTGGCTATCTTCTTTCCCGTGCTTGTGTGGGCCTTGTGGATAACTCACCAGGACCACTGGATACTGGCGCGGGCGGCGGCCATCGGCGCGCTCGCTTATGGACTCACTGCTTTCTGGCTCTCGCCTTCCTACATTAGCGTGACGCTTCGCAATATGAGGTATGTCTCCGATCCGGGAAACAGGTGGTCTATCTGGATGGCGCTGGCAGTCGTCGCGATATTCGCGGTCGTGTCGTGGAGGCTGGCGCGAAACCGACCTGAGCGCGCTTGGACCGTTTTCGTGTGCGGCGCCGCGGCTGCCTTCGGATTGAATGTCCTCGGTAATTACTACTTCCAGTTTCGTGTGATCGGCGTCCCATTGCGCCTCATTCCAGAACTTGACCTTACGCTCATCTTCCTTGGGATCGAAGGATTGCGCCGTCTATGGGCTTGCGGGAGGATGTGGCGCGTCATCGCCGGATTCGTCGTAGTCGCCTCATTCTGGTTTTCATTGCCGTACCTGAGGAATCCCTGGAAGCTGTCAATGTCGGCCCTGCGGCCGCAGGAACGTATCGAGTATCGCGTCACCGAATGGATGGCGAAGAATATGCCCGAATCGCGTGCGCTGGCCTCGGGATCGGTGCGGTTCTGGTATAACGCTTGGTTCGACCTGCCGCAAATCGGCGGCGGCTCCGAGCAGGGCCTTCTAAACGAACTCGTCATGACGGCTAGCTGGGAGGCGCTTCACGGAGATGATCCAGAGTTGGGCCGACTGTGGCTGCTTGCTATGGGCGCGGACGCCATCATCGTGCACGACAAGAACTCCACTGAGGTTTATCACGACACTACGCATCCGAACCGATTTCGTGGCGTGCTGCCGGTCGTCTGGGAAAGCGGCGAAGGCGATACGATTTACCGCGTTCCGCGCCGTCCCGGCTTGGCGCGCGTAGTGGACGCCGCTCGCGCATCTTCGCTGAAGACTCCGGCGAATGGCGGGGATCGCGAAACCCTGAAAGCCTATGCGGATCTGGCGGAATCCTCAACCGAAGCGAACATGCGGTGGGAGAGCAGCGATGAGGTCCGAATCCGCGCGCGAGTGGAACCAGGCCAGTCCGTGCTGCTCATGAATACCTACGATCCCGCGTGGCGTGCGTACGCAGGCCAACAATCGCTTCCCATCCATAAGGACGCGATGAATTTTATGCTGATAGACGCGCCGGCAGGCGAACACGAGATCCAGGTGGTCTTCGCATTGCCATTAGAGAACGTCGTGGGCCGCCTCCTCACTGGAGCGTCGGTGTTGATCATTGGTATTCTTTTGTTTCGGAGACATTCTCGCTAAGATGACCGGTCGTTGGGGCGTCATTCTCCCACTCAATTGGAGCTGGTTGCCCATTACTCCTCTCTCCCTGTCTTTCCTGTCGGTGACGAAAAGGTAAGTCGCGGATTGCGCGCAATAGTTTTAATACGACTTATAGCTGTTGGCCATTGGTCATTGGTCAAGATCATCGGAGTAGAGATCCTTCGGGTAACGCTCGATCGGCGCGCTGGTCTTGCGCGCCAGCGCGAAGATGTTGTCGCCGCGATTATCGGTCGACAGGTTGACCTCTTTGAGCAACTCGATAATCGCCGGGTTCGACCGCATCCACACGTCCTCTGTCTCAAGATCTACAACGGTGAAGCCAGCCGCGGCCAGCGCCACTCCCACCTCCTGAGGGGCGTATTCGCGGTTATGCTGGTCGCTGGGCGTCTTGCGACTGTATTGCGCGAGCAGGTAAGGCGCGCATCCGACCAACAGTCCTTCGATCGAACGCGCGCTGACGATGTTCGGCGTCGTCAGCAGCAGAAAGCCGCCCGGCGCCAGCGTCCGGTTGATCTCCCAGAGCATATGCAGCGGGTCGCTCTGCAAATGTTCGATGATCTCGCAGCAGAGCGCGACGCGGAAATGGTTGTCGGGCCAGGGGAACGGATCACGCTCGACGTTGAAGTTGCGAAGCTCGAAGGTGTGGGCCTCGGCGCCGTCCATCTGCGCCACCGTCTCGTAAACCACCTTCTCGTCCGATTCCCAGAAGTCGGCGCAGCAAACTTCCCGGTAGCCGCAGAACTTTTTGATCGCGGGCGCGAGATGCAACGACGAGCCGAATTCCAGCAGCCGGTCCGCCGGGTTTTGCGGCGGAGGGATGCGATGAAGCGTGCTGATAAAACGGCGCATATGCTGCGTCGCGTATGCGCGGTATCCCAGGTCGCCGATGAAGCTGAGAATGTAATCGACCATCTCCTGCTCATCGGCTGAAAAATCGTTCAACCCCTCATGCGCCTTCTTCTTCCAGTCGAGAACGCGTTGATAGAGCGTGGAGCCGCCAGGACCACCCGGACAGTTGGATTGGAACTCCTGTTTCATGGGGAGGTCGGCGTTCTCGGCCAGTTTGCGGAAGGAGAGGATCCGTTCAGCGGGTGATTGTTTGTCGTTCAGCGCGGAAACATCAGGCGCGCTAGGCGCCGGTTGGGTTTCTAATTCGGATGAACCGTTAGACCGGGCGCTGTTTTTCGCGGCGTCATTGCGGGCGGCGAGCGCTTCACGTATGGCCTGGATTTCGCGCCGCTGCTGGTCAAGTCGTTGTTCGAAGATCTGAAATATCACGTCGGTGCGTTCGACGATCCCAACGCGGCTCTGCAACAGGTATTCATCCGTACGCCGTTCGTGCGCTTCCAATCGCTCATCGAGTCTCATGTCAACGGCCCTTTCGTATTTATCAGCGCGTTGGCTCAGCTGGTGTTCTATTTCGTTAGCGCGTTGGTTCAGACGGCGTACTATTGGATCAGCGATCTTACGCAATAAGTCAAAGTACAAATTGCGCGCAATAGATTTAATTCGAGTCATAGTTGTTGGTTATCGGTCACTATAAGGGACGACCGCCGCTGATTTAGCGGGGGAGCGTTTTTGAAAGGCTCCGCTAGGCGCTTATCTCGAAAGGCCGCAATCTTAGCGATGATCAGCGCGCGATGTCAACGGCGCGAATCGCATTGCCAAATCTAAACAATCTGCGACCAATCAGCGCTCTCGGCTCGCGCCGCTTACGGGCTCGATTTTTTGGAGGTCGAGAAGATTACCTGGCGCGACGGCTTCGCAGCGGTATGGGCGTTGGTCAAATACCGCTTCATGGATTGATTAAAATTCCATCCGATATTGACCAAAGGGCGCCAGGTGTTTAAATTCCAGCCCTGCGCGATGTCGAAATGAAATCCGGTCAGCCTCCGCGCTATTTTAGCGGTTATTACAAAGGAGACCGTTATGCTCGACACGGGCGTGGAGAACGAGAGCCTGGATCAAGACATGAAGGACCGATCGAGATTGGAAGTGTCTGTAGTAATGCCTTGCCTCAATGAGGCGGATACGGTGGGGGTCTGCGTTGAAAAGGCATGGCAGACGCTGCGGGAACACAACATTAATGGGGAGGTGATTGTCGCAGATAACGGTAGCACTGATGGGTCTCAGGCTATCGCCGTCGAGCGGGGCGCCAGGGTTGTCAACGTCACGTCGCGGGGCTACGGCCATGCGCTAATGGGCGGGATCAGGGTCGCGCACGGCCGATTCGTCATTATGGGCGATGCGGACGATAGCTATGATTTCCGGGAGATACCAAAGTTCGTCGATAAGTTACGCGAAGGATATGAACTGGTCCAGGGATGCAGGCTACCTTGGGGCGGTGGGCGCGTGCTCCCAGGCGCAATGCCTTTTCTGCACCGCTGGTGGGGCAATCCGATGTTCTCGTTGATGGCGCGGATATGGTTCAGAGCGCCTATCCACGATGTTTACTGTGGGTTGAGAGGATTTACCAAGGGGTTGTACGAACGCCTGGACCAGCGCTGCACCGGAATGGAATTCGCCACTGAAATGATCATCAAGTCCAGTCTCTATGGTATCCGCATGACCGAGGTCCCGATCTCGCTCCATCCCGATGGGCGTAAGTCACACCCGCCTCATCTCAAGACCTTCCGCGACGGATGGCGAACCCTTCGATTCTTTTTGATGTATAGTCCCCGTTGGTTATTTTATAGACCGGGAATAGCGCTGATTCTTTGCGGATTGCTCGGTTACGCCATCGCCTTCCCCGGTCTGACGATTCAGGGGGTGAACTTTGACGCTCATACATTGCTCTTCGCCAGTCTTGCGCTGATTTGCGGTGAGCAGGCGATTATCTTTGCTCTCTTCACCAAGATTTTCGCGATCAGTGAAGGCTTGATGCCGGAAAGCGATAAACTGAAGCGATTCTTTCAACTGGTCAATCTCGAGAGGGGGGTGATCGCAGGCTGCCTGTCATTATTCTTTGGGCTGATCTTGTTGCTGCTTGCCGTCAATCAATGGCGTGTATCCCATTTCGGGCGCCTTGATTACAGTCACACCATGAGGTGGGTCATCCCCGGCGCCACACTTATAACCCTAGGTTTTCAAACCGTCTGGGCGAGTTTTGTCATGAGCATCTTGAGGATGCGTCGGAAATAGATAATAAGATTCATTGACATAGGCTCTGATTCCTTCTATGTTCTCTGGGAAAATGGGATTGGATTATCTCAGCGTCGGCGTCGTTTCGATCCGATGAATAGAGTAGGCGCTCGGCATGCCCCTCAATAATAGGAATAAATTGTAGCAATCGAGTAAGCTCCGCAAGGACTTATGGAGGCGGCCCGGATGCAAAAACGGATAATTCTACTTTTAGCGGTGTTTGCCATTTGCCTGCTGAGTTTGGTCATTGAGGCGATCCCGATCTGGAATCCGAGTTCAAGCGCCACCTCGCAAGATAGAGTCAATGCGTATGAGGTCGCGGCCGCCATTCAAGAACAACAGCGGGACGCCGCGAATATGACCAGAAGCGTACTGGCTGAGCGGAAGTTCCGGGAGTTGGACACAAAAACGCGTCTCGGTGGAACAGTGTCGGTGATTGTCAAATTACGCGTCGCCTTTCGCCCCGAAAGCGACATGCGGCGTATGGCCGAGATTCGGGCGCAACGAGAACTGATCAATCAAACCCGGGATTCGTTGGTGAAGGGGCTTAACGGGCACGCTCCGGGTTCGCTCAAACGGTTTGATTCTGTTCCCTATCTTGCGGTTAAAGTTAATAGGGAAGGACTGGAGGCGCTCCGTTTATCATCCGATGTCATCGATATCCATGAGGACGAAATCGTACCACTGACCCTGTCGGAGAGTACGCCGCTGGTCGGCGCTCAGGCCGCATGGTCAAACGGTTATACCGGCATAGGTAAGACGGTGGCGGTTCTCGATACGGGTATGGATAAAACGCACACCTTCCTCTCCGGGAAAGTTGTTTCAGAAGCATGCTACTCGACTAATAACCCGACTAATGGAGCGAGTTCACTGTGCCCAGGCGGAGTGACGGAATCCACATCTGACAATTCCGGTCTTAATTGCACTGGTCTAAGCGGTTGCGATCACGGCACGCATGTCGCAGGAATTGCGGCGGGTAAAGGCAGTACTTTTTCCGGGGTCGCCAGAGACGCCAACCTCATCTCAATCCAGGTATTCTCTCGCTTCGATAATTCATCCGACTGTGGCGGCGCCGGGCCTTGCATTCGTAGTTTTACATCCGATCTGATGAAGGGGCTGGAGCGCGTTTACGCCTTGAGGGATACCTATAGTATTGCATCAGTCAACATGAGCCTCGGGGGCGGTAGATTTACCAGTAATTGCGATACCAATCCGCTCAAAGGCATCATTGACCAATTGCGATCGGCCGGGATCGCGACCGTAATCGCGTCAGGTAATAGCGGCTTCTCAGACGCCCTCGGCTCTCCTGCCTGCATCTCATCGGCTGTCAGCGTGGGGGCGACTGGTGACGGAGGCAGAATAAGTGGAAACACTATCGCCTCTTATTCTAACAGCGCCCCGTTTTTGAACTTGCTTGCGCCAGGGGATTTTATCACATCATCAGTACCCGGTGGCGGTTTCGCCATCTTTTCAGGCACTTCGATGGCTGCCCCGCACGTTGCGGGCGCCTGGGCGGTGCTCAGACAAAAATTCCCTACAGCCAGTGTGACCGAGATATTGAATCTGTTGACAGACACAGGGGCAAAACTCTCTGATCCACGCAACGGAGTCATTCTCCCCCGCATATTCATTGACCGCCCGGCCGGCTGTGTCGCGAATGTGCCCACGGACCGGTGGAGGGGAGAGTATTACAACAACACCACTCTCGCGGGCTTCCCTTCTGTGATGCGTGACGACGGGGGAGGCTTTCTCAACCTCGACTTCGGCGCCGGCAGCCCCAGTTCAGGTTGCGGAATGGGCCTGGACTACTTCTCGGCGCGCTGGACGCGGACGGTCAACTTTGCTGCGGGCTCCTACCGCTTTACCACCACAGTAGACAACGGGGGACGCCTTTATGTCGATGGACAGTTGAAGATCGACAAGTTGTCAGACCTGTCGCCAAACACCTACACAGCTGACGTCGTCCTCTCCGCGGGCAACCACGAGATCAAGCTGGAGTTCGTGGAGTTTTGGGGTGGCGCCAGCGTCAATCTTTCCTGGGCTGCTCTAAGCGGCTCCAATTGCCTTGCCAACCCGCCCTCCAATCGATGGAGGGGAGAGTACTACAACAACACCTTTCTCGGGGGCAGTCCGCTTATGGTGCGCGACGACGGCGAGAACTTCCTAAGCCTCGACTTCGGCGCCGGCAGCCCCAGTTCTGCCTGCGGCCTGGGAGTCGACAATTTCTCGGCGCGCTGGACGCGGACGGTCAACTTTGCTGCGGGCTCCTACCGCTTTACCGCCGCAGTAGACAACGGGGTACGCCTTTACGTCGATGGACAGTTGAAGATCGACAGGTTTTCAGACCTATCGCCAAACACATACACATCTGACGTCGTCCTCTCCGCGGGCAACCACGAGATCAAGCTGGAGTTCGTGGAGTTTTCTGGTGGCGCCAGCGTTAATCTTTCCTGGGCTGCTGTGAGCGCCGCCAACTGCATTGGCAACCCGCCCTCCAACCGATGGAGGGGAGAGTACTACAACAACAGCTTTCTCGGGGGCAGTCCGCTTATGGTGCGCGACGACGGCGAGAACTTCCTCAGCTTCGACTTCGGTTTCGGCGGCCCCAGTTCTGCCTGCGGCCTGGGAGTCGACAATTTCTCGGCGCGCTGGACGCGGACGGTCAACTTTGCGGCTGGCGTTTACCGCTTCTCCGTCACCGTAGACGACGGGGCGCGGCTCTACATCGATGGACAGTTGAGGATCGACAAGTGGTTCGACCAGGCGGCTACCACTTACACAACTGACGTCTTCCTCTCCGCGGGCAACCACGAGATCAAGCTGGAGTATTATGAGAATGGCGCCGGCGGGGCCGCCGCGGCCTTTCTCTCATGGGCTGGAGTCTTTCAATAAGCCCTGTTCGGAGAATCTTCGCTCTGACAAGTCGAGCGCTCGCGCCCCCTGTTCAATGTGGCGATTATGCGCTACAGCTCTATGGCGCGTGTAAGCTCTTTCGTCTGCGGTTTTCGCGGATTATCGCCACTCCTATAAGCAGAGTCGTCAAAAGCGTTATTATCGCCCCATTGCGGGCCCCGGGGGCCTTATAACTCATTTCAATATTATGTTTCCCTGGGGGAACGAACACCCCTCGTAAAAGAAAATCGGTCTGGTGAATCGAAGTCTTGGCGCCGTCAAGAGTCGCAACCCAGCCCGGGTAGTTCATTTCGCTTACGACCAGCATGGCTTGTTTATTGCTGTTAGTTTCGATAACCAGGCGGCTAGGTTCGTAAGCGAGAATACGGGCATAAGAGTCTTCGGAAAGCGGGTCTTTTGTAAGGGGCGGTAATTTATTTGGCTCGATTTCGACCAACGCCGTGTCCCTTGGATTAAATGGGACGTCGCTCTCTCCGCGTATACGGCGAAGTGTTTCTACCTGATCGAGAGCCTCGACGTTTGGCGTCAGCCATGCGCGCGGAAGGTTACGCAAATTCTCTATTATAGCGACGCCGTTTCTGTCATACACTTTTCGCCATCGGCTGGGCGACGGTTCGGGCAGGGGAGTTGAGGCGCCGGCGCCAGAATCGATGAGTGAGGCTTTATGAAATGCCACACCCACAGAATCGATCAGATTTTTGATGTCGATTCGTTCCACATGTGCGCGTTTGTTTAATTCTATACGGGCATAATATCGATGCGCGGAGAAGCTGTTCAGATGATCGCCAGGCGAACTGCTAAAGATGGTGGCGAGCGAATGCCGCATTTTTCCTTTGTGGATCGGGGCATCATAGCTCCACTCTGATGTGTGGGCGCCCGCCTGTAAATATCTCTCGATTACCTGACCGTCGGTACAATATATCGATATTTTTGCCACCGGAGTGTTATTCTCGACATTCACGGAGTTGCCAATGACCGTAACCAGGGCGAGCGAGTCCGCTAAAGCATCGCCGCCGTCCAGGCTGAATGACTCGTTTCGCTTGCTGTCCATCACCAGGTCATTATAGTTAAAAACAACGCCGAATTTTTCGATCGGGCGGATGAAGTGTGGCGAGAAGTTTGAATATGAAGTAACGAACTGGGCATTTAGAAGATCCAAGACATGGGACTTCAAGCTAAGGAGCGCCGGATCTGGCGTTACGACCGGGTCCGAATTCACCACATCCAATGGGAGTGTGTGAAGCGCGCGGTTGTACCTGTTCATCATTAATGGGTCAAAGCCATTTATATTTTGTATGCCAGCAAGCGCAGTGCCATTGACGGTGTCGGAATCTCGCTCCGGGAAGGGGGATACTGCCAGAGGGTTCATCACATTGAAGTCGCGGCCGTATTCGCCGAGTCGCTTTTTCACGAACCACGTGGAATCGCCGAATGTTTCAAATCTTTTCGCCGACACGAGGACTGAATTGACCGGTTTGATTATGTATAGATATGGCTCGATAAAGCAGTATAGCGCTACAGTTACCGCCAATAGCCCGATCTGCAGCCGATTATTCGTCATACGAAGGAACGGCGCCAGAGCGACAATTATTGCCAGGGTAAAAGCGCCTTTCCAGACGAGATAGTTATTGTGCAGTTCCCCCGTGCCGAGAGGGAGTTCGGGGTATAGCTTATCGGCGTATTTCAGCCAATAGAACCCCACCCCCCCACTTAGCAATAGTAAAACGCTACCCAAAACGATCTTGAAACGGTCCTGCCGTAATGGGGTCGCAAGGCTCGTTTCTCTCGCTTTCGTCATCATGTTGCTAAGAATATCCCATCCATATCCCGCAAGGACTCCTATCGCGAATGTCCATTCTATCGTATGACGCGAAGGATAACGGAAGCGATTAACAAAAGGGACGCCGAAGTATAAGTGGAAAATCGGAGTGTGTTTCCCGAGGATTAATACCCATGCCACGCCCGCTACTATCACCCAGAAGAATATGTGCGGTCGGAAACGAGGACGCAGTGTCGCATAGAAGAAGGCTAAGATCGCCAACCCCAGTGTGAGCAATGGAACATAAGTAGAAGTATCCAGCGAATTAAAAAGCGGCTGTAGCAAGGATATTAAGGCAAAACTGGGTGTGAAGCTGCCGTCGACCGCATGTTCATACAGGTAGTTTCCACGCACGCTATTTTTCGTAGCCGTCCAGGTTTCCAACAGTTGAAATGCGGACAGACCGGCTGACAAAACCATTGACAATGACGCGACGGCTATAGGTCGTAGCCTTTGCCTTGTGAATCGACCTGCCGACCCCGATCCATCATCATTGTGCGGAAAAAGCGTGAGGAATGATCCGTATATGAGCGCCAACATCCCGATATAGACAAAAACCTGCGCGGTGCCGGCGAGAATGGACATGGTATAAGCTACCGTCGACAGCAACACACAGCGATAAAAAGGGCTCCTCCTGGAACGCGCTATACCGAGCAATACTATCGGCAGCCATAGGGCGGAATTCATATGCGAGCCAATGAATCCCACCGGGCTAAGGATAAATCCGCCATATCCATAAACAAGCCCTCCTATCAATGAAGCGATAGGGCTACGGCCGATCTCACGCAGATATGCGTATGTGAATATCGATGAAATCAGAAACGGAAAAAGAATAAAAATTTGCTCCGCCCAGTAGCCGGGAAGGATCAGATACAGCCAGGTCACGGGATAACCTAGAGCAAGCTGCCCCATAGACATCAGGGGGTGCCCGGAAAAAATCAACGGCGTCCAAATCGGAAGCGCGCCATTCCGCACCATGTCCCAGGCGAGCTTTCGCAAAGGATAATGTAGTACCTGGGCGTCTCCGATGATCAGAAATTTGCCGCCGAACAACACGTCACGAAATAAAAGCGTAAAAAAGAGGATTAAAACTGCGAGGATGAAGATATCGACTTTGCGCCTTTGCAAAGATTCGATCATCCGTTTTTTTACTACTGACATTGTGGAGATAATGTAGTTAAAGGCCGCTTCAGACAGCCTTCGCCTGGATAAGACATCATTGTGCATCATGGTATCAGTATTAACGTTAACGCGCTTATGCGCATCGTGAGCGGCAGACGCCACAAACAATGGGATCGTGACTGGTACTGGGGCAAGTCAAGGTCGAAGAGGCGCGGAACTGAATTATCGCCGCCCAGATTCCCGCGCAAAAAGCGCGCCTTCTTCGTCGCCACGCGACGAAAAAATGCGGTGTTCTCACATAGCGCTGGGTTATGACAAGCCTTAACAATCCCACACGGCGGTTGGGGGGGTCAAAGAAGGCGTCCGCGACATTTCAAACTCCGATGAAGGGGTAGTGGGAAACAAGTATCTATTATTATCTATTATCGCAAATGCCCTGAGACATTCGATGCTCTCATAGAGATCATGGGGGAAATGTGTCCGGCGCCTCCTCTACCACTAAGGCCTTTCAATTCACTGGAATTACTATGTATCTTACCCGGGTAATGCTCGGTCAAATTAAAATTGGTAATCCTGAATACGAAAATTCGGGGGTCGGGAGGATAATACGCAGGCGGAGCATCGCACGTAAATTTAATTACGTGTTTCCCCCGGGGGACGACAACGGTCCTGGTCCACGGGGCGGGCTCAGTGGCGACCTTTAATGTTTCCGAAATGATATCACTCTCAATGCGCAAAGTTCCCCCGTTTGGGGAATCGATGGACATCTCCATCGTTACTTCTCTAGGGGAGTCTATAGCATTCTCGATATGCAGCTCTCCGTTTGGCCCGCTCCAATGCCAATTCTTCTCCGGTGAACTTTCCATTGGTGAAAAGTCTTTTTTCCATACGGGAGTGAAAGGGTTGAGGTATCGCTGCGCTAGCTCCGCCGATACGTCTTTACCTATTCCGTCTTGTATTTTCTTCTTGTAGTCCAGAAGACTATAAAAGGCCATTCTGCCGTCTTGGCTGACCAACGGTTTTTGGAGCGATAAGACTGCGGAAATTTGATCTTCAAACCCTGGGGGGATTGGCGTCGGTCCGGCGCGGTCGATATAAAGGCCGCTAAAATCGAGAACCGCCAACTCCTCCAGCATTTCAGGGACAGATTTCTTTTCAACAGCTTTTTGCCAGATATAAATCTGTCGATCCTTCATCGCGCCGGCGCTCCATCTTAACTTGTCCGACTGGAGATAACCCCGCATGTGATCATAATTGATATCTTCGGGGAAAGAATAGACCGGGAGCTGAAATATCATAGCCTTATCGGGCATCATCGAATCAATTTGCCTGAAGTACTCCTGGTCGTGGCGGTACGCCTTTGTTGTCCATGCGTAATCGACTGCCGGTACTTTCGGAGTCTGGTCGAGGAGTCCGAAGAAAGTCAAGAACACGATTAAGCCATAAAACAATCCACGCTTTAATCTCGTATGGAAATATTTTTTTGAGAGAAGGTCCAATATCAGCGCGACCGTGAAAAAAGAAAAGAACGCGATATAAGCGCTAATTCGATTGTAAGACCTGATCTGAGGCGATACCAGATAAGCGAACAAGGTGCCGAATCCGCCTATAGTAGCGACCAGCACAGCCCATCCATTTAAAATGCTTAAATTGTCCAGCATGGATGGCAGGGAAGGGCTTTCATTTCCGCTGTCCGATCCGTTAAATGAGTAACTCCTACGATACAAGAACAGCCATCCAATCAACCCCAAAAATCCGGCGGCGCCGATGAATCCTAAGGACGCCCCTCCGTTCTCGGTATTAAGTGGGCTCTGGCTGTTATATTTCGTTCTGAACCGGTTCAAGCTTTTTAGGCGATGCTCGTTGATCGGTAGTAACAGTTGGACGACCTTCATGCCGTAGATTTCTGATTCTGCGGCCACACGCTTGCCGAGGCCGACGCTCCCGTACTGATACCGAAAAATCAGAGTCGGAGCGACGTTTAGGAGGAGGGAGGAAAAGACCAGCCCTGCAAGAATGCCGGGGAGCGCAAGGGCGCGGATATTTCTTTGTCGAAATACCAATACCAGCCCGACCATCGCCAACAGCGCCACCGCGAAGAAAGGATAATATGCGCAGCCTGTGGATCCCACGAAAAGACAGATGAGCACGGTGATTATCCATTTGCGCCTGTGCGCTTTGCGGTTTTCGTCGCTTACATCCTGAGCCCTGAGCCGAAGATCCCCCGACAAAGCCCACAAAATCACCATGACCATGAGCGGAACCATGTAATACGTTCCGTACATCATGTGATGAATGCCGCGGTGGATATGAAAGTAGGAAAAGTTATATAGGAGACTTACCATTATGGCGGGGGCGTAAGATACGCCGAACCGCCTCAGTACATATAATGTGCAGATGGTTGTAAATGGATAAGTTAACAGGTAAAAGACGTTCATCGTGCGAGCGTAATTACCGGTAAACCATCCGATAACCCTGAATAATAAGAACTGGATATTATCCGGATAAGGATAATCGCGAAAAAGCAAGACGCCGGGCGCGCTGAGCGCGTCGTTTGTCCAGAACCACCCATTGGTAATTGTGGCCTTAATAATATAGGAGTATATAAACGAGTCCCCGCTGTACCCCCACGGGATTGACCATAGATTGCTTTGGCGCAGCTTGAGCAATCTTTCCATCGCCCATGCTGTCAAGAGTAACGCGACAACGTATAGGAGCGCTTCTTTCCAGCGGGTATTTTTTTCTTCTTTCAGCATCAATCGATAACCTTCTGATTCTGCGTTCGCTATCAGTTTGCGGGGTAAGTTCTTGTGTCGTTTGCGGAAGAATTGATTCCGTCCTGGGCCAAGACAGGGGGGAAAGTTTGTTGCATCAAATCAGCAGGCGAGTCCGTCCGCGTACACTCTATCAATATATTGTAGGAGAAGACTTTCGGCCACACGCGGGCCAGCCAGGCCAACACGCGATCTGCGAACTCGAAGACCATCGAACGGCCCCCCGTGAGGTCGCTGAGCGGCGGGCCAAAGCCGATGACACGATCAATCCGAAAGCCGGCGTTCTTGAGCAACCGTTGGAATGAGTCAACTGTAAACAATCTTCGGTGAGTCAGGTCGAGAATCCCCCGCCGCCCATAATTAAACCACCCAAGCGCGAGCGCCAGCCGGAGGGGGAAGAAAGCCACATTCCCCGTGCTCGCGTAGAGTTTACCGTCACGCTTCAAATGCTTGAATATCTCCGCCACGCCGCGCTCCGGAGTCTTTAAATGTTCGAGCACATCGAGCGCGACCGCCGTGTCATATTGCTCGGTTTTAAACTGGCGCTCCCATGGTTCGTCTAAATCGACAGCGAATTGATTGATGCGCAGGTCTTCGGCCCCCAGGAACTGGTCGATACAGGTCACCTCGACGCCCCGGTCGGCAAGCGCATGGCCGACCGCTTCGCCGTCGCCCCCGCCGACATCGATCAGGCTTGTGCCCGGCGCAAGGGGCAAGTGTCTAATATAGTAATGCAATGAGGTCTGAGCATGCTTTGTGGTGTAGACGGTCGGCCTCCGCACACGGATGTCGAATTTGGGGTCGTAAAAGATTTCGAATTGCATGAGCCGATATTTCAGGGCCGTCTTGACGCATTGCCAGGCGTACTGCATTCCATTTACATGACAAATTTCGTCCCCGTAGTATGTGGGAATCGGGACTTCGGTAATGCGAAATCCGGCGGCGTGGAACTGCACTATGATGTCGGCGTCGAAATCGAATCCGAGGCTGTTGCTTGCGAAGGGGATACGCCGGAGCGCCGACGTGCGATAAGATCGATAGCCGCTATGCATCTCCGACATCTTCGCGCCCAGGATAAGGTTCTGCGTCCTCGTCAAAATTCGGTTGCCGACCCATTTGTACAGAGGCATCCCGCCCTTGATCGCTCCCAGCGGATTGATAAAACGACTGCCGAAAACCGCGTCGGACCCGTCCGCATAAGGCGCCAGGACGTGTGGAAGAGCCTCAGGCGCGTACTGGCCGTCGCCGTGCAGAAGGACGACGATGTCAAAGCCCTGTTCAATGGCGTACAGATAGCCCAGGCGCTGGTTGCCACCATATCCCTGGTTGTAGGGCGTGCGAAAGATGCGTAATGGGGCGTATTGAGAGGGCCAATCGACGTTCGCGGCGACTGCGAAAGTGTTGTCGCTCGAGTGGTCGTCGATGACGAAGATTTCAGTGAGGCGTTCGGCCACCCAGGTGGGGATGCGCTCAAGAACTTTCTTGATGTGCTTCTCC
>Ga0114129_10004311_pt1 | contig 20107 bp, 22 predicted proteins | sample RhiMetdeltSRZDD1_FD_80071 | JGI IMG/M metagenome (GOLD analysis project Ga0114129, IMG submission 80071) | Populus rhizosphere microbial communities from Tennessee, USA - Rhizosphere MetaG P. deltoides SRZDD1 (version 2) (version 2) | ecosystem: Host-associated > Plants > Roots > Rhizosphere >... | reverse complement strand
TGGGCCCGGGAGGAGCTGTCCCTGCCGATCTTCCCTGAGCTTCAACAGGTGCAGATCGAACGGGTAGCGGGTATGTGCCGAGAACTGGCTTCGACCCGCTGAGGCGGGTGCTAGTCTCAGCCCCCCGCGCGTCCCGCGCGCGGGACGTCTGTGGAAGGGATACGGTGACGGAAGCACCGATCAAACTTGGCCTTGTTGGACTCGGCTATTGGGGTCCAAGCCTGCTCAGGGCGCTGTTCGACCTGCCCGCCGTGGAGGTCGTATGGATCTGCGATCTCGATGCCGAGCGCCTCGAGCGATACGGGCGCCGCTATCCGAGCGCCTCCAGAACCCGGCGCATCGACGACATCCTCGCCGACGACCAGGTCGACGCGGTCGTGATCGCGACGCCCGTGTTCACCCACTACTACCTCGCGTCGCGCTGCCTGCAGGCCGGCAAGCACACATTCGTCGAGAAGCCGCTGGCCGCTTCGGCGTCGGAGGCGGACGATCTCGTCCGGATGGCGCGCGATCGCGACCTCGTGTTGATGTGCGGGCACACTTTCGTGTACAGCCCGGCGGTGAAGGCGGTCAAGGGGATCCTCGAGCGCGAGGAGCTCGGGCAGATCTTCTTCGTCTCCTCGAGCCGCGTGAACCTCGGTCTCCACCAGCGCGACATCAGCGTGATCTGGGACCTGGGGCCGCACGACTTCTCGATCCTGCTCTACTGGTTCGGCGAGATGCCGAGCGCAGTGCGGGCCGTCGGCCGCGACTCGATCGTGCGCGGCGTCCCGGACGTCGCATTCGTGACGCTGACGTTCCCATCGGGGCTGATCGCCAACGTGGAGCTGAGCTGGCTTGCCCCCAGCAAGCTTCGCCGCACTGTCGTCGTGGGCAGCGAGAAGATGGTGGTCTACGACGATGGAGCCCCCGAGCCGATCAGGGTCTTCGATCACGGCGTCATCTACCAGGACCCGGAGACGTTCGGCGAGTACCAGCTTTCGTACCGGACCGGCGACATCGTCTCCCCGCGGATCGACAACGACGAGCCGATTGCGCTCGAGCTGGGCGACTTCACGGAGATGGTCCGGACGGGAGAGGCGCCGGACTGGCACGTGGAGCTGGCGCGGAACGTCGCGCACCTGACGGAGGCGGCTGAGGAGTCGCTGAACAACGGCGGCGCCGAGGTGTCGCCGCACGGCCGCGAGCCTCGCTTCGTGGCACAGCAGGTCCATGACCAGTAAGGCCCAGAGCACACCCGGCTGGCCCGCCGGCGCGCCGCTCGATCAGGCCAGGCGCCGGGCCGTCGCCTCCAATTTCGGGCGTCGCGACTATCTGATCCGGCGGCTCCTTTTGCTCTCGGACGTCGCAAGCATCGCCCTGGCGCTGCTCGTGATGGTGCTCGTGTCGGCTCGCGCCGACAACTCCCCCCACCTGCTGGTGGGACTGCTGTTCGTGCCCGTCTGGCTCACGGTGCTGGGCGCGTACGGCCTGTACACGCGTGACATCAAGCGGATCAGCCACTCGACCGTCGACGACATCCCGTGGATCCTGCACGCGGTGCTCGTCATGTGCCTGCTGACGTGGATCTACTTCAAGGCGCTCCCGATCTCGAAGCTGATGTTCTCGGACATATTGGTGCTCGGCTCGTTTGCCGCGCTCTTCATGCTCGTGCTCAGGACTGTGACCCGCCGGCTGACCGCGGTAGTGCTCGGCCCCGAGCGCGTCCTATTCATCGGAGGCGACGATCGTGTCGATCTCTTGAGCCGGAAGATGGCAGCCCATCCGGAGTACCGGCTCGCGCCGGTCGGTGTGGTCGGCGAACGCTACGAGCTGGAGGAGGCCCTGATCCGCTATCAGCCCGAGCGGGTGGTGGTGGGCGACACCTCGTCGCTCGATGAGACCGAGCTGGTGGAGCTCATGCACCGTTGCAAGGAGCATTCGCTCAAGGTCAGTCTCCTACCCCACCTGTTCACCGCCCTCGGGCCGTCCGTGGAGATCGACGACCTCGAGGGCATCACCGTGCTCGGCATCAACCCGCCTGTGCTGCCGCGTTCGTCGCGGTATCTGAAGCGAGGCCTCGACCTCGCGCTTTCGGCGCTGATCCTGTTCGTAACGGCGCCGCTGCTGGCCTTGATCGCGATCGCGATCAGGCTGGAGTCCAGGGGACCCGTGTTCTTCAAGCAACGCCGCATCGGCCGCGAAGGAGAGCCGTTCCAGCTGATCAAGTTCCGGACGATGGTGATGAACGCCGAGGACCGGACCGAAGAGTTGTTCACCGACAGCGCAGACGTGCACTGGCTGAAGCTGGAGCACGACCCCCGCGTCACGCGCGTGGGCCGGTTGCTACGACTGACGAGCCTCGACGAGCTGCCCCAGCTCTGGAACATCCTCCGTGGCGACATGAGCCTCGTCGGGCCCCGTCCGCTGATCGAGTCGGAGGACCGGCAGATCGCCGGTTGGGCGCGCAGCCGCCTGGAGCTCACGCCCGGCCTCACCGGTCTCTGGCAGGTGCTCGGCCGCACCAACATCCCGTTCGAGGAAATGGTCAAGCTCGACTACATGTACGTGACAAATTGGTCACTGTGGTCTGACATCAGGCTGATCCTTCGGACGCTGCCGGCCGTCGTGGCGCGCCGCGGCGCGAACTAGCCACACCTTCCGGAGACGGCGGTTGCCTTGTGCGTGCTCGCCCCGATAGCCTCCCTCGCCTATGGGGCGGTTTGACCGAGACGAGACCCCGAGGGACGAGGCGGACGTCGCAGCCGAGACCGCGACTGAGCAGCTGAAGTCGACGATCGAGCACCAGGTTCGCCAAGTCGTGGAGGAGGCGATGGAGCGCGCCGCAACGATCGAAGCCCGCGCGAAGGCCGGGGCCGAGGACATGGAGCGCGATGCTCGGCAGCGGGCCGACGCGATCGTCCGAGAATCACACGAACGCGCCAACCGGGCGCTGACCCTCGCGCTCGAGCGCGCGGAGGGAATGCGCGACGCGACTGAGACTCTCCAGAGCGAGCTGACAAAGGTGATTGCGTCGTTCAAGGAGGAGGTCGACCTACTGACCACTGAGCTGCGGGCCGCCGGGAGCGAGCCCGGAACGACGCCCGAAGGCCACTCCCCGGCCACTTCTCAGCAGGTCCCGCACGAGCAGGACGAGGGCTCGCGCCGCGGGCTGCTCCGCCGTGGCTAAGCCGCGTTTTCTACCTACTGCGGGTGGGAGGACAGTCAATCGGCCCCCGGTTAGCTCTTTCGCAAATAGCGGAAATTCTGCTTGCAGGGTTGCGCCTCATGGGGGTGCATCGCTACGCTCCCGGTCCGCTACCGGATGGCCGGCGTGACGCGCTTCGAACGAGAAGACACTCAGAAGACGACCCATCTGCCCGAATCGCTTGGAATCGCGACCGAGGGTCTTCGGTCGACGGTCGAACTGGAGGTCACGAAGATCGTGGAGTCGGCCGAGGCCCGAGCCGCCACGATCGAGGACCAGGCGCTCGAGAAGGCAAGCCGGATCGAGCAGGAGTCCGAGCAAGGCCGTGACGCGGCGTTCGAGCGATGCCGGGGGCGCCTCGATCGGCTCCTCGCCGAGATCGATGCTGTCGAGACCTCGCTCGGCAGCGCCGTTCAATCACTTCGGGCCGAGGCGGTGCAGCTCACAGGCGATCTGACCGGGGCGAGCGCAGCTCCGCTCCCGGTCGAGGAGGAGCCCGAGCCCGAGCCGGAACCCGAGCCCCCGCCCAGCCCCGACGCGGCCGAAACGGAGAATGTGCGCGAGCTCATCCGCGAGCAGCTGGCGAGCCTGGCCACCGCCGGCCGGACCAGGTCCGACGCGGAGCGCATGCTGCTCCGCTTCCGCCAGGGTGACCAGTACCTCGACCTGTTGGATGAGATCTATCCGGAGGACACCGGGGAACGTCGCGGGTTGCTCCGGCGGCGCAAGCGGAGCGACTAGCGTGGGCCGTTTCGACCGAGCGGAGGGCGTGGAAGGCCTTCGATCGACGGTTGAGCAGAAGCTCACCGAGATCGTCGAGGCGGCCGAGGCGCGCGCCCACGAGATCGAGGACAGCGCGCTCGAGCAGGCACTCGAGATCGAGCAGGACGCCCGTCAGAAGGCGCGTGGCCGATTCCAGCGCTCGACCGAACACGCCGAGCAGATGGTCGCCGCGATCGATGCCTTCGAGCGGGAGATCGGGCAGGCGCTCGAGAAGCTGCGTGCGCGGAGCCGGGCACTCGCGGCCGAGCTTGGAGCGGAGGCGCCGAGCGAACCCGCGGGCGAAGCGGCGGAGGCCGCCGCGCCGGACGATCCCCGCGAGGGAGCGCGCCGGCGCATCCTGGACCTCTTCCTGGCCGGAAAGCCGCGCGTGGAAGCTGAGCGCATGCTGACCCAACTCGAGGATGGCGGCCAGTACATGGACCTGCTCGACGAGGTCTACGAGTCACGCACCGAGACGCAGCAGGGCACGGCTCCCCGCCGTGGCGGCAGGCGCCGCCGCCGCCCTGGTTCCTAAGTCCCTGCAAAAAAGCAGGAAATTTGCTGGAGCTGCCACTACCCTGGTCGCATGGCCCAGAGTGCCCCCTCTGCAGCATCTCCAGCTACCCGGAAGTGGCTACGGATCCTCCCCGCGGTCCTGGTCGCGATCGCCGTCGCGGTGATCGTGTGGCTGATCGTCCGAGGCGACGACAACAGCAGCAAGACCGCATCCGGCCCGCCGCCGGCGAGCGCCGCCAGCGCGTCCACCCTGCGCGGCCTGTCCGGTCAGCTTGGACACGACGTCTATTGGGCAGGCAGCCGCAGCCGGTTCACGTACGAGCTGACCGAGGTGAACGGCAACACGTTCATCCGGTACCTGCCGTCCGGCGTCTCGGTCGGAGACCCCCGTCCGAACTACCTGACGGTCGGCACCTACCCGAGACGGAACTCCTACGCGCTGCTGAAGCGGCAGGCACGGCAGCCGGGCAACGGCTCCCTCGGCGTCGCGCACAACGGCCTCGTGGTGTGGAGCAAGGGGAGACCGCAGAGCGTGTATCTCGCCTACCCGGGGTCGAACGTCCAGGTCGAGGTCTACGACCCGTCCGCCACGCGGGCACGCCGGCTCGCCACGTCGGGCGTGGTCCGGCCGATCCGCTGAGCGCGGCGGCCTAGGCCTAGGCGACTTCGCGCAGCTTCTGAGCCTCGGCGAGGCTCTGGAGCTTCTTCAGCGACTGGTTCTCGATCTGGCGGATGCGCTCGCGCGTCACGTTGAACGTGCGGCCCACCTCGTCCAGCGTGCGCGGGTGCTCGCCGCCGAGGCCGTAACGAAGCTCCAGCACGCGCCGTTCACGATAAGAGAGGTTCTCGAGCGCCTCGCGGAGCGCTTCCTTGGTGAGGTTGTCGACTGCGCGGTCGTACGGCGACTCGGCCCGCTCATCCGCGATGAACTGGCCGAACTCCGACTCCTCCTCGTCGCCAACCGGCTTCTCGAGCGAGATCGGCGCCTGCGCGGAGCGCTTGATCGCACCGACCTCGTCCGGGTCGATGCCGGTCACCATCGCGATCTCCTCGGCGGTCGGCTCGCGGCCGAGCTCGGTCACGAGCTTGCGCTCGGCGCGGCCGATCTTGTTCAGCTTCTCGACCACGTGCACGGGGATCCGGATCGTGCGCGCCTTGTCGGCCAGCGCACGGGCGATCGCCTGGCGGATCCACCAGGTGGCATACGTGGAGAACTTGAAGCCCTTGCGGTAGTCGAACTTCTCCGCGGCGCGTACGAGACCGAGCGTGCCCTCCTGGATCAGGTCGAGGAAGGGCAGGCCCTGGTTGCGGTAGTTCTTCGCGATCGAGACGACGAGCCGCAGGTTGGACTCGACCATCTTCTGCTTCGCGTCGAGATCACCGCGCTCGATCCGCTTCGCGAGGTCCACTTCCTCCTGGGCGGTCAGCAGGCGAACCTTGCCGATGTCCTTCAGGAACAGCTGGAGCGAGTCCGTCGTCATGTCGGGCCGCAGATCGATCTGGCCCTTCGGCTTGCGCCGGCGCTTGCCCGTGTCGGCGGGCTCGACCTCCGGGCGCGGCGTGCCGGCCTCGCTGTCCTCGACTAGCTCGATCTCCGACTTCTCGAGGAAGCCATAGAGCTCCTCGACATCGGCCTCGTCGAGGTCAATCTCGGAGACCGCGTCGGCGACCTCGTTGTAAGACAGAACACCCTGCTGCTGGCCCTTTACGACCAGGCCTTTGATCTCTTCGAGTTCGTGAAGTTCGCTTTGAAGCATCTAAATGGTCTCGTTCCTTCTTGCTGAGGAGAGGGCGCACAGAAAAAAGAGCGGACCCCCCGAGCCGCTCAAAGCGCCGGAGAATGCTATCGCTACATCAATCGAAGTCAAGGTCGTCGAGGGTGCTGAAGGGGCTGATTGCGCTTCTCCCCATGGCCCCTTATGAACGGTTTTCACTACGTAATACAGCTTTCTAACTGAAAAGTTCCTAACAAAGGGACCGGTTCGGCGGCTGGCCGCCGCCCCGGGCCTTCTGGACGCCGCCCCCTCCGGGCTCGACGCGTCTAGTCCTACGTTAACGATGTAGGAATAGACTGCGCAACCGCTTATTGGCGGGGCCGCGCCCGCTCCAAGAGCATCGACCGCGAAAGGACGCCCTGTGGACCCTTACGAGTCTAGCCTCGGTCCCGGAGGAGAGGAGCCCCGGGGCAGCCGCTCCGACCGGGCAGGTTCTTCCGGGGACCCGATCATGGCGAACCTCCCGAAGTCCCGCCCACAGCGGGCGGCGCCGGTCCGCAGGCCACCTCCGCCCCCGCCCCGCGGCCACGATCCGGATGTGAAGGCACCGGCCGAGGGCGTACCCGGCCTGCCCCGGCTGGCACTCGACGGCGCAATCGAGATGGCCAAGCTCCCCGTCAAGGTTGGGGCCAACATCACCTTCAGGGCGCTCGACGCCGTCGCCGACGCCCTCCGACGGCGCTGACGCTGCTCCCGCCCGACAAGGCGGTGGAGCTGATCCTGGAGCGCGCCCGCCCCCTGGAGCTCGAAGTCGTGCCGCTGGCCGAGGCGCTCGGCCGGGCGCTCGGCGAGGACCTGGCCAGCGCCGACGACGTACCGCCCTTCGACAGCTCCGCGATGGATGGGTTCGCAGTCCGGTCGGCCGACACGCGCGGCGCGAGTCTCGATGCCGCGGTTTCCCTGCGGCTCGTGGGAGAGTCGGCCGCGGGCGCTCCGGCGGCGCGGGGCCCCGAGCCGGGTGAGGCGATCCGGATCTCGACGGGAGCGATGCTGCCGCCGGGCGCGGACGCCGTGGTGCGGGTCGAGGACACCGCCGCGGGCGACGGCCTCGTCGAGGTGCTCGCAGAGGTGGCTCCGGGCAAGGAGATCCGCCGGGCCGGGGAGGACATCGCCGCGGGCGAGCAGGTGCTGGAGCCGGGGCGGACGCTGGGCGCAGCCGAGCTCGGGGTGGCCGCGTCGGTGGGAGTGGCCGAGCTTCGCTGCCGGCGGCGTCCGCGCGTCTCGGTGCTGGTCACCGGAGACGAGCTGGTCGAGCCCGGCACCGCGCTGGGGCCGGGCCAGATCCGCAGCAGCAACGGGATCGCGATCGAGGCGCTCGCCCGCGATGCCGGTGCCGACGTGGCCGGGCACGCGACCGTCGGGGACGATTACGGCGCCACGGTCACGGCCCTGCGGGACGCGCTCGACGCCGACGTGGTGGTCACGACCGGCGGCGTGTCGGTGGGCCCGCACGACCACGTGAAGCCGGCGCTCGAGGAGCTCGGCGTCGAAGAGGTCTTCTGGAGAGTGGCGCTGCGTCCCGGAAAGCCGACGTGGTTCGGGACGTTCGGCGACACGCTGGTGTTTGGATTGCCGGGAAACCCCGTGTCGGCGATGGTCACGTTCCACCTGTTCGTGCGCCCGGCGCTCGCGGCACTCTCGGGCCTCGACCCGCGCGGGCGGCGGGCGGCCGCCGTGTTCGACGCGGGCTACGCGAAACAGCCGGGCCGGGCCCACGTGGTGCGCTGCCGCCTCGATGCGCGCGACGACGGCTGGCACGTGCGCCCCACCAAGAGCGCGCAGGGCTCACACGTGCTGACGTCGATGCTCGACGCGCAGGCGCTCGCTTACCTGGAGGTCGAACGCGGCGACGTCCACGCCGGCGAGCGGGTCGAGATCGAGATTCTTTGAATAAGTAAGCCGGCTTCGCCGGCTCGCATGTGAGAGCGTCGACCTAACGGTCGCCGCCAGTCATCTACTACTACCCGTACCGGGTGCCCGTCAACTCGCGCAGCTTCACGCGGTTGTGCGTGGCCTGAACCTTCCGCACGGTGCCGGAGCGCGACCGCATCACGAGTGAGTCGGTGGTCGCCTCCCGGCCGTCCTGGTAGCGGACGCCGTCGAGCAGGTCTCCGTCCGTGACGCCCGTGGCGGCGAAGAACACGTCGTTGCCGGACACCAGCCGGTCGGCATCCAGCACCTCTCCGAGGTCGTAGCCGGCGTCGATCGCGCGCTGTCGCTCGTCGTCGTTGCGGGGCCAGAGCCTGCCCAGCAACTGCCCGCCGAGGCATTTGATGGCGGCCGCGGACAGGACCCCCTCGGGCGTGCCGCCGATCCCCCAGAGCAGGTCCACGCCGGTTCCCTCGGTGACGGCGAAGAGCGCGGCCGACACGTCGCCGTCGGTGATGAACCGGATGCGCGCACCCACGGCCCGGATCTCGGCCACCGCCTCGGCGTGACGCTCCCGGTCGAGCATTACGACCATCAGGTCGCTGACGTCCGTGCTGCGCCGTTTCGCGACCAGCTTCAGGGTCTCGGCGAGCGGCCTGTCGAGGCTCAGGACATCGGCGATGTCGGCGCCGCCCGCGATCTTCTGCATGTAGACGCACGGACCGGGATCGAACATCGAGCCGCGCTCCGCGAGCGCCACCACCGACAGCGCGTTCGGCTGTCCGAGCGCCGTCAGGCGCGTGCCCTCGAGCGGGTCCACCGCGACGTCCACCTCGGGCGGGCTGCCGTCGCCGATCTGCTCGCCGTTGTAGAGCATCGGCGCCTCGTCCTTCTCGCCCTCGCCGATCACCACGATGCCGTCCATGGGCACCGCGTGAAGCGTGAATCGCATCGCGTCGACGGCCGCCTGGTCGGCGCCCTCCTTGTCACCGCGCCCCACCCACCGGGCGGAGGCGAGCGCCGCCGACTCCGTCACCCGCACCAGCTCGAGCGCGAGGTTACGATCGGGCGCGCTCGTGTCGCGCAGGTCGTGGGCGATCACGCTTGTCTCGCGCTCGGCCAATCTCTATCCCCCGCTGGAGCTTAAAGCTAGAACGTGCCGGGCGGTCTTCGCTCGACGCCGCCACGCGTGATCTGGCTGATCGCCCCGCCCGCGACGATCATGAGCGCGCCCAGCAGCCCGAGGTACCAGCCGATCTCGAGCGAGACGAACTCGCGGGCGCCGGGGCGGGAGATGATCCCGTTGTAGAGGATCAGGGTGGAGGCGGTCGCGCCGACGATCATCGTGACCTCGCCTGCCGGCCACGACAGCCGGTGGCCGCGGATCACGATCCACACCAGGATCCAGGGAGCGATCGCGGCCGCGACCATCAGGAAATCCATCCCGGGGATGATCAGCGCCGTGAACAGGTGGAAGGTGTCGAATCCCGTGCAGGTGCTCCGCGCGCCGCAGGCACGCTGGTCGCTCGGAGTGCCGGCCTTGACGCTGTACCACTCCAGGAACATGCTGACGAACAGCACGACGCCGCCCGCCGCCGCCACCAAGTCCCCTCGCCCCAGCCTCCGGAAGTCCACGGCGCGCACCTTAACGGGCGACCGCGCGCGAGGGCATCGTCAGCGCAGGCCGGGCAAGCGCCCTCGCAGGCGGTAAACCGCCTGCATGAGCCGCTCCTGGCGGCTGCCCTGGCGAGGCAGGATGCCGAGCTGCGTGAAGATGTCGGCCGAGTCGTTGTAGACGATCTCGGCCTCCATCAGGCCGTCGGCGGCGATCGGGATCCGAACCAGCATCGGGCTCCTGAAGCTGCGGTTCGTGGCCGGCCAGCCATGCCACGTGCCGCGTTGGGTGCCCTCCATCCAGGCGCCGAAGAAGACCTGCCCCTCCGCTTCCCAGTAGCGCTCCTCGCTGTTGCGGAAGTCGGGAATCGCGGCGAAGAGCTCCTCGTACCAGCGCCGGATCTGGTGCTTCCCGCGCAGCTCGATCCCAAGCCCCGGCACCGCGTACCAGCAGTCGTCCGTGAAGGTGGCGAGCGTCGCCTCGAGATCCTGCCGGTCCTCGGCGGCCATGTGCGCCTTCACGACCTCCAGCGCGCTTGTCGCTTGATCCGCCAAATGACGTACCTCGTAAATGCGAACGATCGGCTAGATTGATTGCGCCCGCACCCTACTCCTCCCCCGCACGCGGCCTTGAGCACCCCACCGAGTAACGCCAGGCGGTCTTGCGCGACTAAACGCGTCAGCAGGCCCTTTTCCAAGGACCGCTGAATATGCATCCCACTGCGACGGAAAGCCTCCCCACCTCGAGGGCCATCATCCTGGAAAGGCTCGGGCAGGTCCGGGCACGCACGTTTTCGCTGGTCGAGTCGCTGTCGGAAGACGCCCTCAACCGGGTGCACGACCCGCTCATGAGCCCGGTGGTCTGGGACCTGGGCCACATCGCGACCTTCGAGGACCAGTGGCTGGCGCAGAACGCGTTCGGGGCACCGCCCCTGCGCGAAGGCCTCGGTCGCGTGTACGACCCCTTCAACGCGCCTCGCAGCGAACGTGGGGACCTGCCGTACCTGCGCAGCGAGGATTGCTTCCGATACATGGCTGCGGTGCGCGCGCGGACTGCGGAGCTGCTCGAGTCCGCCGACCTGTCGCCCGACGGCGGCCCGCTGCTGACCGGCGGCCTGGTCTACGAGATGATCCTGCGCCACGAGCAGCAGCACTCGGAAACGATCCTCCAGACCCTGCAGACGATGGGCGGCGAGTCCTATACGCCTCGCCCCGCATACGACACCCCGGCGCCCGCAGAGGTCCGCCGCGACGAGATGCTGCTGGTGCCCGAGGGAACCTTCGAGATGGGCACGGAGTCGCCGCTCGGCGGGACCGGTTTCTCCTATGACAACGAGCGTCCCCGGTACGAGCGGCACGTGGCCGCCTTCTACATCGACCCCACCCCGGTCACCAACGGGGATTTCATGGCGTTCATCGCGGACGACGGGTACGAGCGTCCGGAGCTGTGGTCCGAGGGTGGCCGGCGATGGCTCGAGAAGGGCCGCCGGCTGCCGCGCTACTGGTCGCGCGAGGGGGACGAGCTCGTGATGCGCTCTTTCGACCGCGTCGAGCGCGTCGACCCGGACCGGCCGCTGTGCCACGTGAGCTGGTACGAGGCGGATGCATACGCCCGCTATGCGGGGAAGCGGCTGCCGACCGAGGCCGAATGGGAGAAGGCGGCCTCGTGGGACGACTCCGCTCAGACCAAGCGGCTCCAACCCTGGGGCGATGCCGCGGCCACGCGCGACCTCGCGAACCTCGACCAGCTCGCCTTCGAGACCGCGCCCGCCGGCGCGTATGCCGAGGGCGCCAGCCCGTGCGGCGCGCTCCAGATGGCGGGGGATGTGTGGGAGTGGACCGCGAGCGGCTTCGAGGCGTATCCGGGGTTCGAAGCGTTCCCGTACCCCGAGTACTCGGCGGAGTTCTTCGGCGGGCCATACCGCGTGCTGCGCGGCGGGGCCTGGGCAACGCAGCCGCAGGCGGTCTCGAACACCTTCCGCAACTGGGACTACCCGGAGCGACGGCAGATCTTCGCCGGCCTGCGGTGCGCAAAGGACGCGGCGTGACCCCGCGCACGATGGAGGCGCCCCGCGACGTGCGGATCGACGTGTACCTGCGCGACGGCGCGCTCGCGACGCTCGCGGACGATGTGCGCGCCGGGCTGTCCGCGACTCAGAAGGCGCTGCCGCCCAAGTACTTCTACGACAGCCGCGGATCGGAGCTCTTCGAGCGCATCACGGAGCTGCCCGAGTACTACCCGACACGCGCGGAGCAGTCGATCCTGGACGAGGTTGGAGCGCAGGTCGTGGACCTCGTGCAGCCCGCGGAGCTGGTCGAGCTCGGCCCCGGCTCCGCACGCAAGACCGGCGCGCTGCTCGAGCCGATGCGCGAGGGCGGCCTGGCGCGCCGCTACGTGCCGGTGGACGTGTCGGAGTCGGCCGTCGAAGACACCGTCGCGCGGCTTGCCGCGGAGTACGAGGATCTTGCGATTCATGGCATCGTGGGCGACTTCGAACGCGACCTCGAGCGCATCCCCCACAACGGCGAGCGGCGGCTGATCGCATTCCTCGGCGGCACGATTGGAAATCTCAACGCGATGGAGCGCCGCACGATGCTCGGGCGTGTGCGGGATCAGCTCGGCCCGGAGGACCGGCTGCTGATGGGCACCGACCTGGTGAAGGACCGTGAGGTCCTGGAGGCCGCCTACAACGACTCGGCCGGCATCACGGCGGAGTTCAACCGCAACGTCCTGAACGTGATCAACGCGAACCTCGACGGGAACCTCGACCCGGAGCGATTCGATCACCGCGCGATCTACGACGAGCGACGTCAGTGGATCGAAATGCGGCTCTACGCGCGCGACGCGCACGAGGCCCGGATCGAGGCGCTCGACCTCGACGTCCCGTTCGATGAGGGCGAGCACATCCAGACCGAGATCTCGTGCAAGTTCACCGAGGAGCGACTCGCGCACGAGTACGGCCGCGCCGGCCTCGAGCTGCTCGACGTCTACACCGACGACGAGGGCCTCTTCGCCCTCTCTCTCGCGGGCCCGGACGAGCCCTAGCGGCGTGACGGTCGAGGAGCTGTTCCCGGAGCGGCGGAGCGTGCCGCTCGAGTCGGCCTACGCCAACCTCGGCCTGGCCGCCCGCGCCGAGGGGCTGCGCCGCCCTTACGTGGTCGCCAACATGGTCGCCACGGTGGACGGTCGCGCGGCGCTGGGCGGCCGCACGCAGGAGATCTCGAGCGCCGCGGACCGCGAGCTCTTCCACGCGCTGCGCGCGCAGGTCGACGCGGTGATCGTGGGCACGGCCACGATCGCGATCGAGCGCTATGGCCCGCTGGTCCGCGACGAGGCGCGCGTCGCGCGCCGGATCGAGCGCGGCCTGGCGCCGCGGCCGCTGGCGGTGACAGCATCGCGTTCGCTGGAGCTGCCGGTCGACGTGCCGCTCTTCCAGGACCCGGAGTCGCGCGTGGTCGTGCTCGCGGCCCGCGCAGGGGAAGTTCCGGCGCACGGTGCCGCGGTGATCGTCGAGCCGGTGCCCGGCCCGGAAGAGCGCACGATCGACTTCCTCGCCGGGCTCGAGCTGCTGCGTGCGCGCTACGGCGTGCGCACGTTGCTGCTCGAGGGCGGCCCGACGCTGCTCGCCGCGATGCTCGAGGTGGGCCTCGTGGACGAGCTGTTCCTCACGCGCGCGCCGCTGATCGCGGCCGGCCCGGAGCCGTCGCTGGTCGAGGGCGACCTCCTCCCCGAGCGGATTCGCCTCCGGCTGCTCGGCCTGCTGAAGGACGAGGAGGACTTTCTGTTCGCGCGCTACGCGGTCGGCGCGTAGCTGCGTACCGCCGCGAGCACGTCCTCGATCCGCGGATGATCGGCTGAGTCCTTGTTGTAGTGCACGTAGAGCACGGTGCCCTCGGGAGAGACTACGAACGTGCCCGGGCGCTGAGCCACGTCGCCACCCTGCGGGTTTCCGGCGAAAGCGCCGTGCCGGGCAGCCCGCAAGAATCCCTTCGCGAGCTGCGGACCGACGTACTCGCGGGCCGGGCCGCGCTCGAGCCCGACGGCGTGGTACCCCTCGCGCTCCGGATCGCCGAGGCAGTCGAATGGCACGTGGCGTTTCCGGCAGAAATGAAAGGTCGGCTCCGCGCGGTACTGGAAGATCGCCACGACGTCGCCGCCTGCCTCGCGGATCTCGTCGTGGTGCTCACCCAACTGGATGAGCTGCTCGCGGCAGAACGGTCAGCCGAAATGGCGCATGAAGGCGACGATCAGCGGCCCGTTGCGCCAGCGCTCGGAGAGCGCGACGTCGCCCTCGCGTGACTCGACGTGCAGGTCGGGAAAGGTGTCGCCCACCTTCAGCATGCGTGGGCGCGAGCCTACACCCTACGGCGCTCGCGGGGTCGATACCACGTGGTGCCAACGACCATGTCATCGACGCCGCGCTGCTCGCAGTAGCGGACGAGATCCGACATCCGGTTGATGAAGCCATGTCCCTTGAAGTTCAGCGATGTGTTGCAAAGCACGCCGATCCCGTGGTGCTCGGCGAACGCCGTGAGGAGGCGGTGAAGCGGCGCGTTCGTCCGGGCGCTCACGGTCTGAACCCGCGCGCTTCCATCGACGTGCGTGATCGCAGGTAAGGCGTCGGTGCGGACCTTGTTGAAATAGAGCATGTACGGGTCCTCGAAGTCTTCGACGAAAGCCTTCGTGACATCCTCGAGTCGGCAGCACGGCGCGATCGGCCGGTAGTCCTCGCGCTGCTTGATCTGGTTCAGCCGGTCCTTCATTCGAGGGTCCCGGGGATCGGCGAGCAGTGAGCGGTTCCCGAGCGCCCGCGGCCCGATCTCCCACCGCCCCTGGACCCATGCGAAGACCCGGCCCTCGGCAAGCGCCGCCGCGACGTCTGACTCGCGCATGGGCACCGCCTCCCACCTCGCGGGATCGGGCTCGGCGTCCTCCTCGAACTCGAGTCCGCTGTAGACGCTCCATTCGATATGAGGCTCGCCGGTCAACTCCGCGAGCGCGTCGATCGCCGTGCCGATCGCCGAGCCGGCGTCGTTCGGGCATGGAGGCACGAACACCGACGAGAAGTGCCCGAGCTCCCGCCACCGCGCGTTCCATTCGCAGTTCAAGCCGCACCCGCCGCCGATGTAGAGCGGTAGGCCGGCGGGGATGTGCTCGCGAGCGGCCTGGGCGAAGATTTCGAACATCCGGTCGGTGAGAAGCGCGGCGGCGTCCTTGGTGACCTGCGCCTCGACACCCGCGTCGAAGACGGGTGCGTCGCGATAGCCGCCCTTCTGGCGCGACGTCCCCGTGAGCAGCAATTCCACCGACTGCTTTGCGGCGGGGCTCGCCGGATCCCCGAACGCCGCCAGCGCCATCAGCTTTCCTGCCGATTCGTACCGTGCCTGAGGCGATCCCGCGGGCACCGACGGGTCCGCGATCTCGAAGAGCTGCGCGTACCGGTTCCCCGGGCGCTCCATCACGGGAATCGCCTTCGTGACTGCCCAAGAGTCGTCCACGACGTAGAAGCTCCCGATGATCCCCTCCCAGACGAGAACCGCGTGCGGTCCAGGGCGCCGCTCCGGTGCCATGCCGATCGCGCCCAGGATGTGCGACCGCTCGTGGCTGTCGGTGAATACGGTGATGCGCTTACCGAACAGCTTGCTCTCGCGGCGGCGCGCGCCGTGAGGGCCGGCGTACCCCTCCCCGATCCGCCCGGCCATCCCGAACCTCGCCCATCCGCTCACGCCGAGCACGTCCGGGACGGCACCCAGATGCTCGGCGATCTCCAGCACGGTCATCGGGTCAGCGGACCCATACCGGCGGTTCGAGTCCTTCTCGCCCTCAATGGAATACAGCAGCCGGCCGTCCTCGATCGCCGCGACGGACCCGTCGTGCCCGGGTTTGACAGCCAGCACCAGCACTTGAAGGCTCGTACCTATACTCGACCGCACCCATGGCGTACCTCACCGTATGTGCGATGTACTGGAATGAAGCTCGTTATTTGGAGGAGTGGATCGAGTTCCACCGCCTGGTCGGCGTTGAGCGGTTCTTCCTCTACAACCACATGAGCACCGACGGCCACAGGGAGGTCCTTGCTCCGTACATCGAGGAAGGGACCGTGGCCCTGAAGGACTGGCCCGAGGACGCGAGCCAGGCGAGTGCCTACCGTGACTGCCTCGACGAGCGCCGTGAGCAGGCGCGCTGGATCGCGTTCATCGACCTCGACGAGTTCCTGTTCTCCCCCACGCTCGCCCCTCTTCCGGAACTCCTCGCGGAGTACGAGCGATGGCCCGGCGTGGCCGTCAACTGGGCGATGTTCGGGGCAGCCGGTCACGAGATCGCGCCCGCCGGCCTCGTGCTCGAGAACTACACGCGCCGGGTGCCGGACGGGCATCCGTTCAACCGACTGTGCAAGTGCGTGGTGGACCCGCGGCGCACGATCCAGTGCGGCGCCGGCATCAGCGCGCACTCGTTCGACTACACGGAGGACCACGCGGTTGACGAGAACTTCGCTCCTCGCGACAAGTACCCTCGTGGAAAGACGGAGTCCCTTTCGTTCGAGCGGCTGCGGGTGAACCACTACTACATGAAGTCCAAGGAGCAGTGGCTGGCGAAAATCGCGGCGACGCGGCCGGACACGAGCCTTCGCCTCCGCCACTATCCAGCCCACAGGTACGCGGAGATGAACGACCTCTTCTCTCGCGTACGCGACGAAACAATCCAGGCATATCTTCCGGAGCTGAAGGCCGCCCTCGCCGCACGCTCCACCGCGCGTCGCCCTGACGCACTTCGAGCCGACGGCTGAATGGATCGCACGGAGGAGGATGCGGCGCTACCGTCGCCGGTCAGCATCGATCTCTCTGCGCCGGTTCGAGAGCTCTGGCTCGAGCGGATCCGTGTGACGGTGCAGGACACCTACGTGGGCGTTCCCCTGAGGAAGCTGCCCGAGGACCTTCGGGTCTACGAGCACCTGATGTGGCTCTCGCGCTGCAACGTCGTGATAGAGCTGGGATCGAACATGGGCGGAAGCGCGCTCTGGTTTCGCGACCGCTTGATGTCACTTGCAGCCTATGGGGTGATCGAGCGTCCCTTGGTGATCTCGATCGATGCCGCGACCACCTCGGCGGCGGGCGCAAATCTCAGTGCCGTCGATCCGAACTGGCGCGAATCGATCGCGCTCGTGCAGGGCGATATTCGCGATCCGGGACTTGCAAATCACGTGCGGAGCCTGGTCCCCGAGGGCTCGCGATGCCTCGTCACCGAGGACACCGCACACCGCTACGAGACGACGCTGGCGGCACTTCGCGGGTTCTCGCAGTTCGTTCCGGTCGACGGCTTTTTCGTCGTCGAGGACGGCAACGTCGACGTCGAGGAAATGCGGCCTCCGCGACGGCCAAACTGGCCGCGGGGCGTATTACCGGCGCTGCGGGAGTGGCTCGCCGGGGAGGGAGCGAACTTCCAGATGCGCCGGGACCTCGAGCTCTATGGGCTGACCTCCAACGTGGAAGGCTATCTGCAGCGCGTAGCGTGAAGAGGCAACGAGGCGGGTCGAAGCTCAGGTAGGGTTCCGCGCCGTGCAACTGGACGGCGCAGGAGCGATTGTTGCGGGCGGGGCGTCAGGACTGGGTGAGGCAACCGTGCGGGCGCTGCACGAACGTGGGGCGCGCGTCGCGATCGCCGACGTCAACGCGGAGAAGGGCGCAGAGCTCGCGAAGGAGCTCGGCGAGCGTGCGAGCTTCGTCCACTGCGACGTCACGAAGGAAGACGAAGTGGCAGCGGCGGTCGAACAGGCCGCCGACGGCAATCTACGCGTGAGCGTTTGCTGCGCCGGCGTCGGCTGGGCGGAGCGCACCGCCTCGAAGCGCGGTCCGCATCAGCTGCAGCCGTTCGAGACCGTGATCCGGATCAACCTGATCGGCACCTTCAACGTGCTGCGCCACGCGGCCGCAGCAATGAACGACAACGAGCCGTCCGCGGACGGCGAGCGCGGCGTGTGCGTGAACACGGCCTCGATCGCGGCCTTCGACGGCCAGATCGGGCAGATCGCGTACTCGGCGTCGAAGGGTGGGATCGTGGGCCTGACGCTACCGGCCGCACGCGACCTCGCGAGCCGCGGCATCCGCGTCGTGACGATCGCGCCGGGGACGTTCGACACGCCGTTGCTCGGCGCCCTGCCGCAGGAGGCGCGGGATGAGCTTGGCCGTGCGATCCCGTTCCCGCAACGGCTCGGGCAGCCGTCGGAATTCGCGGCACTTGCGGTTCACATCGCCGAGAACCCGATGCTGAACGGCGAGGTGATCCGGCTCGACGGCGCGCTGCGAATGCCGCCGCGATAGCCCGCTAGCGCGACCGCCCGTACGGCAGGCGTGCCGCCGCCGCGGCGAGCGTGCCGGCCACCGCGAGCCCCAGGAACACCAGCGTGGTCCAGCTCTCGATGCGCCCCTGCCCGTGGTTCACCCGCGAATCCTTTCTATCCGTGGCTTCCCTATCGAGGCCGTTGCGACGGCACCGCCATGTGCCATCCGGCACAATCGACTCTAGCCGCCCACAACGGGCGAGGCAACTCCGATCGGGGGCGCTGAGGCCTCGGCGATGCCGGTGGCGGCCATCCGCCCGAGGCTCTCGTGGACGACCTCGGTGTCGAGGTACTGGTGGATCGCTGTGGCGCGGCCCCAGCGGATCTCGAACACCTCGCAGCCGCGGTTCTCGTAGCGCTCGCCGTCCGCCGCCTCACCCCAGTCGCGCCAGCGGACCGCCACCACGGTGCGCCACGGCCATCCGGTGACGAAGACGTCGTCGACCGCGAAACGGAGCACCGGGAAGAGGCGAAAGAGGCGCTCGAACCAGAGTCCGAGCGCCTCTCTCGAGCGGCGCGTTCCAGCCAGCGCGCCCGCCCCGGGGAAGGTGTGCACCACGTTCGGAGCCGTGCGGTTGACGAGCGCCGGATAGTCGCCCCGGCTCAGCTCGTCGAGAAACGTCTTGCGGATCCGCCGCCGCACGAACGCTCGATACATGTCGTGCTCCTAAGCCGCCACCCGGTTCGTCCAGGTGCCGTGGAAGCCGAGCGGAACGTGGTGCCGCAGGTGTGCCACGGCGACGGCGTCCGACGCGACGTCGCGCGCGTCCAGGACGACCAGCCGCGAGCGGTGTTCGGCCGCCGAGTAGACGACCGACAGCAGCCAGCCCTCGTCCTCAGCGGCGCCCGCGGAACGCGGCACGAAGATCGGCTCGCCGGCCACTTGGCCCGCGCCGAGCGCGTGCGTGGTGGTGGCACCGGTCTCGTGGTCGACCTTCACGATCGAGTCGAACGTCCCGTCCCGGTCGGTGTCGGCCGCCATGTACGCGAAGCGGTGGGCCGAGGTCGTGCGGCGCCAGTCGTGCTGCGGGAACTCGCAGTTGGACGAGAAGATCTCCTCGGTCGTGATCTCGTCGGACGGCGAGACCCGCATCCGCCAGAGCTTCGTCTCGATGTCGTCGAACGCGGAGTCCCTGAACTTGCGAAGGCTGCGGTGCAAGTTGTCGTAGTCGGGGTAGCTGACGAGATCGAGCACGACGTCGTCGCCGTCCTCGAACGCATTGTTGATGTGGTAGTGGAAGAACGCGTCGCACTCGGCGATCCGTGGCGGGCCGCCGTCCCGGGGCACGAGGATCACCTGCGTCGGGCGCCGTCCGTCGAACTTGATCGCGCTGTCGAGGCTGTCGAACCCGAGCAGGAACCGCGGCAGGCTGAGCACGAGCGGGTCGATCACGAACACCATGTAGCGGCGCGTGAGCGCGCAGTCGTGGTTCAGCGTCGGAAACGGCAGCTTGACGCTTTGAAGGTGGTGCAGCCGCCCGTTCCGGTCGACGCGGTAGGTGCGGAGCTTGGTGCGCGGTCCGAACTGGATCCCGAAGTTGAAGAGGTCACCGGTGGCCGGATCCCAGGTCGGGTGCGCCGAATAGGCGTAGCCGCCCTTCAGCTCGCCGTCGAAGTCGTACTCGCCGATCGTCTCGAGCGTGTCGGGGTCGAGCTCCCAGGGGCGGCCGCCCTCCCAGAGCGCGAGGAGATGCCCGGCGTGCCAGGTGACGCTGATGTTGGCGGTGTTGGCGGGCGTCCGGAAGGCGTTCGCGAGCGGCCCGCCCGGCTTCTGCTGACCGTATCCGCGCATCAGCGGCTTGTCGGCGGTGCGCTCCTTCAGATAGTGGGTGGTGCGCACGTACCGGTTCCGATAGCGAACGCCGCCGCGCTCGTCCAGCGTGAACTGGGACAGCATCGCGTCGCCGTCGAACAGATGGGCGTACGGCGTGCCCCCCACCTCGTTCTTGGCGGGCCCGTTCCGGTATAGCGTGCCGACCAGCCCCTCGGGAAGCCGGCCCTCGATCTCGTCGACCACGTAGACGTGCTCGTCCGGAAGGGTGTCG
>Ga0114129_10004309_pt1 | contig 20109 bp, 18 predicted proteins | sample RhiMetdeltSRZDD1_FD_80071 | JGI IMG/M metagenome (GOLD analysis project Ga0114129, IMG submission 80071) | Populus rhizosphere microbial communities from Tennessee, USA - Rhizosphere MetaG P. deltoides SRZDD1 (version 2) (version 2) | ecosystem: Host-associated > Plants > Roots > Rhizosphere >... | reverse complement strand
CCCACTTCTCTTCTTTACGAGCACCCGGCTCGGCACTTCCGACATCTACCAGAGCCAGTTGTGGCCCGTTGGATCGTTTGGTCCCGCCACGCTCGTTCCGGAGCTGAGCAGCGCGGCAAGTGACCAGCGTCCATCGGTCCGCTTCGATGGCCTGGAAATATTCTTCTTCTCGAATCGGCCCGACTCGCTCGGCAACGACTTGTGGGTGTCTACCCGAAACACTGTGTTTGACCCCTGGTCCCCTCCAGTAAGTCTTGGCCCTACGGTCAATAGCGCCAGCGCCGATCAACAGCCTTACATCGCCGCGGACCGACAAACACTCTTGTTTGCGTCGAACCGGCCTGGTGGTTTCGGCGGGCTCGATTTATATGTGACCACGCGGACTAAGAACGACTGGAGAGCGCGATAGACGGCCTAAGTAGTTTCAGGTTCCCATTTCTTCTGACGGTCGCGCCTGTCGTAGTTGGATTGGTTCATCAGCGAGGAAAGCAGCGTCAACCGCAAGAGGCGGTCTCACACCTATCAGCCCTCCGGTCGTCAAGGGCAAAGATCTTCTCCGTCCGGTCGTCGAATCAAGAAGACGCGCGACCGCAAGCGATAAGCGCCGAATCACCGTGGTTCCGTTCAGTGCCGTCTTCGTTTCCAGTGCAGACTCACACCCGGATGTCCGGGTAGATCCCAACACCTATTGAGGCTCGAGCTTCACGTGGCGAAGCGCGAGGGTCGTGTCCCCTCGCAGCCTAGAAACTCATTCGGGCCCTCATACCGGCCTCCTCATGACGAGCGACGTCGCCGAAGCGCGTCCGTTATCGCCGGGCTCGGGGGAGGAGCGACGCATCCTGGACCACGTGGCGGAGAAGAGAGCGGGCGTCCCATCAAGCGCGCGGGCTGCCGGACCTGTGGCTCCTGATCGACGGCTCGGGACGCTCGCAACGTACGCGTGCAGCGCGATCTCGGCGAGCTCAGTCCTGCCTGGCTCGAGTTAGACGTCTGGCTCGCCCGCGCCCTTCTCCGCTACGCCGCGCGGAATTTCTCCATCGAGAACCCCATGCCGCGCGACAGCATGTAAAACACCGCGCGCCCGATCTTATGGGCGAGGATCGAGAGGGCCTTGCCTTTGCCGTGCTTCTTCTCGATCTCGCCCAGCAGTTTCTTGCCACCGGGCGCATGGCGGAGGAAGAAAACGGCGGCTTCCGAGAAGGCCCACTTTAGATGGACGTTCCCCATCTTGGCCCCGCCAGACCCGAGCGTCTTGCCGGCCGACTGATGCTGGCACCTCACCAACCGGGCATACGACGCAAACTCCTGCACGCGATCGAAGCGGGTGATGTCGTGGATCTCATAGAGCATCGTCAGGGCTAAGACCTTGCCGATGCCGGGGACCGATCGCAGGCGGTGAAACGCGTCCCCATCCTGCCGCTTCGCCTCGCGGACGATCGTCAGCTCGAGGTCGGTGATGAGGTCGTCATACCGTTCCAGGAGCGCGCGAGGTCGACGTCAATGCTCTTGCGCACGCTCGGATCGGGAAAGTGCTCGCTCAGGCCGGCCCGATTCGCCGGGTAGGCCAGACGCCGCCCGAACTCGGGCAGCTGGTATTGGGCGCGCGTGTTCTGAATGTGGGCGAGCCCGCGCTTCCGCACCAGGTGGAGGCGCCGCCGCAGGAGATCCCGCGTCGAACGCATGGCCGCCGGGTAGACGTAGGCCTGCGGTCGCAGGCCGCCGCGGAGCAACGCGGCGATCCTCTGCGAGTCAATCTTGTCGTTCTTCGCTTTGCCACCGTGAATGGCCTTCATCGCGAGGGCATGTCCCAACACGAACGTGATCTCCTCGGCGGCACAGAGATCCGCAACCCAGTACCATGTGAACATGCACTCCGCGGCCACAACCAGATCGTCGCGGTATGGGGCGATCGTCTCGAGAAAGCCTGCGGCGTCGATTTCGCGTTGCGGTGCACGAGCACTTGGCCCGCCGCGTCGAGGATGCAGATGTACATCGTTTTCACGTGGAGATCGATCCCGCAATAGTGGCGATGCTGACGGTTGTAGAATCTCATTCGGTCCTCCTCCTGCGCGAGTTCGCGCATTTACCCTGCGTCAAGCCTACCGGCGGTCGGTAGTGCACAGGGGGAGGGCTGAATGAGCATCAACCGCTTGCAGCCGACGGCGGCTGGTGCCATCCTGAGCCGCCGCGGCTGAAGCGGCGGCGTTAGACGGACACTGAGGGCGTGGTAGTGAAAGCGTCTGTATTTATCGGCATGAGCATCGACGGTTTCATCGCTCGGGCCAACGGCGATCTCGACTTCCTGCCGCCGGGTGGTGGTGAACCCCACGGGTACGATGAATTCATCGCCACAGTCGATGCATTGGTGATAGGCCGCAACACTTTCGAGACCGTCTTGACGTTTGACACGTGGCCCTATGCGAAGCCCGTGTTCGTGCTCAGCACCCGCCCGCTCGCCACCCCTCCGTTGGGCGCGGTGGTGGAGCGCATGTCCGGAGCTCCGGCCGACATCGTGTCGCAGCTAGCCGCTCGCGGCATCAGGCACATTTACGTGGATGGCGGGATCACCATTCAGCGGTTTCTTCAGGCCGGGCTCATTCAGCGGCTCATCATCACACGCGTTCCCGTGCTCATCGGTACCGGGATCCCGCTCTTTGGCGCCCTCGCGCACGATATCGCCCTCACGCACATCATGACGCGTACGTATCCTAGCGGCCTCGTGACGAGTGAATATACGGTTGCCGTCTAACCTCGGCTTGCTGCCGACGACGGCTGGTGGAATCATGGGCGCCGCGGCTGAAGCCGCGCGTTAGACCGACCAGCCGAGGAGGTTGACATGTCACTCGCAGGAAAACACGCGTTGATCACCGGAGGCTCGCGCGGGATTGGTCGAGGCATTGCGCTGAAACTGGCGGAGAACGGCGCCAAGATTGCGGTTCATTACTATCAGAACGAGCGTGCTGCGAACGACACTCTCGGGCACGTCCGCAAGCACGGTTCCGATGGTCTGGTCATACAGGCCGATGTGACGCGTCCCGACCAGATCACCGACATGGTCCGCAAGGTTCGCGCGGAGTTCGGAACGCTCGATATCTTCGTCAGCAATGCGCGGCCCGAGGTCCCGGCTTTCTTCCAGCCGCCGATGGACATCACGCTGGAACAGTGGGACGCGGCGTTCAATTCGCAGGCAAAGGCGTTCCTCGTCGGGGTTCGTGAGGCAGTTGTCTCCATGGCCCCGGGCGGGAGAATCTTTGCCATCACTTACGCGGAGGGGAGTCGTACGGGTGGCTTGCTGCCGTGGGTTGGCATGGGTTCGGCGAAGGCAGCGCTTGAGTCCCTCGTTCGTTACTTCGCTGTGGCCCTCGCCAAACGGGGCATCACGGTGAACGCGATCAGTCCCGGGTGGACGGAGGACAGCGTATTGAACACGCTGCCGACGCAGGCACAGGATCTCATCAGGAATTGGCATGCCCGCGGGTGGACGTCGATGGGCCGGTTGGGCACGCCGCAAGACGTCGGAAATGTTGTGGCACTCTTTTGTTCGGAAGATGCCGGCTGGATAACAGGACAGGTGATCTATGCCGATGGCGGCGCGTCATTGATGAATCCAGAAGTCCCGTCGGAAATCCAACTGGGATAGCTCGCCCGTGAAGAACCTTGAACGGCCGGGGACATGAGTAACGGATTAGTCCGGGGACATAGGTAACAGTCTGATTGCGGTGACCAGGCCGTGTGGGAGCTGAGGAGTGCGCGTTCTTTGCGCGCTCCTCGGCTTCTACACGGCGTCCGCGGGATCGCCATCGGTCGGTGACCGTCTCCTGACGGTGCGGCCTTTGTGATCTTCAATGCGGAGGATGCGTTCATTCATCCGTCCGAGTTTCACCGGTCCGAAGTATACGTCCCAAAGGCCGTCGTCGACTTCTTCGAGGCCGACGTACTCGCCGGCGAGGGTGTGCGTCACGCAGACCCAGTGCTTCTTCCAGCGGATACCGCTGTTGCGACTGACGAGACGGACTTCGAAATGACCCGGGTATTCCAGCGGCGTGAGCGTCCGCGGCAGCGCACGTGGCGACGGGCGATACATGGACGTCGGGGTTTCCTGCCCGAGCGCCTCGTGCGGGCGTTCGTCGTTGTACTCCGGTGCGAAAGCGATTGAACCGGACTTGTTGGGCGCGCAGATTCCCAGACGGCGGTCGGGTGGCCTCCGCCTTCAGCGTGCGGTGCATGCGCTCGTGCCGCCCGTTCTGTTCGGGATGGGCCGGTTGGATCAATTCCGGGACGATGCCGAGCCGGATCCACCACACCGAGAGCAGCGACAAGCGGCCGAGCGCGGTCGTGGCGAACGGGACGCCATTGTCGGAGCGGATAATGCTCGGCAAGCCGTACTCCTCAAAGGCGCGCCGGAAGATCGGCCGAGCCAGCATGATCGCCGTCGAGCGCAGCCCCTGGCAGGCGAGCAGATACCGACTGTAGCCATCGACGAGGGTGAGCGGATAACAGTAGATGCCGTCGCGCGTTTTGAACTGCCCTTTGACGTCGGCGGTCCAGATCCCATTCGGTTCCGTCATCGGCGTCAGCGGACGCCCGGGATGAGACAGCCGCGGCTGGCGCCGCGTCCGCGGGATCAGATCGTGGCGTTTCAGCAGGTCGCATACCGTGGTCCGAGCCGGCCAGATCTCGCGTGGGTCCTGACGCCGGAGAATGCGGAGCAGTTTCTTCGCTCCCCATCTGGGATGATGCCGGCGCGCCTCGAGCACCGCGTCGACAATGCGCTGCGGCGTTTCATGCGGACACGACTGCGGGCGTCGGCTGCGATCCGACAGGCCCGCCGGCCCGCCTTGCTCGTAGCGGTCGATCCACTTGTAGGCGGTCTTGCGGCTGATGTCGAAGCGATCGGCGAGCTCCGTCACCGTCAGCAGATCGCGTTGATAATCGGCGATGAACTGCGTTCGTTGATCCATGAGCGACGTCTCCAACCACGGCATCGAGGGCCTCCTGAGGCCTCGACTGTGGCGCGAAAGTGTCACCCATGTCCCCGGACTGTTTCGTTACCCTTGTCCCCGGACCGAACCCCTCCGCGGTCTAACATCCGAATGGAGTCGACGCGCGGTCTCCAGGTAGGGCGCGCGCGCTCACTCGCGGGCGTTAGACGGACTCGTCCAATTGTTGTCTTGCGTATGATCCGACAGACGACCACCATCATCAGCATTTCGGCTGTCTTTATTGTTTCGCTGCGCGCGCAGCACCCTCTCATCCAACCATCATCGTACGGCACGACTTTCGAGGGCCGAGCTCTCAGGTTCGAGTGCGTTGCGATATTGAAAAGTGGTGGCGAACAATCGCTGGTCGATGTCTTTCGCACCAAATCCGGCAGGCGCGGCGGGAGTGCTTGGATCAACTGCAACAGTCGCTGACACCAGAACCCGATTTCACACGCGAGGACTTTCGGCGAGCTTTGAAGCCAAACGCTCAGGGCGACTACGAACTCGTCTCGAATCAGACAATTGCCAAACGCCTTAGGAGTCAATATCTACGTCGCACGTGGTATTGCAGCGCTCGCAGAGAATCACCTGATTGAGGATTCGGCAGTGCTTGGCGACTCACGGACTGCCTCGAGCATCCTCTGTTGGAAGTAGGTAAGTACTGCAACCGTGCTCTCGTATCCTTGACGCGCCACGGATATGGACACCGTTTCTTCGAGCGATCCTCGGGCGCACCCGCCCTCACGGTGGAGAACCAACAAGCTGTCGTCACTGAGTGGAGGCAATTGGAGCACCTCCTGGCGGGAGGGCACCCCATCTTCGATCGCTTCCTCGCATCTGAATGCCAGGCCGCTAGCCGAACGGTGGCCGCCCGACGCTGTCTCCACTTTCTCCGGGGTAAGCTTCGTATCTGAAAGGGCTTGCAAGCGGCGCGGCGATCGATTTTGGAACGGATGAAGAGGTCATGCGGTTCGACGGGTTCGAATAGTGTTGCCAACTGGCCGCGAAACGAAGCGGTCCGCCGTATTGGGCTGTTGATGTTTCGTCCCGGTCTCTCTCAACTGCGTGGGCGCGAAACGAACGGCGTCGTCGCCGGGTTCTCGAATCCAGACTACCGCGAGACGTTTGGCTCGCTCGATCTGGAGTTGCGTTTTGCGGTGGAGACGTCAGACTCGCTGCTGCGACGTTCGTCGACCGAGGCAGTGAACGCGGCACTTGAGGCGCTGCGAATGACAAACTCAAAGGCTCGCCGCTAGCGCGAGCGGCCGTCTAACCTTCAAATGGAGCCGACCCGCCCATCGTCTCGTGACTTCATGTCGCCGAGGCGCGCGGCTCATTTGACGGGTTAGATCGCCGGTCAACCATGAGTCCCGAACCCACGATCGTGAATGTGAGATCGTTGCGCGGAGCATCCTCAGAGCCCAAGGACATCGTCGTGTTCTGGATTATCCGAGACACGGCCTGCGCTGAGTGTGGAGAGGCCCTTGGCAAGGGCCGGTTCCTGCGTTTGGAGGCGGAGGCGGAACGCCCGCTCTGCCTCGGCTGCGCTGATCTTGCGCACTTGGTGTTTTTGGAGCGCGGCGACGCCGCCCTGACCCGTCGCGCGACGCGGTACTCAACGCTCCACGCCGTTGTCGTGCGCTTAAGTCGCGCCCGGAAACGCTACGAACGTCAAGGCGTGTTGGTCGAGGAAGACGCCCTTTCTAAGGCGGAAGCCGAGTGCTTGTCAGACGCCGACGCCCGAGCAGCCGCAAGAGAGCGTTCGGCGGCTCGGCGGCAGCAGCTCGACGTTGCGTACGTTGAAGCGTTCGTGCGGCGTGTGGGTGAGCTCTATCCGGGCTGCCCGCGCGACGCGCAGCAAGCCATCGCTGAACCCGCGTGCCAGTAGTACTCGGGTCGGGTTGGCCGTTCGGCGGCTGCCAAGGAACTTGATGCCAAAGCGGTGGAACTCGCTGTTCGCGCGCACATTCGGCACGCTCATACACCGTACGATCGACTTCTGGCTCAAGGGGCGGATCGCGGTGACGCCAGGCGGGAGGTGGCTTCACGGGTGGAAGCATTGCTGGGGCGGTGGGCATCCACACAGTAGAAGCGAACAACCTGCTTGGCGGTCTAATCACCGGCATGCAGCCGACGGCGGCCCGTGCAATCATGAGGCCGCCGCGGCTGATGCCGAAACGTTCGGCGGACAGGGTCCAGCCGGCAACAGCTCCGAAGTTCGTCGGGCGCAGGAGTGATCGTCATGTTCGTCTTCGCTCGCGGGGTCACTTATGCGACGCTCTTCATCGGCCTCCTCCTCGTATTCCTTCCAGGCCGGATCCTGTCCTCAACAGGCGTCATTCGACCCTTGGCCGTGGGCGGGTGGCAACTCGCCGGGATGCTTCTGGGAGCCTCGGGCGCAGTACTTGCGCTCACGTGTATTCTCACATTCGTTTTCGTCGGCCGGGGAACTCCCGCACCGTTCGATCCGCCTCGTCGTCTGGTAGTTCACGGCCCTTATCGACTCGTGCGGAACCCGATGTATCTGGGTGCCGGCCTTGCCTTAGCCGGTGGCGCGCTTTTTTATCAATCCCTGCCGCTGCTTGGCTATGCCGGTTTGTTCCTCCTCATCAGCCACTTGTTTGTGGTGTTGTACGAGGAGCCTGCATTGCGGGGGACGTTCGAGAGCAATTACGAGGCGTACTGTCGGCGGGTCGGTCGGTGGTGGCCGAAACAGTGAGGACTTTCAGATTCGAGTGCCGCCGAACAGCGGCTGCACCCGACGGCATGAGCAGAGAGCGGCCGAGGGGTGAGCCGCATTACGTTAGCGGGACTTGCTAAGCGGTGCACCATCGGTCAATCCTCTGGCCTAGGGGCGCTCCCCCGAATTTCTGTAGGATACGTAGTGCGTAGGTACATATCCAGTATGCGAAGGCGTTCGCCATACTCCTTCGGGATCCTCGCCGTGGTTGTCTCAGCCGCCGCGTTCTACGTATCCACGGGGCTTGGCCAGTTCTGGCCGCTGACGTGGATTGCCCCAGTTCCCGTTCTCATCGTGGCATTCCGGCGCTCGTGGCAGAGAGCCGCCCTGATCGCCTTCGGCGCCTTTTTCCTGGGCTGCGGCACGCTGGTCAGTGCGTACGGACCCGGTGCGTGGCTGATCTTTGGATTTCCCGCGGCGCTTGGTTTTGCGGCGGCCACGGTGGCCGCCCGTCTTGCTGCCGACCGTCTGGCGGGCTGGCTGGCGATCCTCGCGTTTCCGGCCGTGTTGACCGCCTACGAATTCTTGTTTCCCTGATCTCTCCCAACGGCACTCTGTGGAGTGTCGGTTACTCACACCAGTGCTCGGGTACGGCAGCTGGCGCCTGCGCAGCACAGCGGAGGCATCCGGGGTGCGCGTGGGACTGGCGGCGACGGATCGAGGGCTGCCAGACGCATCGATCACGGCGGACACCTCTGTCGCGCTCGCCGCGGCCACCACGTACGCCGAGCGCATTGCCCGTCTGGGCGCTCAGGGCGCCGAAATCGTGGTGCTCCCCGAGAAGATGATCGGAGTAACCCTTGAGAGTGCCGACCCCGTGATGAACGTCCTGGGTGACGCGGCTCGAGTCGCGCGTGTCACGGTGATCGCCGGGCTGAGTCGCAACGCCGTCCAGCCGCGGCACAACGTGGCGGTGGTGTTTTCCCCGGACGGTACACGGATCGCTGAGTACGAAAAGCATCACCCTGTTCCAATCATCGAGCGCGACTTCGCTCGTGGCGGAACACCAGTGCTCTTCACCGGCCCCGGCGCGCAATGGGGTCTTGCCATCTGCAAAGACCTTGATTTCCCCGCCTGGTCGCGCGAGTACGGCCGGCGTGGCGTTCGTTTTCTGGCGGTGCCCGCATGGGACTTCGTGGAGGACGCGCGCCTGCATTCCCGCATGGCGGTCGTCCGGGGCGTCGAGAATGGATTCACCATCGCTCGGTCGGCCCAGGAGGGCCTCGTCACGCTCAGCGATTCGTATGGGCGCATTCTGGGCGAACAAGCCAGCGCAACCGATCCGATTGTCGTTGTGGGCGCCCAGCCGGGCGTCGGACCGACCTTCTACGCTCGCTTTGGAGAGTGGTTCGGGTGGACGAACGTATTGTTAGCAGGCGCTTTCATGACACGGATCATCGCAGCCGCCATTGTTCGAAGGTCGCCCGTGCGCGCTTGTCAGATATCTCGCCGCGCAGATACGGAACGCTCGAGAGGCTCGGTGCTACGACAGCCTTGATCATGCTCCTCCTCATCGGTACATTCCGATGCCAGTCTCATGGGATCCGTCGTGTCCGCGGCGAACTTGCCGACGCGCCGCTCGTCAAATGAGGTCATGGTCATGAAGACCGACATAGCCAGGCTCTGGAAATTCGGATGGTTCGAGCGATTGTGGCAGGACGTCCGATACGGCTGCCGCATGCTCGCAGCCAACCCGGGCTTCACGCTCGTGGCGGTCATCTCGCTCGCCATGGGCATTGGCGCGAACTGTGCCGCGTTCAGCTGGGCCGACGCCCTGCTGCTTCGACCCCTCACCGTGGCTCGACCTGGCGAAGTCGTCACGGTTGGTTCGACGATGTCCGTCGAGGGTTTCAGCCGTGTCGGCGCCTCGTATCGCGAATACCTCGACATCCGCGACCTGAGTTCCAGCTTTGACGGATTGGTGGCCTTCACCGGGGTCACCTCAGGACTGGCCGCGACACGGGACGTGCTGCCCAAATTGACACTCGGCCTGCTCGTGAGCGGCAACTTCTTCAGTGTGATGGGTGTCGAGCCGGAGCAGGGCCGCGCGTTCCGGGAAGAAGAGGACCAGGTCGCTGGCCGCAATGCCGTCGTGATTGTCAGCCACAGTCTGTGGCAACGGCAATTCGGATCCGACCCCTCGATCCTCGGCCGGCGCGTGCTCCTCAGTGGAATCGAGTTCACTGTCGTGGGCGTCGCGCCTGAGCGATTCACCGGCATGAATCAATTCGTCCGGTCGGACTTCTACGCACCGCTGATGATGTGGCCGCGCTTTCTGAACGACCCGAAGGCGCGTCCGCTCGAGGACCGCAACTTCCGGGATATCACCATCAAGGGTCGCCTCAAATCGGGCGTGAGCATTGCGCGCGCGCAGACGGAGCTGTCCGTCATCGCGAAGGATCTGGCGCGGATGTATCCCGACACGAACCGCGATCGAGAGTTCGTCGTCCGCACGGAGCTGCAGACGAGAATCGCGCAATCGCCACCCGACTCGATGCTGATCGCCATGCTGACAACGCTCGCTGCGGCGGTACTGTTCGTCGCGTGCGCCAACGTCGCCGGCCTGCTGACGAGCAGGGCACCTGCACGTGCGCGCGAGATGGCCATGCGCGTGGCGGTCGGCGCCGGGCGGGGCCGATTAATCACGCAGTTGATGACGGAGAGCCTGCTGATCGCGCTCGCTGGCGGCGTGCTGGGTCTTGCGGTTGGCTACGGTGGCATCAAGCTCTTTCAACGGATTCAACTCCCGACCGATCTGCCGGTAGCACTCACGTTCCAGCTCGATCGCAGAGCGCTCGCGTTCAGCCTCGTGGTCGCCGCGCTGAGCGCGATCGTGTTCGGTTTCGCTCCGGCGATTCAGACGTCGCGTACGGACCTGACAGCCGTCATGAAGAGTGGCGAGGCAATTGTCGGGCGGCGGAGACGATGGGGACGCAGTCTTCTGGTCGGCGGCCAGGTCGCTGTCTCGGTCGTGTTGCTGGTGCTCGCGACGTTCATGTATCGGGGCTTTCGCGAGGACCTGAGCAGCGGTCCTGGTTACCGGATCGATCACCTGCTGATGATGAGCTTCGACCCGAGCCTCGTGCACTACAGCGAAGACCAGACGCGGCGATTCTTCCTTCAACTCGCGGAACGGGCACGGTCAGTACCAGGCGTGATGTCGGCCGCGCTTACCTCGTCGGTGCCGATGGCCAACAGCATCAATACAGCGAATGTGATACCCGAGGGTTACCAGCTTCCGGTCGGAAAAGATGCTCTCACTTTGTTCTCTGCACGAGTGGACGAACATTACTTTGCCACGATCGGAATTCCCATCGTTCGTGGGCGAGGATTTCAGGAAACAGACTCTACGGATGCTCCTCGCGTTGCGGTGGTCAACGAGCAGTACGTGCTGCACTACTCGCCAGATCGGGATCCCATCGGCAGGCGGTTTCAGTTGCGCGAGGGAGGCTCGTCGTCCTGGATCACGGTTGTCGGCGTCGCGAAGACCTCCAAATATCTCTGGCTCGCCGAACCGCCAACCGAATTCATCTATCTTCCCTATCGACAGGATGCGCAGTCGGCGATGGTTCTCCTGACCGAGTCGGCCGGCGATCCGTCGAGTCTCGTCGCGCCGCTCCGCAACGTCGTGCAGAGTCTCGACCGAACGCAGCCCGTCTACAACGTCCGCACGATGGACGAGTTCTATCGGATGCGGACGATCACCATCTTCAACGTCATTATTGGAATTGTCGCCGCCATGGGCCTGATGGGCCTCAGCCTGGCCATCGTCGGGCTTTATGGGTTGGTTGCCTACGCGACCAGCAGGCGAACGAAAGAGATCGGCATTCGAATGGCCATCGGCGCCAGCCGAACGATGGTCCTGCGGATGGTATTACGACAAGGACTCGTGCTGGCGCTCGCCGGACTCGTTGTCGGGTTGCTGGCCGGTGTGGGCGCCGAACGATTGCTACAGGCTGCGTTTCCGGGCGGTGACAACGGCTTTGAACCGATGGCTCATGTGCTGGTCGCACCAATTGTGCTGGCGGCAACGTTCGTCGCCGCGTATCTCCCCGCTCGCCGTGCTGCGCGGCTCGATCCAATGAAGGCGCTGCGGTACGAATAGAGCGAATCCAAGGCCTCCGAACCTTCGACCCTCGGACCACGAGAACGTCGGACGCGTCCTCATCACCGCCACCACACCGGGGCCTGGCCTTTGAGTACGTCCCGGCCGTGACCACCGCAGTGACACTTCCGGCCGTCGTTGGTGTTCAACAGATGGCGCGATGGACGCGTTCGATGTGACGGCGCTCACGCGGCGGTACGGGCCTATGGTGCTCAGCGCGTGGTTGGCCGCGAGCGCTCGCGCCCATTGCCGCGTTCGCGACCAACCACGTTCACGGTCGCTGCTGTGAAATTCGTGCTAACATCCGCGCGCACAGAGATATGCCGTCGGAATTCGACGCTCGAAGCCACCGCGGATAGCCGCAAGGGGTGTCAGCGGTCTACTCCAAAAGTAGTTGGGCGGACGAAGCTAAGGATGGGACTTTTTCATCAGCTTTGGCGTCGTTGTGTCGAAGGAGGCTTCAGATGCTGTTTTCTGTTTTGTACACGGCTCGGGACGTTACGGAGGAGAAGGACAAACGGTCTCTCAACCTGTTCACAAACTGGAAGCCTCCGGCAGGCTACGAATTCAAAGCGCACTACGCACTCGCGGACGGCACTGGTGGCATCGCCATCGTAGAGGCAAATTCGCCTGCGGCCCTCCTGGAGGCGCACGCGCCTTGGGGGCCATTCTTCGAGTTCCGGACAGTTCCCGTCGTTGAGATCGACAAGGCCGTCCCGATTTTTCAAAGAGTAAACGCGTGGCGAGATTCGGTGAAGTAGCGCGCTCGGGCCTGTCGAGGATGAACACGCGGTCTAACACGCAAATGGAGCCGACGCGCCGCTGAGTTGCGACGGCGCACGGCTCATTTGCAACGTTAGCCTGCGAAGATCAGCGGGCGAGGTCAGGTTAGAGCGACGGGAACTCGGGCATGAACTCACCTAAGACCGCTTCACAACGCGCAAACCCCGAAGGGGCGAACAGAAACCTCGTTTCGATCAGTCCGTTCTTCATCGTGAAGGACCTACAGGCCTCGATCTCCTACTACATCGAGCGCCTCGGCTTCCAGCTTGACTTCCAGGGTCCAGACGACGACCCGTACTACGGTAGAGTGAGCCGAGACGGGATCGGCATCATGCTCAAGGCCATCCTTCCCGACGTGCTGCCATGTCCAAACCACACCCGACATGGATGGGCTCGTTGGGATGCGTACATCTACACCTTGGACCCCGACGTGCTTTTCGAAGAGTTCCGCCAGCGGGGTGTGTCGTTCGTGAAAGAGCTGTCGTTCATAGACGATGGCCTGTGGGGCTTCGAGGTCACCGATGCCGACGGGTATGTCCTTGCCTTTTTTCAGGTCCGCAAGAAGTAGAACCCTGAGACCGGCGTGAGCCCGGGCGCTCCGCACGAACTGCTCATCCCAGGTGAATAGGGACCGCGCCACAATTCCTGGGGCCGGCCGGCGTCGAACGAGTCGCCCACGGCGACCGCGACGGCCATCATGCGGTCGCCGTTGCGATAGAACAACTCGCGGCCGTCGCGGCGCCACACGGGATCGAAGCTCCCATCGTTGGAGATCTGGATCTTCGCACCGGTCGGGAATCCCTTGACGTAAACCTGCGGGCGCCCCGACTCGTTCGTGCAGTAGGCGAGCCACCGCCCGTCCGGCGAGAACTTCGGCGAACCCTGCGCGAATATCGTGTCGTCGAGCGGCGGCGGCTGCACGCTGCCGTCCAGCGAGGTGATCATGACTCTCGCTGGCCGACCGAACGTCGAGTCCGTGTACGCCATCGCACGCTCCGTGGGATCGTAGGATTCGGTGCTCGACGAGGTCGCCGGCGTGTTCACTCGCTCCGCCCGGCCGCTGCGATCGGACGGCATTAGAAACAACTGGAATCGGCCCCCGCATCCAGGCTCGCGCTGAACGCGACCGTCCCGGCGTTGTTCACCGCTGCGACTCCGAAGCTGGAGAATTCTCCGCTGGTATTAGCGCAGCAACGGCCCACACTCAGAGCGCGATCAGCAAAACGCGACTCACCGCGGGATCGCGTTCTTTCGAATGTATTCCTCCACGTGATTCTGTGGAGGGCCGATGTAGTGGAACTGCTCGGCGTAGGTGAGGCCATGGCGCGCGCCGTTCACGCGATCCTGGCGCAGGACGAACTCGCGGATGTAGTTGCGGTTCGCCGACGTGTCGTCCGTTCCGAGCATTGTCAGACGCTGGCCCTGCGCTTCGAGGCGCGCGCGTAGCCGCTGCCCGTTTTCTCCCGCCGGTCCCTGTGCCTTGTTCTCCAGGTTGAGATCGATCTTGCGCTCGACCCAGGGACCAATGTCCACGACGCGGTTCACACGCTGCTGGAAGCGGGCGAAGTAGTACTTCTCCTTCACCGAATGCGGCGACAAGCCGGCGGCGAAGTGCTCGGGGTAGTCCTTGGCGCCGCCGGCCATCCACGCCGCCGCTTCGACGCAGGTGCTGGTGACGTAGTGATCGGGATTCTCCTCGTACGCCCCCCAGGGATCGTAGGTCACGACGATGTCGGCCTTGAGCAGCCGGAAGAGAAAGATGAACCGCGCGCGCAGTTCCGACCGCGCGATGTTGTCCATCATGTGGTTGTTGTAACTGAGATCGAACGTGCGCTCGACGCCGAGCACCTTGCTGACCCCCACCATGTCCCGCGCATTCGCCGACACGGTTTCGGCGTATGACCCCGGCCCGGCCATGTCGTCGTTGGTCACGCGAATCAGATAGCCCTTCGCGCCCTCGTCCATCAGCTTGAAGACGGTGCCGGCGGCGAAGAGCGGAATGTCGTCGGCGTGCGGCTGAATCGCCACGAGCACCTGGCCCTCCCGCGGCTTGCCGCTGCGGGGCCGCTCGATCACCAGGGGTTCGTGCGCATCGAACTGCCGCAGCGGCTCGGATTGCTGCGGGGTCTGCCGCGCGGGCAGTGAGAGAGGGACGCCGGCGGCGAGGGCGGTCTGGAGAAAGGTTCGGCGGTTCATGCGCGTGATTGTAGCCGCGCGTGACGGGTGGCCCGGCGGGCGGGGATGGATGAAAAAGCACTTGACATGGGCGTGGAGTAATATTACTCCTTTCTTCACTCCATTGGAGTTTTACACCATATGCCCGTGAGCAAAGTTGCGCGCCCCGCCGGCCAGGGCTGTCTGGGGCGCATCCGCAGCGCCCGCGCCGGCCTAAAGCCGGCCGAACGCGCGGTCGCCGACTTCGTCCTCGGCAACGGCGATCGCGTGATGCACATGTCGGTCTCCGAGACCGCGCGTGACGTCGGCGTCGGTGAGGCCACGGTCATCCGCTTCTGCCGCGCCCTCGGCTATCGCGGCTATCAGGAATTCAAGCTGCGGCTGGCGCAAGACCTGGTGGAGCCGGTCGCGTTCATCCACGAGAACATCACGTTCGCCGACAAGCCGGCCGACATCGCGACCAAGGTCTTTCAGACCAACCTGCGCGCGGTTGAAGAGACGCAGCGCGCGCTCGACCCAGCGATGATCGAGATAGCCGCGAAAGCGATCGCCGCATCACGCCGGGTCGACATCTACGGCGTCGGCTACTCGTACTTCTCGGCGCTCGACGCCAAGCTCAAGTTCGCTCGTTTCGGCCTGACCGCCGATGCCTTCGGCGATCCGCACCTCCAGGTCATGAGCGCCGTCGCGCTCCGTTCCGGCGACGTCGCCATCGGCATCTCCCATTCCGGAAGCACCCGCGACGTCGTCGAAGCGCTCGTCCCGGCGCGCAAGGCGGGAGCGACGACGGTGGCGATCACCAACTTCAGCCCGTCGCCGCTGACGCGCACCGCCGACGTCGTGCTGTTGACCGCGTCTCACGAATCTCCGCTCGGCGGCGAGGTCCTGACGTCCCGCATCGCTCAGCTCTGCGTGCTCGACGTCCTCTCGGTCGCGGTGGCGGTGCAGCTGGGCGAACGCGTGCTGAAACTGATCGAGCGGACGTCGGAAGCCGTACGGAAGAAGCGGTATTAGGTCCGGCCGGCGCGAGGCCGGAATGGCGCACCAGAAACGCGGTCGGTATTCGTCGCGCAAGCGACCACGGAGGTGTCGACATGTCGAGGGCTTTGTTGCGCGCTGTGCTCCTCAGTGCAGTAGTCGCGGTGAGCGCGTTGCCGGCCTCCGCGCAGGAAAAGGGAGCGATCACCGGCGTTGTCACCGACGCGACCGGGGCGGTGTTGCCCGGCGCAACCGTCACCATCACACACGTCGCGACGAACGTGTCGCAGACGTTCGTGACCAATAACGATGGCGTCTACGAGGCGCCGTTCATGACCCCCGGCACCTATCGTGTCAGCGCTTCGCTCGACGGCTTCAACACCGGCGTCGTCGAGGACATCGTGGTGAACATCGGCACGCGGACCGCCGCGTCCGTGAAGCTGACGCCCGTCGGCGTGACCGCGGAGGTCACGGTCGTAGGTCGGCCGCCACTCGTGCAGACCGCCACCGCGTCAGTGGGGCAGGTCGTGGACGGCAAAACGCTGATCGAACTGCCGTCGTCCGATCGCAACGTCTACGACTTCATGACCCTCAATTCGAATGTCACCGCGCCGGCTGGCGGAAACGCCCCCGCGTTCCGCCTCGACAGCGGCGGATCGTTTTCGATCTCGGGCACGAGACCGTCTTCCATCACCTTCAAGATCGATGGTGTTGCCAACACCGATCCCGGTTTCGGCACGCCGACCATCACGCCGTCGCTCGATGCCATTCACGAGTTCCAGGTGCAGAACAACGCCTACTCCGCGGAGTTCGAAGGCATCGGCCAGGTCAACGTGGCGACGCGATCCGGGTCGAGTCTCCTGCACGGTTCGCTCTTCGAGTTCGGTCGCCACGAGAACCTGCAGCCGACCAATCCGGTCACGAACACCAAGCCACGATACCGATTCAACCAGTTCGGCGGCACGCTTGGCGGACCAGTCTGGCCGGCCGACCGAACGTTCTTTTTCTTCTCGTACGAGGGCCGGCGATTCGATACATTGGCGCCGGCGCAAGCACTCGTACCAACGGCTCTCGAGCGCTCTGGTGATTTCTCGGCGAGCCTCGGCGTATGCGCGGTCACAGGTGGACGAACCGTGCCGCTGCTCGGCCCCAACGGAGTGCCGACCGGCGATTGCGTGCGCGTCGGCCAGATCTTCGACCCGCGCACGACGATCGCCAACCCGCAGTTCGATGCCTCGCAGCCGATCTCGGCATTCAATCCGCAGTACATTCGCCAGCCGTTTCCCGGCAACCGGATTCCCGCGTCGCGCATTCATCCGAATGCGACGAGCATCATCGAAGCGCAGCTGCCGCTGCCCACGTTCGGCGACGGCATCAACAATTTCACCGGCCTGGCCGGAAACATCACCGACAACGATCAGTGGTCGGTCCGCGTCGATCACACGCTCAGCGCTTCCGATCGGTTGTACGGCCGGCTCGCGATGCAGAACAACGTGCGAACGAATCAGCCGGTGCTGCCGTACCTCAGCAAGAACCTGCAGGGAAAAGGGCGCGTCTTCTCGAGCACGTGGACGCGCGTCCTGGGCGCGACGGCGGTCAACGAGTTCCGCGTCGGGTACGTGCGCGGCATCTACGGCGATTCGATCGACGAGATCGATCCAACGAGTTTCGGGATCCACAACACCACGCTGCAGACGCTGCCGCGGCTGTTCCTGAGTGCTGCGCCGGCGACCAACTACGGCGGCTTCTCCGGCTCGGTGATCGCCGAACACCAGGACACGTATCAGATCGCCAATCATTTCTCCTGGATAAAGGGACGACATGCGGTCAAGGCCGGCGTGGAGCTGAGCTACAACGAGTTCAACAACACCGAGTTCTTCGGATCGAACGGGACGGCGACGTTCAACGGGATCTACACCATTGGCAACGAGGTGCTGACCGCTTCGCAGACCAACTCGCTGGCCGATCTGATGCTGGGGCTGGCACAGAGCAACGCGTTGAACCGGGCGGCGGTTGCGGAAGTTTCCAACCTGCCGTGGTCGCTCTACGTCCAGGACGAGTGGAAGCTCGGCGAGCGAGTGACGGCGAGCGCGGGTCTGCGCTACGAATTCCATCAGCCATGGAAGTCGGCGGTGATGGGCGGCGCCGGTCTGGACCTGTCGAATGGAGGCCGTCTGTTCGTCGTCGATCCGCAGGTCGCGGAGCTGGCGAACTCGCCGCTGGTCGTCTGCTGTGCGCCGCGACGCGGCGTGCACACCGACAAGAACGACTTCGCGCCGCGCGCCAGCCTCGTGTTTCAGCCGTTTCCAAACGATCAAACCGTCGTGCGCGTGGGCTACGGGCTCTTCTACTCGGATACGACGCAGTTCTTCGCCTGGCGGGCATACGAGCCGCTGCGCGGCCGCACCTTCCAGGGGAGCACGGGCGATTTCCTGAACCCTGGCGCCACGCTCGACGATCTCTTTCCGTCGCAAAGCTTTGTTGAAGGCGCCGGCGTCGTTCCATTCCTTCAGGCGGGAGTTCCCGCCGCCATTCACGGCCCGCGGGTCATCGGGCTGAGCGGTCCGCTCGGCATCGACAACAGGACCCCGTACGCCCACCAGTGGAGCGTGAGCGTGCAGCGCGAGATCCTGCCGCGTATGTTGCTGGACGTGACCTATCAGGGGTCGCTCGGTCGAAACCTGCCGACGCAGTGGATCTTCAACCAACCCGATCCGAGCCCGCTGACAGCCAACTTCTCGAGTTCCGATCCCGCCGCTAATCCCTTTTTGCGCCGGCCGTACTCCTGTTGCACGTCGAGCTCCCACATGAACACGAACATCCTCGAGTCGGAGTACAACGCGGTCACGTTCAAAATCGACAAGCGTTTCGCCGCCGGGTACAACTTCCTGACGACCTACACGTATTCACGGAGCATCGACCAGGGCAGCGAAACGTTCCAGGTCGGGAATCGTTCAACATCCTCGCCAACAGCCGCGATCTCGATACCGATCGCGGACGCTCGACCTTCGACGTACCGCATCGTTGGGTCACCAGCGGCAGCGTCGAGCTGCCGTTCGGTCAGGGCAAGCGCTGGCTCGATAGTTCAGGCGTGGCCAACGCGGTGTTGGGAGGATGGCGTCTGTCGGGAGTGTTCACGCTGCAGTCCGGTTTCCCCTTCACGCCGTCGATTCGCAACCGGCGCGCCAACACCGGCTATGCTCTGTCCACCGAGCGCGGCGATCTGATCGGCGAGCCGTACTTCTCGGACGACGAATTTCAACGGCGGGTCGATGAATGGAAGCGGGATAACCAGACGGTGCGCCTCTACGTGATCAACCCGGCATCGATCGGGCTCGACTACGCGCCCGGCACGATCGGGAACATTCCACGCAACTTCTTCCGTGCGCCGTTCGGCCGCCGGCTCGATCTGTCGCTGGCCAAGATGACATCGCTTCCGGGCCGCGCTCGCCTCGAGATTCGAGTGGATGTGATCAACGCGACGAGCGAGCGGCTCAATCGCCTCGACCTGGCGCAATCCGTGTTCGGGAACAATGGGCTGACGGATCCGCGCGTCGGAAGCATCCCGCCGTATCGCAACATGTTCAATCCCCGGATTCTGCAGCTGGGGGCGCGCGTGTCGTTCTAGTGTGGGCCGACCATCGACAGGTGCGACCGTGCTGACAGCGGGTCTGGCCAAAGTCTGTATCACACCGTCCGTGGGCGTTCCGCTCGCCGGCTTTGCCGCACGGCAGGGCAATGCGAGCGGGGTACACGATGACCTGTACGTCCGGGCCTGCGTCATCGAGCAGGGCGGCCGGGCGCTCGCCTTCGTGACCGTCGATCTGCTCGCCCTCGACGCGCAGTTCGTGTGCGACGTTCGCCGTGCCGTGCAGCGGCGCACGGGGATTGCTCCGGAGGCGACGCTGGTCGCAGCCACGCACACGCACGCCGGACCGGTCACGATTCAAACCTTCTTCAACCCGGGCGCGTCGCTCGACGCCGCCTACATGCAGCGACTCGCGGCCGCCATCGAGCAGTGTGTGAGCCAAGCCTGGCAATCGAGCCAGCCGGCCCGCATCGGCGTCGGCACAGGACGCGCAGAAGGTGTCGGCGTCAACCGCCGCTCGCCCGACCAGCGGCCGATCGACGATCAGATCGCTCTTCTTCGCGTGGACGACGAACACGGACGGGTTCGCGGAGTCGTCATCAACTACGCCTGTCATCCCACGGTACTCGGGCCCGACAATCTCCTGGTCACCGGCGATTTTCCCGCCTACACGATCGATGAGGTCGAAGCGGCGCTCGGCGCGGGAAGTGTCGCGATGTTCATCAACGGGACCGAGGGCAATATCAGCGTCGGACAT
>Ga0114129_10004308_pt1 | contig 20111 bp, 20 predicted proteins | sample RhiMetdeltSRZDD1_FD_80071 | JGI IMG/M metagenome (GOLD analysis project Ga0114129, IMG submission 80071) | Populus rhizosphere microbial communities from Tennessee, USA - Rhizosphere MetaG P. deltoides SRZDD1 (version 2) (version 2) | ecosystem: Host-associated > Plants > Roots > Rhizosphere >... | reverse complement strand
CGCGACGAAGCGATCCAGACGCCGATCGCGCGCGCGATACACCTCGCCCATGCCGCCGGCACCGAGGGGCGACAACACTTCGTACGGGCCGAGCGTGGTCCCGGCCGAGAGCGGCATGTGGTTTTCGTCGGCGATTATACAGGGGCAGCCGCCGCACGGTCCGATACGATCAGCGCATGCCACACACAGGACGGACCCATCGTCGACAGGGCGTGCTTCGACGACATTCATTGAGCCTTGCCGTCGCCGCGATCCTCGTCACGTGGTTTGGCCTCTATACCCGCAGCGATCCGTCGACCCACATCGGCGCGTTCTACGGCAATGCGTTTGCCGACTGGCTCGGTGTGTTCATGATTGTCGTCGCCACGAAGTACTTCTTCGAGATCGGGTCCGCCGAAAGCCGCCGGCCGCACCCGCGGTCGCACAGTTCCTTGATGGTGTTCGTCATCGATCACTCGCTGACCATCCTGCTGGTCGTGAGCGGCTCGATCTGGGTCGCGATCTACGTGAGCATCGACGCGACCGGCAAGGCGGGTCAGGTGATCGGCAACATCGTGTCCGAGTGGACGCAGCTGCTCGGCCTCGTGGTCATGACGAAATACATGCGGGAGACCGGCTCGAAGGAGAGTCGATGATCATTTGGCCGCCTTGACAGGAGCGCTGCGCGCCATCTTCAGATAGATGAAATCGCCGAGCGGCGAGTCGTCGTTGTTCGAGGCGTTGGCGGCCACGTTGAACTGCACCGGTGTCGTTGCGCCTATCGGGGCGGTCCATTCGATCGTCCACGTGTTCGCGCCGGCGGTTGCCGCGCGCGATCCCATCAGATTGTGCTGGACGAAGGTCAGCTGCTTGTCGACGGCGCCGGGAATGAGCTGGACGCGTTCGTCGAGCAGCTTCCAGCGGCCCGCCTGACGTCCCTTCTGGCGGCCCGATGCGAAGCGCGCCGCGATTTCGAATCCGCCTCGCCGCATCCCCTCGCGGCTGATCGTGACCGTGATCGGGTAGATCTGCCCTGGGGTGAATGCCGGCGGCACGCCGTCGAGCGCGAGCGATCCACCTGCTGCGTTCACCGCGTTGTCGAGATGGCAGAGGTGGCAGGATTGCTCCCCGAATCCGCCGGTGACATTGGGGTACGGCCCCTCTTTGAACGCAGCGGTCGCGATCGGCAGGCTGATCAGAATGGCCACGAGCGGGATTAGAATCCGAGACATCTGGAGGACATTATGCGCGTGAGAGCCCTCGCATTGATCGTGCTCAGCCTCGCGACGGTCGGCCTCGTGCAATTGCGCGCCGCGATCAGCGACAACGTCGACGTGAAGATCGAGGAGTGGCTGACGCCGAGCAAGCCCGCGTATCCGCACGATCCGGCCGTCGCGCCGGACGGATCCGTCTGGTATACGGCGCAGCGCGCCAGCACGATCGGGCGCTTCGATCCGAAGACGCACGAGTTCAAGGAGTTCGCGCTGCCGACGCCGAGCTCGGGTCCGCACGGCTTGCAGGCCGACAAGGACGGCAACATCTGGTACACGGGCAATGCCGCCGGACTGATCGGAAAGGTCGATCCGAAGACCGGCCAGGTGACCGAGTACAAGATGCCGAATCCGAAGGCCCGCGATCCGCATACGATTGCGATCCTGCGCGATGGCCGGTTGTTCTTCACCGTGCAGGCCGGCAACTTCATCGGCACGTTGGATCCGAAGGCGCCGGACGGTGCCATCAAGCTCGTGGAATCGCCGACGGTCAACTCGCGCCCGTACGGCGTCAGGCTGACGTCGAAGGGTGTGCCGTTCTTCGATGAGTTCAACTCGAACAAGATCGCGAGCGCCGATCCAAAAACACTCATCATCACGGAATACCCGCTGCCCAGCAAGGATGCGCGGCCGCGCCGGATTGCCATCGGAAAGGACGACACGGTGTGGTACGGGGACTACGCCCGCGGCTACCTTGGACATCTCGATCCGAAGACAGGGAAGGTGGAGGAATTCCCGTCGCCCGGCGGCGCCGATTCGCGGCCTTATGCGATCGACGTGACGGCCGACGGCGCGATCTGGTACGTCGAGACCGGCGATGAAGCGAAAAACATGCTGGTCCGCTTCAACCCGGAGACGAAGAAGTTCCTGACCTGGCCGGTCCCAAGCGGCGGCGGTACCGTCCGGAACATGGAGATCGACAAGAAGGGCGACCTCTGGCTAGCGTGCAGCGGCGTCGGGAAGATCGCCCGCGTGAAGATCACGACTTCGAAAGGCACGCAGCACCGATCGTCGTTATGGTTGTCGGCTGAACCCACCGCCGCCGGGCTGCGTTCCCGAGATGAACGCCTCGCGGATCGCGCCCGGTGTATCTGAAGGCAGGACGGCTCCGTCACCTTTCTGCACGCTCAGGAAGACGATGTTCCCGGGCGCCTCGAATTGTGGTGGGTCGTCCTTGTCGGGCCTGCCGTCGATGTAGGCTTTCATGAACTCCATCCACATCGGCAGCGCCGCAAAGGATCCCTGCTCGGCGGTGCCGAGCGATTTCCGTTTGTCGTCGAAACCAATCCAGACGCCGACGGTGATTTCCGGATCGAACCCCACGAACCACGCATCGGTGTTGTCGTCCACCGTGCCGGTCTTGCCGGCGAGCGGCCACTGTGCCGCCATCGAGGCGGCGCGGATCGCCGTGCCTCGCACCATCACGCCTTTGAGCAGGTTCGTCATCACGTACGCGGTGTCGGCGCGAATGACGTCGGTCGGTTCCCCGCGATTCTCTTCGAGCAGGTTTCCGTCGCGATCCTTCACGTTCAGCACGGTGAAGGGCTTCATCCGCACGCCCTGATTCGGGAATGTCGTGTAGGCGCTCGCGATCTCGAGGAGCGTCGCGTCGCCTGCCCCAAGCGCAATCGGCAAGTACGGCGGGAACTCCTCTTCGAAGCCGAACCGCTTCGCGTAGTCGAGCACGTTCTTCGGTCCCAGCGTATCCATCATCTTGATCGCCGGAACGTTCCGCGATTCCTCGAGCGCCCAGCGCAGCGTGACCGGACCCTCGAACTTGTGATCGTAGTTGTGCGGGCTGTAGATCTGTCCGTTACCGGAGGGATAGCTCACCGGCGCATCGATCAGAATCGAGGTCGGCGTGAAGCCGCGGTCGATCGCCGCTGTGTAGACGATCGGCTTGAAGGTGGAACCGAGCTGACGGTACGCCTGCACGGCGCGATTGAATTTGCTCCGCCCGAAGCTCCAGCCTCCCACCATCGCCTTGATTTGGCCCGTGCGGTTCTCGATTGCGATCATCGCCCCCTCGACCAGAGGCGTCTGGTCGAGCGTGATCGTGGCCGTGCCCGACGCCTCGTCGAGCTTCACGATCGCCACGTCCAGCAGATCGCCCGGCTTGAACAAGTCGGCCGCCGAGGTGCGGCGCGTCCAGGCGTAGCCTGCTTTGTCGAGATCCGCGTGATACGGGCCGATGCGCAGCCGTGCCGCGCCGCTCTTCGGCGCCGTCACCACCACGGCCGGCACGACGTCGCCGACGCCAATCGGTCGGATCCAGCGGTCGTCCTTGAATCCTTCGATGGTGTGGCGTTCGTCGAGCACATTCCGCGTCGGCTTCCGCCAGCCATGACGCTTGTCGTATGCGCGAAGGCCGTGCTCGAGCGAGCGGTTCGCGATCTCCTGCAGCCGTGCGTCGAGCGTGGTCCGTACGCTGAGGCCGTTTTCGTAGAGCACCTTCGCTCCGTACTGGCGCTCGAGATGCTTCCGGACTTCCTCGACGAAGAACGGCGCGATGCCCGGCGGCTGCGAGGGCGCGCCTCTCGTCACGATCGGCTTCGCCTTCGCGGCATCGGCCTGCGCCTGCGTGATGTAGCGCTCGTCCGCCAGGCGCTGCAGCACGACATTGCGGCGCTGCGTGGCGCGCTTCATGTCCACGAACGGGCTTTGACGCTCGGGCGACTGAAAGATCCCGGCGACGAGCGCCGCTTCCTCGAGCGACAGCTGCTTGTTCGTCTTGTTGAAATACAGCCGGGACGCCGCCTCGACCCCGTACGCGCCGTGGCCGAGGTACATCTGGTTGCAGTAGATCGTGAAAATTTCCTTCTTCGTGTAGCGCTTCTCGATCTGAATGGCGAGGATGATTTCGCGGACTTTCCGCTCGTACAGCTTCTGCTTGGTGAGGCCGAAGTGATCGAGGTTGCGCGCCACCTGCTGCGTGAGCGTGCTCGCGCCCTGTTCGCGGCGCCGCTCGATGATGTCGGTCGCAGCGGCGGCGAAGATGCGCCAGATGTTGATCCCGAAGTGCTTGTCGAAATCGGCGTCTTCCGTGGCGATGATGGCGTTGCGCAGCAGCGGATTGATGTCGTCGTAGCCGACGACGACCCGGCGCTGCGTGGCGAACTCGCCGATCATCTGGCCGCTCGCAGCATAGACGCGGGTGATCGTGCTGGGCGAGTAGTTGTCCAGCGCGGAGACGGCGGGCAGGTCGCCGGCGTACGCGAACATCACGCCGCTGATCGACCCCAGAACCGCCACGACGATGAACAGCGCGACGATGCCGGCGTTGCGGGCGACACGGACGACGATATGGGTCACGCTAATCCTTGATGCCGAGGTCGCGGACCGTGGTTCGGGGTTCGTCAATCAAGTTCCGTGCGCCGGACCCTGGACCGTGTCCACTCAGTGTACCAAGAACCGGTATCGGAACCGAACCTCGATCTAGCGTCGCCGTCCCTGTCCGTGCTCCTGCGCCGGCCTCTCCTGCGCGCGCGGCCGCGCGTCGCCGCCGCCGGAGGGTGCGGCACGCTCGTGGGGCATCGGGCGCGGTGCCGCCGCGCCTGCTGCGGGTGCGGAGGGTCCGGGTCGCGCGTCGCCGGGAGACGATCGATAGTCGGTCGGCGGTTGTCGATATTCGGCAGCGGGCGGTCGACGGTACTCGGTCATCGGCTGCCGGTCGCCACCGCCTGGGGGTCGACCATAATCGACCCTCGGTTGACGATAGTCCGTTGTCGGGAATCGGCGGCTATCGACGATTGATCCACGGTCGCCGGCTCGCGGTGGAACAACAGTCCTCAGTCGTCCGTCGTCAGTCCTCAGTCGGCCGTCGTCAGTCCTCAGTCGGCCGTCGTCAGTCCTCAGTCGGCCATCGCCAGGCCTCAGTCGGCCGTCGTCAGTCCTCAGTCGGCCGTCGTCAGTCCTCAGTCGGCCGTCGCCAGGGCTCAATCGAGAGGCGTTTACGTCCGGCGGTGAATCACCAGTTCGCGGTCGCGCGATGCCAATCGTCGATCGGTAGTCGCCCGCTGGTTGTCGACCGACACCGACATTTGCTCGTCCGTCATCGAACGGCCGACGAGCGCCCAGAGGCGCCGCCTGACGGCCCGCGACTGACGACTGATGACTGCCGACTGACGACTGATGACTAACGACTGACGACTGACGACTGAAGACTGACGACTGCTCATAGCGGCCGACATACGCTCCACGCGCACCGAAGCCTCGTCGCGGCACGGTCCAGTCGTCCCACGCGCGACGGTATCCGACCGACGCGAAGACAGGACGGCTGTCGTAGCCAAGCGGGCACCAGCTCACGAAGTCGTCGGCGAACGACCACGATACCCACGCGGCCGCCCACGAGCGTCCGGGAATCCAGAACCATGTGTTGCGCGCATAGCCCCACCGGCCGTAATGATGCGTCGGCCACGCCCACGGATCGAGACCGATCCACGTCCAGCCATACGAACGGATCGGCGACCACGAACCGTAGTAATAAGGGCGCCAATCCGGAGCGACCGCGGGATACCAGACGTATCCGTACGGCGACGCGTACTGCCACGAGCCGTACTGGTCGAATGTGCTGCCATACATTCGGAGATCGGACGGCAGGTAGCTCGCGGACTGCGAGCTCGCGATCGGCCGCCGAATGTAATCCATCGTCCCCGCGATCAACCGGACGCGCGTCGACGAGACCGCTTCAACCTCGGAGTACTCGCCGATTTCGATGCCGCTTCCGTCCGGAAAGACGATCTCCACGCGCCCGGCGCCCGTGCGGAGACGGTCGCCGGCGACGAACGGCATGTTCGGACGCGCCGGTTCGGCTTCGCCGTTGCGTTCGAGCGTCGCGTCACCGGTGACGACGGCGATGTACGCAGGGGGCGACGCTTCTTGCGCGAGAACCGCAGGTGCTCCGATGCCGGCGATGACACAGGCCAGAAACAGTTGTCGCAGGAGGGCGTGCACCGCTGGCTGGGGAGACATGGAACCCTCGAACGGACGGCAGGGCTAGCTGGCAACTTGAGTATACCATGCACAACTTTTATAGTTGAAACGAGATCAGCTTCCGCGGGAAGGGCGGAAAAGGGGTCGTACCCCTTTTCCTTCGGCCCCTTCTCGATCGTAGAGGACACGAATGACCAGCAAAATCATCGGCATCGACCTGGGCACGACGAACTCGGTGGTCGCCGTCATGGAGGGCGGCGAGCCGGTCGTGATTACAAATCCGGAAGGCGGACGCCTGACACCATCGGTTGTCGCGTTCACCAAGACCGGCGAGCGCCTGGTGGGACAGGTGGCGAAGCGCCAGGCGGTGACCAATCCCGAGAACACCATCTTCTCGATCAAGCGCTTCATGGGCCGGAAGTTCGACGAGGTCAACGAAGAGATGAAGATGGTGCCGTACCAGGTCGTGCGCGCGAGCAACGGCGATGCGCGCGTCAACGCGATGGGCAAGGAATACTCACCGCCCGAAATCTCCGCGATGATCCTGCAGAAACTGAAGCAGGCGGCCGAGGAATACCTCGGCCAGCCGGTCGCCAAGGCGGTGATCACCGTGCCCGCGTACTTCAACGACGCGCAGCGCCAGGCGACGAAGGACGCCGGACAGATCGCCGGCCTCGAAGTGATGCGCATCGTCAACGAGCCGACGGCGGCGGCGCTGGCGTACGGGCTCGACAAGAAGAAGGATGAAACGATCGCCGTGTACGACTTCGGCGGCGGCACCTTCGACATCTCGATCCTCGAAGTCGGCGAAGGCGTCGTCGAGGTGAAGGCCACCAACGGCGACACGCATCTCGGCGGCGACAACCTGGATCAGCGCATCATCGAGTGGATCATCGCCGAGTTCAAGAAGAGCGACGGCATCGACCTGGGAAAGGATCGGATGGCGCTCCAGCGGCTGAAGGAAGCCGGTGAGAAGGCGAAGATGGAGCTCTCCACGGTGATGGAGACCGACATCAACCTGCCGTTCATCACGGCAGACGCGAGCGGGCCGAAGCATCTGCAGATGAAGCTGACTCGAGCGAAGTTCGAGCAGCTCGTCGACGACCTGCTGCAGAAGACCGTCGGTCCAACCAAGCAAGCGCTCGCCGACGCCGGCGTCGATCCCTCGAAGATCGACGAAGTGGTGCTCGTCGGCGGGTCGACGCGAATCCCGAAAGTTCAGTCGATCGTCAAGGGGTTGTTCGGGAAGGAACCGCACAAAGGCGTGAACCCCGATGAGGTCGTCGCCGTGGGCGCCGCCGTGCAGGCCGGTGTCCTCGCAGGCGACGTCAAGGATCTGCTGCTGCTCGACGTGACACCGCTCTCGCTCGGCATCGAGACGATGGGCGGGGTGCTGACGGTGCTGATCCCCCGGAACACGACGATCCCGACGAGAAAGAGCGAGATATTCTCCACAGCCTCGGACAACCAGACGAGCGTCGAGGTCCACGTGCTGCAAGGCGAGCGCTCGATGGCGCGCGACAACCGGACGCTCGGCAAGTTCCACCTCGTCGGATTGCCGCCGGCGCCTCGCGGCGTGCCGCAGATCGAAGTGACGTTCGACATCGACGCGAACGGCATCGTGAACGTGTCGGCGAAGGATCTCGGCACCGGCAAAGAGCAGAAGATCACCATCACGGCGTCGAGCGGCCTCGCGAAGGACGAGGTCGATCGGATGATGAAGGAAGCGGAGGCCCACGCCGAAGAGGACAAAAAAAGGAAGGAAGAGATCGAGCTGCGCAACCGCGCCGACCAGGCCGTGTACGGCGCCGAGCGCATGATCAAAGACACCGGGGACAAGCTGAGCGCTTCGGATCGCCAGTCGATCGAAAGCGCGATGGAAGCGGTGAAGAAGGCAACCGAGGGCACCGACACCAAGGCAATCGAGCGTGCGCTCGAGGCGCTCACGTCGGCGCAGCACAAGGCGGCCGAGTCGCTCTACAAGCAGCAGGCGGGCCCTTCGACAGGCTCGGGCGAGGCGCCTGGCGGCGATGCGGCAGGCGCGGGATCGGCAGCTGGCGCAGGCGCGAGCCGAGGACAAGGCGACGTGATCGATGCGGAGGTGGTGGACGAGGGAAAGCAGTAGCAGTAACGCGTAAGTCTGAAGTCTGAAGTCTGAAGTGCGAGGCAGGTGCGCTTCCACTTCATACTTCAGACTTCAGACTTCAGACTTCATGGACTTTTACGTCATTTTGGGCGTCGAGCGCGGCGCGACGGTCGCCGACGTCAAGCGTGCGTACAAGCGTCTGGCGCGTCGGTACCATCCCGACATCAATCCCGGCGATCGCGTGGCCGAGGCGCATTTCCGGCAGATCGCACAGGCGTACGAAACGCTGATCGATCCCGATCGCCGCCGGCGGTACGACGCGACCGGTGCGGCAGACCAGGCGCCATCGGAGCCCGCGTTTGGCTTCGATGGTTTCGACTTCACGGTCAGCGTGCGCGGCAGCGAGGCGTCGACGTTCGGCGATCTGTTTGCGGACGTGTTCCAGCAGCGCGATGCGAGGCGCGCCGAACGCGCATCCGAGCGCGGCGTGGATCTCCATCAGACGATGCGCGTCACCTTCGAAGAAGCGATGCGGGGTGGAGAACGCCAGGTGACCGTCACTCGCCAGGAACACTGCCGCACGTGCCGCGGCGTCGGGCAACTGAACGTCAACGAGACGCAGTGTCCGCAGTGCCACGGTACGGGTGTGGTGAAGTCTGCGCGCGGTCACATGGTGTTCTCGAGGCCATGCGCGCATTGCGGCGGAACCGGACACCTCAGGCAGGCGCGCTGCCCGGCCTGTGGCGGCCAGCAGGTGGAAATGCGAACGGAAACGCTGACGATCGCGTTTCCCCCTGGGCTGCCGGACGGAGGGCGGCTGCGCGTGCCGGGCAAAGGGCACGTGGGGCGCAACGGCGGCGAAAACGGGGACCTTCACATCACCGTGCAGGTACCGCCCCACCCGATCTTCCGCCGCGAAGGCGACGATCTCCACGTCACCATGCCGATCGCGGTGCACGAAGCGGGCCTGGGCGCGAGAATCGACGTGCCGACGATCGACGGACCGGCGCGGCTCCGTGTGCCGCCCGGGACGCAATCCGGCCAACGTTTCCGCTTGCGCGACCGCGGCGCTCCCTCTCCGCGCGATGGGCGCCGGGGTGATTTGGTGGTCGAGGTGCGGCTGGTCCTGCCGAAGACCCTGGACGAGCGATCGAAGGAGCTGCTGAGGGAGTTCGGGCGGATCAATAGCGAAGATATCCGCAAATGAGCGGGCCAAATCGCTACCACTGTGGTGCAAGCTTGAACCGCCTTTCCTCCGTGTCCTCAGTGGTGGAGAGATTCGGATCGTGACGAAGAAGCCGAGCGGTAAGGCGTACTACATGATCAGCGCGGTGGCGCAGAAGTACAACATCCACCCGCAAACGCTTCGGCTGTACGAGCGCGAAGGGTTGCTGAAGCCGTCGCGGACCGATGGGAATACGCGGCTGTATTCGGAGGAGGACCTGGAGCAGCTCGAGACGATTCTGTCACTTACCCGAGATCTCGGCGTGAACCTTGCGGGCGTCGAGATCATTCTGAATATGCGCCGAAAGATCGAGGCGATGCAGCATGAAGTCAACGAGTTCATGGACTATGTCAAGGGAGAAATGACGCGCGGCATCGACGACTGGGAACAGCGGCTCTCCACGGCGCTCGTGAAATCCTCTCCGACAGATTTAGTGAAGGTCAAAAGCCAAAAGTGAAACGTTAAATGCGTGCACTTTTTCGTTTCAACTTTTAACTTTTAACTTTTCACTTTTTACTTTGATGTATGCTGTCACCGTGTCGAGACGGGACGAAGACGCAAGCGCACTCGGCGCCTACCTTCGTGAGATCGCAAAACTTCCGCGTCTCACCGTCGACGAAGAGCGCGCGCTCGGCGCGCGCATCCAGGTCGATCGCGACGAGGCGGCGATGGCGCGCCTCGTCGAGGCCAATCTGCGTTTCGTCGTGTCCTATGCGAAGCGCTACCGCGGCCACGGCGTCTCCTTCCTCGATCTGATTCACGAGGGGAACCTCGGCCTCATCGAAGCCGCGCGCCGGTACGACCCGGCCCACAACGTGAAGTTCATCACGTATGCCGTCTGGTGGGTCCGGCAGTCGATGATGCACGTGCTTGCCGATTCGACGCGCGCGTTTTCGTTTCCGCCCAAGCTCTTCGGGGTTCTTCACGCCGGCGGCCCCGGCGGCGAGGATGTGTCCTTGAGCGAGACGCTCGGCGACCGGCTGCCGGTCAATCAAGCGCCCGTCGAGGAAGAGCTCATTCATCAGGCCGATCTCGATGAGCTGGCCGCAGCACTGCTCGACCTCGAGGGTAAGGAGCAGGAAGTGGTGCGTCTCCGGTACGGCCTCGATGACGGCGAGCCGCAGACACTCCAGGAGATCGGCGATCGGCTGCACCTGTCGCGCGAACGCGTGCGACAGATCGAATCACGAGCCAAGGAGAAGCTGCGGCGCTCGGCCAGACTTCGTTCGCACTTGAACTGAGATTCGTAGGGATGCCTTGCCCGTTGTGCGACGACACGGGGTGGAAGCCCATCGACACCGACGGCGTCCGACGCGTCGTGCGGTGCGAGTGCTGGCGCCAGCAACTGGGCCAGCATCATCTGGCCGACGCGAACATCCCGAAGCGTTATCAGCACTGCACGCTCGAGAACTTCGCCGTCTATAACGAATCGCTCGAGAAGGCGTTGGCGCAGGCCCGGCGCATCGTCACGGCGTTTCCGGTCGTGACAAAAGGACTGCTGCTCGAAGGTCAGCCGGGAGTGGGCAAGACCCACCTCGCCGTGGCGGTCCTCAAGCAGGTCATTCAGGCGTCCGGCGCGCGCGGCCTCTTCTACGACACCCGCGATCTCCTTCGTGTGATCCGAAGCACCTACGATCCGTCGATCCGCACAACGGAGCTCGAGGTGCTCCGTCCCGTCATGCACGCGGATCTGCTGGTGCTGGACGATCTTGGCGCGGAGAAAACCTCCGAGTGGGTCGACGAGACGATGAACCTCATCGTCAACACGCGGTACAACGAACGGCGGCTGACGATCTTCACGTCGAACTACATGGACATCCCCGACGATACCGATCCGAACTCGCTGTTGTTTCGCATCGGCTTCCGGATGCGCTCGCGCCTCCATGAGATGTGCGAGTTCATCGAGATGGACGGCGCCGATTACCGCGAGCTGCCGGTCAATGGCGGCGTCGACGACCTGATCATGCTCTGGAAGATGCGGAAGAAGTCCCTCCCTTCGCGCGCCGGCCGCCAGGCCCGCGCCCAACTCCGCGAGCCGGCCGCACGCGACGGCCGCGCCGATCTCAAATGGCCAGGGGGAAGAGCCGGATCATAGAGAATTGGTAAGTTGGTAACTTGGTAAGTTGGTAATTCAATTCCGAATTCCATTTACCAAGTTACCAACTTACCCATTTACCAAATGCTCGGTCTCTATATTCACGTCCCCTTCTGTTCCGCCATCTGCAACTACTGCAACTTCAATCGAGGGCTGTTCGAGGCGGGGCTGAAGGCGCGGTACGTCGAGGCGCTCCTTGCGGAGATCGAACGGGCAGGAGCGGCGGGACGGGCAGGACACGTTGAGCGCGCGGCCGACACGATCTATTTCGGTGGCGGAACGCCGTCGCTCCTCGAGCCGGATGAGATCGCCCGCATCATCGACGCCTGCGCATCCTCCTTCGATGTCGCCGCCGATCGCGAGGTGACGCTCGAGGCGAATCCGGAGACCGTGACCGAAGCGAAGCTGGCCGCCTTCAAGGCGGCCGGGGTGAACCGTCTGAGCTTCGGTGTCCAGTCCCTCAACGACGTCGAATTACGGCGGCTCACGCGTCTGCACTCGGCCGCGCGCGCACGCGACGCTGTCGCCGAAGCGCGCGGAGCCGGATTCGACAACGTCAGCCTCGATCTGATGATGTGGCTTCCCGAGCAAACGCCGGCGGAATGGCTCGAGACGGTTGACGGCGCGATCGCGCTCGCGCCGGACCATCTGTCGCTGTATCTGCTGGAGGTGTACCCCAACGCGCCCCTGAAAGAGGACATGGCCCGCGCGAAGTGGTCACAGGCTCCGGACGAGGACGCGGCGGCCATGTACGTCACCGCGATGGAGCGGCTCGAGGCCGCGGGTCTGCAGCAATACGAGATCTCCAACGTGGCGCGCCGCAGCCGCCAGTCGCGCCACAACTTGAAATACTGGACCGACGGCGAATGGCTTGGATTCGGGTGTGGCGCCCATTCGACTCGAGATGGCGTTCGTTGGAAGAATGTCTCCTCCACTGAGGAATACATCGACCGCGTCGGCAGGCAGGCCTCTCCCGCTCTCGACGCTCATCGCCTGTCGCCGGACGAGCGGCTGGGCGACGCGCTGTTCACCGGTCTCCGCCTGGTCGACGGAATAGACCTGACTGGCATAGACATCCGGTATGGCGTCGATGTCTGGGCCCGTTTCGGCGCCGACCTTCAGCCGTTCGTCGACGAGGGCTATTTGCGTCACGACGGGAGTCGCCTCCGGCTGACCCGCGAGGGCATGCTGATTGCTCACGAAGTGATGACGGTTTTCGTGTAGCCCCAAGTACGCTAAAGTAGCGCCCTTTGCGCAGACCGCACAGAGGAGGCCAGATGGTTCGCTCGATTGCCCTTGGACTTGCCGCCGGCGTGTTGTCGGCGACCGCCGTATTCGCGCAGACTCCGCCAGCCGCGGCCCCGGCGCAGCAGGCGCAGCCGGCGCAGCCGAGCCCCTTCGTATTCCCGGGGGACGGCGGCGTCATTCTGAATTTCGTCAAGGCCGACAAGACCGCCGACTTCGAGATGGTGCTCGGAAAATTGAAGGAAGCACTGGCGAAGAGCGAGAAGCCCGAGCGCAAGGCGCAGGCCGCCGGCTGGAAAGTATTCAAGGCCAGCGAAGCCGGACCAGGCGGCGCGGTGATCTACGTGTTCGTCATGGACCCTGTCGCCAAGGGGGCTGAGTACTCGGTGGGGAACATCCTCGTCGAGGCATTCGGCGCCGAAGGACAGACCCTCTACAAGACCTACTCCGACTCGTACGGCAATCCCGCAATCGGCGCGCTCCTGCATTTGACGACCGTTGTCGCGTTGGGCAAATAGGGCGGCCATTCGTGGCCTGGTGTCCGTGTTCGCCGGCGCATTGTCGGCGAGCACCGTCTCCGCTCAGGCCACGCCGCCGGCTCCGGCCCAGCAGGCCACGCCCGCCAAGAGCCCGTACCTGTTTTCAGCCGACGCTGCGATCACGTTGAATTTCATCAAGGCAGACAAGACCGCCGACTTTGAAATGATCGTGGCGAAGCTGAAGGAAGCGCTCGCGAAGAGTCCCAGGCCCGAACGCGCCGAGCAGGCGGCGTCCTGGAAGATCTACAAAGCGACGGAAACCGGTCCCGGCGGATCGATCATCTACGTCTTCGTGATCGATCCGGTCGTCAAAGGCAGCGACTATACCGTGTCGACGATTCTCGCCGAAGGGTTTGCGAGCGACGTGCAATCGCTTTACCGAAAGCTCGCTGACTGCTACAGCAGCCTCAACATCCTGAATCTGTCGCTCGTTTCTGCGCTCGGCCAGCAAGATACGAAGTAGCGCAGCCGTCTCAGGCTGCCCAAGGGCGCGGCATTTCAGAACTTCAAGTTCAATCCTGCATAGATCCGGTGCGTCGGCGAGTACAACGCGCCGCTTCCCAGCTTGAAGACGCGATAGTCGACACGCAGCCGAATCGGCCCGATGAGCGAGACTTTCACGCCGCCGCCGGTGTTGAAGCCGCCGCTCGTGTCGGTATGGGTTCCGAGCGTTTCCCGGTACACGCCTGCGCCGGTGGTGAAGTACGGCTGGAACCCGAAGACCGAAACCGGGGTCTGCAGGAGCACGTTCCCCATCCCCGTCTTCAGGGACGGCGCCTGCGCGAACGGATCGCTGGTGTCGGTCGTGTCCGCGTACTCCAGCTCGAAGCCGACGATGAGCAGGCCGAATCCGAGTGCAGCGCCGCGCACTTGGCGATTGGCCGGCGTCGTGCTGGCGCCGATAAATGCTGTGAGATCCGCCCGGGCTGGCGCGGCGACGAGGAGCAGAAGAACGGTGGTGGCGAGATGGCGGAGAAGCCTCACTGAATCCTCCAGATGCCATAATAAGTCCACCGAAGACTGGAGTACAAGCGATGAGACATCCGCGCGCAGCAAACCTGCTTGGGCTTTGCGGCTTTTGCGTTCTCATGTCCGGCGTCATCGTCGGCGCCGACACGCTCGTGCTGCGCGACGGTAACCGCGTGGAGGGCAACGTCGTGAGCGTTCGCGACGGGGTGATCGAGTTCGACGCGCGGGGGCGCGGGTTCTTCGGAGCGCGCGAGCGCATGCGCGTCGATCGCGAAGACGTCGTGCGCATCGAGTTCGACCACGTCGTCGATAATCGCCGCGGCGATCGCGAAGACGCGCCCGACGGGCGCCGGCCGTCCGGGCTGCGCGAGCGCGACGTCAGCGTCGACTCGTGGGTCGCATGGAAAGACACGGGCATCGAGGTTCGAACCGGACAGCCGGTCTATTTCTCAGCCAGCGGACGCGTGCGGTGGGGGCCGAATCGTCAGGACGGTCCCGCGGGCGAACGGAACTCTCCGCGCAACGACGCGCGGCCGATTCCGAGCCGAGCGGCCGCCGCCCTCATCGGCCGGGTCGGCGACGGCGACGATTTCTTCTTCATCGGCGACGAAGAGGGCGCCATACGGATGAGGTCTTCCGGGCGGCTCTATCTCGGCGTCAACGATGATTACCTCAAGGACAACACCGGCAGCTTTCGGGTCACTGTCTACTACTGACGCTGCCAGGGATTCCCTAATCCCTACGCCCTGGTCCCTGGCCCCTGTACAATCTCTAGTACACCGGTGAAGAGCCACCACTTCAGCCAGCACGCGAGCGCGCTGCGGACCGAGCTGGCCCATGCCTTGCCGATGGAAACGCTCCGCACGTTTCACACGAAGACGGCCGCGCGCCATTTTGCGGTGGCCGTGCGCCAGTTCGCGATTCTCGGCCTGGCGACATGGGGACTCATCACGATCGCCAATCCGCTCGTGTGGGTGCCGCTCGCATTCATCCAGGGCTTCACCGTCTTCAATTTCACCGTGCTGCTTCACGAAGTGGTGCACCACACCGTGTTCGAGCAGCGGCGTGAGGGCGCCGAGCGGCTGCTCGGTTGGCTGTACGCCGTTCCGAGCGGGATTTCGGCGAGCCAGTTCACGCGCTGGCACCTGGATCACCATGCGGAGCTCGGGTCGGCCGAGGACGACCCGAAGCGACACCATTTGTCGCCGAAGATCAACGCGCGATGGTTCAAGCTCCTGTACTGTTCTCCAGCCCTCTTTCCGATTTATTTCCGCGCGGCGCGGAAGGAAGGCTGCACGTATCCCGAATCGCTCCAGCGGCGAATTGCGTTCGAGCGCCGCGTCTCGATCGTCGCGCACCTCGCTGTGCTGGCGGCCATCTGGATCACGGCCGGGTTCGGCGCCGCCGCGCGCGCCTACCTCATACCAGTCTTCTTCATCTTCCCGATCGCGTTCACGCTCAACCGCCTGGGGCAGCACTACGATATCGATCCGACCGATCCGGCGAAGTGGGGCACGTTGATGCGCGGTCACTGGTTCTGGGACTTCACGTTCCTGAATTCGAACTACCATCTGGAGCATCACTATTTCGCCGGCGTGCCGTTCTACCGGCTGCCGGCGCTGCAGCGCGCGCTCGAACCGTTCTACATGCGCCGCGGCATGCGGTGGCAGAATTACTCCGGACTGTTGTACGGCTGGCTCGTGGAGAACCGTGCGCCGCACACGGATTGGTCCCGGCCGCGAGAAGGGGAAGCGGTCGGCGACGCGGTTGCTGCTCCTGGTCGCGCTGGCCGCCATTGACGTTTCGACGCTCGAGCTCAGATCCATTCACAACCATGCGGAGCTCGGTCCGGAAAACTGAAAGGGAAGCCCGCCTGGTCGACCGTTACCGTCTGAAACGTCTCTCCGACTAGAATTTACGAGTGGATTTCCGTCCGACCGAAGAGCAGGCGCTCCTGCGCCGGACCGTGCGTGAGTTCGCGGAAACCGAGATACGACCGCACGTCCGCGAGTGGGACGAGAGCCAGCACTTTCCCATCGAGCTGATGCCCAAGCTGGCTGCGCTCGGCCTGCTCGGTATCCAGTTTCCCGAAGAATACGGTGGCGCGGCGATGTCGGCCATCGAGTACTGCATCTGCCTCGAGGAGCTCGCGCGCGTCGACCCCGGCATCGCCCTGTCTGTGGCTGCGCACAACGGCCTCTGCTCCGCGCACATCTTTCTTTTCGGCACCGAGGCGCAGAAACGGAAGTACCTCGTACCGCTCGCCCGGGGCGAGAAGATCGGTGCGTGGGGACTGACCGAGTCGACCTCCGGCAGCGACGCCGCCGGCATGCGGACGGCTGCGGCGCGCGCAGGGGATTGCTGGGTGCTCAACGGATCGAAGACGTTCACGACGCACGGCCGCGTCGGTGACACGATGGTGGTAATGGCCGTGACCGATCGTGCCGCCGGCACCAAAGGCATTTCCGCCTTCATCGTCGAAAAGGGAACGCCCGGCATGACGCCGGGCAAGAAAGAAGACAAGCTCGGGATGCGCGCCAGCGACACGAGCGAGGTCTTGTTCGAGAACTGCCGGATCCCGGCGGATCAACTGCTCGGCGGCGAGGGACGGGGTTTCGGCAACACCATGCAGGTACTCGATGCCGGCCGGATCGGCATCGCCGCGCTGTCGGTCGGCCTGGCCCAGGGGGCGTACGAGGCGGCGCTCGCATACGCGCGCGTGCGCAAGGCATTCGGCAAGACCATTTCGAGCTTCCAGGCGATTCAGTGGAAGCTTGCGGATGCCGCGACGCGCATCGAGGCGGCGCGGCTGCTCACCTACCGCGCCGCCTACCTGAAAGATCGCGGCGGCCGGACGACGCTCGAGTCGTCGATGGCAAAGCTCTACGCGAGCGAGACCGCTGTGAAGGTTGCCGACGACTGCGTGCAGATCCACGGCGGCTATGGCTTCGTCAAGGATTACGCGGCCGAGAAGTACTTCCGCGACGTCAAGCTGACGACCATCGGCGAAGGGACGAGCGAGATCCAACGGCTCGTGATCGCACGGCAGCTGCTGTCGCGATGAGCCTCGCCGACGGCGTGCTGGCGGGCGATCCGCGCGCGATTGCCCGCGCCATTTCGCTGATCGAAGATGAGCATCCAGCGAGTGCGGATCTCGTCCGCGCAATCTTCAGCCGAACCGGGCGGGCGTATTTGATCGGCGTGACCGGTCCGCCCGGCGCCGGCAAGAGCACGCTGGTCGACCGGATCGTGGCCACAATCAGGAAGGGGTCGGGTACCTCTTCGGAGAGTGGCGTTTCGAAAAAGGCAACCGACACCTCGGTCGGAGTGATTGCCGTCGACCCGACCAGCCCGTTCACCGGCGGCGCGGTTCTCGGCGATCGACTGCGGATGCAGTCGCATGCGGCCGACGAAGGCGTCTTCATCCGAAGCATGGCGACGCGCGGACACCTGGGCGGCCTCGCCCGGGCGACGGGCGACGCCGCGCTCGTTCTCGACGCTGCCGGCAAGGACATCGTCGTGATCGAGACCGTCGGCGTCGGTCAGGACGAGGTGGATATCATCCGCACAGCCGACATTTCGATCGTGACGCTCGTACCGGGTACGGGAGACGAAGTTCAGGCGCTGAAGGCCGGCATCATGGAGATTGCGGACATTTTCGTCGTGAACAAGGCGGACCGTGAAGGCGCCGATCGCCTCGTCGCGTCGGTCGATGCAACCCTCTCTCTGCACACCTACGAGAGCGGCGAGTGGCGGCCGCCGGTGTTGAAGACCGTTGCGACGACGGGTGCGGGCGTCGGTGAATTGATCGACGCGATCGCGCAGTTCCGCGCGCACGCGGCGGAAACGCAGACGGCCCGCCGGAAGACACGCAGCGAGTATCGGCTGCGCGAGCTCGTGTCGCACCGGTTCATGGATCACCTCGAGCGGGACGTCCTGAAGGCAGGCGAGCTGACCGGAATCGTGGATCGGATTGCCGCGCGCGAGATCGATCCGTACACGGCAGCCAACGAATTGCTTCAGCGGACAGTGGGCAGAAACGATCAACCACGAAGCCACGAAGACACGAAGTGAGATTCTCAATCGCCTCTTCGTGTTTGTTGTGCTTTCGTGGCCGCGAGGTGTGATGAAAGCGGTACTCGACCACATCGGCATCGCCGTGAAGGATCTCTCCGCAGCGCTCGCGTTCTATCGCGATGCGCTGGGGCTGGAGGTCGAGCCGCCCGAGGAGGTCGCAAGTCAACGCGTCCGGGCGCACTTCATTCCGGTCGGCGAGGCAAACCTGGAGCTTCTCGAAGCGACCGCCGCCGATTCCCCCATCGCGCAGTACCTCGAGAAGCGAGGACCAGGCCTTCACCACATCACGCTGCGCGTCGATGATATTCACGCGGCGGTCGCGCAGCTTCACGCGCGCGGCATCCGAATGATCGATGCCACCCCACGCGCGGGCGCGGAAGGCTCGATGATCGCGTTCGTTCATCCGGCGTCGACGCACGGCGTGCTGGTCGAGCTGAAACAGCGGTCGCGCTGAGCTGACACAAAGGCCAGATGAGATCGACGAGAAACCCATGAGCAACGAGATCAAGATCGGAATCGTCGGCGGCAGCGGCCTGTACGACATGGCCGAATTGACCGATCGCGAAGAGAAGGCCATTTCGACCCCGTTCGGCGATCCGTCGGGACCGTATCTTCTTGGAACCCTGCGCGGCAAGCGCGTGGCCTTTCTCGCGCGACACGGCCTCGGGCACCGCATCCTGCCGTCGGAGCTGAATTTCCGCGCGAACATCTATGGATTCAAGGTGCTCGGCGTCGAGCGGATTCTCTCGGCGAGCGCGGTCGGCAGCCTGAAGCAGGAATACAAGCCGCTCGACATCGTGGTGCCGGATCAGTTCTTCGACCGGACGAGAGGCCGCATCAGCACGTTCTTCGGCCGCGGACTGGTGGCGCACGTCGCGTTCGCGCATCCCGTGTGCGGCGACCTGTCGGCGATTGCCGCGGACTCGGCGGAGAGCGTGGGCGCGACCGTCCACCGCGGCGGGACGTACGTGAACATGGAGGGGCCGCAATTCTCCACCCTCGCCGAATCGCGCCTCTACCGATCGTGGGGCATGGACGTCATCGGCATGACGAACCTTCAGGAAGCGAAGCTCGCGCGCGAGGCCGAAATCTGCTACGCGACGCTCGCGCTGGTCACCGACTACGACTGCTGGCACCCGGATCACGATTCGGTGAGCGTGGACCTGATCATCGCGAACCTGCTGCAGAACGCGGTGACTGCCCAAAAGACGATCGCCGAAGCGGTGAGCCGCATCAGCAGTACCCGACCGTGCGCGTGCAAGGATGCGCTGGCGACGGCCATCATCACGCAGGCAGCGCTCGTACCGGAGCAGACGAAGAAGGACTTGGCGCCGATCATCGGGAAATACATCAAGTAGGTTCGCGAACACTTCTTCTTGGAGCGTGTAGGCGAGCTGCCAGACGATAAGATCTTCGAATCGACGCGCGGCCATGTGATCTCGACAAGCACGATCTGAACCATGAACCTCTCGAACCTTTCGAACCCCTCGAACCTTTCGAACCTATGAATATCGTCATCACCGGCTCCATCGCCTTCGACTACCTGATGTCGTTTCCGGGCAAGTTCACCGAGCACTTCCTGCCGGAGCACATGAACCGCGTCAGCCTGAGCTTTCTCGTCGACACCATGGACAAGCGGCGCGGCGGTTGCGCACCGAACATCGCCTATACGCTGGCGCTGCTCGGCGAGCGT
>Ga0114129_10004306_pt1 | contig 20116 bp, 18 predicted proteins | sample RhiMetdeltSRZDD1_FD_80071 | JGI IMG/M metagenome (GOLD analysis project Ga0114129, IMG submission 80071) | Populus rhizosphere microbial communities from Tennessee, USA - Rhizosphere MetaG P. deltoides SRZDD1 (version 2) (version 2) | ecosystem: Host-associated > Plants > Roots > Rhizosphere >... | reverse complement strand
GTGCTGGCATCCCTCGCATCGGTAAAGAATCTCGTTCCGGCGGCGGTGCTCGGCGAGCGCCTTCGTCAGCGGCGCTTTACGTGGCGTCGCCCCGATGTGGCGAGCCAGACGGCGGAAGAGCGGCCCATGCCCCGCGCGGACGCCTTCCAGCACGAACGCCCAGGCGTGCGCCGCTTCGTGTCGCAGTGTGTCCTCGCGTTCGGACGGCGAGAGATGCGAGGAGATGGTGATCCGATGCGGCCGCCCGTAGACGATCTCTCCGCCGGTCAGCTTGCGATCGGAGAGACGCACCTCGGCCGCTCCGAAGTGGAACCTCGCCGCCAGGCGGTCGTAGAGAAATTGAAGGAGCTCCCCCTCGTCCGCCGGCTCGTCGGGGAAGAGAGAGCCCACGCAATAAGATTAACCGGAGCGGAGGAACGAACGATGGCGAAAAGAATCGCGTGGGTGTTGGAGGCGCTGCTCGTCGCGGCGGTGTCGGCGGCGGCGCCCGCCGGGAAGTCGGTCACGTATCCGAGCGGCAGCGAAACCGTCTCGGGATATCTGGCGCTTCCGGAAGGGGCCGGAAAGAAGCCGGCCCTGGTGGTGATCCAGGAGTGGTGGGGATTGAACGACTTCATAAAAGGGAAGGCGGACGACTTCGCGAAAAAGGGCTACGTCGCGCTCGCCGTCGACCTGTATCGCGGAAAGGTGGCGACGGACCCGGACACGGCGCACCAGCTCATGCGGGGACTTCCCGAGGACCGGGCGATGCGCGACCTGAAGGCGGCCTTCGATTATCTGCGTTCGCGCGACGACGTGGATGCGACTCGGATCGGCTCGATCGGGTGGTGCATGGGCGGGGGCTACTCGCTCCAGCTCGCGCTCGCGCAGCCGAAGCTCGCGGGAGCGGTCATCTATTACGGGCGCCTGGTGACCGAAGACGCCGCGATCAAGGGACTCGCGGTGCCGCTGCTCGGCAACTTCGGCGGCCAGGACAAGGGAATCCCTCCCGAAAGCGTCCGGGAGTTCGAGACGAAAGCGAAGGCGGCGGGCAAGAGCGCGGACTTCAAGGTCTACCCGGACGCGGGACACGGGTTCGCTTCCTCGAAGGATCCGGCAGTCTTCCGGGCCGACGACGCGAAGGACGCCGACGCGCGGACGGATGCGTTCCTCGAAAAAGTTCTGAAGAAGAAGTAATCGCTCGGAGGGCGGGTTACCGCTGCCGGCTCAGGCCTGGCGGTTCTTGTACCAGTCCGCGTTGACCTGGAGGTAGTGCTTCCACTTGTCGGGGATCGTCTCCTCGGTGAAGATCGCGGTCACCGGGCAGGCGGGCTCGCAGTTGCCGCACTGGATGCAGACGTCCGGATCGATGTAGAGCATCTCGGCCGTCTCGAACTCCTTCTCGTCTTTACGCGGGTGGATGCAGTCGACGGGACACACGTCCACGCAGGCCGTGTCCTTCGTGCCGATGCAGGGCTCCGCGATGATGTACATCCCCATCGAGTCGGTCCTCCGCGGCGTTGCCGCGCCCGGGATTCTAGTCCTAAGAGGTCGGTCCGAACTAGCTTCGCGCCACGCTGATCTGGTGGGCGAGATTCTGGCCGTCGGGGAGAATCGTATAGCGAACCGTGACCCGGGCTCCGGGCGCGAGCGTGCCGTTGATCTTGGTGTCGGCCGACCAGACGAATTTCGTCTCCGGGCCGTCCGCCACGGCGACGACGATGGTGCGCTCCGCTGCGTCGAGCTTGGAGACGGTGCCCGCCGCGGTCAGAGTCTTCTCCGCAGCAACTGCGTTGCCCGCGACGAGAACGAACGCGAGCGCCGCGCCGGCCGCGAAGAGAAGCGAAGCTTTCCTGGGTTTTGTCGACATCGGTGCCTCCGGGAAGAGAACAAACCCTCCCGCGAAGTCATTCCGCGCGCACCCGGAAACCGCCTTCGATTGACAGCGAGGGGATGCGTCCCTACAATACGCCGTTTTTCTCCACTCCCCCCGGAAGGAGCGACATGGCAAAACGCTGGTCAGAAGCCGAGCTTCGATTCCTCAGGGACAACTCCTCGAAGATGAGTGTCCAGGCTCTCGCCGACGCGCTCTGCGTGCGCGTCGACGACCTCGAGAAGAGACTCGAAAAGCTCGGCGGGGCCCCGGCCCCGGCCGAGACGCCAAAAAAGGCTCAGACGATGAAGGAGCTTTCCCGCTCGACCGAGAACGCGCGCAAAGAGTACGACCGCGGGGTCGCGGCGCTCCAGCGGCGCAAGCTCGACGAGGCGGAACGGCATTTCCTCGATCTCATCCAGAAGTACTCCGAGGAAAAGGAGCTCGTGGACCGAGCGCGCGTCTATCTCGCGGTTTGCGAGCGGCAGAAGCCGGAGGCCCGGCCGGCGCTCTCCGAGCCGGAGGACTTCTACTACGCCGCGGTCCTCGAGAAGAACCGAGGCAAAATCGAGGAGGCGATCGAGCACCTGAAGCGCGCCGCCCGCAAGAACGGCGGGGGCAAAGTCGACTTCCTCCTCGCCTGCTGCTACGCGCAGCGCGGTGAGCCCGGGTCCGCTCTGGAGCACCTGAGGCGTGCGATCGGCGAGGACCAGCGAAACCGGATCCTGGCCCGCAACGATCGCGATTTCGATCCGGTCCGCGATTCGCCGGAGTTCCGGGAGTTGCTCGCCTCGTAAGTTTCACGCCCTATACTTGCAGGCTCTCGCCCGATACGGGCGACGAGTGATCCATGAAGGCTTCCGCGAAGAGAAAGCGCACCGTTCGACCGCGGAGCCGACCACGTGAAACCGAGCCGCCGCCGGAGGTCGTGGTTCTCGCGGCCGGAGTCGGCTCCCGGATGCGCTCGACGCTGCCCAAAGTCCTCCATCGCGTGGGCGGGCGCACGCTCCTGGATGCCGTCCTCGACACCGCCCGGGGCGTGTCGCCTTCGCGGGTCGTCGCGGTCATCGGCGCGGGCCGGGAAAAGGTCGAGAGCGCCCTCGCCGGGCACGACGTGACGATCGTGGTCCAGGATCCACCGCTCGGCACGGGGGACGCCGCGCGACGGGCGCTTTCCGCGCTGAACGGAAGCGGCCCCGTCGTCATCCTTTCGGGAGACGTGCCCCTTCTGACCGCGGCGACCGTCGTGAAGCTGATCGAGAGACGCCGCGAGAAGGACCTCGATCTCGCTTTTCTGACGTTCCGGCCGCCGGACGCCGGCGACCTGGGACGCGTCGTGCGCGACTCCCGCGGACGCGTCCGCCGCATCGTCGAAGCGCGCAACGCGACCGCCCGGGAAAGCCGGCTGACGGAGGCGAACGCCGGCATCTACTGCTTCTCCACGCCCGCGCTCTCCGGCGCGCTCGCGAAGCTGGTCGCGAACCGATTGACGAAGGAGTTCTACCTGACCGACGCCGTCGAGATCCTCGCGTCGGCCGGAGGCTCCGTCGAGGCGGTCGAAGCGGACGACTGGCGCGAGGGTTGGGGTGTCAACACCCGCCGCGATCTCGCGGCGGCCGAGGAGATCGAACGCCGTCGGTGCCTCGAGCGGGCGCTCGACGCGGGCGTGACGATCGTCGATCCGGCGACGACCCGTATCGGCGCGCAGGTCCGCTTCGAGCCGGACGCGGTCATTCATCCCTTCGTCTGCCTCGAAGGGGCGACGGTCCTCGAGCAGGGCTCCGAGGTCCTGCCCTTCACCCGAGTGGCCGACTCGACCGTCGGCCCGGGCGCCGTCGTCGGCCCCCACTGCGAAATCGAAGGGGCCGAGATCGGCCCGCGCGCCCGAGTGGGACCTTTCGCCCGGCTGCGGACCGGTACCGTGCTCGAAAAAGACGTGCGCGTCGGGAACTTCGTCGAGACCAAGAAGGCGGTGTTGCGCGAGGGCGCGAAAGCGTCGCACCTGTCGTATCTGGGGGACACCGAGATCGGCGCGGGAGCGAACATCGGCGCCGGGGTCATCACCTGCAACTACGATGGCGAGCGCAAACATCACACCTCGATCGGAGAGGGCGCGTTCATCGGCAGCGACTCGCAGCTCGTCGCCCCCGTGACCGTCGGAAAGGGCGCCTACGTCGGCGCCGGCTCGACGATCACGCGCGACGTCCCGGACGGCGCCCTCGCGGTGACGCGGACGCCGCAGAAGAATCTCGCGGACTGGGCGGCGAAGCGGCGCGCGCGGAAGGAAAGGCGCTAGTCCATGTGCGGCATCGTGGGGTACGTCGGATCGCAGGAAGCTGCCCCGCTGCTCGTCGAGGGGCTGAAGCGCCTCGAGTATCGGGGCTACGACTCCGCAGGAATCGCCACCCTGTGCAACGGCCATTTCACGATTCATCGCAGTGCCGGAAAGCTGTCGACACTTCTCGAAAAGCTCTCCGGATCGAGCTCGCCCGGATCGGTCGGAATCGCGCACACGCGCTGGGCTACGCACGGCCGACCTACCGAAGCGAACGCGCATCCGCACACCGACTGCAAAGGACAGGTCGTCGCGGTCCACAACGGGATCTTCGAGAACTTCGTCGAACGGAAGGCGGAGCTCGAATCTCTCGGGCACCGGTTCACGAGCGAGACGGACACGGAGGTGTTCGCTCACCAGGTCGAGCAAGATTTTCGCGGCGACCTCTTCGACGCGGTCCGGAGCGCCACGAAGAAAGTGACCGGCGCGTACGCGGTCCTCGTCTCGTCGAGCGCGGAACCGGGGGTGCTCGTCGCCGCCCGCTCGGGACCTCCGATCGCTCTCGGGCTGGGGAAGAACGAGAACTGGGTGGCGTCGGATCCGGTCGCGCTCGTTCCCTGGACGCGGGACGTCGTCTTCCTGGAGGACGGCGACGTCGCCCGTGTCGATGCGAAGAGCGTCCGGATCTCGGACTCGGATGGCCGGCCGCTCGAGCGCGTCACGCACCGGATCCTCTGGGACGCCGTCGCCGCGGAAAAAGGGGGATACCGGCACTTCATGGCGAAAGAAATCCACGAGCAGCCGACTGCCGTTGCGGAGACCCTCGGAGGGAAGGTCTCGCTCCAGACGGGCGAGCTGCTCATCGATTCTCCGCTCCTCTCGCCGGAGCGCGTTTCCGGATTCGATCGGGTCCTCCTCCTGGCGTGCGGGACGTCGTGGCATGCCGCGCTCGTCGGCAAGTTCCTAATCGAGGGAATGGCCCGGATGTCGGTCGAGGTGGACTACGGCAGCGAATTCCGCTATCGCAGCCCGGTCGTCGACGGCCGCACCCTGACGGTCGGAATCTCGCAATCCGGGGAAACCGCCGACACGATCGCCGCTCTCACCGAAGCCCGCGAGGCCGGCTCGCCGCTCGCCGTAATCGTCAACGTTCCGGGGTCGCAGATGGCGCGGATGGCGGACTCCGTCATCGAAACGCATGCGGGCCCGGAGATCGGAGTCGCCTCGACCAAGGCGTTCACGACCCAGCTCGCCGTGCTCTTCCTGCTGGCGGCGAAGCTCCGCGAGTCGCGGGGGCTCGGCCGCGGGTTGAGTGCCGGGGAGCGCGCGGGTCTCGTCCATCTGCCGGCCGCGATCCAGCAGGCCCTTTCGTTGGAAGGAAAGATCGAGAAGCAGGCGCGCGACTTCCATGCCGCGACGAACTTCCTGTTCCTGGGGCGCGGACTCCACTACCCGATCGCTCTCGAAGGAGCGTTGAAGTTGAAGGAGATCTCGTACATCCACGCCGAGGGATACCCGGCAGGGGAGATGAAGCACGGCCCGATCGCGCTCGTCGACGAGAACCTGCCGGTGGTCGTCCTCGCACCGAACGACGCCTGGCGCGAGAAGACGCTATCGAACCTTCGCGAGGTCAAGTCGCGCGACGGCATCTCGTTCGTCGTCACGACGCGGGAGGACCAGGAGATCGCGGCTCTGGCTGACTACTCCCTCGTCATCCCCGAGACGATTCCCGAGCTCCAGCCGATCGTGTCCGTCGTGCCGCTGCAGCTCCTCGCGTACCACATGGCGGTCCGTCGCGGCTGCGACGTGGACCAGCCGCGGAATCTGGCCAAGTCGGTCACCGTCGAGTAACCCGTCCGGTGTTCCGCTGACCGAGTCCCCTGCCCTCACGGGCTTGAACCCGGAGCAGACGGTCGCGGTCGTCCACGAGCGCGGGCCGCTGCTCGTTCTCGCGGGGGCCGGTTCCGGCAAGACGCGCGTGATCACGCACCGCCTGGCTCGCCTGGTCGAGACCGGCGCCGATCCGCGCACGATCGTCGCCGTGACGTTCACCAACAAAGCCGCGGACGAGATGCGCGAGCGGGCGAGGCGGCTCCTCGGGGGACGGCCGCTCGTCTCGTTCGTCGGAACCTTCCACTCCTGGTCTCTGCGTTTCCTGAGGCGCCACGCCGCGCTGGCGGGACTTCCTCCGCGTTTTTCGATCGCCGATTCGGCCGACCAGCTCGCGCTCGTCAAGGAGGCGATGGATGAGCTCGGCGTTTCCGAGCAGGTCCTTCCTCCCGGCGCGGTCCGCTCCCGCATCTCCCACGCGAAGAATGCGCTCCGGACCGCGCAGGCGTTCGCCGACTCGCAGACGGACTATGCGGGCGAGCGGATCGGTCGCGTGTTCCTGCTCTACGAGAAGAAGCTCGCCGCCGCCGGCGCGCTCGACTTCGACGACCTGATCGTCCGGGCGGTCCGCCTGCTGCGCGACCGGCCGGACGTCGCGGCGGCCGAGCGTGTGCGCGTGCGGCACCTCCTGATCGACGAGTACCAGGACACGAATACCTCGCAGGACGCTCTCGTCAAGCTGCTCGGCCAGGGCGTCGACTCTCTCTGCGCGGTCGGCGACGAGGACCAGGCGATCTACCGCTGGCGCGGCGCGGAGGTCGAGCACATCCTTCGTTTCGACGAAGACTTTCCGGGAGCGCGGATCGTTCCGCTCGAGCGCAACTACCGGTCGACCTCCGGGATCCTCGACGCGGCGTCCGGGCTCGTTGCGAACAACCGCCGCCGGCGGCCGAAGAGGCTCCTCGCCGACCGGGGCGCGGGCGCGATGGTCCGCCTCTGGCGCTTCGACGAAGACCGGTCCGAGGCGGAGGCGGTCGCGAGGGCGGTCGAGGAGCGGCGCGGCAAAGAGGGCGATGTCGCGATCCTCTACCGGACAAACGCGCAATCCCGCTCCTTCGAGGAAGAGCTCGTGCGGCGGCGGATTCCCTACGTGGTCGTCGGCGGAATGAAGTTTTACGAGCGGGCAGAGGTCAAGGACGCGCTCGCGTACCTGCGGCTCGCCGCGCGCCCCGAGGACGATCTCGCGTTCCGCCGCGTCGTCAACGTTCCCGCGCGCGGCATCGGCCAGGCGACGCTCGACCGGATCGCGAAAGCGGCGCGGGAGAGCGGGAAGTCGTGGTGGGAGGTCGCCGCGAACCCTCCCCCCGAGCTGGCGGACCGGGCGCGGACCGCGCTCTCCCGTTTTCGAGCGCTGGTCTCGGAGCTCTCCGACCGCGCGCAGAGCGAGCCGCCGTCGGCGCTGCTCGAGCACCTGCTCGAATCGACCGGCTACGCGGCGCTGTACGACGTCTCGGCGGAGCCCGAGGACGTTGCGCGCCGGGAGAACCTGGCCGAGCTCGTCAGCTCCGCGCGCGAGTTCGAGAGGCGCAGCGGCGAAGACGCGACGCTGGCTGAGTATTTGGATTCCGTAGCGCTCGCGACGGACGCCGAGGCGGCGGCGGGAGGGCGCAGCGTGACGCTCTCGACCCTCCACGCGGCGAAAGGTCTCGAGTTCCCCGCCGTCTTCGTCGTCGGCCTCGAGGAGGGTTACCTCCCTCATGGGCAGTCGGGCGAAGAGGAGGACGAGCTCGAGGAGGAGCGCCGGCTCCTCTACGTGGGGATGACCCGCGCGAAGGACGAGCTCACCCTGACGCTCGCGCGGCGGCGCCTGGTCTTCGGCAGGGTTCAGCCGCGGATGGAGTCCCGGTTCGTCGCCGAGATCCCCCGCGATTCCGTGGAGGAACGGACGTTCGCGGAGGGACGTTTCGGGACTGCGGCGGGTGCAGGCCCGTGGGGCCGGTCCCCGCGGCATGTTGCCGCCGAAGACGAATCGCAGGAAGTGGACCTGCCGGGAACGGGGGAGCTGAAGCGCGGGCGCCGCGTTCGCCATCCGCGCTACGGCTTCGGCGTGATCCTCTCGCAGGAAGGATCGGGCGACGAGACGCGGCTGACGGTCTACTTCGACCGCGCCGGAAAGAAAAAGTTCGTCGCGCGCTACGCCGACCTGACGCCGGCGTAGCGCGCGAAGCCGCCCGTTACGAGCGCCGGATCAGCAACAGGGCGAGGCCGGCGAGCGCGAGACTGAGTATCGCCAGCATCGGGAGGGAGAGTGTCGGCACGACGGCGGCGGAAACCGTCGGCGTCGCCGTCGGGGGAGCGACCGTCGGCGTCGGAGTCGGGATCCCGACGCCCGCCCCCACGGTGACGCTGAACGAGCCGCTGTTGTTGAACCACCCGACGCCGTCGGAGGTCCCGAGGAAGAGCCGCGTGGCTCCGGCGGGGATGATGAAGTTTTGAACCGACCCCGAGCCGTTCCCGGTGAGTCCGTCCCCGATGAAGAACGCCTGCTTCAGTCCGGGGGAGAGCGCCGTGAAGTTCGTCCCGACGCCGGAGGGGCTGAAGTCGAGTGGGGAGGGGGCGGGCGTCAAGTTCGGCTGGCTCGCGTCCAGAAAGACTCCGACGAGTGCGTTGATCGGCCAGTTTGCCCCGGCGATCCCGTTGTTGGAGGAGGTCGAAAAGCAGCAGCCGCCTCCGTCGGGCGGCAGCGTCGGAGGTGCCCCCGTGTTGTCGACGCCGCCCGTGACGGCAAACGTCAGCGAGGTGCCGGGCGTGAGCGAACCGGGCGCGAGAACGGGCGACTGCGCGGGAGCGGAATCCCCCGAGCAGCAGGACGACCCGTTCGGCATGCCCGCGAGAAAGGGGTTGGAGCTGCCGGGCACGATCGTCTGGGCGAAGACGGGAGCGCTGAGCACGAGAGCCGCGGCGAGAAGAAGACCCACCCGACTCGGGATTGGTGATCGCATGTCCTTCCTCCTCGAAAACGATGAATCGTGGGATCGAAACGGGACGTGTCGGAAGCGGCTGCGAAAAGTATCCCGCTCCGCGGGTGCCCAGTCAACGCTCCGGCTCGAACCGCGCCACCAGCGCGATCATCCGCCCGGCCCGGGCGCCGTCGCGCCGGTACGACGCGAACCGTTCGCCGCCGCAGCGCGTACACGGCGAGGCCGTGGTCACGTTCCGCGGCCGGAACCCCGCGGCCTCGAGCTGGGAACGCACCACACCGGGAAGGTCGAGCCGGTACCAGCCGTCGCCCGTCCTGGTCAGGAATTCCCCGGCGAACCGCTCTGCCACCTCTTTTCCGACCCCGTAGCAACACGGACCGATCGCGGGTCCGAGCCAGGCGCGCGCGCCGTCGGGATCTCCCGCGAGCCGGAGGAAGACCTCGGCCGCCGCGCGCGCGACGTTCGAGGCGGCTCCCCGCCAGCCCGCGTGGACCGCGCCGATCGCCTCGCGCGACGCGAGCAGAACCGGAACGCAGTCGGCCGTCTGAACGACGAGACCGACACCGGGCAGGCGGGTCACGAGCGCGTCGCACGGACCCGCGTCCGCGGTCTCGCCCGGCGCGGGCGCCTCTTCGACCACAGCGACGTCGCGGCCGTGCACCTGCGTGGCGCGCACGAGAGGGAGATCCGGCAGCCCGAGGCGGCCGGCGAAGCGGCGGGCCAGGACTTCCGTGGGTGACTGCGTGCCGTCCGGCGCGCTGCCGCGTTCCGAGACCGCGACGATCGCTCCGCTGTCGGCGTCGCGCGCGACCAGCAGCGGTGGCCCCATCGCGCAATTGTCCATAGCACGCATGCTAAGATTTTTTCGCGGTGTCCTCTTCCGAAACAGTTGAGAAAACGCGGGTTTTTCCGGTCATCGGGCTGGAGGTCCACGCCCAGCTCCTGACGAGATCGAAGATCTTCTGCTCTTGTCCGGTGACCGTCGGCGCACCCCCCAATGCGGCGACCTGTCCCGTGTGTCTCGGTTTTCCGGGAACCCTTCCGGTCCTGAACCGCGAAGCCGTGGCGCTCGCGATGCGGCTGGCGCTCGCCGTCGGCGCGACCGTCCACCCGGACTCCCGCTTCGCTCGGAAGAACTACTTTTATCCGGATCTCCCGAAGGGCTACCAGATCTCGCAGTACGACCGGCCGTTCGCGACCGGCGGCGGGATCGACATCGACACGCCCTCCGGTCCGAAGAGGATCCGGCTCGTCCGCATCCATCTCGAAGAGGACGCGGGCAAGCTCCTTCACGAAAACCCGTTCGACGACGTCCCGCCCTCGCTCTCGCTGGTGGACTGGAACCGCGCCGGCGTGCCGCTCGTCGAGATCGTGAGCGAGCCGGACCTGCGCGCTCCGGAGGAGGCAGCGGCGTACCTGACGGAGCTGCGCCGCCTGCTCCGGTACACGGGGGTCTCCGACGCCGACATGGAGAAAGGAAACCTTCGCTGCGACGCGAACGTGTCGGTCCGACTGACCGAGGACGCGCCCTACGGGACCCGCGCGGAGATCAAGAACCTGAACTCGATCCGTTTCGTCGCGAAGGCGCTCGAGTACGAAGCGGGCCGCCAGGCGGATCTCCTCGCGCGGGGGGAGCGCATCGTCCAGGAGACCCGACTCTGGGACGTCGCCCGGGGGCGGACGGTCCTCATGCGAAGCAAGGAGGAAGCGCACGATTACCGCTACTTCCCGGAGCCCGACCTGGGCGCGCTCGTGGTGGACCGCGCGTGGATCGAGGAGACGGCGCGCTCCCTTCCGGAGCTCCCGCGGGCCCGCCGGAGCCGGTTGATCTCGCAGTACGGGATCTCCCCGGGCGACGCCGAGACGCTCGTCTCCACGAGGGAGCTCGCCGATTACTTCGAAGAGGTCGCCCGCGCCGCGCCTCCGCGGGCCGCCGCCGCGTGGGTGACCGGCGAAGTGCTGCGCTGGATGCGCGAACGGAAGCTTTCTCCGGAGGACGCCCTCTCCTTTCCGGTGTCGCCGGAGCGCCTCATCGGTCTTCTCGCGATCCTGGAGGCGGGGGAGATCTCGGCATCGTCGGCGAAAGAAGTCTTCGCAGCAATGCTCGACTCTCCCCGCGAAGCCGCGGCCATCGTCGAAGAACGTGGTCTCGGGCGGATCTCCGACGCTTCGGCGCTCGACGCGGTCGTCTCCGAAGTGGTTCGCGAGAACCCTTCGCAGGTGGCGCTCTTCCGATCCGGAAAGACCCAGACGTTCGGCTGGTTGATGGGACAGGTCATGAAGCGCACCGCGGGACGCGCGGATCCCGCGACGGTCCGCGAGGCGCTGACCCGCGCTCTCGAATGATTCAGGTCTTCCGGCTCTGCAAGGACTACGGGCCCTTCCGGCACGCGCTCTCCGACGTCTCCTTCAACGTCGCGCGCGGTGAGTTCGTGTTCCTGACCGGCCCGTCGGGCGCGGGCAAGTCGACGCTCCTGAAGCTCCTCTTCCGCGAGGAGCTGCCGAGCTCCGGCCAGATCCTCGTCAACGGACGGAACATCGCCGTCCTGCCGGACTCGCAGGTCCCTTACTTCCGGAGAACTCTCGGCGTCGTGTTCCAGGACTTCAAGCTGATCGCTCGAAAAACGATCTTCGAAAACCTCTCCTTCGTGCAGAGCGTTCTCGGTCTGTCCCACGCGGAACAGAAGCGGCGCGCCTACCAGGCGCTCAAGCGGGTCGGCCTGCATCATCGGATGAACTCGCATCCGGGAGAGCTCTCCGGCGGCGAGCAGCAGCGCGCCGCCATCGCGCTCGCGATCGTCAACGAGCCGGTGCTCCTCCTCGCCGACGAGCCGACCGGCAACCTGGATCCTGTACTGTCCGAAGAGATCATGAAGCTCTTCGCCGAGATCAACATCCGGGGGACCACCGTTTTCGTGGCGACACACGATATCGAGCTGATCCGACGGATGGGAAAGCGGGTGCTGACGATCGAGAAGGGGCAGCTCCGCGATCGGGATCTCGCCCGCGAAGTGATGCTTGCGCGCGAGGCGCCGTTCCTGCCGGGCTAGTGAACTCCCGCTACCTCTTCGGCGAGGCGTGGGCCATCGCAAAGAGCGGCCCGCGTCACACCGCGATCGCCGTGGCGCTGATCGCGCTCGCGTTCTACGTACCCGGATTGTTCGCTCTCGTGGCCCGGAATCTCGGCCGCCTCGCGGGCAGCGCGCGCCAGCCGGTCGCCGCGATTCTCACGATCGATCCGGCGGCCGATGCGCGAGCGGTGGCGGACCGGGTCGCGCAGGATCCCCGGGTCGCGCGGGTGACGATCGTGCCGAGCGCGGCGGCCCTCGAACGGTTTCGTCGCGCCTACCCCGACCTCGGGGGCGCGTTGAGCGATCTCGGAGAGGCGCCGTTCCCGCCGACGATCGAGGTCATGCTGCGCCCGACAGCTCCCGTCCGTGCGTCGCAGGAGCTCGTGGCGGCGGCGCGAACGTGGCCGGGAGTGGACTCCGCCGAATCGGAGGAAGAGTTCGCGAAAAAGTTCGCCGACGGCGTCCGACTTCTCCGCGGAGCGGGCCTCTTCCTGGGCGGGCTGCTCGCCTTCGCCGCCGTGCTTTCCGTCGCATCCGCGGTCCGGCTGGCGCTCGACCTGCACCGGGACGAGATCGACATCATGCGGCGGATGGGAGCGACCGAGGCGGCGATTCGCGCGCCGTTCTGGCTCCACGCCTCTTTCGAAGGACTGGCCGGGGGCGCGTTTGCTCTCCTTCTCCTCTACGCCACGTATCGCGGCGCTCTCTACGCGCTGTCGCGCGAGACGCACCCGGTCCTCTCCCTCTTCTGGGTCGGGTTCCTGGATCTGCCGACCGCGCTCCTGTTGCCCGCGGTGGGAGCCGTCGCGGGTTTCGCCGGAAGTCTGCTGTCGCTCGGAAAAACGAGGTCGACCGCCTAAACCCGGGGCGGAGGATCCGGGTCGCCGAGCAGGCGCGCGACCCCTTCCCATCCGCGGACGTGCTCGCAAACGACCTTGATCGCCGACGTGAGCGGTACGGCGAGCATCGCTCCGGGGATTCCCCACACCGAGCCCCAGAACAGGAACGCGATCATGATGGTGAGCGGATAGAGGCGCACCTTGCCGCCCACGATGAACGGCGTGAGCACGTTTCCTTCCAGGAACTGGAGGCCCGTGTAGACGATCAGCACGATCAGGGCTTTGCCCGTGTCGTACTGGAAGTACGCGACGGCGACCGCCGGGATCGTCGAGAAGAGAACGCCAACGTAGGGAACCAGGATTGCGAGGCCCGCCAGCGGACCGAGCAGGTAGTAGTAGTTCACGCGCAGGATCATGAGCGCCACGGTCGTCGCCGACGCCATGATCAGCATCACGAACGAGAGCCCGAGCGCATAGGAAGTCATCTTCTGGGAAATGGCGCCCGTGACGTCGACCTTTCCGAACCGCCGGCTGCGGGCGAACATGCCTTCGATGACGCGACCGAACTTTTCCCGGTCCTTGAGCATGAAGAAGGTCAAGAACGGGACCGCCGCCGCATAGAGGACGAAGGAGAGCCCTGCCCCGATCTTCTCGACGAACGCCCGGGTGGTCGCGAGAGGAGACTCCGAGATCTTCACCTCGCGCACTCCGCCGCCCCGCTCCTGGGGCAGGATGCTCCCCATCCTCTCGCGGACCCGGTCGATGAAGTCCATCAGGTTCGAGACGAGATCGCGGATCCGGATCTGATAACGGGGGAGCTGCTGGTACAGCTCGTTTGCCTGCGCCGTGACGTTGATCACGAGCAGGACGACGGCGCCGACGAGCAGGAAAATCAGGAGCAGGATCGCGATGACCCGCGGCACTCCCGCGCGCTCGAGAAGCGAAACGAAGGGGCGCATCGCGAAGGACAGGAAGAGGGCGAACGCGACGATCACGAAGAGGTGACGGCCGTAGTAGAGCAGCGCGACCGCCGCGGCCGCGGCGACGACGGCGAGTCCGGCGCTCCGCGGGGGAAGCGCTTCTTCCGGCGCCCGCGTGGCCGGCGGCGGAGTCAAAAAAGCCCCCTCCGGCGGAGGGGGCGAGAGTTTACTGTCCCGTGCCTCGCGGCTCACGAACCCGAGACTAACGTCACCACGATCAAAGCGCGCCGGTTTTTCGCGCGACCCTCGGCAGTGGAGTTGTCGTAGGCCGGTTCCAGCGAGCCTTTCCCCTGGGTCGTGATCCGTCCCGGATCGATCCCGTGGCGGGTGACGAGATATTCCTTCGCCGCGTCCGCGCGCCGGCGGGAGATTTCGAGATTCGACTCGGGCGAACCGAGGTTGTCCGAGTAACCCGTGATGACCGCCGTCGAGTTCAGATCGTTCTTCATCCGCAGAGCGACCCCGTCCAGGATCGCCTTGGCGATGTTGGTCAAGCGCGCGCTGCCGGCGTCGAAAAGGATCTCGTCCGTCGTCGATCGCGGCGCCGGGGCCGGGGGTGGCGGGGCGGCAGGCTCCGGGACCACTTCCTCGACCGGGGGGGCTGGAGGCGGCACGATGACCGGCGGAGGAGGCGGAGGGGGCCATGGAGCATACGTGATGCCGATGAGCCCGGCGGCCGGGGCGGGTCCCCATCCGACCCCCGCGACCTCGTCTAAGTTCAGGTTCACCGCCGCCGAGATCGCGACGCCCGAGTGCCCGAGCCAGAAACGTGCGCCGAGGTAAGCGAGCGAGTAATCCTTCTCGGGGAAATCTCCGCCGTCGTAGATGTTGCGGTCGAGCTCGCCGATCAGGTGAAAGAACGGCACGATCGGCACATCGACACCGACGCCGAAGCGGAGCCGGTTCGAGGCCCGGATGTCTTGATCGTGCCGGCCGGCGAGCGTGTAGCTGCCGAGCGCGCTGAAGATGCCTTTCGTCAGCACCGCTCCCCATTCCCAGTCGGCGCGCCGCGAGTTGACCCGATCGGCGACGATCCCCTGCTGGTCCTGACGGATCGTGGCGCTGCTCACCGGGATGTGCGCGGCCACGAAGGCCGCGACCCGCAGGTCGGGATCCGCTTCGGAGTAGAAGTTCACCTTCGTGCCGACGCGAACTTTGCGGCCCTCGTCGCTGCTCAACGCATTGCGAAACTGAAGACCGTTGACGACGCCTCCCCGCCACCCGCCGCGCGACTCGTAGCGGTCCGCGCCTGCGGAGAGGAAGAGCGACCAATGATTCGTCAAGCCGAAGCCGATCGAGCCCTCGCCAGCCCAGTGCGAGTAGAGGCGCGTTTTTTGGGGCGCATCGGTGGGAAGGTCTCCCGCCACGAGCTGCTCCTTCCAGCCGTACAGCCCGAGCGTCAGCTGTCCCGCGCGCGGGCTGTCGGCCGTCGGCATCGTGAAGAGGCCGATGTCCCCCTGGTTGTTCGGAGCGATCTGCGCCGAAGCGGTCGCTGCCGGCAGACAAACAAGGAGGGCGAGGAGCGCGGAACGCTTTACCTTCATGAATGCTCCTTTCGAAACTGGCCGGGGAGAAATCAGTTGTGCCGAATAGAATAAGCCGAAAAGCTCGGATCGCCAAACGTTTTCGGCCCGTAAGCCGTTCGCTTTGAGGGGTAAGCCCGACTCTCCGGTGCGGCCGGCCGGCGTCCGCGAGGGGTTACCGGTATGTCCGCACCGTGATGAGGAGTCTCGGCCCCCTGACCCCGTTGACGACCGTTTTGCCCGCGAGAGCGCCCAGAAGGGCCCGGTAGCTGCGCCAGGAGAGCGAGGCTTCGAAACCCACGCCCGCGTCGACCTTGTAGTCCCGGATCCGCGTGTAGATGGTCTTTTCGTTGCCGACGTTCCCCGCAGCCGCGTATCCGATCGCGTAGAGGCTGTTCCAATTGACGCCCAGGAACCGGCGGCTCTCATCGATGAACACCGGGAGCACGTACTCCGTCGTCAGGTGCGCCTCGTTCGGGCCCCGCTCCGTCCCCCGATATGCCTTCAGCTCCTGCCGGCCGTCCAACCGGAAGAGCTCGTACCTCGGAATCGAAAAAGGCGTGCCGATCCGCGGGTCGAACGCTTCGCGGATCGTTTTCTTGTACGGGAAGTACCCTGCGTGGAGCCGCACCACCAGGCGATTCCGGTGGGGAAGCGAGATCGCCTGCAGGCCTTCCATCTCCGTCTTGACGTATCGGTAGTCTCCGCCGAGGAAGTCGAACCCGTAGGTGGCGGCGACAGACAATCCGCGCCCCCTCGGCCCGATCTCGCGATAGGCCGTGAACAGGTTCAGGATCCGGTCCCGCGCCTCGCCGACGAGCGCGTTCGACCTTTCGTCCGACGGCGTCCCGAACTGATACCCGAACTTGACGTAGACGTTCGTCCGGTTCGCGTCGGGATGATCGACCGGCCTCGAAAAGGTCAGCCGGTCGAACTCGAAGAGCCCGTAGAGTCGGTTGTAATAGTTGATCGGCCGCCGCTGCAGGTAAAGGCCGCCGCGGGTCCGGGAGAAGTCGTTGGAGAACCGCTCCAGCTCCTCGAACTCGATCGAGTCGAAGAAGCTGAACGTCGAGGTCGCGCGGCGGCCGTAGTACTTGTAGCGAAGGAAGGCGGAGATGTCGCCGGAGACGAAGTTGTAGTTGATCTGGCTCTCGAAGAGGGAGTTCCGGATCGGTTTCAGGAGCCGGATGTCGGCCCGTCCTTCGGGCAGATAGACGTTCACGTCGGGCACGATCCCCGTCATTTCCGGCTCGGCCGGTGGCGGAGGAGGCGCCGGCGTGACCGCGGGAACCGGGGTCGCGTCCGCGGGGAGGGCCGTCGGGGTCGGTGTCGGACCGGGCGGGACAGTCTGCGCGGCCGCAAAGCCGGCGACCGCGGTGACGAGGAGATGAGCCGCCGCGACGTGCCGCAAGGACTCGAGTCGGCTCAGGCCTTCGGCTGCAGGAGCACGGGCATCTTTTCCTGAAAGGCCTTGCTGGGAGCGGCGCCGCGTCGGGAGGAGATCGCCTTTTCGGTCTCGGAGACCAGCGCGCGAAGCGCTTCGAGGCCGGCGCCCCGCTCGATCTGGGCGAGGGCGCGGCGGTATGCGCGCTCGAGCGGCGGGGGACTCTGCTCTCCGAGCGCGAGCTCCGCCTCCTGCTGGATGCGCATGCACAGGATCTCCAGGATCCTCTTCTCTTCGCCCGGACCCGACGGCGTCCGTTCGCGCAGCGGCGGCTGCATCACGACCAGGTCCGCGGTCACGAGGCCATAGAGGAGCTTTGCGATCTCGAATGAGGAGGAATCCGTTTCGCGCGCGAGCTCGCGGACGCTTTTCTTTCCGTCGATCCGCACGATCAGGCTCCACTCGATCGGCGACAGCGTGACGGGCCGCCCTGCCTCGGCCGAAGCGAGGGTCGGCACGAAGTCGATGCCGGGGACCTTTCGCGACAGCACGCGCCATTCGTCGTGCTGGTGCGCGGCTTCCATGAGAAGGCGCGCGTTCGACTTGTAGATGGAGACGACCGGGCTTTCCTCTCCCGGCAGGAACTGGAACTCGCCGGACGACCACGCGGCGAGGACGTGGACCGCCTCCTCGCCGGTGACGTCGCCCACCTCGGCGTGAACGATCCGTCCCTGCTTCAGGAAGAGGGTGCCCTTCTCCTCGTTGCGGACGAGGGTGAACTTGCCGGTCTTCCCGGATGACGATACGAGTTGAATGACGTCGGGGAGCTGGAGTTCGCGCAGGGAGCCCTGGAAGGACATGAGACCCCGTGATGATAGCAACTCACGCGCCGGGCGGCCGCGCGTGCAGGTGGCAGATCGCCACGGCGAGCGCGTCCGCGGCGTCGAGAGGAACGCGATCGCGCGGACGGGCGAGAAGCGCGAGGACCATCGCGCGCACCTGGGGCTTCTCCGCATGTCCGTACCCGACGATCGCTTTCTTGACGAGACGCGGTTCGTACTCGAAGACCGGCACGTCGAACCGCGCCGCGGCGGCGAGCAGAACTCCACGCGCATGCGAGAGTTTCATCGTCGACGAGACGTTCTTCGCCGCGAAGACGGTCTCGATGGAAACGGCGGCGGGCCGCAGCTCGTCCAAGAGCGCGAGCAGCCTTTCGGAAAGGAAGTAGAGCTTGCTCGAGAGCGAGAGCCGGTTGGGAGGACGCCAGACGCCGCAGCGCGCGAGCGCGAGACAACCCCGATCGAAGACGACGGCGCCGTAGCCGGTGGCCGAGATGCCCGGGTCGAGGCCCAGAGTGATCAGGCTCTCAACTCGCCTCTTCGAAGTCGAAATTTGCCCAGACGTTCTGCACGTCGTCGTGGTCTTCCAGCGCCTCCATGAGCTTCATCGTCTGCTCAGCCTTGCGCTGGTCGAGCGGAACCTCGGTCGTCGGGATCATCGAGAGCTCGGCGATCGCAATCGGAAGCCCCTTCTCCTCGAGCTTCGCCTTGACGTGAGGAAACATTTCCGGAGCCGTCTGGATCTCGTGGTGCTGGTCGGTGAAGGACACGTCTTCCGCACCCGCCTCGATCGCGGCCTCCATGACGTCGTCCTCCGTCGCCTTCTCCTTTTCGATCGCGATGTAGCCCTTCTTCTGGAACAGGAACTTGACCGAGCCGGACTCGCCGAGGTTCCCTCCGTGCTTGGAGAAGATCGTGCGGATCTCGGGCAAGGTCCGATTCTTGTTGTCCGTCATCGCTTCGATCAGGATCGCGGCGCCTCCCGGGCCGTAGCCCTCGAACGTCACCTCTTCGTAAGTGACTCCGGGAAGCTCCCCCGTGCCCCGCTGGATCGCGCGCTTGATGTTCTCCGCGGGCATGTTGACCGCCTTCGCGTCCTCGATCGCCTTGCGGAGTCGGGGATTTGCTTCCGCGGATCCGCCGCCGAGCCGCGCGGACATTGTGATCTCGCGAATGAGCTTCGTGAAGAGGCGCCCGCGCTTCGCGTCGGCCGCGCCCTTCTTGTGTTTGATCGTGCTCCACTTGCTGTGGCCGGACATGTGATCTCCAAACTCCGGCGCGAATTATATGGTCGGCGCGAACGCAGAAAACCCCGTCCTTCATTGGTTTTTCGGCGGTGATGCCGTATCATCAAACTGCTTTTTCCAGCGACACCTGACTCTTCAGATGGCAAAAAACATACTCTTGATCGAATACGAGCAGCGGGACCGCAACCGCGTGCGTTCACTGCTCGGCCCGCCGGAGTTCGAGGTCACCGAGGCCCGCGACGGCGAGGAGGGCCTGGCCGCTTTCGCCCCGTCGCGGTTCGACGTCGTCCTCCTCTGCGGCAAACTGCCGCGCCTTTCGCCGACCGACGTCATCCGCGATATTCGCAACAAGGGGGGGCTCGAAGCGCCTCCGATCGTCCTGTTGCCGGTGGGCTACTCCGGCTCCAACACGAAAGCGGACGCCCAGAAGATCGGAGCGTTCGAGATCCTTCCCAAGCCGTTTACCGACCAGGCGCTGATCGCCGCCGTGCGATCCGCTCTCGACGCCTCGGGCCGCGGCGCGAAGACCCTGAAGGTCCCGACCGGTTCGCTGACCTCGTCGGACATCTTCTCGGATCTTCTGGAAGAGCTCGGTAGAGACAGCGTACCCGAGGCCCCGAAGGCGCCCGCGAAGGGCGCTCGGAAGCCGGCGGCGCCGCGACCTCCGGCGCCGCCGCGGCCGTCGGTGGACGACGAGATGGAACGGCGCCTCCGCGACACGCTTTCCGGCGTGCGCTCCGCGAGCCGGCCGGCAACGGCGGCTCCACACGTCGGCCGTGGCAAATCCTCCAGCGGGGCCGACATCGACCGGATGCTCACGGAAACACTCCGCACCGGAGTCCCGCGCGCGAAACCCGCCGAACCGGCGACTTCACCGCCGGCCGCGGACGTGACGGCGTCGCGCCGCGCCGAGCCGCGGGAGGCAGTTGCGCCGGAGGGGCCCGACCGGTTCGGCCAGTACGAGCTCCTGGAAAAGATCGCGAGCGGCGGCATGGCCGACCTGTTTCGCGCGCGCCGCACCGGCGTGGAAGGTTTCCAGAAGATCGTCGCGATCAAGAAGATCCTGCCGCACATCGCGGACAACGACGAGTTCATCACGATGTTCGCCGACGAGGCGAAGCTTGCGGCGCAGCTGAACCATCCGAACATCGTTCATATCTACGACCTCGGGAAGATCCAGGCGGGCGGCTACTTCATCGCGATGGAGTACGTCGAAGGGACCGATTTGAAGACGATCCTCCGGTCCGGCCGCGAGGTGAATCTGCCGCTGCCCGTCCCGGTCGCCGGGTACGTCG
>Ga0114129_10004304_pt1 | contig 20119 bp, 18 predicted proteins | sample RhiMetdeltSRZDD1_FD_80071 | JGI IMG/M metagenome (GOLD analysis project Ga0114129, IMG submission 80071) | Populus rhizosphere microbial communities from Tennessee, USA - Rhizosphere MetaG P. deltoides SRZDD1 (version 2) (version 2) | ecosystem: Host-associated > Plants > Roots > Rhizosphere >... | reverse complement strand
GGGTCCTATCGAGGTGGCAAACCGGGAAATGCTCGCACTCGGTCGCTGTCACGAGTCCGAAAACTGGCCGGCTTGACCAGTTGCTGGATTGGGGGACCGGTCGTAGCCCGGGCTCAGGCGGTCGGGCCGGTGAGCTTGAAGTGCACCGTCACGGTCATGATGACCGGCGTCGGGACGCCGTTCACGAGCGTGGGCGTGTAGACCCACTTCTTGACGGCCTCGAGCGCGGCGTCGCTGAAGAGCGGCGCGCCCTGGAGCAGGTTCACGTTCACGACACGTCCGCGCTCGTTGATCGTGGCCTCGATCACCACGGTGCCCTGAATCCGCGCCTTCGCCGCGACTTCGGGGTAGACGGGCTGCACCACGACGACCCGGCGCGGCTCGCGGACGCCGCCGCCGACTCGCACCGGAGCCACGGGCGGCGGGGCTTCGGGCAAGCCGCCGACGACGCCACCCACGACGCCACCCGGCACCCCGCCCTCGACGCCGTCCACTCCGCCCGTGTCGCCGAGGTCGAGCGCCTGCTCGGGCGTGATCTCGGTCGGGACCTCGACCGGTGCCACGAAAGCCTGCGGCTGCTGCTGCCTCGGTGCCACTCGGGGCGCGGCGACGGGACGCGCCGCCGGGGGCGGAGGCGGCGGAGGCACCGAGAGCGGCTCCACGAGGAACGCGCGCACGCCTGTCTGCGGTTCCGGCAGCGCGTCGGAGCTGAGCAGCGGAACCACGACGAGCGCGAGCGCCGCAGCAGTGTGCAGCAGAATGGAGGCGGGAAGCGTGACCGCGCGGCGGCCCTGTCCCGCCGGGTCGCTACCAGTGCGGCCGTAGCCGCCCAGCTCGAGCGGCACCTCCAACGTCGCGTCCGACACCGATGCCGTCGACGCCATGGCTCAGCCTCCTGCTTGGCTCGCTTGTAATGATGTACGGCGGCGGGGCCCGAGATGTTCGGGCATGCCCCCAAGCCATTGACGCGTCCCGAGTTGGTTGCTAGCCTCCCCTGCGTGCAACCCCGCGAGGCGGGGCGTCGTACGTTTATTGGATGACGCGGGCGCGCGCCGATCCGCCCGGGAGGAGACGCTGCCATGTTCAGCCGGATCGCGAACCTCTTCAGGGGGTTCCTGGGCCTCTTCATCTCCGGACTCGAAAGGCAGAACCCCAAGGCGCTGATCGAGGCCGAGAAGGAGAACCTGCGCCAGCAGATCGCTCGCTTCAACGAAAACCTCGCCGGCCACGCCGGCTTTTGCGAGCGGCTGCTGCGCCAGGTCAAGAACCTGGAGACGCAGGAGCGCGAGCTCGCCGCCAAGGCCGCCGCCAACCTCAAGGTCGGCAACCGCAACGCGGCCGGGCAGTACGCACTTCAGCTCAAGACCGTCAAGGAGCAGCTGGAGGAGAACCGCAAGCAGCTCGAGGCGGCCGAGGTGACCTACAAGAAGCTGGTCGCCTCGCGCGACATCACCGTGCGCGATGCCCAGGACAAGATCGAGAAGCTCAAGCGCATGATGACCGAGACCGAGATGCTCGAGGCCCAGGCGGAGCTGCAGGAGATGGCCACCGGCATGATCGGCTCGATCGGGGGCTCGGGCGACACGCTCAACCGCGTCGAGGGCTACCTGACCGAGCGGCGCGACAAGGCGGCGGGTCGGGCACGCGTCGCCGCCTCGACGATCGACACCACGAAGGTCGAGCTCCTGGAAGCCGAGCAGTCGGCGCTCGCCGACGCGGCGCTCGGCGAGTTCGCCGCCGCGTACGGGATCGAGATGCCCGCGGACAAGACCGCCGAGGCCGCGGCCCCGGCCGCCCCGCCCGCGCGTGAGATGGGGCCGGAGAAGCAGGGTTGACCGCAGTCCGCCGGCACGGCGGACGCTCTTAAGAGAGAAACGGAGCAAGGCAGATGGACGAGCAGCCGAAGGTCGGCCCGACCGCACTCGGGAAGCTGATCCTGTTCCTCTTCGTCGTGGGCTTGCTGGCCGGCGCCGCATACTATTTCCGGCACTTGATCGCCCCCGGCGGGCGCGACGCGAGCGGCCCGGTCAACATGGACGAGTTCAAGAAGGTCGAGGCCCCCGACACCAAGGGCATCACGACGGTCAGCGAGTACAAGTACGTGCCGGGCGAGAAGCTGCCGCCCGTGAAGGGCGTCTCCGCCTACAAGTGGAGCGCCACGGACAAGGTCGTCAACTTCCCGATCAACGTCTGGATCGGCTGGCTGCCGATCGTGGCCGCCAACGGCGGCTTCTCGCCGAACCCCGACTCGATCTTCGCCAAGAAGCACGGCTTCAAGGTCAACCTCAAGCTGATCGACGACCCGGTCGTGGCGCGTGACGCCTTTGCCGCGGGCGAGAGCCACGTGCTCTGGGGCACGCTCGACATGATGGTGCTGTTTGCGCCCGACCTGATGAAGGACTCGCGGAGCGCCCCGCGCATCTTCCAGCAGGTCGACTGGTCGTCGGGTGGCGACGGGATCGTCGTGCGCGGCAACATCGCCTCGGTCGCCGACCTCAAGGGCAAGACCGTCGTCTACGCCCAGAACTCGCCCTCGCAATACTTCATCAACAACCTGCTGCTGAACGCGGGCGTCCAGCCCTCCACGGTGAAGCACAAGTTCACGGCCACGGCTTTCGAGGCGGCGGCCGCGTTCGTGGCGGACAAGTCGATCGACGCCTGCGTCTCGTGGGCGCCCGACATCTACAACATCCCCGAGAAGGTGAAGGGCACGCGCGTCCTCACCACCACCGCCGAGGCCAACAAGCTGATCGCCGACGTGTGGGCCGCGCGCGCCGACTTCGCAAAGGACCACCCCGAGGTGATCAAGGGCCTGGTGGCCGGGATCTTCGAGGGCATGGACCGGCTGCAGGACCCGACCCAGCGCGAAAAGGCCTACGCGTGGATGGCCGAGGGCTACGGGATGCAAGCCGACGAGGTGCGCGCGATGGCGCAGGACGCGCACTCCACGAACTTCTCGGAGAACAAGGCCTTCTTCCTGAACGCCAACGACCCGGCCAACTTCGAGCGCAGCTGGAAGAACGTCACCTTCGTCTACCGCGAGCTCGGGCTGATCGACACGCCGGTGCGCTTCGACGAGGTGATGGACTTCAGCGCGCTGCAGGAGCTCGAGCGGGCCGGCAGCTTCGCTCATCAGAAGGACGAGAGCCGCGCGAGCTTCGCCCCCACCAGCTACAAGAAGATCTCGGCCGAGTCGCCGATCCTGACCCAGACGATCCGCATCAACTTCTACCCGAACTCGGCGAACGTCTACGAGCCGCAGCACGACGAGACCGGCAAGCCGATCGCCAACACGCTCTACGACCCGAGCGTCGCAGCGACACTCGAGAAGGTGGCGCGCCTCGTCGGGCAGTACGAGCGCGCGGTGGTGGCGGTGGTGGGGCACACCGACTCGTCGATGAAGGGCAAGGGCACGCGTTTCGAGGACGTGAAGGCGCTCTCGAGCGACCGCGCCGAGGCGGTGAAGCAGGCGCTCGTCAAGAAGTACAACTTCGATCCCAACAAGTTCTCGGTCGAGGGCAAGGGCTGGGACGAGCCAGCCAACCCCGACGACCCGATGAACCAGGCGCTCAACCGGCGCGTGGAGGTCTCCGTCTACCCGCCGGAATCGAAGTGACCACGGCCGCACCGGCACCGGCCGGCGGCACGGCGCCACAGAGACCCGCGCCGCCCGCTTTCGCCCACAGCGGATTCCTGCGGATCCGCGAAGAGCTGCCGGCCTGGAAAGCCTGGCTGCTCGGGCTGCTGCCGGTGCTGGCGCTCATGGCCGTCTGGGTGTTCGTGACCACCGGTGCGGCCGAGGAGCGCGTCATCTCGCCTACGATCCTGCCCTCGCCGGCCGAGGTGGTGGCGTCATTCCCGCTGCTCTGGTTCGACCGTGCGCTCACGCGCAACCTGGCCGTCTCCTTCACGCGCGTGGTGGAGGGGTTCGCACTGGGTGTCGCGGTCTCGTTCCCGCTCGGCGTGCTGATGGGCGCCTTCACCAAGGTGAAGGCCGCCTTCACGCCGCTCACCGTGTTCGGTGCCTACCTGCCGATCCCGACGCTCGTGCCGCTCACCTTGTCGCTCTTCGGAACCGCCGAGCTGCAGAAGGTGATGTTCCTAGCGCTCGCATTTTCGATCTACCTGGTGCCGATGTTCGTGGCGGCGGTCGACGCGGTCGACGACACCTACCTGAAGACGGCCTACACGCTGGGCGCGACGAAGGGCCAAGCGGTGAGCCGGGTGCTCCTGCCGATCTCCTGGCCCGACATCTGGCAGGCGATGCGGCTCGGCTTCGGCGTCGGCTGGAGCTACATCTTGCTCGCCGAGATGGTGGACGTCGGCCGCGGCCTCGGCGGCATCATCATCACGTCGCAGCGCCGCGGTCCGCGCGAGCACATCTACCTCGTGCTCGTGGCGATCGTGCTGGTGGCGTTCCTCACCGACAAGCTCTGGGCCGTCGTCGGGCGCCTGCTGTTCCCATACCGGGACGCCAAGCGGTGACGGCACTTCCCGCCGTGATCGAGTTCAAGGGTGTCAGCAAGACCTTCAACCCCGGCGCGCCCACGCAGTTCACTGCGCTCAAGGACATCAACTTCGCGATCGAGGACGTGCCGAACTACGGCGAGTTCATCGCGATCGTCGGCCCCTCGGGCTGCGGCAAGTCGACGATCCTGAACTTGATCCATGGCTTCGCCGACGTCTACCCGCCCTCGACGGGCGAGGTGCTCGTGCGCGGCAGGAAGGTCATCGGGCCCGGCCGCGACCGCGGCATGATCTTCCAGAAGTACAGCTCGTTCCCGCACCGCACCGTGCTCGAGAACGTGACCTTCGGCCTGGAGCTCAACCAGGACGAGCTGAAGCTCGGGCGCTCCGACCGCCGCGCGCGCGCCTGGGAGTGGATCAAGAAGGTCGGTCTCGCCGGGCACGAGCACAAGTACCCGCACCAGCTCTCGGGCGGTCAGCAGCAGCGGGTCGCGATCGCGCGCTCGCTGGTGCTGAAGCCGCAGATCATCCTGATGGACGAGCCGTTCTCGGCGCTCGACGAGCCGACGCGGCACGAGATGCAGCGGCTGATCATGGAGCTGTGGCGCGAGGTCGAGGCCACGGTGATGATCGTGACGCACTCGATCGCCGAGGCGGTCTACCTCGGCGACCAGGTCTGGATCATGGCCGCGGGTCCGGGCCGGATCGCGCGCGAGTTCAAGGACATCATCCCGAAGACGCGCGACGCCGACCCGATCGCCGCGCAGGCCGCGCCTGGGTTCAAGGAGGCGGTCGCCGAGGTGGGCCGTGCCTTCCGCGAGGTCGAGACGCTCGTGAAGAAGAAGGGCTGAGGCAGCAATGGCTGGCGAGCCGCTGTCCTACTGGGACTACGTGAAGGCCGCCTTCTGGAAGCCCGTGCGCTCGCGCGTGCTGGGGGCGATGCCGCTCACCCAGATGCTGCTCGCCTCGTTCGGCCTCGCCGGCTTCGTGAACCCCGGCTTCTGGCTGCTCGGTCTCGCTGGCCTCGTTGCCTTCGTCGGCGGCCGCTCGGCGAGCGAGCGCTTCCAGAAGCTGGTCGAGGGCGAGCGGCTGCTGGCACGCTCCGGGAACGCGGAAGACCGGATGAAGGCGGCGTACGACCGGCTGCAGCCGGCTTCGCAGGGGCGCTACCGCGCCCTCGTGGTGGTGTGCCGCGAGGTGCTGGGCCTTGGTGCCGGGACGGGCGAGGGTGGCCTCACCGACTTCCGCGCCGGCAACCTGAACCAGATGCTGTGGCTGTTCCTGCGCCTGCTCGCGTCGCGCGAATCGATCACGGACACGCTCGCGCGCGTCGACCGCCGCCAGCTCGAGTCCGGGCTCGAGAGCCTGAAAGCCCGCCTCGCCACCGCCGGCGATCCCGAGGGCGCGCTCGCGCGCTCGTTGCGCGCCACGCTCGAGATCCAGGAGAAACGCGTCGCCAACATCGAGGCAGCGACCAACAGCCTCGCCGTTATCGACGCCGAGCTCGAGCGCATCGAGCAACAGGTGCGCCTGGTTCGCGAGGAGAGTGCGGTGACCCGCTCGCCCGAGGCGCTCTCGGCCCGGCTCGACGCCGTCTCCTCGACACTCAGGGAGACCTCGCGCTGGATGGACCAGCATTCCGACCTGATGTCCGACATGACTTCGCTCGACCTCGACGCGGCGAGCGTCCCGTCGCTGCCGCGCACCCCGGGCGAAGCGCCGCTCGAGCCCGAGGAGCCCGAGGAGCCGGAGAAACCGCGGCCGCCGCGGCCGCGCGTGGGGCAGCGGCAGAGATGAAGAGGGCTAGGGGAGACCGGTCCGTGACTCTTCAAGAGCGAGACTCGAAGGGGCACGAACGGCCAGGCTTATTGCCTCCTTCTTTGAACTGGGGGGCTTCGCCCCCCAGACCCCCCCTGGTGTTCCTTGTTCTGGTTCCGGTTCGGAGGGTCGATGGCTGAAGGCGTAAAGCTTCCTGCTTGGGCCGAGGAGATGCGCCAGGTGTTCAAGGCTGGCGCGACCAGCCAGTTCGTGCTGCATGGGAACGTGTTCGACCTGGTGCCGGCCACGGACGGGAAGGGCGAGACCGACTTCGTCGGGCTCGGCGCTTTCCTGACGGGCACGATGTTCCAGCCCTTCGACGTGGTCGTGCGCTACGACCGCGGCCGCGGCGTGCGGATCGAGCCGCCCGACCCGTCGCGCCAGGACGCATACAAGGGCGTCGAGGAGGTGTTCCGCTTCCTGCGCGGCGTCGACGCCTTCCGCGGCGCGCCCGCAGCGCTCGACGCGGTGGCCGAGAAGCTGGAGAAGCTGGACCTTCGCGACCAGCTTCCGCGCGACCCCAAGCGCGCGCTCGAGATCGTCGACCGCGTGCTCACCTTCGCGCGCCGCCGCACCAAGCTCGCGGACGGCAAGTCCGTGGCGAGCCCGCTCAAGGTCGCGGTGATCCTCGACTATTCGCACTTCATAGCCCCGCAGGGCGACCCGATCTACGTGGCCGACCTGAGCCAGACCTTGATCCAGATCCAGGAGTGGGCCCAGAACCCCGAGGTGACGAGCGCGTTCGTGGCGACGGTGCTGATCACCGAGAATCTGGCCGATCTCAACCGCAGCCTGGTGGAGAGCCCGTACAGCGCCAAGATCCGCGTGCCGCTGCCTGCCGCCGACGACATCCGCAGCTTCGTGCTCGACATCGTTCCCGACGCGGCCGAGTTCGCGAAGGCCTCCGAGGTGACGCGCGAGGTGCTCGCCGACAAGCTCGTGGGCCTCTCGCGGGTGTCCGTGCGCACGCTCGTGAAGCGCGCGCTCACGAGCGGCGAGCGCATCACCGGGGCCTACTTGACGCGCATGAAGAAGGAGCTGATCGAGAAGGAGGCCGCTGGACGGCTCGAGTTCCTCGAATCGACCCGCACGCTCGACGACGTGGCGGGCCACGACGAGGCCAAGGCCTGGCTGCGCGAGGACGCGGTGCTCTTGAAGCGCGGGCGCACGATGGCGATCCCGATGGGCTACCTGCTCACCGGCCGCATCGGGACCGGCAAGACCTACCTGGTCGAGTGCCTGGCCGGCGAGATCGGGATCCCCTGCGTCGAGATGAAGAACTTCCGCGAGAAATGGGTGGGCGCCACCGAGGGCAACCTCGAGAAGGTGTTCTCGATCCTGCACGCGCTCGGGCAGGTGATCGTGTTCGTCGACGAGGCCGACCAGATGACCGGCAAGCGGGGCGGGGGGGACTCCGACTCGGGCCTCTCGGGGCGCGTCTACGGAATGCTCGCGAAGGAGATGTCGGACACGAAGAACCGCGGCAAGATCGTGTGGATCTTCGCCACCTCGCGCCCCGACATGGTCGAAGTAGACTTGAAGCGCCAGGGGCGGCTCGACGTGCACATTCCGCTCTTCCCGCCCGGTGACGCGGCGGGTCGCGCCACCTTGTTCGGGGCGATGGCGCGCAAGCTCAAGCTGCCGATCAAGCTCGAGGAGCTGCCGTCGTTGCCCGACAACGACCAGCTCGGCGGCAACGAGATGGAGGGGGTGCTGGTGCGTGCCTTGCGCGTGTACGAGTCGGGGAAGGACTCGGAGGAGCGCGGCGCGGGCGCCGGCAAGCCGCTGCGGGCGTGCATCGAGTCCGCGATCGCCGACTTCCGGCCCTCGGCCCACGTCGAGCGGCTTGAGCTGATGGATCTGCTCGCGGTGAAGGAGTGTACCGACACCCGCTTCCTGCCGGAGCGCTTCCGCAAGCTGAGCCTCGCCGAGGTCAACACCCGCATCGAAAGGCTGAAGGCCGCGATCGGGGAGTAGCCGTCGGAACGCCACCAAGGAAGGGACGATGGCCAAGAAGAACCGGCCGCTGCAGCAGCTCTCGGAAAAGAAGCGCCAGCGCCGTCTCGCCGAGCTCGTCGAGCCGTTCCGTGTCACGAACGGAATGGGCTTCCGCCTCGGCGACTACCAGACGGACGACACGCGCGGCGTCTCCTCCAAGGAAGAGGCCCAGGACTACCTGAAGCGCGGCACAGCGCTTCTGGCCGAGATGCAGGACAAGCTGTACGCGCAGGACCAGTGGGGTGTGCTGCTGATCTTTCAGGCGATGGACGCCGCCGGCAAGGACGGGGCCATCAAGCACGTGATGTCGGGGGTCAATCCGCAGGGCTGCCAGGTGTTCTCGTTCAAGGTGCCCACCACGGAGGAGCTGGACCACGACTTCTTGTGGCGCACGTCGAAGGCGCTGCCCGAGCGCGGCCGCATCGGCATCTTCAACCGCTCCTATTACGAAGAGGTGCTGGTCGTGCGCGTGCACCAGGAGATCCTCGCAAGGCAACGGCTGCCGAATTCGCTCGTCTCGAAACGCGTCTGGGCGGAGCGCTACGAGGACATCCGCGCATTTGAGCGCTACTTCGCACGCCAGGGCTATCTGATCCTGAAGTTCTTCCTGAACGTGTCGAAAAAGGAGCAGCAGGAGCGCTTCCTGGAGCGGCTCGAGAAGCCGGAGAAGAACTGGAAGTTCTCGCTCGGCGACGCCAAGGAACGCGCGCACTGGAAGGAATACATGAACGCCTACCAGGCCGCGATCCGCGCGACGGCCACCAAACACGCGCCCTGGTACGTGGTGCCGGCGGACAAGAAGTGGTTCGCGCGCGTGGTGGTGGCCGGCGCCATCTGCGAGGCGCTCGCCAAGCTGGAGCTGCGCTACCCGGAGGTCGACCCGCAAAAGAAGAAAGAGCTCGCCGTGGCGCGCGCCGAGCTCATGGGTGAGTCGGGGTCGGTCGCCCGCCGCAAGCAGCGGCCGGTCGGGGGGCGCGCAGCCAAGGACGCGCCCCCGAAGCAGGCGGCCGAAGAAAACTAGGCGGCGACCACGACCGGGGCGGGCTCGCCCTCAGGTTCCTCGCGCCGGATCCGGAAGCGCTCGGCGTTCTTCGGCAGCTGGTGGATGTCGCTGGCGAGGCCGAGCGCGGCCAGGCCGCGGATCGCAAGCCAGGTCATGTCGAGCTCCCAGCCGAAGCCGTGGCGCGCCGAGCGTTGAAAGGCGTGGTGGGTGTTGTGCCAGCCCTCGCCCCAGGCGACGAGCCCGACCCACCAGAGGTTACGCGAGTCCTCTTTGGTCTCCCAGGTGCGGTAGCCCCAGGTGTGCGCAGCGGAGTTGACGAACCAGGTGCCGTGCAAGGTCAGCACCAGCCGCACCGAGATGCCCCACACCACCAGCGACCAGCCGCCCCAGGCGTAGAAGGCGAGGCCCAGCACCACGTTCGGCACCCAGTGGATGCGGTTGAGGACGCGGTGCACCGGGTCGGCGACGAGCTCGGGCGCCCAGCGACGTTCCATCTCGCGGTAGTCGACGCCGAGCTTGGTGAGGATCCAGCCGATGTGGCTCCAGATGAAGCCGTCCTTCGGAGTATGCACGTCCTGGCGGGGCTGATCGGAATTGGCGTGATGGATGCGGTGCATCGCCACCCACGAGATCGCGCCACCCTCGCTCGCCAGCATGCCGGCGACGGTGCCGACGTACTCGAGCGGCTTCCACAGTGTGAAGCCACGGTGCGTCAGCAGGCGGTGGTAGGTCATGCAGATTCCGATCGAGCCCACCAACCACCAGAGGCCGAGCGCTAGGCCGAGCCCGGTCCAGGTGAAGGTCCAGGGCGCCAGGAGCGCGCCTGCGTGGATCGCCCCGAACCAAGTGACGTTGACCCAGTCGATCTGCTTTCCGTTCCAGCTAAGAGTCACTACCTGCCTCCGCTTCGGCCCGATAAGGCCGCAACCACAACTCAGGCTAGCAAAGCGGGGCAGCGAGGATTGTCAGACTTGCGTCACCGCCACGGCGACGAGGCGGGAGCCGTAACCTGCTCGGTTGTAAGGACTGGGCTTAGGCGGTCGGCAATGCCGGGCTGAAAGCCTTGAGGGCCAGCCATACGAGGCCGCCAAGCAGCAAGAGCGGCGCGAGGGGCAGCAGCACGAGCACGAGGAAAAGGACCCCGAGGCCAGCGACGAGGCCAATCCCCCCCGCGACGAGACCGAAAAGCCCGCCGATCAAGCCGAACACCAGCCCGAACAGGCCCTTGAACAGAGCTGCGACGAGCTTGAGCGGCAGCAGCACCAGGGCGAACACGACTTTCAGGGCTACCGCCACGAGCACGAAGGGCACCGCCAACAGCGCCGCCAGCGCGATCAGAACCGCGAGGACTTCCATGGCTCGCCCGTCCTTTCACCTTTCTTTACGCGGGACGCGGCCGCGGAGTTCCGAGCAGGTGCCGGAGCGCGCCTTCGAGCTCCGGGAAGCGAAAGCGGAAGCCCGTATCCAGGAGCCTTTGCGGGCGCATGCGGGTGCTCGCGAGAAGCGTCTCGGCCATCTCGCCGAGCGCGAGGCGCAGCGCGAACGCGGGGACGGGAAGGATCGTGGGGCGGCCGAGCACGCGGCCGAGCGTCTTCGTGAGCTCGGCGTTCGTGACGGGAGAAGGCGAATCGGCGTTCACGGGCCCGGCGAGGTCGCCCCGGTCGAGCAGGTGCTGGATCACGGCCACGAGGTCGTCGAGCGCGATCCAGCTGAAGTACTGCATGCCCGGGCCCACCACACCCCCGAGCCCGGCTTTGAAGGGCAGCAGCATCTTCGCGAGAGCACCGCCCGCGGGGCTCAGCACGATGCCGAGTCGCGGGGTCACGACACGGATTCCGGCCTCCCGGGCCGGCGCCGTCGCTTTCTCCCAATCGACCGACAGCCGGCCCAGGAAATCGTCGGCCGGCGCGTCCTGCTCCGTCAGCCAGGTATCGCCGCGGTCACCGTAGTAGCCGAGAGCCGACGCCGAGACGAGCGCGCGCGGCTTGCGCTTCAGACGTGCCAGCGCCTCGGCCAGGAGGCGCGTCGGCCCGACGCGGCTCGCGCGCAAGCGTGCCTTTTTGGCCTCGGTCCAACGGCCCGAGGCGATGTTCTCGCCGGCGAGGTGAATCACGGCATCGACGCCCTCGAGTGCCGCCCGCTCGATCGCGCCGGAATCCGGGTCCCAAAGCAGCTCGTCGTTCGCTTTTGGAGCCCGGCGCACCAGACGGAGAACCTCGTGCCCGCCCGCTCTCAGGTGCGGCACGAGCGCGCTGCCGACGAGGCCGCTTGCACCGGTGACCGCCAGTTTCACGCGTCGAGTCTAGCCCGGTCGGCGAAGGCGTGTCAGAATGCTTGGTCCGCCGCGTCCCGGCGGACCACAGTAAGGCCCGTACAAGCGCATACAAGAGGAGACGAGCGACCCGCATGCCCCAGTTCATCTTCACCATGAAGGACCTGCGCAAGGTCACCCCCCAGGGCAAGGAGATCCTGAAGGGCATCTGGCTCTCGTTCTACGGCGACGCCAAGATCGGCGTGCTCGGCGCGAACGGCGCCGGCAAGTCGACCTTGCTGCGGATCATGGCCGGCGCCGACAAGGACTTTGCCGGCGAGGCGTTCCCGGCCGAAGGCACGCGCATCGGCTACCTGCCGCAGGAGCCCCAGCTCGACCCGAAGAAGAACGTGCTGCAGCACGTCGAGGAGGCGGTTGCCGAGAAGCGCAAGATCCTCACGCGCTACGAGGAGATCTCGGCCAACTATTCGGACGACACGGCCGACGAGTTCTCGCGGCTGCAGGACCAGATCGACGCCCAGAATCTCTGGGACCTCGACAAGCAGGTCGAGATCGCGATGGACGCGCTGCGCCTGCCGCCGGGAGAAGCCGACGTCACCACGCTCTCGGGCGGCGAAAAGCGGCGCGTGGCGCTCTGCCGGCTGTTGCTGCAGCCCGCCGACATGCTGCTGCTCGACGAGCCCACGAACCACCTCGACGCCGAGTCGGTGGCCTGGCTCGAGCGCTTTTTGAAGGACTTCAAGGGCTGCGTCGTCGCCATCACGCACGACCGCTACTTCCTCGACAACGTGGCCGGCTGGATCCTCGAGCTCGACCGCGGCGCCGGCATCCCCTGGGAGGGCAACTACTCGTCGTGGCTCGAGCAGAAGGACCAGCGCCTGACGCAGGAGGAGAAGGAGGTCTCGTCCCGGCGCCGCACGCTCGAGCGCGAGCTCGAGTGGATCCGTCTCGCCCCACGGGCGCGGCAGGCCAAGGGCAAGGCGCGCATCACGCGCTACGAGGAGATGTTGGCTGAGGAGCAGGCCGCCGAGAAGCGCGACGACAAGCGCGAGATCATGATTCCGCCGGGCCCGCGACTCGGCGACGTCGTGATCAATGCCAAGGGCATGCGCAAAGGTTACGGCGACAACCTGCTGATGGACGACGTGAACTTCATGCTGCCGCGCGGCGGCATCGTCGGCGTGATCGGACCGAACGGTGCAGGCAAGACGACGCTGTTCCGCATGATCCTGAGCCAGGAGAAGCCCGACGCCGGCGAGCTCAAGGTGGGTGAGACGGTGGCGCTCTCCTACGTGGACCAGAGCCGGGACAGCCTGGTGGGCGAGCGCTCCGCCTGGGAGGAGATCTCCGACGGCGGCAAGGACCTGGTGATGGTCGGCAAGCGCGAAATGAACTCGCGCGCCTACGCAGCGTCCTTCGGCTTCCGCGGCCCCGACCAGCAGAAGAAGGTGAAGGACCTCTCGGGCGGCGAGCGCAACCGGCTCCACCTCGCGACCTTGCTCAAGAGCGGCGGCAACGTGCTGCTGCTCGACGAGCCGACCAACGACCTGGACGTCGACACCTTGCGCGCGCTCGAGGAGGCGCTCATCTCGTTCGCCGGCTGCGCCGTCGTAATCAGCCACGACCGCTGGTTCCTCGACCGCATCGCGACGCACATCCTGGCCTTCGAGGGAGACAGCCAGGTGGTCTGGTTCGAAGGCAACTACCAGGACTACGAGGCGGACCGCAAGCGCCGGCTCGGCGTCGACGCCGACCAGCCCCACCGGATCAAGTACCGGAAGCTGACCCGCTAGCGGGGGCACGGGGGGTGCTTAGCCCCCCGGATAGCTCGCCCGCCACTCCGTCGGCTCCTTCCCGTTGATTCGTTTTCGGCAGGTCGGCCCTTCGCCGTTCGCGTCAGCATCCCCTCGTCGATCCTTGGCTCGCGTGCACCCGCTCGACCACGGCCTCGACAGCTTCGGTGGGCGTCCCCGGCAGGATGCCGTGGCCCAGGTTGAAGACGTGGCCGGGCCGCCCGTTGGCGCGGCGCAGCACGTCGTCCACCCGCTGCAGCAGCCGCTCGCGAGGGGCGAACAGCAAGGCCGGATCGAGGTTGCCCTGGACCGCCACGCCGTCCCCGACGCGCCGCCAGCCTTCGTCGAGCGGCGTGCGCCAGTCGATCCCGATCACGCTGCCGCCGGCCTCGCGCTGGGCGGCGAGCAGGTGGCCGGTGCCGGTGCCGAAGTGGATCTTCGGGACGTCCAGGTCCGCGAGCGCATCGAAGATGCGCTTCACGTGCGGCAGCACGAACTCGCGGTAGTCGGCCTCATCGAGGGCGCCGACCCACGAGTCGAAGAGCTGCAGCGCCTGCGCCCCGGCTTCGACTTGCGCACGCAGGTAGTCCGCCACGACCTCGGCGAAGAGCGCGGCGAGCCGGTGCCAGGTCGCCGAATCGCCGTACATCAGCGCCTTCGTCTTCGCGAAGTGGCTCGAGTGGCCGCCCTCGATTGCGTAGGAGGCGAGCGTAAAGGGTGCCCCCGCAAAGCCGATCAGCGGGACCTGGAGCTCGCGGCGCAGCAGGCGGATCGCCTCGAACACGAAGCCGAGCTCCGTTCGCGGTTCGAAGCGGACGAGCGCTGCAACGTCGGCCGCCGAGGCGAGAGGCTTCTCGATCACGGGGCCCTCGCCCTGCTTGAAGTCGAAGGGGATCCCAAGCGGCGCGAGCGGCACCAGCAGGTCCGAGAACAGGATGGCGGCGTCGACGGCGAAGGCGCGGATCGGCTGCAAGGTGACCTCGACCGCCAGCTCCGGCGTCCGGCACAGCTCAAGCATCGAATGCTTCGCGCGCAGCGCCCGATACTCCGCCATGTAACGCCCAGCCTGGCGCATGAACCAGATCGGCGTGCGGTCCACGGGCTCGCGCCGACAGGCCCGGATGAACCGATCATTCATGCGCCCATGTTACAGGTCACAATGCGGGCATGGATCCGTTGACCCAGGGTCTGCTCGGGGCATCGTTCGGCCAGGCGCTCTGCGGTCGCTCGCTCGGGCGCCACGCAATCGTGCTCGGCGCGATCATCGGCATGGCACCGGATCTCGACGTGCTCGCGAACGCGACCGGCCCGCTCGCCGAGTGGAGCTGGCATAGGAGTTTCACCCACTCGCTGTGGTTCGGACCAGTGATCGGTCCGCTCGTGGGCTACGGACTCTGGAAATGGAAGGGCGGGCCGCTCTCGGCCTGGATCCTGCTTGCCGTCATGGCGCTCTTCACGCACCCGCTCCTCGATCTCTTCACCACCTACGGCACGCAGCTCCTCTCGCCCTTCTCGAACCGGCGCTTCGCGCTCGACGCGGTCGCGATCATCGACCCCGTCTACAGCCTGCTGCTCGCCGGCGGGATCGTGATCGGCATGCGCGCCGGTCTGGCAACAGGGGCTTCGCGGCGCGCCGCTTGGGCGGTGCTCGGCTTGTCGTCGCTATATCTGGCGCTCGGGCTGATCGTGAAGGAGCGCGTCGAAAGCATCGCGCGAGAGCAACTCCGCACGCAGGGGACGACGGTTACGCGTGTCGCCGCCTACCCAACGTTGCTCCAGCTGCCGTATCGGCGCGTGGTGGTTCGCAATGGCGACGAGGTGCGCGTCGGCTGGCTGAGCCTGCTCCGCCCGCGCCGGATCCGATGGGAGGGCTTTACCCAGGCGAGTGGCCCGCTGGTCGAGGCGGCACGCGCGACGCCGGAAGTGCAGCTCTTCGAGTGGTTCGCGATGGGCGAAGCCACTCCGCGCGTCGAACCCAAAGGCGACGGCAACGTCGTCGAGTTCGACGACCTGCGCTTCGGCCTCCCAGGCACTCCTCGCGACGGCTTCTGGGGTGTGCGTGTCCGACTCGGCCCGGACGGGCGCCCGCTCGGTCCCGGCGAGCGCTTCGACCGCGACCTGCCCACCCCTGTCTCGAAGCTGCTACGGACGATCTGGCGCGAGACGCTCGGTCTCAGCTAGGCCGGAAGGCGGACGGCTTTCTGAAGAATGGAGCGGAACCATGAGGACGACAGGCAATGCGAGGACGACCGGTAGGAGGAAAGTGAAGTCTGTCCCGCACATTTGACGTCGCGTACGTCGAAATGTTCGGCCAGTACAGTCTTGGGCCGACCTGTTCGGAGAGTGAGTGATGACAGTGAGTGCGACGGAGGCGCTCGAGCAGCTGCTGGCGGGCAACCGGCGGTTTGCTGCCGGCGGAGGGTGGGGAGCAGGCCCGGAGAATACGGATCGGCGTGCGGCCTTGGTGGATGGGCAGGAGCCGTTTGCGATCATCCTGGGATGTTCGGACTCGCGCGTACCAGCCGAAATCGTGTTCGATCAAGGTTTGGGCGACCTGTTCGTGATCCGGGTAGCGGGCAACATCGTTGCGCCGTCGCAGATCGGCAGCGTGGAGTTCGCGGCTGAGCGTTTCGGTACGCGGCTAGTGATGATTCTTGGCCATTCACGATGTGGCGCGGTTGCGGCGACGTTGGAGCAACTGCTGCGGCCTGAGGTGCAGTCGCAGAATCTACGTTCGATCGTCGACCGGATTCGGCCCTCGGTGGAAGGACTGTTGGCGACGGAGGCGGCGAAGGACAGGAAGCTACTCGAGCAGGAAGCCGTTCGAGCCAATGTACGAGCGGCCGCTGAGCAGCTGCGTCACGGATCGGAGGTTATCGAGCGGCTGATCAGGGACGATGGGCTGCGCGTGGTGTGCGGGGAGTACTCTCTCGAGAGCGGACTGGTTGAGCTGCTCGACATGCAGACACCATGACGGCGATTGCAATCACCGGAGCAAGCGGCTTTGTCGGGCGGCACCTGGTCCGCGCCGCGGTGGCGGCAGGTCACCAGGTGATCGGATTCGTGCGCTCGGATCGGGGGGCCGGGGTCGTGCGCGAGGCGGGAGGACGGCCGGAAGCACTCAGCGACGAGCCCGCGGCGCTCACCAAGAGCCTCAAGGGATGCCAGGCGCTGGTGCACCTCGCGCAGATCGGCAGCGAGCGCGACGGCCAGACCTACGAGGCGGTCAACGTCGGCCTCACCGCGCGCGTCGTCGAAGCGGCCGTCACGGCCGGCGTGTCCCGCATCGTTTCGTTCTCCGGCCTGGGGGTCGCGCGCTACGGCCTGTCGCGGCGCGTGACGAGCCGCTACTTTCTCTCGAAGCTCACGGCTGAGACGCTCGTCTTCGGCGCGGGCCTCGACGCCGTCGTGTTCCGTCCCTCGTACGTGGTCGGCCCGGGCGATGCGTTCGTGCCGGCGCTGCTGCGCGCGATGGCGGCGGGGGAGCTCGAGCGGCCCGGCGACGGCTCGTACCGCATGCAGCCGATCGCCGTCGCCGACGCGACTGCCCTGGTGCTCAAGGCACTCGCGCGCTCTGCGGGAGGCTTCCCGACCGTCTTCGATCTCGTCGGACCCGAGGCGATTCCCTATGCCCGGCTGCTGGAGCGGCTCGAGGCTGTCGCTCGGAGCCTGGGCCGTACGCTGCGGCTGCGCGTGCGCGAGATCGAGATCGCGGAGGCCGAGCGACGGGCGCGCAGCCCCGCTGGCTTTCAGGGCATGGGGCCCGACGCGCTCGACTGCCTGCTGTGCGACGAGGTCTCGGACCCCGCTCCGCTCGAAGCCCTGCTCGGTCGCGTCCTAACACCTCTCGACGAGGCGCTCGCCGCCGCCGTCCAGGCGGCGCCCGTGCGCGCTTGAGGCTCCCGCGCCTGCGCCGCCGGGCCCCCGCGCAGGTGGATGTCGCAGTGGTGGGCCGCGGGTTGCCCGCGCTCGCGACCGCGCTCGAGCTCGCGCGGCGCGGCGCGAGCGTGGCCGTGGTCCAGGACGCCGCTTCCGCGGGACGCGCGCCGGATCTCGGCCTCATGCTGCTGGGCCCTGGCCGGCCCTACCAGGCGGTCGCGCGGGCGATCGGGCGGCCGGCCGCTCAGCTGCTCTGGGCCGCGGGCTGCGAGAACCACCTCCGGGTCAAGGCGTTTCTTGACCAGGCGGCTCGACCGTGCGGCTACAGGGCGCGCGGCAGCTTCCTGCTGGCGCGGGACCGGCGCGGGGCGGAAGCTCTCGAGGAGAGCGAGGACATGCTGCGCGACGACGGCTTTCGGGGGGAGTTCCTCGATCACTACATGCTCGAGACACGCTTCGACGTTTCGGGTTTCCCCGGGGCGTACTGGGCGGCCGAGGACGCGGAGCTCGACCCGCTCGAGCTCGAAGCCACATTCGGGCAGGCGGCGCGGGAGGCCAAAGTCGCGTTCCCGCGCGCGCGCGTGCGAGCGCTGCGACCCGCGGCGTCGGGAGTGGTGGTCGAGCTCGAGAAGGAGTCGCTGCGCTGCGCCGCCGCCGTGGTGGCGACCGACGCATCCGCGGCGGGCCTGGTGCCCGAGCTCGCGCCATTGTTGCGGCCCCAGGCCCTGTCTCGGCTATCGCTCTCGACGCTCGCGGGCGCGACCTTGCCGGGCGCGGTCCGCACGGCCGACGGGCGGATCGCGTGGCAGGCGACCGGCGCGAGCTTCCTGCTGGCCGAGACCGGCCCAAGACCGCCGGGAGCGGAGGAGGAGCCGCTCGCCGAGTTCGCCACTCGGCTGCCGTTCAACATAGCCTCGGCGCGAGCGCACGAGGAAGCGGGGGAGCTTTCTGTCGACGGCTTCCCGGTCGTCGGGCGTCTGCCCGGCCGGCCGCTGGCCGTGGCCTGCGGCTTCGCCCGCCTGTCGCCCGGTCTCGCCTTCGCTGCCGCGCGCTGGGTGGCCGACGCGCTGCTGCGCGGCACCGACCCGACACCCGAGGCCCTGCGGCCCACGCGAACGCCGCGCAGCGCCGTCGTTTGAGCGCTCCTGCGGTTCGCAGTAGGCTCTCCGAGCGATGCGGCTCGGCGTCACCGATTACATCGACTGCGCGCACCTCCTGCTCGGACATCCGAAGTGCGGGCAGCTCCACGGCCACACCTACCGCATCGAGGTGACGGTGGAGGGCGAGACGCAGGGAGGCATGCTGCTCGATTTCGCCGAGCTCAAGGCTCAGCTGCGCGGCGTGCTGTCGCGCTACGACCACCGGCACTGGAACGACTTCATGGAGTACCCCACCGTCGAGAACATCTGCGAGCGGCTGGCCGGCGAGATCGCCGCGGTGCTCGCATTCCCCTTCACGGTGCGCGTCCACGAGGGCCACGCCAAGTGGGCCGAGACGGGGCGGCAGCCCGCGCGATGATCCACGTCGACGAAGCACTGCAACCCGCCGACCTGGAGCCTGCGCTGGCACGCTTGTGGGCGGCCTCCGGGCAGAAAATCCTCGATCTCGAGAAGAGCTGGAACCCCGAGGACGGATCGCCGGTGTTCACCCTGCGCGGGCGCTATACCGCCCGCGGCTGGACCGACTGGACGCAAGGCTTTCAGTTCGGCTCCGCATTGCTGCAGTTCGACGCCACCGGCGAGCGCTCCTTTCTCGAGCTCGGGCGCGAGCGCACCTACTCGCGCATGGCCCCGCACGTCACGCACATGGGGGTCCACGACCACGGCTTCAACAACGTGAGCACCTGGGGCGCGCTGCGCCGGCTCGCGCTCGAGGGCCGCTACCAGGCCGAAGGCCGTGAGCTCGAGCTCAATGAGCTGGCGCTTCGGGCGAGCGGGGCTGTGCAGGCGCGGCGCTGGACGCGTACCTCCGACGGCGGCGGCTACATCTACTCGTTCAACGGCCCGCACTCGCTGTTCGCCGACACGATGCGCTCGCTGCGCTCGCTCGCGCTCGCGCACCGGTTGGGCCAGGCGCTGCTCGAGGAGGGCGACCGGCCCGTGTCGTTGCTCGAGCGGCTGTGGCTCCACGCGCGCACCACCGGCCGCTTTGCCGTCTACAAGGGCCGCGGGCGTGACGCCTGGGACGAGCGCGGTCGCGTCGCGCACGAGAGCTTGTTCGACGCGATCGACGGCAGCTACCGTTGTCCGTCCACGCAGCAAGGCTACTCGCCGTTCACGACCTGGACCCGTGGGCAGGCGTGGGTGCTGCTCGGCTTCGCCGAGGAGCTCGAGTTCCTCGAGACTCTGAAGGACACGGAGCTCGAGCCATTCGGCGACCGCATGGAGATCGAGCTCGAGATGCTGGACACGGCTCTCGCAGTGGCCGCGCACTACATCGACGCGTCGCCGACGGACGGCGTTCCCTACTGGGACACCGGCGCGCCCGGCCTCGCGCAGCTCGCCGGCCACCGCGACCGCCCGGCGGACCCCGGCAACGACCTCGAGCCGGTCGACGCGTCCGCCGCGGCGATTGCCGCCCAGGGTCTGCTGCGGCTGGGGCGGCTGCTCGAGCGCCGCGACCAGGAGGCCCAGGGACGCCGCTGCTTCCAGGCGGGCCTCACGATCGCGCGCACGCTCTTCGGCGCGCCCTACTTGAGCGAGGACATCTCGCACCAGGGCCTGTTGCTGCATTCGGTCTACCACCGCCCGAACGGCTGGGACTACGTGCCCCCTGGGCGCAAGGTCCCCTGCGGCGAGTCGAGCCAATGGGGCGACTACCATCTGCGCGAGCTCGCGCTTTACGTACAGAGGCTCGCGCGCGCTCAGCCCTACTACGTCTTCTTCGGCC
>Ga0114129_10004303_pt1 | contig 20120 bp, 13 predicted proteins | sample RhiMetdeltSRZDD1_FD_80071 | JGI IMG/M metagenome (GOLD analysis project Ga0114129, IMG submission 80071) | Populus rhizosphere microbial communities from Tennessee, USA - Rhizosphere MetaG P. deltoides SRZDD1 (version 2) (version 2) | ecosystem: Host-associated > Plants > Roots > Rhizosphere >... | reverse complement strand
TCCTGCAACTCGACGCTGCGTTCTGCAAGCGTCAAGGCATGGTCGTGACGGTGCTGCATGAGCGCGACGTTCGCCTCGTTGCCGCAAACCGTCGCCAGCACATCTCTCGCGTCCACGAGTACCGCCAGGCGCTCGGCTTGCCGCAGCGCGGTCATGGCTTCGTCGAGCCGGCCTTCCTGCGCCAGAGTGATACCCGACAGCGAGTGAACCATAGCCAGATGACGACGATCGCCGGCGGCGTGGAGAGCGGAGGCGGCCTGGGTAATGTGCTCGCGCACGATTGCGGTGTCCCCGACCTGACGGTACGAGAGGGCGAGCTCGTAGTGGGCCAGACCGATCGCACGCGAATCATGAGCACGCTCAGCCTGCGTCAGCGCCTTGGTGAGAAAAGCAATGCTGCGGGAAGGCTCGCCTCTGGCCGACGCCAGTCGTCCGTGCAGCCGCCAGAGATGTGAGAGTCGGGCCGGACTGAGTCGTTCGCGCGCCTCGGGCGGACGCCCCAGGGCTGCTGTCGCCTGGCGCAGGTCGTCCTGAAGCAGCCAGGCTTCGGCGAGCGCACACCGGATTTGAAGCTGCTCGTCGCGCGAAGTCGACTGACGTTTCAGCAGTCGGGTCAGTAGCGCCGCGGCCTCTTCCCCATGCCCTCGATCAAGCGCCTGCAGGGCTTCGGTGTACTCGTCCGTGGGGGACACGCGCGGCAGTATACCTCGTATACAGCCGAATTACGATCCTGCAGGTTCCCTGTTTGTGCAGAGCTCGTCAATTGAAACTTTGGAGGCGAGGGAGTTCAGCAGCAAAACGGTATGCCAGGATTTTGTAAATCAGCTTCGCGCAGAGGAAGTTCGGCGCGAGCAGGCCTGGGATGGGGCTCAGCTCAACCACGTCGCAGGCGACGACGGTTCGGCGGGAGACCGCAGCCCGAAGCAACGCAAGCGTCTCGTACCACGACAGGCCGCCTGGCTCGGGAGTCCCGGTCGCCGGCATGATTGCGGGATCGAGACCGTCGACGTCGATGGACAGATAGACCCGGTCGGCGAGTGTGTCGACCACGCGGTCGACCCACGACGGATCGCGGCGCATGAATGCGTCGTAGAAAATCGTCGTGTCGAGCGAGCTGGCGACCTGTGCCTCCTCCGCGGACATGCTTCGGATGCCGACCTGCGTGAGCCGCGCGTGCTCCAGGCTCCGCCGCATCGCGCATGCGTGATTGTGCGGCGTCCCCATGTAGCAATCGCGCAAGTCGGCGTGCGCATCAATCTGAAGCACCGACAGACCCGGATAGCGGCGTGCCGCCGCCGCGACGAGCGGCGGCGTGATCGAGTGCTCGCCGCCAAGCGTGACGAGGAACTTGTCGCGGGACAGGATTTCCGTCGCGACGCGATCGATCTCCGTCATCAGCGCCTCCAGCTCCCCGAACGGCAACTCCATTTCCGGCAGCGTGAAGATGCCGATCGGGTGCACGTCGCCGCCGATCTCCTCGTCCCAGAGCTCCATGTGCGACGAGGCCTGCAGAATCTCGCGCGGCCCGTTGCGGGTTCCGGGTGCGTACGACGTCGTGCGATCGACAGGCACCGGCAGGATCACGACCCGGGACTCGTCGAACGATCGCATCACCGGCATCGCGCCGCCGAACGCGAGCGGCGCGCCGTGGTGGTATTCGAATGGAAAGCTCATTCACATGCCTCGAACCGGGCGCTGGAAATGGGCTGACCGTCGATGGCCATCACAGGGCCGGCGAGATCGAAACAGAGCGGCTTCCGGTTCGCGAGGATCGAGGAAGCGCTGTCGGCCAGCGCGCTCGCGAGCAGCGGCAGCGCGAGCGTCACATCGGCATGCACCGTGACCTGCTCGGCATCCGCGGCAAGCTTCCCCCAGCTCTGCGCCTCCTCCAGCGTTGCTCCCGACGCGCCGCCGAAGTGCGGAACGTCCGTGACGACCTGAATCGCGTAGCGGTGCCCGCCGACGCGTTTGTCGTAGAACTCGGCCTGGACGGTCGCTTGGTTGATGAAATTCTTCGGCGTGCCCCCGCCGAACACGATCGATGCGGTCCGCGGCCGACGGATGACGAGATTCGTCGATTCGATGATGTCGCCAATGACGTCGACGTGGCCCGTCGCAGAATCCCGATGACGCGCTTGCGACAGGCCCATGCCGATGGAGGAATCAGCGATGGCGGGGCAGAAAATCGGCACACCGCATCGATATGCAGCCGTGAGAATCCCGTCACGCCGTGTTTCGTTCCACAGGTGCTCGCCCAGCCGATAGAGCAGTTCGCGAGAGCCGTAAGGCCGGCGCTCGAGCATGAGCGCGAACGCGGCAATCCACTCGTCATTGTCCACGAACTCGTCCTCGCTCGCGTAGGTGTCGTAGACGCGATCGATGTGCTCGGCCTGCAGTGCCGCGTCGTTCTCGCGCGGCGACCCGACGTAGTGTCGGCGGCCGCGCGTCTCGTGCAGATCGTGATAAAGATTCGCACCTGTCGAGACGAGGCAGTCGATGAATCGGCGCTCAATGAGATGGGCCACAATCATGCGCATGCCGCCGGCACTGAGCGCCCCGGCAAGACCGAGGAAAATCGTGCAGTCTGCGCCGAGCATCTTCTCCCAGATCCGCCGCGCCGCCGCGAGATTCCGCCCCTGGAACGAGACCCGCTCCATTCGCGACAACACTTCGTCGGCTCGCAAGCCCGCCTGGACCCCGAACGGCTCGACCGGCACACGCAGGAACCGAGACTTGTTCGCCATGTCGCGGTGTGTATTCTATTTCACGGCTGGATGTTGTCAGAGCATCCGCCGATGGCCGCTCAGAACTCCGGCGTTCGACAGCTCGTCGCGATGACAGATTTCTCAGGGTCTTTGGATTGCCTTCATCGTGGCCTTCGTATCTTCATGCTCTTGGTGCGATCCCCGTGGGCCGTTTCCCCAACCGATATGACAAGGTCGTGCTAAAACGCTCGGCCAATTCGCCCGAACGTGGCGACACCCGTCTCCCGGCCTCCGGGATCGTGACGCCACGCGGCCCCTACGGTAAACGTCAGCGGCAGCGAGTATCCGACCACCGCGTCGAGTGAGAGCTCGCCGCCAATCGACACACGCGCGTCGGGGGCGCGGAACGCTGACTGCCACACATGGCCGGCGTCCAGGAAGACCGCGCCGTGCAGCAGGCGAGCAAAGACCGGCCACGTTCCCACACCCCGTTCGAGTCGCACGAGCGGCACGCGGTAGTCGAAGTTCACAACCGCGGCATGCTGCCCCGTCTGATCGTCGGTCTCAAACCCGCGAAGCAGGCCAATCGCATCGAAGCCGAAGCGAAATCCTCCGGGCTGCGGGCCCGGACCCGACGCGCTGAATTCGCGCCGGGCGGGCTCGTCGCCCCAGGCCGTCGCTCCCGCGAGGCGCGCGACGAGAACGCCGTGGCGCGGCCAGATGCGCCGATAGCCGCGTACGTCGAGGGTCGCGGCCCCGGCATCTCCATCGGCGCCAAGGGCACGGCGGGTCAATTCAGTCGTCAGATTTGCCGTCCATCCCTCCTCGCGGCCGACCGAATAGCCGAAGGCGCGAGCGGACGAGAACGCCCAACCCGCGCGGACGGCGTTTCGATCGGCGCGCGCCGTCAACGGTGGGACGCAGCTCCCGCACTCGATCGTGTCGCGCGAAAAGTGCAGCGAGCCAAGTGTGGTCTGCGTCCAACGTACGCGCCGAAACGGCACGAGCACTCCGGCATTCCATTCGGTCGTGCGAATCTCGCCGCTGCGAAACGGATCCGTATCGTCGGACGCATTCACGAAGAACGTCGGCCACCAGCGATCGTAGGCATACGCCAGATCCCAGTCAGGACGCCGACGCGCGAAGGTCCACGCGACGTCCGCCGCGTACGCGTGACGACCGAGCGCATCAGCGGACCACGTCGCCGCGCCAATCGCGAGCTCGTCGTTGTCGGACGCGATCGTCGGGGTCCAGAAGCGGGGCAGAAGCGTCGACCAAGGCGTGTACGCCCGAATCTGGTTCGTTGACTGCGAGGCGTCTAGCGAGCCTGTCCGGTCCCCGGGCGCCTCGCCTCGCGTCCCCGGCCTCCGGCCCCCGGTCCCCGAAGTCTGGCTCCCGCTCTCCGGCCCCTGGCCCCCGGTCCCCGGCCCCCGATCATCGATGTCTACTCGAGTCCATCGAGCCGATTTCATCGATATCGAGAACAGGTCGTAACCCTCGACGGAATACCCGACGAACGCGAGCGTCTCTCCGTCGGTCGAGAGCGCGGGCGTCTCCGCACTGGGTCCTGTGCCCTCGAGTCGCTGCAGATCGCGTCCTTCGATGTCCACGCTGAAGATCTGGAACGGACCGCCGTCGCGATCGGATGCAAAGAGCAACCTCGTGCCGTCGGGCGTCCAGATCGGCGCCACGTTTCTGCCCGAATTCGTCGCGGTCACCGCACGCGCGTCGCCGGATTGCGAATCGACGATCACAATCTCCGATGGTCCGCCGCGTCGTCTTCGCGCTGCCGCAATCCATCGGCCATCCGGAGACCATCGCGGCGCCGTGAATTCGATCTCGGCGACCGAAACGAGCGGGGCAGGAACCGCTGTCTGACCTTCTTGGGGCACCGTGAGCGTCGCGAGTTCGCGTCGATCCGGTCGCTGGACAGTGCAGACGATCGTCCCGCCATCAGACGCGACGTCCGGGTCTGCGGCGCGGGCGTTTCGCGTCAGTCGCCTCGTTGCACCCCCCGTCGATCGCACTGCATAAAGATCGGATTGCAAGCCGACGTTTCGAATCATCTCCAGTTGGTCGAAGACGAGAAGGTCGCCGGCGAACGCGACACGCGAACCGAGATATCGACGGGCAACTTCGTGCGGATTGTCGCGGGAGTGGTCTAACGCCATGAGAGCGGGGAAGCCGTGCGGATTCGCAACCGAATAAAACAGTCGACCGTCCGAAGAGAAACGGGGACCGCTGACGCTGAACCCGTGATGCGTCAGTCTGGTGGCGTCCGAAGGGGCAGCCGTCGCACGCCGACGGACATCTACAGCGAAGTCGTTCCAGAGATCGCCGAGGGATCGACCAAAGACGTTCCGGTACGCGGTCGTGCCGAAGTACGGGAATCGCCCGGCCATCGCGTCGGTGAGGCGCCGCATCGATTCCGGTCCGTAGCGTTCGACGAGAAACGCGTTGAAGTACGCACCGTACACGTACGGCGCGTTTCCTGATGGCCAATCGTCCAGCCCGCCGCTCACCCGATCGAGCGGTTCGAATCGGTCCGCCAGCGCAGCGGCATCCACAATCATGCGAAAGTCACCGGCTTCTACGCGACCGTATCCCGTCTGCGCGCTCTCTTCGAAGGTGGCGATGCCCTCGATTTGCCAGATCGGAGTGAAGAGGTTCGGGTAAAGGATCGGCAGCCGCCCGAACACACGCCGCAGGCCTCCGATCCAACCCGTGGAGCGGCTCAGGTGGACCGCGTGGGTGTACTCGTGAGTGAAGACGAGTCGCAGCCAGTCGTCGGTGTTGCCGATGCTGCGTTCTCCGCCCGGAGACGCGGCCGTGATCTCGATCAGGTTGTAGGGCACTGGAGTCGCCCACCCGTTCGGCAGATCGCTTTGATCGACGAGAATCAGCCGCACACGACCCGACGCCGGACCGAGCGTTCGATCGAGATCCGCCGCCACCTGCTCCGCGATGGTGGCGAGCCGCCTCGCCAGCTGTTCTTCTCCTTGATGAAAGAGGATCTCGAATCGAGGCGTGGAAATCCTGCGGAACCGGAGGTACGGGTCGTAGCGGTTCGCGGCCACGAGCGGCGAAGCCACGGACGCGAGCAGCAGCACACTGATCGCGACGCGACGGATCATTCCACCTGACGCTTCAGTTCGGCGAGGATCGACAGCGCCTGAAGCGGTGTGAGGTTGTCGATGTCGAGTTCGCGCAGGCGGGCGTGGATCGGATCCTCGCCGGCAGCCGGCGCCTGGAACAGCCCCGGTTGCTCGCGCCGATCGCCCCCGGCCCCGCTCAGCGACGGACGTCCGCCGCGCGACAGCTCGTCGCGCTCGAGACCATTGAGAATCTCGCGCGCGCGTTTGACGACGGCGCCTGGCAGACCGGCGAGCCGAGCGACCTGAATTCCGTAACTGCGATCCGATCGGCCGGCCACCACTTTGCGCAGGAACACGATGTCGTCCTTCCATTCGCGTACGACGACGTGGAAGTTGGCGACGTTTGGCAGCGCGTCGACGAGGTCCGTGAGCTCGTGGTAGTGGGTCGCGAAGATCGTCTTCGGCCGCGCGCGCGCATTCGATGCGAGATACTCGGCGACGGCCCATGCGAGGCTCAGGCCGTCGAACGTGGCCGTGCCGCGACCAATTTCGTCGAGAATCACCAGACTTCGGGCCGTCGCGCTGTGCAGGATGTTGGCCGTTTCCTGCATCTCGACCATGAACGTCGATTGCCCGCGCGCGATGTTGTCGGACGCGCCGACTCGCGCGAACAGGCGATCGAGGACGGGGAGCTTCGCCGACCGCGCGGGCACGAACGATCCCGTCTGCGCCAGCAGACAGAGCAGCGCTGTCTGCCGAAGGTAAGTCGACTTGCCCCCCATGTTCGGGCCCGTGAGGATGATCAGTTGGCGCGTCGAATCGAGCGTCACGTCGTTCGGCACGAACGCGTCCGCAACGTGCCGCTCGACCACGGGATGCCGTGCGTCGATCGCGACGAGCTCGTCGCCCGCGTGCACCTGCGGCTTCGTGTAGCTCAGCGCTGCGGCGGCATCGGCGAGCGCCGCGAGGACGTCCAGTGTTGCCAGGCCGCGCGCCGTGTCCTGAATCCTGGGGGCTTCAGCGGCGACCTGGCCCCGCAATCGATCGAACAGCTCGATTTCGCGCTCGAACATGTGCTCGTCGGCGCCGAGCACCTTCTCTTCGTGCTCCTTCAGGGCGGGAGTGATGAAACGCTCGCCGCCGGCGATCGTCTGCTTGCGATGGTATTCGGAGGGAACGTTCGGCAGGTTCGACTTCGAGATCTCGATGTAATAACCGAAGACACGGTTGTATCTGATCTTCAGTGACGTGATGCCCGTCCGCGCGCGCTCTGCGTCTTCCAACTGAGCGATGTGCTGCTTGCCCGAGCGGCTGATGCTGCGAAGCTCGTCCAGCTCCGGGTCGATGCCGTCCCGGATCGCTCCGCCGTCTCTCGCCAGTGCGGGCGGCTCATCGACGAGCGTCTCGTCGAGAAGCGCGCGGACATCGGTCAAATCGTCCAACTCTGCGACAAGGCTTCGGACGAGCGGCGCCTGCATGTCCTCGAGCAGCAGTCGAAGCCGAGGGACGACGGCGATGGACTGGCGAAGAGACACCAGATCGCGCGGACCCGCGATGCCCAGCGCGGCGCGCCCCACGAGTCGCTCGATGTCCTGAACGCTCTTGAACAGATCGCGGACCTTGGCGCGCTCGGTGCTGCGGAACGCAAACTCTTCGACGGCGTCGAGTCGATCCTGGATTCGCTCGAGCGACAGAAGAGGACGCAGCAGCCACGCGCGCAGCAGCCGCCCACCCATGGACGTGACGGTTCTGTCGATCACGTGCAAAAGCGATCCGGAGCGACCGCCATCTGCCGCTTCCACGACCTCGAGGTTCTTCAGGGTCGTGGGATCGATGTGAAGGCAGTCCGCGCCGGTGCGGAAGGAGACCGATCGAACGTGCGCGAGATCACCTTGCTGCGTGTCGCGGAGGTAGTGGACGAGCGCGCCCGCTGCAGCCGTCGCGGCGGGGCGACTCTCCAGCCCGAATCCCTGTAGGCTCTGGGTCTGCAGTTGTTCGAGCAGCATGCGACGTGCCGAGTCATGCTGGAACATCCAGCCGTCCAGCCTCGTCACTCGCGCCGGGATGCGCGCGCCTTCGACCATGGCGGCAACATCGTCACGCTCTGCAGGAACGAGAACCTCGCGCGGGCGCAGCACCGTCAGCTCGTCTCCGAGGGCCTGTCGAGCCGCGTCTCCAACGAGCTCCGCCGTCGTGAACTCGCCGGTCGATACGTCGAGCAGCGCGACGCCGTAGCCACCCGTTTCCGTGGGAACGACGCTCATCAAGAAGGATGTCTCCCGAGCATCCAGATATCCCGAGTCGGTCAGCGTTCCCGGAGAGACCACACGGACGACGGCGCGACGAACGAGCCCCTTCGCCTTCTTCGGATCCTCCATCTGCTCGCAGATCGCAACGCGGAAACCCTTGCGGACGAGCCGCGCAATGTAGGTGTCCGCAGCATGGTGGGGGACGCCACACATTGGAATCGCGCCGCCATTGGCATCTTTCGATCGCGACGTCAACGTCAGCTCCAGCGCGCGCGCTGCGGTAAGCGCGTCTTCGTAGAACATCTCGTAGAAATCGCCCATGCGAAAGAAGAGGATCGCGTCGCGATGCTGACGCTTCGCATCGAAGTACTGCCGCATCGCGGGCGTTGCGCCGCTGGGCTCCGATGTGACGGGGGAGGACATCGATCGGTGGTGAAGCTCGTGCGGGAAAGCCGTTTGGCGAGTATAACATTCACAGGATTGACGGCCGTGAACGTCCTGGCTCTCGACACGAGCACCCGCGCGGGCAGCGTCGCAATCGTCCGCGACTCAGTCATCATTTATCAGCGCACCGACGACAGTTCGCGGACCCACGGCGAGCGCCTTCCAACCGGCCTGATGCGCGTCGTCGACGACGCCCGTCTGACGCCGCAGTCGCTCGACATGCTCGCCGTCGCAGCGGGCCCGGGATCGTTCACGGGCCTTCGCGTCGGAATCGCCGCAATCCAGGGCCTGGCGATGGCACTGGGTCGCCGTGTCGTGCCGGTATCGACGCTCGAGGCGCTCGCGCGCGCCGGCGCCGCAAATGACGGCGAGGGAGATCCTGGGATCATCGCGCCATGGCTGGATGCCCAAAGAGGTGAGGTGTTTGCCGCGGTATATGCCGCAGACGGCCGAACGTGCTTGTCTGAACCAACGGCGCTGCCTCCCGGCCCGACACTCGATGCCCTGCGGCGCGCCGCAGGACGAATTCGGGTGATCGGCGATGGCGCTGTGCGATATGCCGATCAGATTGCCGCGCACCTAGGCGACAGAGCGGAAGTCGTCCGCGATGTGCCGCTGCTCGCAGCGATCATCGGACAGATTGCCTGTGAGTCCCCCGAACGGGCTGTGGCCCCTCACGCGGTCGCTCCCGTGTACGTCCGCCGGCCGGATGCCGAATTGGCGCGGGAGCGTCGGAGTCGGTGAAATGTGAGAGAGAAATCGCGAATAGTGAATTGTGAATTCCGGGCGTCGTGCCGATGTTCATCAGTCAGACGACTTGAACACGGCGCTCTGAACAGATTCACCGAGGGAGCTCGTCCGAACTGAAAACTTCAGCCAGTTGCTGCTCAATTCACAACTCACAATTTACTATTCGTCCTGGCGATTCGAAGACACCATGCAGATCGAGCGACTCTCCGGAAGTGAGGACCTCGATGCCGTTGCGGCGCTCGAGGCTGAATCGTTCACCAACCCGTGGACCCGGGAAATGCTCGAGCGAGAGCTCACGCAGTCCGACGTGGCCCGGATCTACGTCCTCAGGCTGCCGGGCATACGAGTCGCCGCGTTCTGCGCATGTTGGGTCGTCGCGGACGAACTGCACATCAACACGATCGCCGTCAGTCCGGCATTCCGCCGCCAGGGACTCGCCAAAGCACTCCTCGCGCACGTCTTGAGCAGCACCTCGAGCGAGGGCATTCGACGAGCGACGCTGGAGGTGCGTCGGTCGAACGTGGCGGCGCGGCGCTTATACGAGTGTCTCGGGTTCTCGCTGATGGCAGTCAGAACGCGGTATTACACTCAGCCCGAAGAAGATGCGCTGATCCTCTGGCGTGAGATGGTGGTCTCTGCATTCGAATCTGCGAGCCTGCCTGGCGAACCGCAACCTTGAAGGTACGTCACTCTTGTGTTACCGTACTTTTATGAGTGTCCAGCGCTAAATCATGCGCGTGAAGTCCCTTCTCAGAGGAGGCGGAGATGCCGACAGACTTCGAAGAGCTGAAGCGTAAACTGCTGCAGACCGACGAGGAGTTCCGACAGCTCGCCAGTAAGCATCACGACCTCGACCAGAAGATTCACAATCTCTCAAGCCGTCATTACCTTTCCGAACCCGAACAGATCGAAGAAGTCAGACTGAAGAAGCGAAAGCTCCAGCTGAAGGATCAGATGGAGAGCATCCTTCGACGATACAGCATGCGTGGCGAGGCTGCGCAGCCCGCGCGTAGCTGATCGCGCGTTTCGAACGTTTCTTCAGGGCCACGAACCGGCGCGCCGCTGCAGGCACCCTCGTGTCGGTTCCGGCCCTGTTTCTTTTGACGCTCGGCATCTTCGATGAAAATCGACCACGCGGGGTACCCCTTCATCGCGGCGACACTGCTGCCTGCCATCGGGCTTGCCGCCGCGAGACGGACTCGGTGGGCTGCGGCATTTGCCGTCGTTGGCGGGTTCTTCGCCTATTTCTTCCGCGATCCCGACCGCCGGGTTCCAGCGGGTGAGGGCCTCGTCGTGTCGCCCGCGGATGGCCATGTGATGTTCGCCGGCCAAAGCGAGAACCGCTGGGCGCCGCCTGGAGCATGGAAGCAGGTGACGATCTTCCTCTCTCCCCTCGACGTGCACGTGAATCGATCGCCGGTCGAAGGACGAGTGACGAAAATCGAGTATCGCCGCGGGCGTTTCCTGCCCGCCTACCGCGAGGCCGCCAACGATAACGAGCTGAACGAAGTGTGGGTCGAGCACGGCGGGCAGCGGATCGTTTTCCGCCAAGTCGTAGGCATTCTGGCGCGGCGGATCGTGTGCCGTATCCGCGAGGGGGACGAGCTCGCACGCGGCCAACGGATCGGCCTGATGAAGTTCGGATCCCGCATGGACGTGTTCCTGCCGCCCACGGCGCAGCTCATGGTTCGTGTCGGCCGGCACGTTGTTGCCGGTGAAACAGTGCTCGCGAGGATCGGACCGGCGTGCTGAACAATCTGCCTCGGCGACGTCGCAGGGAAGACCGGCCAAGGCGCTTCAAGCGCGGTGTCTTTCTCCTGCCGTCGCTTTTCACCGTGGCAAACATGTTTTGCGGATACGCATGCGTCGTCTACGCGAACTGGGGGGACTTCGATACCGCGGCACTCTTCATCGGCGTCGCGATGGTGCTCGACACGCTGGACGGCTTCTTCGCGCGGCTGACGAAGTCGTCGACGGACTTCGGCGTGCAGCTCGATTCGCTGGCCGACGTCGTGTCATTCGGCCTCGCGCCGGCGTTCCTCGCGTTCACGTGGGGCCTCTGGCCGCTGAAACGACTCGGTTGGGCCGCCGGCTTCATCTACGTGACCGCCGCGGCAATGCGCCTCGCGCGCTTCAACATCCAGACGACTGCAGCATCCGACAAGCGCTATTTCGTCGGAATGCCCAGTCCGGCAGCCGCTGCGGTGATTGCCTCGACCGTGTACTTGTACCCATTTGGTCTACAGGACCAGCAGGCCGCATTCCCCGCACTTGCGATGGTCCTCGTGCCAGCGTTCCTCATGGTGAGCACGATCCGGTTTCGGAGCGTCAAGGCCATCGAGATGGGATGGCGCCGGTCGTACCTCGCGCTCTTTGTGGCCGCCGTCGGCATCGCGCTCGTCGCCTCGCATCCGCGCATTGCGCTGGTCGTCCTCTCGTACGCGTACCCGGTGTTCGCCCTCGTTGGCTGGGGGTACAATCGGCTCAAGAGGAGACATACGGAGAGTACAGAAATGACCGACAGACCTCACAGCGAGGAACAGAGGAACGGAGAAAGTCCACTGAGCTACTGAGTCAGAACTCCAGCAATCCTTCTCGTAACGTTTCTATTTCCCTTGGCAGGTCATCGGCGCCGTCGTATCCCGGGAACCCTCCGAATCGAAAACAGAGACGCAAGTCGAACCAGACAAAACCCGCCGGAGGCGTGAATCCTCCGGCGACGTAGAGATCCCTGACCGCCGCGTCTGCAGCAGGACGATCGGCAGGATCCGTAGACAGGAGCTGCGTCAACCACCGCTGCGCGAATTTTGTGATGCGATGCCATCAGTCCACCGATAGGAGTGCGACGCTGGAAGGCTCATGGGCGCGATCTTAGCCGGCCTGTGATGATACGAGCGGCAGCTTGACAGTGACCGTCGTCCCGACACCCTTCTGGCTCTGCACTTCAATCGTCCCGCCGCTCAGCTCGATGTTGCGGCGGGCGATTGGCAACCCGATTCCTGTGCCCGTCGTCTTGGTCGAAAAGTAGGGTTCGAAGACACGCCCGAGCGCCTCCTCGTCCATCCCGACGCCGGTGTCGCGGATCTCGAGCGTCACAAACCCGTCCGCCGCCGAACCCTCGATTGACAGCCGGCCTGTTCCAGGCATCGCGTGAAGGGCGTTCTCGACGATGTTCGCGAGGGCGCGAGCGATGAGGGTACGATCGACACGCGCTGGAGGCATCGCACCGATCGCGCGGTTCTCGATGACGATTCTCCCTTCCAGACCGGTGCGATACGGATCGACGACTTCCGCAACGAGAGACGGCACGTCCACCGGTGCCGGCCGCGCGGTGGGCGATGACGCGAAGCTCGAGAACTCGGCGGAGATCTGACGGAGCAACCGGACCTGATTGAGGATCGACGTCACGCAGCCCTCGAGCACAGGACCCATCGGTTCTCCACGATCTTTGTGCACCCGCCGCAGGTGTTCGGCCGAAAGCTGAATCGGAGTCAACGGATTCTTGATCTCGTGCGCGACCTGACGCGCCATTTCTGCCCAGGCTTCGATGCGGTGCGTTCGTTCGAGCTGTGCGCGCTGTGCCTTCAGTTCGGCGGCCATGCTGTTGAAGGCGTCAACCAGCCGCTTCAGCTCATCGGCCGACTTCACTGCAATCCGCGCGTCGAAATCGCCACTCGCGATGCGACGCGTCGCTCGCGTCAGACGGCGAACCGGATCCGCGATGCGCTCCGCCAGCGACAACCCTATCGCGGCGCCGAGCAGGATGAAGAACAGCGCGGCGAGGTGAACACCGCGATCGAGATCGTCGATCTCGCGTTCGATTTCACGCTGTCGGTTCACGAGCGGAACCGTCAGGATGTCCTCTTTGCCGCCGCCGGCGCGCACAGGTGACGCCGCAATCAGATAGCCAACATTTCCGATCTGATCTTCCGCGACGAAGCTGGGCAGACCCTGCAACGCAATCGCGCGATAGACGCTGTCGGGCGTCCGCGTTGGAAGAAGACCTGAGGAGAACAGGTCGGCCTGGCTGGTTGCAAGCAGTCGCGGGCCATGAAAGATGTTGACGTCCTGGTCGATCACCTGGCTGATCCACACCATGACGTTGTCGCTCAGCGTCGGGACACCGTTGGGACTGCCGCGAAGCAGTGCATCGGACTGCTCGATCACGCGCTGCGCGACGGCAACGGTCCGTGCCGCTTCTGCCTGCACATCGCCCAGTAGCAGCTCGTTGAAGTACACGCGGACCACCAGCGCGAGAATTCCGACCGGAATGACGGATGCCAGGGCGAAGGCGAGAAAGAGCTTGCGATAGAAGCTCGCGCGAATCTCTCGCAGCAGGGCGCGCCCCACGCGAGGGCGCTCACGGCTGATCCTCGTGAACACTGCCGTGCCGAGCAGCACGACGCTGAACGCGACACCAGCCAGCGTGGTGAGCTCCGCGAAGTGCACGAATCGATCGAACACTGAGATCGATGGATAGCCGAGCGCGTAGATGAACACGCGATCATTCGAGAAGTGAACCTCGTACGTCTTGTCGCCGCGATCGATCTTCACCCAGAAGGGCGCGCGGGACGCGTCGTAGATGCGGGAGAACAGCTCGTCGGTGATCGGCCACGCTGCGCCCCCTGACGTGTAGATCGGCCGCAGCCCCCAGCCATAGATCGCGACGTCCACCTCTCCTCCGGCGATACCCTCACGCGAGGCTCCGCTCTCGGTCGGCCGGAACAGCTCGAAGTACGGGCTACGCGATGTGATGAAGGGCAGCGCGCGATAGTCGAACATCACGTGCACGACAATGGTGCCCGCGATCGTCTGACCGTCCGAGGGCTGCGGCACGCAGATGTGTCGATGGGCGTGGAGAATCCGCCGTTCCTCGGACCCGAAGCGCTGCACTTCGACGAATTGGTCCCACTCGCAGCCGGCGACGCCTTGCGGCGCCTGAGGCGTCCCCGAGTACTCGGGAACATTCAGCGCAAACCGGCTGATGAGCGCACCCCTTCGGTCGTACAACTCGACGGCCGATGTGAGCCGCTCGCGCGCGAGGACCGTCTGGTTCCAGACGAGGAACGCACTCTCCGTGCGCGGTTGCAATTGCTGTTCGTCATTCGCGCCCGAGACCAGATCGGCCAGCGTGGGCAACGCGTCGATTTGCTGCATCGCTTCGGCCATCCGTGCTCGAAGCGTTTCGGGATAGTTCTGCGCCTCCGGCGCGTAGCGCCTTTCGATGAGCTCATGACTCGCACGATCGGCGAAGTAGTCGACCGAAGGATCGAGGAGCAGAGCCGGAATCAGAAACGTGAGGAACAGCCCGAGGATTCGGGCGGCGACGGTCGTATGCCTGTACCACGTCACGAGTCGTGGGCCGAACAGCGCCGCCACACCCGATGCCGTCCCGGCAGCAACGAGGCCCATCCCCGGCAAGGGCCAGCCGCGCGCGCGTGCCACGAGCGCGACCGCCGTCGTCGGTACGAGCCACAGCAGCAGGACATGGATGCGGCGCGGGAACGCGCGTGGCAGCCGCCACTCCGACAAAGCGAGCATGAGCAGCAGCGTCGCGGCCCAGAGCGTTGCCAGCTGCAAGCCCAGGATCCCCAGGAGGAGCCCGATTCGATTTGCGACGAACGGGTGCAACGAGAATTGTCGAAGGTCGACCGTGTTCGGATCGATCGTGCTGCTCAGCAGCCGTTCGAACGTGACAAAAAGAACCGTGGCGAGCACGCCGGCCACCAGTTGCATCGAGGTGAAGCGACCTCGGGCAGCGCTCGTGAATCGGCGATGGCGCCTGAGAAGAACCCGCACGCGTACGGCTGGCGGCGCCCAGATCGCAACCAGCGCAGCGGCGCTGAACCCGAAGAGCAGCAGCGGCACGGGTGACGAGGGCGCACGACCCGCGATCAGCGGGGTGCCAGCCCACAGCGTGCCCGTGCCCGCAGCGAGCAACACGGATGCCTCCACGCTCGCGCGCAATGCCAATCGGCGCTGCGAGACCATCCTGCGATCGAGCCGTGGACCAATCAGGAGCAGAACCACGACGGCGAGAACGCAGACGACGGTCCCGAGCACCCCACGGCGCCACTCGAGACGGGCGCGACGCAGCTCGCCCTGGCTGATGACCGCCTCTGCAAGCGGATCACCAGACGGCGCGCGGAGCAGAAAACTTCCGGGGGGCGATCCTTCTCCGGCGCCCTCCCATCGCATTCGAAGAGAAACAGGCGCGATTGGCGTGGACAGCGTGAAGCCGCCACCCGACGTTGCCGCCGACGAGAGGGCGTACTCCGCAGCAACCGCGCCGAGTCGGCGCCGATCGGTGCCGACAATCGGCTGGATGAATACCAGCCGCAGACCCAACGGCGACTGCGCAAAGAACGTCGTCGGACCGTCGGCACGATCTCTTGGAAAATTGTCGGATGGGCGGCCCACCCACGCGCTTGCGTCACCGGACCTGTCGAAGATCGTGATCGAGATGTTGTCCCTCGCCGAGCTCGTCGATCGCGACGCGGCAACCTGATCGAACAGGACGCGCGCGTCCTCAGGTTCAGCGGCAAGCGCCCGTACGGTTGCGGGATTCGAGGCAAGCGCCGACGCGACGCGAGCCAGCGCGGTGGTCATCTCGTCGAAGCGCTGCCGGGCATGCGACTCCACTCGGGCAGCGGCGGCTCGATCGTCGACGCCAAGTCTCCAGAATTCGAGCAGTCCTCCGGCAAGGCCAATCAGCGCGGCAACGGCCACACCGGCGATCGAGAGACGGCGGGAGCTGACGTGCCGTTCTGCGGGAAGAAATCGAGGCACCTATCAAGCAGGATACCGCGCTTCCGTTGGTCGTGGAGCGCCTGCGGCCGCGGCGAGCGCCCTCCGCCCGGACTTCGTCCTTGGAGCTTCGTCGAGGTCTCGCCGTCGCTCGGAGAGGGTAAACTGGAAAGACCGATGTCCCAGGCCCCCGGACTCAAGGTCGCTCTCAAGCGTGGCGCGCTCGTCACGGCAGCGAACTGGCCGCTCATCGCCGTTCAATTCGTCGCCGAGAACACGCTGAAGCTCCTGCTGGCCGTTCCCCTTATCGGTGGAATCTTTCTCGTCGTCCTGCTGCTCGATGCGGAAGCCGAGGAGCTGCTCAAGGGAGACGTTCGCGACATCGTGGGAGCTGTGTTCAGCGCGATGCGCGCCAGCCCGATCGCGCTCGTCGCGTTCGTCATTGCCTTCGGGCTCGTGCTGCTCGGCGGCTCCGCGCTGACGTTCATCGTCAAGGGAGGTACGGTGGCTGTGCTCGCGCAGGCGGATGCAGCCGCCGGACCTATCGAGCGGCCTCCGCTGCGGCTCCACGCGTTGCGGCGCGCCGGCATAACCAATATCGAGCCGTTTCTCGACGGGTGCCGTCGCCTCTGGGCCCGCTACGTCAAGCTCGGAGCATGTCTGCTCCTCGTTTACGCCGTCACCGGAACTGCATACCTCGGCTTCATCGTCGTCGGCTATTCGCTGGCAGGAAACTCCGCAGTCGTTCTCGGCTGGACGATCGCCGTCGCCGCGGTGTCCAGCGCGCTCTTGGTCTGGATCACGCTGATTAATCTCGTCTACCTTCTGATTCAGATGGTGATGGCCGTCGACGACGTCGGGGTGAGAGCGGGATTGAAAGGCGTGCTGAGATTCGGCCGCGCGAGCCTTCGAGAGATCGCCGGAATCTTCGGCGTCGTGCTGGTGCTCGTCGTCCTTGCGACTGCGGCATCCATTCTGGCGACCGCGGGGCTCGGGATGATCGCGTTTGTGCCGCTCGCCGGGTTCGTCGTGTTTCCGCTGACCGCGGCAGGCTGGCTGATTCGAGGGCTCGTGTTCCAGTACCTCGCCTTGTCGGCGCTCGGCGCGTACATGACTCAGTACCGTCACTACATTCGCGGCACACCGCTGGCTGCCGTCCCGGGGAAACGGCTCGCATGATCAACTACGATGCATTCTTCTCGCGGTCCGCCGGGAACATGAAAGGATCGGCGATCCGCAAAATGGGTGGCGTGGCCGCACAGGGACGCGACATCGTATCCTTCGCGCCAGGGTATCCGGGTCCAGACACGTTCCCTTGGGCCGAATTCAAGGACATCACGCGCGAGCTCCTGTCGGGCGAGGACGGCTCCGTGCTGCAATACGGGCCGACACGCGGGTATCGGCCGCTGCTCGAAGCAATCGCTGGCATCATGCAGGCGCGGGGAGTCGCGACGGCTATGGAGCACCTGCTGGTGACGACAGGATCGCAGCAGGGTCTGGACCTCGTTGCGCGTGTCCTTCTCGATCCGGGCGACGTCATTCTCGTGGAGCTGCCGACTTATACAGGCGCGATCACGGCTTTCAACAACGTCCAAGCCGACCTGGTAGGCGTGGCTCAAGAGGAAGACGGGGTCGATCTCGATGCGCTCGAAGACGTGTACGCGCGGCTTCTGCGAGAGCAGCGACGCGTGCGCGTTCTGTACGTAGTCCCGAACTTCCAGAACCCGACCGGCCTGCTGATCGGCCGAGAAAAACGGGTAGCGCTGCTCGAATGGGCGGAGCGCCGTGACGTAGTGATCGTCGAAGACGATCCGTACCGAGATCTCTACTTCGAAGGCATTGCGAGCGAGACGGAAGTTCGACCCATCAAGGCCGACGATCGGAATGGCCGGGTGGTTTACTTGAGCAGCTTTTCGAAGACGCTCGCACCCGGCTATCGCGTGGCGTGGATTCACGCCCCGGCACCGATCGCCGCCAAGCTCGAACTGGCGAAGCAGGCGACAGATCTCTGCACGGGAGTGTTCGATCAGCGAATCATTTTCGAGGCATGCCGTCGTGGAGTCCTCGACCGCCAGGTTCCGCGCCTGCGCGAGTATTACCGGCACAAATGCCGCGTCATGGTCGATGCGCTGCGAGAAGCGTTCGGATCCGAATTGACCTGGCCGCAGCCGCGCGGCGGATTCTTCCTGTGGGCGACGCTCCCGCCGGACCTCGACGCCGACACGATGATCCCGACGGCCGTCGAGCACGGCGTGATCTACGTCGCCGGTGACGCGTTCTTCGTCAACGGCGATGGCCGCAGCTTCATCCGCCTCGCGTTTTCGGCGGCTACGCCCGATCGAATCCGGGACGGTGTGTCGAGGCTGGCTGCCGCAATGAGCGCTCAGCGAGCGGCTTCCAAAGAGGTTGCCAGGTTCTGAATTCTGGGTTCAGGAGCCTGCGCCCTTTGCATCTCCCGCAGGCTTCGGCGCGGGCGGACCGGCGAGCGAGAGCTTCCATTCCTGTTTCGCACTCACCGTGAGGACGACAATTGCCGGCGCGCCGTTCAATGACGGGATGAAGGCCGGCGCCGCCCCGACCGGCTCCCCGAGCGTGAGTTTTCCGGTCGGCTTACCGGTTTTGTGATCAAAGCCCGGAACTTCGGTCGCAAGTCCCCCAAGCGCGAGATGCTGCCCGAAGAGCACCGGCCCGCTGAGCGGCCGAAAGGCGAGATCCTTTTTCCACCGCTGGTTGCCGGACACGCGGTCGAGCGCGTACACGATGTTGTTCATCGCCGTGAAATACACATGTTCGCCGTCAGCAGTCGCCTCACCAATAACGCGAGCTCCGACCTCGCGGGACCAGTCGTGTTCGCCGCGCGCCGACTTGAAACAGTGGAACTCCTTCGAATCGCTGCCGAAGTACAGCCGATCGCCGTATCCGAGAGGTTCGGTTGGTGAGCTGGCAACGGGTTCGTCCCAGAGCGTCTGGCCAGTTTGGAGCGCGAGCGCCACGAGGCGTCCGTCCTCGACCGGCACGAAGAGCAACTCGCCGTCGATCGTTGGACGGTGAGTCACCGACCCCATGTCGCGCGACCACACCTTGCCACCGTCCGCTGCGTGCAGCGCGGTCAGTCTGCCCTTCGTCGCCGCGATCAGCCAGCCGCTTCGAACGAGCACGGGCGCGGTCAGCGCCTCACCCGGCACCCGCCACACGTCCTTGCCATCGTCGGCGTTGATCGCAGCGATGGTGTCGCTCGTCGTAGCGAACAACCGGCCGTCGGCAAACGCCATCGGCTGTTCGACCTTCATCTCGATCGACCAGAGCTGCTTGCCGTCAGTGATGCTGTGGGCCGCAAGTGTGCCCGACTCCAGCGCGAGAAAGATCCGGTCTTCCGAAGCTACCGGCGGAGCCACCGGTGCTGCCGAAACTGCAACAGACCACCGAATGGATGATGGAAAAGGTTGCGACGGCGGGGACGGCTTGGGTTGACCGTCGCTGCGGCCGGCAAGAATCAACGTCACGAGCAGAGCTGTTCGGGCGATGAACCTACAAGATATTGTGGTGCCGGACGCGAGCACACCTTATAATAGCGCCATCGACTCTCACTCCCGGCGCGCCGGCGTGCCCGATGGAGTGGGGCGAGACGGCCCGGCCTTCGCAAGGACCGTCCTTTCTCTAGTGCCCCACCAGACCATCATCGTCCTGGATTTTGGCTCACAGTTCACCCAACTGATCGCGCGGCGGCTGCGCGAGCTATCGGTGTACTCGGAGATCCTGCCCTTCGATACGCCGATGGCCGAGATCGCGCGGCGCGAACCCGTCGGCATCATTCTCTCCGGCGGACCCAAGAGCGTCCGGGAAGCGGGCGCACCACGTTGCGATCCGAATGTCTTTTCCGCCGGCGCGCCGGTGCTCGGAATCTGCTACGGCATGCAGCTCATGACCGACGCGCTCGGCGGGGAAGTCGCCGCAGCGCCGCACCGGGAGTTCGGGCTGGCCACAATCAACATCGACACCGACGCTCCGCTCTTCGCCGATATTCCGCCGGAGCTCAGGGTGTGGGCGAGTCACGGCGACTTCGTCACGTCAGCGCCGGCAGGATTCGCGGTCACCGCCAGGAGCACCAACGCGCCGGTTGCAGCGATGGC
>Ga0114129_10004302_pt1 | contig 20120 bp, 14 predicted proteins | sample RhiMetdeltSRZDD1_FD_80071 | JGI IMG/M metagenome (GOLD analysis project Ga0114129, IMG submission 80071) | Populus rhizosphere microbial communities from Tennessee, USA - Rhizosphere MetaG P. deltoides SRZDD1 (version 2) (version 2) | ecosystem: Host-associated > Plants > Roots > Rhizosphere >... | reverse complement strand
GCGATGTCGAGCAAGTGATCGGCGTAGTCGGAGCCGCGTGTGCCGGCGGTGAGCACGAGGTCGTCGCACGCCCGCTCTCGCTCCGCCTGCAGTCGACGCGCCGCCATCCAGACCAGTGGGTTGAACCAATACGCGGCGCACGCCAGATGCGACAGCAGCTGCGTGACGCAGTCGCGGCGTTTGACGTGCGCGAGCTCGTGCAGCAGGACGACCTGGAGACGCGGTGCGGGCCAGCTGTCTGCATCCGCCGGCAGCAATACGTGAGCGCGCACGAGTCCCCATGCCATCGGTATCGTTTCGCGATCGCCGCTCAGGAACGTCAAGGCGCGATCGATCTGAAGCGAGTCTGCGAGGTGAGACGCGAGAGGCGCCCACGCGGTCGCGGGCCGCGCGCGCCTCGCGATCCACCACAGACGCGCGCTGCCGAATACGAGACGTGCGAGTACGACGAGAGCGCCTGCGATCCAGATCATGGCAAGCGAGGACAGCGAGTCGCGCACAGAGCTGGAAGCGACACTCGGCGATGCGACTGCGTGAGCAGTCGCGGGAGCCGGCGGCGCCATGACTGGTGGCGCCGGGAGAACGGGCGCGGCCGCGTCCACAGAGTCGACGCGGTTTGCCGGCGCCGGCAGCACCGCGATCGTCCATTGCGGCGCGATGGCCGCGAGGATCGGCATCAGTAGAGACGCGGCGAGCGCCACGGTCCACACCTGGTGTCGCGCCGCAGCCGACCGGCGCGACATCGCACGCGCCGCCAGCCCTGCGACGATGATGACCATGGAGACCTTCACGAGAAGGTCGGCAACGACCGGCAGCCCTGCAACCATCGCTACGCTCCCTGTTTGCGCGCCTGATCGATCACCCGCTTGAGACGATCGAGCTCCGCGTCATCGAGACGTGAAGATGAGACGTCGAGCAGGGCCGACATGGCCTGCGCCGTCGAGCCATCGAAAAAAGTCTGGAGCAGATGCCGCATGGCGGAGCGCTTGGCGCTGTCGCGCGTCACCATCGGCAGGTACACGTAGCGCGGGCCATCCTGCTCGTGGCGCACGTGGCCCTTCTCCTCGAGGATGCGCAGGAGCGAGCGCACGGCGGAGTAGCTGGGCGCGGCCGGGAGCTCGCCCCGGATTTCGGCCGCCGAGGCACGCCCGAGCTTGTAGAGCGCGTCGATGATCTGCCGCTCGCGGCGACTGAGATCGTGATGGGCGGCGCGGGTCATGTGCGCCCTTCGGCCTGCTGAGAAATTAGCATCATGCCAAGAAATTAGCACCATGCATTTCGCCTGTCAAGTCGCCTCGATCACGCCCACGATCGCATCGGCGGCGACGAGCGTCTGATGGCGGTCTCGATCGCGCTCGACCGCGGATAGACAGACCGTCGACGCAGGCGAGCCGGTCGCTCTTTTTCCGACGCACGTCCGCGGCAAGGCGACGGTCAACAAGCAACCGTTCGTGCCCTCGGCGCAGCGATTGCATTTCGCAGCGCGGCCCCAACGGCCAACTGAATTTGTTGGAGCAAAACGCCTATGGCCAAGAGGATGAAACGATCGACCGCAGTGAGTGACGACCTGGCAATGCCAGAGATCGGTAGCGGCAGCAACACATCTATGGAATCACCTCGTACGCCGACGCACGAGCAGATCGCTCGCGAAGCGTACGCGATCTACCTGGCGAATGGGGCGCGGGACGGCCACGACCAGGACGATTGGTTCACGGCCGAACGGTTGCTGAGTGAATCAGGCGACGAGCGCGTGACGTCGCGCGCCCGGCAAGAACAGGGGCAAGAACAAGTGTTGGTACACGCAGGATCAGCGCTGCGTGACGTCGAATAAATCAACCAGCGGGCTATCGCTCGCGCGCACAACGGACGAGCGTCCAGATCTTCGGCGTGTTGACTTTGCGTATCGATACCGGCCGGAGGCCTGCTTCGGCGAGCAGCAGCGACAGATCGAGGTCGGATCTGAACCCCGCGCGGGCTGTGAGTGGAGAGATCGTCCGCTCGAGTCGCGAGGCGAGCGGATTGGTGCTCAGGAAATGATTGAGCAGGACGATGTGGCCGCCCATACGACAGACTCGATGCATCTCGCGGAGCACCGCCACGGGATCTGGCACGACGCTCATCACGTACGCCGCGTAGACCACGTCGAATGATTCGTCCGGAAACATCAGATCCGCTGCGTCCATCGTCCTCAAGCGAATGTGGTCGAGTCCCTGCGCGTCGATCAGCTTGGCCGCCTCGCGAAGCATGGGCTCGGAGACGTCGATCCCAGTGACTCGACAGTCCGGCGGATAGAGCGAGGCCGTGAGTCCGGTTCCGATACCCACTTCGAGTATCTCGTCGCCAGCCTGAAACTGAAGCGCACGTATCGTCTCGCGGCGTCCCGCGTGGAGGATCGGTCCGAACATCCAGTCGTAGACCGACGCGAATCTGGCATAGAGCCGTTTGACGAGATCGCTGTCGAGTGTGACTGCGGAAAGGTTCTGACTGGAAGCGCTCGAGTTATCGGTCATAAGCACGAAACGTGCACCAAGGGATCCAGCGATTATGAAGCGCGACGGTCACGTGGTCGACTCGGAAATGCGACGCTCGGCCGTCGAACGGGGATTTCTCGGCTGACACCGGAGGGGGTTCGTATTGGCGTAGTGTCCGGCGCCTCCGACGGTCCGGCTGAAGCCGGACACTACATCTGTCCGAACCTATCCGATTAGCACGAGCCAGGGGCATCTCTGAGTCAGTTCCCCGATTGGGCACCACGGGCGGTCGATGTGCAATTCGTCCGACGTCAACAGATTTGACCATGTCGCGCCCGGTTTCGACAGGCGGATCTCGGTGTCACCCCAGAACGACTGCCCGGCTGGAAACGGGCAGCCCGCTGGTAATCGAGTCGTCAAACGTGGAACCGCCACGACCACGCTCGAGTAACGACCACGTCTCTCAAACGTAACGATCGAGTTCGCTCGAATGCCCCTGACGCGGACCGGCCGATACGACGCCTCTCGCAGCATCTCGCCGTGAGCACGTCGGAATCGAAGAAGAGCCACGGTTGCTTGAAGCTTGAGGTCTCGCGACACACGCTCGATCGGGGCGCTTGACCGATCGATGTGAGCCAATCGCTCGGCTATTCGAGAAAAGTCCACCGGTCGCCGGTTGTCGGGATCGGTCAGCGCCAAGGTCCAGTCTTCGCTGCCCTGATAGAAGTCGGGAATGCCGGGCATGAAGCACTTCAGGAACAGTTGCGAGATCGAGTGGCAGAGACTCACCGGCATGATGAGACCGACGAACGCCGCGAGCGATTGCCGGAATTCGGCGGTCTCCTCATCACCCAGCAGGCCGCGTACGAATCGCTCGAGCGCCTGCTCGTAGTCCTCATCCGGCCGAATCCAACTCGTGTTGAGTTGCGCCTCTCGCGCGGCTTTTCTCATGTAGCCCACGAGCCGTTCGATGAGCTCGTCCCGCGCGCGGCCATCTGCATGAAACTCGGCTGCGTCCCACAAACCGACGAGCACCTGATAGAGACGGTATTCATCGCGAACATCGGGAGCGGTCCCTCGCCGAGTGTCCTGACGATAGGAGCTGGTGAGTCCCCTCCAGCCTCGCACAGCATCCGTCCACTCGCGCGCAAAGATGCTCAAGGTGCCGATTCGCAGCCGCGCGTCCTCACTGAGCTTCGAGTCGTGCGTCGACGTGGCGGTCATCGAATGAGACCAATGCTTCGATCGGTGCTCGTTGAAGCGATGGAACTCTCTGGTACTCAGCGAAGGGACCGCTGGATTGCCGCCCACGTCGTTCAACGCGAGCAACGTGTCGTCGCGGAAAAACGCCGTGTCCTCCACCCCCTTTGCGTGCACTCCGCTCGTGTACTGTTGCAACCGTTTGACGAGCACCGCGCGACGCGCGGCAAGTGGGGCATCTTCAACGGGCTCTCCGAGCATCAGCAATCGGAGAAACGTAAACGCTGAGGAGTCCATCGAGGGGTTGCGCCGAATGGCTGCCTCGAGGCTCTGCATCACGATCTCTCGCTCTGCGTCCCGGTCGTGCCCTCTTCCAAGGTAGGTACGGTAAACGGGAAGCGACGCAATGAACTCGACGAGCGCCTCCTGCAGCGCATTCAATGAAATGTCGCGCGTCGTCCACGAGGCATCCGCCACTCTCTTCAGCTCATGCGCCAGCATCGTCACACCGCTCAGTAACTGCCCGTGCATCATCAATCGTTTGCTTCGATAGGCCTCTTCCCGGAAGGTGATGTGCTCGTCGACCAGGCGTTGAAAGAAGCGCCGAAGTATCCGGACGCCACGGCCGCTCACAAACAGCCGGTTCAGCGCGTCGAGACCGTCATAGCCGGTTGTGCCGTCCACGGGCCAATCGGCGCCAAGCGTCTCGGACGGATCGAGCACTTTCTCGACGACGATCCAGGGCCGTTCGCCCATCGCTGTCTCAAGGGCGCATCGCAGCTGCTGCAAATAATCGATTGGCTCGAGCAGTCCATCCACATGATCCACGCGTACCCCCGCGACGACCGTGTCGCGGGCGAGGCTCAGAATCAGTCGATGGCTCTGTGCGAACACCTCCGCGTCTTCCGCGTGCACGGCGATGAGCTCGTTAATGCCGAAGAAGCGTCGATAGTTGATCTCGTCATTCGCAGGGCGCCAATAGGCCAGTCGATAGTGCTGCTCCTCGAGGAGTTGATGGAGCAAGTGAGGGCTGCGATTGAGGCGCGAGATGCCGTCATCGAGCGATCCCGATTCTCCGAGATAGTCCAGTGACCTCGATGCCAACGGGAGGTCGATCGCGCCGCATCGAATGCGCACGTCGTTCTCGGTGCGCTCGAGTTGAACCGCGCCTTTGATGAGCGCCTGCCCATACGGCTCTTCGAGAATCGGCACGAGGACCTTGTCTCGCACGAGTCCCGTGAGCGGCCGCCAGTCGATATCGAAAAACCTCGCGGCCGCACTCGACGCACCCTCGGCCAAAACCTGACGCCACAGTCTGTTGTGAACGGGATCGGCCGCCATGTGATTGGGCACGACGTCGAGCATGACGCCGAGCCCGTGCGCGCGAAGGCCGTCGCACAATCGCCGCCACGCTTTATGACCGCCCAGCTCAGCATTGATGCAGCCGTGGTCGACGATGTCGTAGCCGTGCGGGCTGGCTGGGCGCGCCGCATAGATTGGCGACAAATACACATGGCTGAGTCCCAGCCGGGCTATGTACGGCAACAGATCGGCGAGGTCATCCAGGGTGAAACGAGCAGACAACTGCACGCGATACGTGCTCGTTGGAAGGATTCGCTCGTGTTCTGGGGGCACGGCTGTGGTGATCGCATCGGTCGTGCCACAACGGCATCAACCTTGCGGGTGGCCATGTGCTGCGTCCATGTTGAAGGTCGAAAGCGCTCGATGCGCAGCTTCGGACGTGGTGAGAAGCCTGCCGACGAGCACCTGGGATCGTCGTCAATTGACGATCCGCGAGTGGCTCGTGACGAACGGCCTCGGCGGTTACGCGTCGGGAACGCTGGCAGGTCCGCCGACTCGCCGCTATCACGCGTTGCTGGTCGCCGCTCTGCCCGCTCCGCTCGGCCGACTGGTTCTCCTCACACAACTCGACGAACGTTTGCGGTTGTCGCCCGGTCGTGCCGCGTGGCTGAGCGGCAGATCTGAGCCCTCACCGGTAACCGTCAGCGAGTTCCGCCTGGTCGGCGGCTTGCCGGTATGGCGCTACACGTACGACACCGTCGTGCTCGAAAAGCGGCTGTTCATGCCGAACGAGCAGAACTCCATATTCGTGACCTACACCGTGCTCAAGGCGCCAGAACGGTTTCGCCTCGGGTTGCGTCCGCTTCTTGGCGTCCGGATGCACGAGGCGCCCGTCAATCGGAGCGTTCCCGCCGAGCCGGTCGTCACGGTTCGTTCTCGTTGGCTCGATATCACCGTCGATGAAACGATTCCGACAATCCGACTGGCGATTCGCGACCATCACGCGCCGTTCACCGTCGATGCGCTGGCGGAAGATCTGCACTACGAGCTCGAAGCCCAGCGCGGGTACGCAGCCGACGGCAACACGTGGAGCCCGGGCTACTACAAGATCGATCTGGTCGAACACGAGCAGGTGACGTTCATCGCGTCGACCGAATCGCCGGCGAGCATCGATGTGCTTCCGCCCAACGATGCATGGGCGGCGGAGCTCGATAGGCGCACGCGGCTCCTGGTCGCCGCGGGCGACCCGGCGTCCGACAGCGTCACGGCGGAATTGGTGTTGGCCGCGGATCAGTTCGTGATCAAACCGGCCACGCGAACCGCCGACACGGCACGAGCCCGGGCGGCCGGCGAAAACGCTCGAAGCATCATCGCGGGATATCACTGGTTCACCGACTGGGGCCGCGACACGATGATCAGCCTCGACGGCCTCGCGCTCTCGACCGGGCGCGCGGCCGAAGCGCGCGACACGCTGCTGACGTTTGCGCAGCATCTGCGTGACGGGTTGATTCCGAATCTGTTTCCGGAGGGCAACCAGGAAGGGCTCTATCACACGGCCGACGCGACGATGTGGTTCTTCCATGCGATCGACCGCTACGTCAGGCTCTCAGGCGATGTGGAGACGCTTCGGCAACTGTTGCCATCGCTCGATGACATCGTCGCCCACCACCGTGCGGGCACGCTCTTCGGAATCCGCATCGACGTCGATGGGTTGCTCACACAGGGAGATCCGAGACTTCCACTCACGTGGATGGACGCGGAAGTTGAAGACTGGGTTGTGACCCCGCGTCGTGGGAAGCCAGTTGAAATCAATGCGCTCTGGTACAACGCGCTGCGGCTCTTGTCCGAATGGCATCACGACCTCGACAACGAGCTCGGCGACCTCGATGAGCTTGCCGAGCACACGCGGCAGTCCTTCAACCAGCGATTCTGGTACGAGAGCGGTGGTCACCTGTACGACGTGGTCGACGGCGAAGCTGGAGACGATCCTGCGTGTCGCCCGAATCAGATCCTCTCGTTCGCATTGCGATATCCCGTGCTCGACGAACCGCGGTGGGCCCGCATCCTCACGGTCGTCTCGGAACGGCTGCTGACGCCGTTCGGGCTGAGAACGCTCGCGATGGATCATCCGGATTTCAAGGCGCAGTACTTTGGCGATCTGCGCGCGCGAGATGCGGCCTATCACCAGGGAACGGTCTGGGCCTGGCTCATCGGGCCGTTCATCGACGCCTGGCTGCGCGTGTATCCGAACAGCACCGAAGCCGCGCGCGGACTGCTCAGCGCGTTCGAGCGCCATCTGAACGACGCGTGCATCGGGAGCATCAGCGAGATCTTCGACGGGACGGCTCCGTACGCGCCTCGAGGGTGCATCGCCCAGGCCTGGAGCGTCGCGGAGGTCCTCCGCTGTTTGATCAAGCTGAATGGGTCGTCTGCGAGCCGCGCCTCCTGAGCCGCAAAGGACTGCACTGTGAGCGCTCTCGACATTCCCGATGAGGTATTCGCTCCCGACATGGCGCTCGGTGCACGTCGCGAGAAAGATGGCGTCACCTTCACTGTCTGGGCGCCGCGCCATCGCGCGGTCGCGCTGTGGCTCGGCGACGATCGCGAGCTCTCTATGGAGCCGGCCGCGGATGGCTATTTCACGCTGACCGTCGCGGGGATACGGGCCGGACAGCTCTATCAGTTCCGAGTGGGCAACGTACTTCGTCCCGATCCGGTCTCGCGATTTCAGCCTGACGGCGTGTTTGGCCCGTCGATGGTCGTCGATCCAGCGCTCTTCGAATGGACCGATGACAGGTGGCCGGGCGCGCCGCCGCGGCACCGACAGGTGCTGTATGAGATGCACATCGGTACCTTCACGACACGCGGGACGTGGACGGCCGCACGCGAGCGGCTGCGGCCGCTCGCGGACCTGGGCATCACCACGCTCGAGATCATGCCGATCGCTGAATTCTCGGGACGATTTGGCTGGGGCTATGACGGCGTTTTTCTGTTCGCCCCCTTCCACGAGTACGGCACTCCCGATGATGCGCGACAGTTCGTGGACCAAGCCCATCGTCTTGGACTGGCGGTCATCCTCGATGTCGTCTACAACCATCTCGGTCCGGTCGGAAATGTCTTGCAGGAATTCAGCGACTCGTACTTTGCTGATCACGAGACGGAATGGGGTCGCGGGTTCAATGTCGATGGCGCACGCTCGGCGCCCGTGCGCCAGTTCATGCGCGCCAACGTCCAGCACTGGGTCCGTGAGTATCACGTCGACGGCCTCCGCTTCGACGCCGCGCACTCCATGGTCGATCGGTCATCCGAACACATCCTCAATGAGCTGACGCGATGTGCGCGGGCGGTGGCGAGTCCGCGACGGGTCTTCGTCGTGGCGGAGAACGAAAGGCAGGATGTCGCGTTTCTCGGAAAAGACCATGAGGAGCGTGGCGGTCTCGACAGCATCTGGAACGAAGACTGGCATCATGCGGCCTTCGTGACGTTGACGGGCCAGAACGAGGCCTACTGCAGCGACTACGACGGCAGCGCGCGCGAGTTCGCGGCGATGGCGCGTTGGAATCTCTTGTATCAAGGGCAGTGGTACAGCTGGCAAAAGCAGCCTCGCGGGACGGACGCGCGTGCGTATCCGAGCGCGGCCTTCGTCTGCTTCCTGGAAAACCACGATCAGGTCGCGAACACCGGCCCCGGTATTCGACTGCATCACATCGTCAACGTGGCGCGCTGGCGCGCGATGGTGTCGATGTTGATCCTTGGACCGTCGCTGCCGATGCTGTTTCAAGGGCAGGAATGCGCGACCACCTCACCGTTCACGTACTTCGCCGATCAGGAAGGTCCTCTTGCCGAACAGGTGCGTACCGGTCGGCTCGAGTTCCTCTCGCAGTTTCCGAGGCTGTGCGACCCCGAGATCCAGGAGAGTCTGCCGGATCCCGCAGACGAATCCGCATTTCGTGCGTGTCAAATCGATTGGACGGACAGCCCACGTGGAGTGCAGGCGAGGCTTCTTCACACCGATTTGCTGCGACTCCGAAGGTCCGACGCGGTGCTGTCGAAGCTGGGTACTGCCAATGTGCAGATCGCCAGCTCGACCCCCGCGGATCACGTCGTGTTGTTGCGGTACACCCACGGCGAGGAGGAACGAATCGTCCTGATCAATTTGGATCACGCCACTCGACTGCGAATGAACGATCCGCTGCTCGCAGCACCCGCCGGGCGAGAGTGGTCAGTGGACTGGTGCAGTGAGCGCGTCGTCTATGGCGGTGGCGGCGTGTCCGATCTCTACCCCGAGGGAATGTGGAGACTGCAAGCCAATTGCGCATGGCTCTTGCGCGCGGACCCGAGAGCCCACAACGCATGACGCGTCAGCTCGCCTGCTTCAGGCTCTTGAACACTGCCTCGACGAACATATCTGTCGTCCAACTGCCGGTGGTGGCGCCGTACCTCGAATCGTAGTCGAGCGTCGGCCGTGCCGCCTTCACCTGCTCCAGCGTCATCCCCTTCTTGATCAGTGCCAGCACGCGATCGCGGACGATGGTGACCATGTCGCGATACTCGAGCACGTCGAACTCGTCGCAGATGCGTCCGTGGCCGGGCACGATGAACGTTCCCGCCTCTTCGTGGTGCTCGGGCACTGCGAGATCGAGCACGAGGTTCAGACCGTCGAGGACGCCCTGGATGCTGCCGCCCTTCTGCAGATTGATCACCGGATAGCTGTCTGTGCGGAAGATGTCGCCGGTGACGACCACGTCGGAGTGCCTGAAGAAAACGATGCTGTCGCCGTCGGTGTGGGCGGACGGCACGTGATACATGAAGACCGGTTCGCCGTTGAAGTACACCTCTTTCTCGTTGCCGACGAATGTTTCGGTGGGCCACCCGCTGGTCGGACGATCGCTCATGCGACCGAGAACGTTGTCGTGCGCGATGATCTGGACGGCCGTCTGCGACGCGCCCGGCGTGTTGATAATCGTCCAGTTGTAGGCCGAGCCGAGCACCTTGGTGAGGCTCTCGTTGCCGCCGACATGATCGGTGTCGGCGCCGGTGTTGAGGATGTAGCGAACCGGCTTGTTCGCGACAGACAGCTTTCTGATCTCAGCGAGCATCTGCTCGGTCATCGACCCTGACTTCGAGTCAACCATGATCGCGCCCGAGGGACCGACCTGCACGGCGACGTTGGCGCCGCCGCCCGCGAGCAGGTGCACGTTGCCCTGCACGTGCAGCACCTCGAGTCGCCCGGTGTCGGGGTTCTTCGCCTGGCTCACGCGCGGCGCGTCGGCCGTGCTGACAGCATGAGCGGGGTCGGCCTTCAGCTTCACCTGGTATTCCGGGTAGATGGTCTCGGGCCCGCCCCGAGTGGCCGCCGCCGGCGCGCCCGTGCGCTTCACGAATTCCTGCAGAAACGGATTCTCGCCCGGAAGGTAGTGCGGCACCTCGCCCTTGACGCGGCCGCTGATCTCCTCGACGTATTCACAGGGCCACAACCAATTGCCGTTGTCCTGCGTGGCAATAGAGAAGTCGGTCGTGCGGATCATCGGCTCGGCGAGGTACACCGGGTCGGTCATGATCACCACATGTGTGAGGTACTTGTCGTTCCGGATGAATCGCTCATACAGCGTCGTCTGATCGCTCTCCGGCACCCCGTTTCGCCGCAGCCATCCCTGCTTGAGATGTGTCGTGGTGACGGTCAGCACGTTGCCTTCCCACTTCCCGGGTCGAGAAGCCCATGAAGGTGTGAGGCGCGAATGGCGACGGGTGTGGACGGCCGTCCATCCAGATCGTGCGCGTTTGCTCGTACGTGCTGATGTAGTTCTTGATGGCAATGACGCGCTGCGTCTCGGGATCCTTCTCCTCCCAGATCCGCAAGGCGAGCGGGCCATGGTAGATGTACGGCGCGACGTGCACCCGGCATTGGTGCTCCTGGAGCGTCAGGCGTGACGCGTCCCAGCTCTCGGCGAACAGGCGCGCAGCGCTGTTGATCGGAATTCCCAGATAGTCGCCGAGGTCTGGGCCAGGTCCACGATCCTGCTCGTCCTCGTGTGCTCGGAAGGGATTCCAGTTGCCTGCCAAGATCGCCTGAGCCGATGCGGCCTCGGTGCCGACGATCATCGTCACGACGACGCACACCGCCCATCTGGCCGCTCTCGTCTTTACGGGCATGCTCGATCCTCTTCCGGAGGTCAACCGCGGTCGTGCGCGTCGACGTCGCGCTCCGGCCCCGCCCGAAATCTATACAAGCGGCGAGTGTCGGTCAATAAATGCGCACCTGTGCAGAATCCGCCACCAGCGCGTTAACAAATGTGAGCCGGGGTCAGAGCCGGGGTCAGAGCCGGGGTCAGAGTTGGTATCATCGGCGCGCCCTGTGAGCGATGCGGAGGCCATCATGACCAGTAAAGTCGCCGCGATTGGTGTGCTCGTGGCCATCACAGCGGGCGCTGGTGCCTGCGATTCTCCTCACTCGCCGAGTCCTATATCGTCGACCTCCAGGCCTCCGAGCACACCGATCGCGCCGACTCTGGCAGGCCCGAAGATTTCCGGCACAGTCTGGCTGCACGGTCCTGATGGCGTGACGCCACAAGCGAACTCCTTCGTGTTCGGCTGGGTCCAGACCGCCCAGTACGGCAGTACGACGGGTCCGGTGCCGACCGATGCGAACGGTCATTACGTCTTCGGCGCGGCGCCCGCGGCTCGGGTCCGGATACACACAGGTTCCGGTGCCTATCAGCCCTGCGAGGTGAGCGTGCAAGCCACCGAGGACGTCTCGCAAGACATTCACGTGGTGACCGATCGTTGGCAACTCGGAGCGCACTTGCCCGCGGAGCTTCTTTCTCAGACGCCAACGCTGTCAGGTCTCGTCTTCGAGATGGCGAACGGCAGACGGGTTCCAGTCCCGGACGCACGGGTCGAGCTGGACGGCCTCTACGGCTTGGGTCTGGTCACCGCGACAACGTTGACCGACGCAGACGGCCGGTACGTGCTGTGCGGTCTGCGTGACGACCCTTCGCCGTACATCTTCGCGTCGAAGACCGGCTATCGCTTGTTCGAGGCCTCGGTCCAAGTGAACGGCAACACCACGCTCGACATCGGGCTCGCACCCTGACGCGATTTTCGCGAATCGCTTCTCGACCGCAAGAAACGTCAAGAAGTCCGGTTCGGCCTCGTCTATCATTCCGCGCCAATGCCGTCCGAGCGTGATCTGTTGCACCTCTTGCGCGACATCCGCGGTCGACTCGACGCGAACCGATGTCACCCTCGAGCGCTGGATCGAATCGAATAGTTTGCGCGCGGGCGAGGCGCCGTGGGAGTCATACATCACGAGCCCCGCGGAACATCCCGACCCGGCCGACTGGCGGACCGAGGTGTACTGGCCAGTTCTTCTCCATTGACGAAAAATTGATCGTGCCGAAACCCGAACTGGCTTATCGTCGCCACGCGCCGGCGGCCGCGGCGCGAGGGGGACGACATGACCAGCACTCTTCGGATCCGCACGCTCTTTGTTATCGCTGCGATAGCCCTCAGTAGTAGCGGCGCAATGGCGCAGGGGCTCCAATTGGAAGGGGCACCGTGCGCTCGGCCAGCCGCGCAGCATTGTCCCGACTCAGGCTGTTCCAGAGAAGTGGTCACGAGCGGTGGCTCCGTCAGCGAGCCAAAAACTGGCCGCACGTATTTCCTCGACTATGCCTGCGACCTCAAACGCGGCGAGAAGGTCACCTTCATCCTCAGCCTGCACGGCGGCGGCTCGTACGGTAACTGGCAGCGCCACTATTTTCCGATCCTCGACTACGTCGACAAGTACCGCCTGGTCGTCGCGACGCCGTTCTCGCCACGCCGGGTGTGGGCCGCCGAAGACGATGGGTACTTGCAGAACATCGTGTCGTCCGTGATTCAGCAGATCGGTCGCGAGAACATCAAGGCGTTCTGGCTCGCTGGACATTCGCAAGGCGGCCTCACCTCGTCCCGGATCGTCTGCAGTGATTTCTTCAGCACGAAAGTCGACGGGTTTTTGAGCTTGTCGGGCGGTCGCGTTGGCGGTCATGCAGGACGCGCCGCGAACTTCGGCGTCCCTCCAGCGACACAAGCCGCGGCTGCCGGTCGTGCGACGGCGCCGGCCGGACTTCCTGCGGGTGCGCTGGTCATTCCGCCGCCGCCCACGTGTGACTTCTCACACATCTTCGAGACCGGTGAGCACGAGATTGCCTCGATCCCGAAGACGTCGGAGCGCGCGCAGAAGTACGGCTGCTCGGCCGAGACCAGGCATCGCGAGGTCGTCGACGCCAAGGCGGGCTATGTCTACGATGGCACGCGACAGAATCCGGGCTCGAAGGGATGGGGACTTCTTCCGCGGCCGGGAAAGGCCGACATCCTCACGTATCGTGGCTGCAAGGATGGGCGGGTTGTGGCTGACGTCGTGCGGATCGACAAAGGCCACACCGAGGGACTCGAGCCGAAGGTCACCGAGGAGATCGTCAAGCTGATGTTGTCGGCGCGCGGCGGAAAAATCCAGCACGGTGGCTAAACGGTGCATGTGTCATGAGGAATCGATCGCTCGCGCGGTGGGTCAGCAGCTTCCGCCGGAGCGGAAGCCACTACTGCCTGTGCGTTGAATGTGCGCTGAAAGCGCGCTGAAACGTAGGGGCCGCCTGTAGGCGGCCCCCAATGGACCTGGCTACTGCGCCACGCGACTGCTGGAAGCAGGCCGCCCATCGAGTAGGAGCTGCGCTTCTGTAAAGTGTCCGAGCGCGAATTGGAGCTGCGGATCGTGCTTCGCCAGGTTCTGATATGCCTGGGCGGCGCCGAAGAGATCGATGTCGATCTCTTTCTGAATCATCGCCGAGATGAACGTGGAATCCTTCTGCCAGCCGGCCTCATCGAACCGGATCGGCGACTCCATGACGAACTTCTTGAATTCCGTCATCATCGAATCGGTGACCTGGTAGTCGGCCTTCAGATCGCGGCGCTGAGCCGATGACGATGCCGGGACGCGCGTGTCTCCCTGTCGGTTGAACCGGCGCGCATAGAGATCAAACAAGCCGCGCGCCGCGATCGTCCTCGCGAAGCGACTCGGATTGAAGCCCTCGGTCGGGCCGTCGAATCGGCGATCGGGCTCGATGCCTCCGCCGCTGTACATCTTCCGACCCGAATCCGTGTACTTCAGATCCTCGGACTTATGTGTCTTGTTGGCGTCCTGATCGCGCAGCGTGTAGGTGAGGTAATCATCGAAGGTGCCATCCCACGGACGCTGAATCAATCGACCGCTTGGCGTGTAGTAGCGCGCCGTCGTGATGAGCGCCGCCGCCCCACCGCTGATGCGATACACCGACTGCACGAGCGCCTTGCCGAACGTCGTCTCGCCGATGACGAGCGATCGATCATGGTCCTGCAACGCACCCGACACGATCTCCGATGCGCTCGCGCTCGAGCGATTCACCAGCGTGATCATCGGCATCGTCAGAAAATCGCTGCGCTCGGTCGCACGGTAGTCCTGATCCGAGCCGTTGACGCGGCCGCGGGTGTAGACGACCAGATTGCCTCGAGGCAGGAATCGGCTCGACACGAGAATGGCCTGATCGAGCGCGCCGCCTGGATTCCCGCGCAAGTCGAACACGAGCTTCTTCATGCCTTTCTTGGTGAGCTCGTCCAGGGCGCGGCCCAGCTCGCGGTCGGTGTTCTCGGCGAACTCGGTCACCTTGATGTAGCCGGTCGTCGCGTCGAGCATCACCGCGGCGGGAATCGTCGGGATGTGCACCTCGTCGCGGCGGACACGCAGATCGATCAGCTGGTCGTAGCCCGCACGTCTCAGCGAGATGTTGACGTTGGTGCCGCGCGGTCCCTTCAGTCGCCCGACCGTCTTGTCGCTCGTCCACCCCTTCGTGTCGTCCCCCTCGATCCGTGCGATGACGTCGCCGCGACGGAGCCCGCTCTCGGAGGCCGGCGAGTTCTCGAACACCGAGGCGACGATGACGTCGCCGTTGATGGTCTGGATGGTGATGCCGAGACCGTAATACCGCCCTTCCTGACGCTCACGCGTCTGCGCGTAGGCGCGGGGATCCATGAAGCTCGAGTGCGGATCGAGTGTCTGCAACAGACCGGTGATCGCGCTATAGACGACGCGATCGGACTCGACCTCGCCGACGTACGTGTCTTCCACGGCATGCAAGCCGGCCGTGAAGATCTTGTATTGCTCGGAGATCTGGTCCTGCGCGACGAGCGCCGTGCGACCGAAGTACCCGCCGGCCAGGGCACACGAGACGATCACCATGGCCGCTAGCCGCAAGGAACGGTATTTGTGCATCTTCAGCTCCGCACGAGGGTCCTGCCCGAGGTATGACGTTGAACGTGCCCGAATTGGCGAATGTCGACCGGCTCGCCGCCGGCCATGCCCGCGGTGGGCCTGAGGCGATGAGTGGAAGTATAAAAAGTCTAGGGAATGGGGCGTCTCCCGTCAAGTAATTGTCAGGACTTGCCATTCGCGCGGCAGGAACGCTGAAAACTTCGATACCAGTACCCGAACCTGGCCACTTCCCTGAATCCTCGGCGCTCGTACAGACGTTGGCCCTCGGTCGTGGCGAGGAGACCGATGGTGGGGGCGCCTTGGTGTCGCGCTTCGTTGCACGCGTGCTCGATCAGGGCCGAACCGATTCCGCGCCGTTGATGAGTATCGAGCACCGACAGCGCGTGAATGCCCGCGCTGTCCGAGCCCAGGAACAGTTCGATGGCACCCACCGGCTTGTCATCGAGCCACGCGACGAACGCGCAGCGAGCCGAAGGCTCGGACAAGCTACGCGAGCAAGTCGCAGCAGCAGGCGTGCGCGCGTTGATGCGCGCGACGAGCTTGAGCCAGCACACGCTTGAGGCGATTCGTGCGGGCAAGCGCGTACGGCACACCACGCTTCAACGGGTAATCGCGATGTTAGCCCGCGGCCGGTTCCTAAGCCTTACGGCGTTTCTCGTTACTAATACGTCCCGAAGATTGAATCCCCTATAATTCAGCCACTTCCCGTGGCATTGGCTCCTGGGACATGTCTCGGCCCGTACGAGGTCATCGCCCCGATTGGTGCGGGTGGCATGGGCGAGGTCTATCGTGCGCGCGACACAAAGCTCAATCGCAACGTCGCGCTCAAGGTGTTACCCGATGCCGTCGCCGCGGACCCAGACCGGCTCGCGCGCTTCAAGCGCGAAGCACAAGTGCTCGCGTCACTCAACCATCCGCACATTGCGGCGATCTATGGCTTCGAGGACTCGGGCAGCACGCACGCGCTGGTCCTCGAACTCGTCGAAGGGCCGACTCTAGCTGATCGGATCGCGCAGGGGCTGATGCCGCTCGATGAAGCGCTACCCATCACGCGCCAAATCGCCGAGGCGCTCGACGCGGCACACGAACAGGGAATCGTTCACCGTGATCTGAAGCCGGCGAACGTCAAGATCACGGCTGAGGGCACGGTGAAGGTGCTCGACTTCGGTCTGGCCAAGGCGCTGGGCGGTGGGGTAAGCGGGGTTGGGTCGGACTTGACGGCTTCACCGACTATCACCATGCCGGCTGCGACGATCGCAGGCGTGATTCTGGGGACGGCTGCGTACATGAGCCCCGAGCAGGCGCGCGGCCAGACTATCGACAAACGCACCGACATATGGGCGTTTGGTTGTGTGTTGTACGAAATGCTCACTCGCCGCCAGGTGTTTGCCGCATCCACGACGGGCGACACGCTCGCGGCAGTCCTCCAACATGAACCGGACTGGAATGCTCTGCCGGACCACCCGATGCTCCGAAACGTCCTGAGGCGCTGCCTGGAGAAGGACCGAAGGCGACGTGTTCGCGATATCGGGGACGTGCAACTGCTCTTGGGTGACGCATTCTCGGAACCGATCGATCCAAGACATGTCGGGACTCGGCTGCTCTGGCGCGGATTGATCAGTGGAGCAGTCGCTTTTCTGACGATTGGCGCACTTGTGGGTATCCGGGCGTGGTATGTAGGCCGCAGTACTCCACCGCGAGTGGCGCGGTTCTTATTGACATCGGCCGGTACGCCCCCCGTTTCAATCACCGGCTCGCGGGACGTGGCGATCACACCTGACGGTACGCGTGTCGTCTATGTCGGCAACAACGGCACGCAGCTGTGTCTCCGTGTGTTGGATTCACTCGAGGTCACCGTGCTCGCGAGTGGGCAGGTTCGGAATCCCATTGTTTCGCCGGACAGTGAATGGGTTGCCTTCGTCGATATTCTCGACGACACAGCAACTCTCAAGAAAGTGGCGATGACTGGCGGACCGGTCATCACCCTGGCGCGGCTGGATGGAGCCGTCTCTGGTGCGACATGGCTGATGGACGACACGATAGTATTCGCTGCGAGCGACACGCCCATCTATGGCAACAATCAGGTCGCGAGCGGGTTGCAACGCATTTCAGCCGCCGGCGGTGTTCCCGACGTTCTGACAAGACCAGATCGTGCAAAAGGCGAAAATCATCTCTACCCAGAAGCGTTGCCCGCTGGCGATGCCGTACTTTTCACGATCGCCACCAAGGCGCCGCGGGCGGAGACAGTAGCGACGCAGGTGGCGGTCCACGATCTCCGAACGAAAGAGACCAAAATCATCGTCCCTGGAGGCAGCCATGCTCAGTACGTGCCCAGCGGCCACCTGGTCTACCTCGCAGGTGGAACGCTTCGGGCTATTCGGTTCGATCTGAAACGACGCGAGACTTTAGGTTCAGCCATGACGGTCTTGCCGAGACTCGTTACCGCGGGAAACGGGGCAGGCGAGTTCGCCGTCGCGTCCGACGGCACGCTTGTGTACGCCGACGCCGTCGCCGGCGTAGCCGGGAACCGCTCCCTGGTATGGGTTGATCGCGCAGGAAGAGAAGATCCCCTTCCGGCGCCTCCGCGCGTCTATGGGCAGTTGCGAATCTCGCCCGATGGGACGCGGGTGGCCGTCGTGATCGCCGATCAGCAACCGGATATCTGGGTGTGGGACCTTTCACGCCCCACGTTGACGAGGGTTACGACCGCGGCGGGACTGGACCTGAACCCTGTCTGGACATGTGACGGGCAGCGAATTCTGTTTAGCTCGAGCCGAGCGGGTGGGCCTCTCAATCTTTGGTCGCAAGTTTCGGATGGTTCAGATGTCGCGGAACGATTGACCGACAGTCCAAACGCGCAGGCTTCATTGAGTACCTCGCCAGACGGCAAGTCTTTGGTCTTTCAAGAACTCACATCGGCCAGCGGCTACGATTTGATGCAGCTGACTTTGGACGCCAGCCGCCGGATTTCACCGTTGCTTCGAACACCGTTCAGTGAGCGATATGGAACCGTATCGCCGGACGGGCGATGGCTCGCCTACGATTCCAACAGTTCAGGGACATACGAAGTCTACGTTCGGTCGTTTGCGAACAGTCCGCCGGGGCAGTGGCACGTATCCACCGACGGGGGAACGCAGCCAACGTGGGGGCCAGGCGGCAAGGAGCTCTTCTTCTTCGGAAGAGACGGCGCCTTGATGGGCGTTCGCGTTTCGGCAGCAACGACCTGGGCTGCAAGCGCGCCGACGCGCTTGCTCGAGCCGCGCTATCTCTCAGGTTCCGGCAACTTTGGCCGGACGTATGATCTTTCGAAAGACGGGTCGCGATTTCTCCTGATCAAGGCACCCGGAAACGACTCCGCAACAACAGCGCCTAACCTGCTCCTGGTGCAGCACTGGGCCGAAGAGCTGAAGGCGCGTGTGCCGGTCAACTGATTCCGCGAGACCAATTGCCGATCAAGGATCCGGAACCATATTCGCCTCGTGTCCAAGCACCTCACCGGCGTTTAGTCCTGACTAGTCGCCAAGTGGCGAGCGACTCCATTGTGGGCGTGTGGATGTAGCAGTTTTCCCATCCCAATCGCTTACCCCCACAACTCAGTGAGGGCTCTATCTTCTTACAGTAGACTGCCCGTTTGGGCTTCGATTCCGTACTCGTCGTCTCGTTTGGCGGTCCCCAGGGGCCCGCAGACATTCGTCCTTTCCTGGCCAATGTACTTCGCGGGCGACGCGTAAGCCCGGAGCGCGTTGAAGAGGTTGCCCACCACTACGAGCTCTTTGGCGGTGTCTCTCCGATCACCGAGATCACCCGGCGCCAGGCGCAGGGGCTCGCGACGCGGCTGGCTGCTGCCGGTCAGCGCTTGCCCGTGTACGTCGGCATGCGCAACTGGCATCCGCTGTTGCTCGACACGCTTCGCGGGATGCACGCAGCGGGCGCGCGCCGCGCCATCGGGTTCATCGCCGCCGCTCAGCACTCCTACTCGAGCTGCCAGCAGTACAGGGAAAATGTGTCCGCGGCCCGCGCCGAATTGCGTCGCGAGGGGAAGGACGTCGAGGTGACGTTCGTCGGCAGCTGGTTCGACCACACGTTGTGGATCGCGGCAAACGCAGCACACGTGCGTGATGCGATCGGCCGCCTGCCTGAGAACCTCCGCTCGGCCGCGCAGCTCGTCTTCACGGCGCACAGCATTCCAATCGCCATGGCCGATGCGTCGCGGTATCGCGATCAGCTTCAGGAGTCGGCACGGCTCGTGGCCAACGCGGCTGGTGTCGGCGATTGGGCACTCGTGTACCAGAGCCGCAGCGGACGGCCGGGCGATCCATGGCTCGAGCCCGACGTGTGCGACTATCTGCGACGCGCGCGCGAGTCAGGTCTCGCGGCGGCGGTGCTGTGTCCCATTGGCTTCGTGAGCGATCACGTGGAGGTGCTCTACGATCTCGATCGCGAAGCCGCGGACGTGTGCAGGCAGATCGGGATCACGATGACGCGCGCCGAAGCGGTCAACGATGATCCGCTCTTCCTCGACATGATGGCCGACGTCGTGATGACGACGATCCGTCGTTACGAGCGAGGACGGCCGCTTCCGTTCTTGTTGTAACGATGGTCCGGCTAAAGCCGGACACTACGTATGTTCGCGGTCCGGCTAAGACGGCCGCCACGATCATGGGGCGCCTGATCGCCATTGATGTCGCCATTCTTCCGCCAGACGAGGTCGCGCGGCGCGCGATCGAGTTGAGCGCGGCATTGCCCGATCGGGAGTCGCAAGGGCTGCGACTCGGCGCGGACATGCTTCCGCACGTCACGCTGCTCCAACAGTTCGTTCTCGCCGACGAGCTGCCGTCGCTGCTCGACGGCGCCGATCGAGT
>Ga0114129_10004300_pt1 | contig 20127 bp, 17 predicted proteins | sample RhiMetdeltSRZDD1_FD_80071 | JGI IMG/M metagenome (GOLD analysis project Ga0114129, IMG submission 80071) | Populus rhizosphere microbial communities from Tennessee, USA - Rhizosphere MetaG P. deltoides SRZDD1 (version 2) (version 2) | ecosystem: Host-associated > Plants > Roots > Rhizosphere >... | reverse complement strand
TGCGGAATCCACGAGGAAAACCCAGAGGCGCGCCTCGTCGCGACCTGCGCGCGCCGGAATCATTCGATCGGCGAGCCGGGGCAGCGCAGCGGGCAATGCCGCCGATGCAAAGCCGGGGCGTGAGACGACTACGAAGTTCGAGAGATCCAGTACCTCAGGATAGCGACTCCAGGTGGCGATTTCCGCAAACGCATCCGCTCCGGTGATGAAGAAAATCTGCGATGCTCTCAGTCCGGTCGCCAGCAGCCGGTCGAGTGTATTCGCGGTGTACGACGGCCCAGGCGCCGACAGTTCGACGTCGCTTGCCTCGAGACCGTCGATACCGTTGACGGCCAATGCCGTCATTGCAAACCGATGGTAGGGTGACGCAACCGGAATCTGACGCTTATGCGGCGGCACGTGGGAAGGGACGATCAGAACTCGGTCCAGCGCGAGCGCTCTGCGTGCCGCGAGTGCGGTTTCCACGTGGCCAACGTGCACGGGATCCAGCGTACCGCCGAGAATACCAACGCGCTGGCCGAGGTCCCCGCCCCGCGTCTGGTGCGCGGATGGGTATGGGGGCGCGCTCATTCGCCGTTCACGTTCATCCGGGGCCTCACCGCCACCTCGCGCCAAATCGCTTCGAGCAACTGGTCGACACCCTCGCCAGTTGCCGCTGAAACAGGGTAGAGCGGAACGCCGAGCCCGTGCAAATGATCTCGCAGCCGATCAAGCCTTGCCGGATCGTCGAGCACATCGACCTTGTTCGCGGCGGCGACCATCGGTTTGTCGGCGAGTCGCTCGCCGGCGGCATCGCGGCCGGGGAACAGCTCGAGCTCGCGCGCGATCACGTCGAAATCGTCGACCGGATCGCGTCCGCTCGCCGGCGACACGTCCACCACGTGCACGAGCACTTTCGTCCGCTCGAGATGGCTCAGAAAGCGATGCCCGAGACCGTGCCCGCTGTGCGCCCCCTCGATGAGTCCAGGAACGTCCGCGACGACGAACGTGCGATCGTCGGAGAGGCTCACGACTCCGAGATTCGGCGTCAGCGTCGTGAACGGGTAATCGGCAATCTTCGGCCGCGCTGCGGAGACGCGCGAGATCAGCGTGGACTTGCCCGCGTTCGGGAACCCGACGAGGCCGACGTCTGCGAGCAGCTTCAGGTGCAGGCGCAGATCCTTCTCGTCGCCAGGGAGCCCGGGCTCGGCGCGCCGTGGTGCCCGATTCGTCGATGTGGCGAACTGCGCGTTCCCTCGACCGCCGAGTCCCCCTTTCGCGACGAGCACGCGTTGGCCGTCTTCCGTCAGATCCGCAATCTGCAGGAGGTCGCCATCGATGCGCTCGTACACCGTGGTGCCCGCAGGTACTTCGAGCACGATGTCTGCGCCGTTCCGGCCCTTGCGGTTGGAGCCTTCGCCGTGCCCGCCGCGCTCGGCGGCAAAAGATTTCTGGAACCGGAAATTGAGGAGCGTGTTGAGATTGGCGCTCGCAACGAGGAAGACCGAGCCCCCATGTCCACCGTCGCCGCCGTTCGGGCCTCCGCGCGGAACGAATTTCTCGCGTCGAAAGCTCACGCATCCACGTCCGCCGTGGCCGGCCGCAACGTGGATGTCTACTTCGTCGACGAACATGCAAAGACGGAGCGCGGAGCTTCAGGTCCGCGCCATCGCGTGACGCGGCGCTGGCTCGGCGCTACGACACCGGATGGACGCTGATCACACGCCCTTTCGCGCCGTGGTCTTCGAACTTCACGCGGCCGCCGATCTTCGCGAACAGCGTGTCGTCCTTACCCAGCCCGACGTTCAGGCCAGGACGAAAGCGACGCCCGCGCTGCCTCACGAGGATGGACCCGCCGGTGACGATGTTTCCGTCGAAGCGTTTCACGCCGAGACGCTGCGAGTTGCTGTCGCGGCCGTTGCGAGAACTTCCCTGCCCTTTTTTATGCGCCATGAGTGAAACCCCTCAGGCGAGGATTTCCTTGATCCGAATCCTCGTGTACGTGCTGCGGTGTCCCTTCGTTCTCCGCATCCCCTTGCGACGCTTTTTCTTGAAGATGCGAATCTTCGGGCCTCGCGATTCGCCGTCCACGATGCCGACGACGCGGGCGTTGGCGACGAAAGGTGAGCCCGCGAGCACCTCGCCGCCGTCCTTCTCGAGCAGCAGCACGCGGTCGATGCTGACTTCCTGACCTGCTTCGACGTTCACGTGATCGACGGTGACCACGGCGCCTGGCGTCACCTTGATTTGCCGGCCGCCGCTTTGAATGATTGCGAACATTGGCTCGACCCTCGGTCGTGGTGGCCGCGAAAGTCCGAAGCACGCCCTCTCGACGCGGCTTTCACGGCACCGACAAAGGTATTAGCTTACCACGGAAGCTCTTGCACCGCCAAGGGTTGCGGCAATGAACAGGGTCGTGTGCGGCTACTGAAGACGGGCAGTCGAACGAAGCCCGCGGTTATTTGAGAAGGACCCGCGTGCCCTTGACTTTCTGCGTGCTCAGCGTGTTGAGGAAGCTCGGAACAAGCTTGTCCATCAACTCGAAGTACGAGGAGAGCGCCGGCGTATTCGTCTGCGCGCTGTAAAGCACGCCTTCCTGGAATTTCTCAGTGTAAAGGATGGTACCTGTCCGGCCGTCGATGAAGATGAACTTCGGCGAGAGCACGAATCCCTTGCGTTCCATGTACGTCCGCGTCGGAACGACTCGCCGACGCCCGAACTGATCGTAGATCTCGCGCTCCTGCATCACGAATCCGGCTGTCTGCTGCGGTGTGAAGAGGACGGTGCCCGTCACGATCAGCGGATTCTGATATTCCTCGCCGAGCTTTTTCCAGAACGCGACGTCCGCGAAGATCCCCTGGAGCTTTTCGAGATCCTTCTCGTTGCGAATCCGGCTTTCCTTTTCAACCTCGGGGGCACTCTGCTGTCCGTCTGCGGCCCCGTTCAGCGGTGGCACCGGTGCGATGCGGTCCCTGTTGGCCTGCCCCGCAGCGATATTCGCGAGCGGCAGGACTTCGGCTTCGATGATGCGCAGGTTGGATTTCGAACGGAGCTGGCTGCGAAGCAGACGAACGGTTTCGAGATTCGCATCGACGTCGTCAGTGCCGCCCCCGATGAAGCCTGCAATGAGGACTCGCTGAAACGCGGACACGTCCATCTTGGGCTGGATCGGTGTTTCGATCGGAATCTCGTAGAAATTCGTGCAGGCGGCAGTGCCGCAGATCAGCACGAAGCTAGCGATCGTGGCGGCGCTTCGCGCGGTCATTGATTTCTTTGAAAAGATCGTAGTTCTGCCGGATCATCAGGTTCTTCGGATCCAGCTGGAGCGCCTTCTCGTACGCCTTCCTGGCTTCCTCGAAGTTTCCCTGTTGCTCGTAGGCGATTGCCAGATTGTTCCACGCCTTCGGGTACGTCGGATAGATCTGGACGGCCTTCTCCCACCGGAACGCCGCCTCTTTCCAAAGGCCACTTTGCGCGGACATGATTCCGAACTCGACCTGCTCTTTTGCCTTGGCTCGCGGATCGTCTGCGTACGCGGCAGGTACAAACGCGAACAGCGCCGCCGCCGCGATTAGAGCTCGGAAAGCCATTGGTGTTCGTTAACTATAGCGACCGCGGTCGACAGCCGCAAGCGGATTCCGTCACGAAATCAGCAAGGCACGTACCACGGCCGGGGCGCCCGATGAGTGGGACGAAACGCCGAGTTTTAGGGAGGTTTTCGTAATCCGTCGACGCAGTCCGTAATATCCAGTCGATTGCGGAAGGAGACATCCGGCTCCTATAATAAGGACGAGAGGTCGGCCGTCGCGCTGCCGCTGCAGCGTGGGTCAGCCCCCCGCTCGCCAATTCGATCTGCCGCGGCACTGGAGGCTTAGGATGGACCTGCAGACGGCCGTGGCGGCCTCGATGCTGCCCACTTTCAAGGCGCTGGCAGCCGCGGCTTTCAAGGCCAATCGCCAGCGTCCTGCTTCCGATGTCCTGGGTGCCGTTCTTGCCGAATGTGGCGTCCAGGATCGCGCAGCTTGCTCGGATGCCATAGACAAGGCTCGACGTCTGGCGGACACGTCGATCCGGAGCGGACGCGAGGTTGGAATTGAACCGATTCCGTGGTTCGATTCGCGGTATCCCGGCCTCCTCGACTGCACGAGCGACCCACCGCCGGTTCTCTGGGTGAAAGGTGATGCGGTTCTGCTCACCCGGGCGGGAGTTGCCATTGTCGGCTCGCGCGCCGCCACGCCGTACGCGCTTGAGGTGGGCGAGCGCCTCGCTGCCGAGCTCGCTGCAGCCGGCGTGACCGTGGTAAGCGGCCTCGCTCGCGGAGTTGACTCGGCAGCTCATCGTGGCTGCCTGGCCGCCGGCGGGGAAACGATAGCCGTGTTAGGCTCTGGAGTAGACCGTGTCTATCCCGCTGAACACGAATCGCTGGCGGCAAGCATTTGCAGCCGGGGTGCGCTGGTCAGTGAGTTGGGTCCGGGTGCGCCGCCTCTCCGCGACCACTTTCCACTGCGCAACCGCATCATCAGCGGGATCTCGCTTGCGGTTGTGATCGTCGAAGCGTCGGAGAAGAGCGGCTCCTTGATAACCGCTCGTTGCGCACTGGAGCAGGGGCGTGACGTGATGGCAGTGCCCGGAAATGTTCTGACCGGCCGAAACCGTGGCTCGCACGCCCTGCTCAAGGACGGAGCAAAGGTTGTCGAGTCTGTAGACGATATTCTAGATGAGCTCGGCTGGTCGACGGCACCGCGTGGCTATTCCAGTGCTAAGTCATTGGAATCTGACCCTTTACTGGCGCGAATGGAGACCGGCGAGGTTTACCGGCTGGACGAGCTCATTGGGCTGAGCGGCATCTCGGGCCCAAAGCTGTTGCCGCGTTTGATGGAATTGGAATTGCTGGGTCGTGTAGTCCGGTCCACTGACGGCGGGTTCGCACGGCTCGTATCGAAATGAGAGACGCAGGAGAGGTCCCACAAATAAAGCTCGGGGCCGGTCTGTTTCCGTAGGTTCTGGTTTTATGGCAAAGGCACTGGTCGTGGTCGAATCGCCCGCCAAGGCGAAGACGATCAACAAATATTTGGGCAGGAATTACAAAGTCGTAGCTTCGATGGGGCACGTCCGGGATTTGCCGAAGAGCAAGCTTGGCGTGGACATCGAGGAGGGCTTCGAGCCGTCGTACGAGGTGATCGCGAGCCGGAAGAAGGTCCTCAAGGAGCTCAAGGACGCGGCGAAGGAGGCCAGCGAAATTTTCGTCGCGACCGACCCCGATCGCGAAGGTGAAGCCATTGGCTGGCACGTGGCGGAGGAGCTCGGAAGCAGTCACCGAAAGAAGATCCGCCGCCTGATGTTCAACGAGATCACCAAGAGAGGCGTGCTTTCGGCGCTGGAGCATCCGACGAGCATCAATCAGCAGATGGTCGATGCACAGCAGGCGCGCCGCGTTCTGGATCGGCTCGTCGGTTACAAGATCAGCCCTCTCCTCTGGGAGAAAGTTCGCCGCGGGCTCAGCGCCGGGCGCGTGCAGTCAGTGGCGCTCAAGCTCGTATGCGATCGTGAGCGCGAGATTGAACGATTCGTGGCGGAGGAATACTGGAACATTATCGCGCGGCTCGCCGGCCCCGTTCCTCCCGAGTTCGATGCGAAGCTGCTGAAACGAGACGGCGCGACGATCAAGATTGATAACGAGACCGAAGCAAGCAGCGTTCTCGCCGACCTGAAGGAGGCGGAGTGGATCATCAGCTCGGTTACGACGAAAGAGCGGAAGAAGAGCGCAGTTCCGCCGTTCATCACGAGCAAGCTGCAGCAGGCGGCCAAGTTTCCTGTCAAGAAGACGATGCTCATCGCGCAGCAACTCTACGAAGGCATCGAGCTGCCGGGCGAAGGATCCATCGGACTGATTACCTACATGCGAACGGACTCGACGCGTGTGTCGGACGAAGCGCTCGCGGCAGTACGGGAATTCATCGGCCAGCGGTTCGGCGCGGAGTACGTGCCGGACAAGCCGACCTTCTATCGCGCCAAGGCGGACGCACAGGACGCGCATGAAGCGATCCGCCCGACCTCGATGCAGTACCGTCCGGACGAAATCCGTCCGCACCTGACGCCGGATCAGTACTACCTTTACAAACTGATCTGGAATCGTTTCGTCGCATCGCAGATGCCGCCCGCCACGTTCGACGAGACCACCGTCGACATCACGGCGGGACAGTACCTGTTCCGCGTGAAGGGTTCCGTGCCCAAGTTCGCCGGCTGGATGGCTGTCTACAACCAGGAGGCGACCGTCGCCGTGGAGCAGCGAACCGACGGGCCGGGTCCTGATGCGGCGACCGCCGAGGACGAGGAAGGCGCCAGCACTCTGCCGGCGCTGTCGGAAGGCGATCGGCTCGAGCTGAAGGAACTGAAGCCGGAGCAGAAGTTCACCCAGCCGCCGCCGCGCTACAACGAAGCCACGCTCGTCAGGGCGATGGAAGAAAACGGCATCGGCCGGCCGAGCACGTACGCGTCGATCATCAGCGTCATTCAGGCCCGCGACTACGCGAACAAGATCGACGGGCGCTTCAAGCCGACGATGCTCGGAATGATGCTCGTCGAGAAGCTGCTCAGCCCCGCGTTCGACGACATCCTCGACGTCAACTACACGCGCGAGCTCGAAGAGGACCTCGACAAGATCGAGGAGGGCAAGGAGGACTATCAGACCACGCTCGAGAGCTTCTACAAGAAGTTCGCGAAGGATCTGAAGCGCGCCCAGCGCGAGATGGTCAACCTCAAAGAAGGGCAGGAAACCGACGAGATCTGCGACAAGTGCGGATCGAAGATGGTAATCAAGGCCGGAAAGTTCGGCTTGTTCCTCGCGTGCAGCGCCTATCCCGACTGCGAGAACACGCGAGAGATGGAGAAGCCCGAACAGGGGGCGGAAGAGATCGAGGAGACCTGCGACAACTGCGGCAAGCCAATGGTCGTCAAGCGCGGCCGCTTCGGCCAGTTCCTCGCCTGCACGGGATATCCCGAGTGCAAGACGACTCGAAAGCTGATCTCGACCAAGCAAGGGCTCACCGCGGCGCGACCAGATCAGGTCCTCGACGAGAAGTGCCCGAAGTGCGAATCGAATCTCGTGCTGAAGCACGGGCGCTTCGGCGAGTTCACCGCGTGCAGCAACTATCCGACCTGCAAGTACGTGAAGCAGAAGAAGACGGGCGTCGTCTGCCCGAAAGATGGCGGCGAGATCGTCGAGCGCAAATCGCGCCGCGGCAAGGTGTTCTTCGGGTGCGTGAATTACCCCGACTGCGACTTCACCCTCTGGAACCGGCCGGTTCCCGAGAAGTGTCCGGATTGCGGCGCACCGTTCCTCGTCGAGAAGGTCACGAAACGGCACGGGCGTCAATTGATCTGCAACAACGAGGACTGCCACTACGTGCGGAGCGAGGAGCTCGCCACGGCGTAAAATCCGGGTTTCGGCTTAGGTATTTCGGCTTGTGGCGTAAAGGCAGCAACTGCTTGGCCATCCCGGGTTCGAGAACGGGCGCCTAAAGCCAAAGCCTCGAGCCGAGAGCCGATCTCTTTCAATGATCCACATCATCGGCGGGGGGCTCGCGGGGAGCGAGGCGGCGTGGCAGGCGGCCTCGCTTGGCGTTCGGGTCGTCATTCACGAGATGCGGCCCGTGCGGCCGACGGCGGTGCACAAGACCGATCGGCTCGCCGAGCTCGTGTGCAGCAACTCGTTCAGGGGCGACAAGCTCGATAACGCTGTCGGTCTTCTCAAGGAGGAGATGCGACGGCTCGGATCCGTCGTGATGCGCGCGGCGGACGCGACGCGTGTGCCTGCGGGTGCGGCGCTCGCGGTCGATCGTCATCGTTTTGCCGACGAGGTCACGCGCGGCGTAACATCACATCCCCTTGTGACCATCGTCCGGGAGGAGGTCCCGCACATCCCGTCGGACCTCGATGGTCCGGTCATCATCGCGACGGGTCCGCTGACATCGGATTCGCTCTCACGCGACATCGCCGAACTCGTCGGGTCCGATCACCTGTATTTCTACGACGCGATCAGCCCGATCGTCCTCGCGGAGACGATCGATCAATCGAAAGTCTTCCGCGCATCGCGATGGGGACGAAGCCTCAGGGGATCGCAATCTACAGCAGCGGGGTCTGAAGACCCCGCCTGTCAACCGCGAGCGAGATCCGGCCATCGCCGTAGCGCGGGGTCTTTAGACCCCGCGGCTCTGTCTGGATCTTCAGACGCCGCGGGTTTTCCAGCGTGCAGCGTCGACGACGGAGAAGGCGATTACCTGAATTGTCCGCTGACGGCTGACGAGTACGCCCGCTTCCACGAGGCCGTCATGTCGGCCGAGAGGGCGGCATTGCACGAGTTCGACTGCGCGAAGTTCTTCGAAGGTTGTCTGCCAATCGAAGTGATGGCCTCCCGCGGCGTCGCCACGTTGCGCTTCGGACCCATGAAGCCCGTCGGCCTCGTCGATCCGCGAACCGGTCGTGAACCGTACGCGGTCGTGCAGCTGCGTCAGGACACACTTGCCGGCGACCACTTCAGCCTCGTCGGATTCCAGACACAGATGAAATGGGGCGAACAGGCCCGCGTGTTCAAGCTGATCCCCGGGCTGGAGAATGCCGAGTTCGTGCGATTCGGCATGGTCCATCGGAACACATACATCAACGGTCCGACCATCCTGCGCGATACGTGGCAGACGAAGGCGCGGCAGGACCTCTTCTTCGCCGGCCAGATCTCCGGGGTCGAAGGGTATGTCGAATCGGCTGCGTCGGGCTTGATCGCTGGGCGAAACGCTGCGGCCCTCGTCCTCGGACAGCCGTTGCGTGTGCCGCCGCGGACGACGGCAATCGGTGCGCTGGCGTTCTACGTATCCCATGCCAGTCCGCGAAATTATCAGCCGACGAACATCACGTTCGGCATCATGGAGCCGATACATGATCGAGCACCGCGCGGCGCCAAAGGTCCGGACGGCCGTCGTCTCGGGAAGCGCGAAGCGCGCAAGATCGCGACTTCCGAGCGTGCGCTCGCCGATCTGGAGATGTGGATAGGTGGCGTCGAGGCACATGCCGTGGAGCACTGAGGTCCAGAGCCAAGAGAAGCGTTGAGCCCGAGAGCTGGACGACTGCATGCGCGACCAAGTCGACGCCTTTCTCGAATATCTTCGTCTGAACGAGAACGCCTCACTCCACACCGTCCGCGCGTACGAGAGTGATCTCTCCCAGTTCCTTCGGTTCCTGTCGGATCAGGCGGGCCGCCGGCGCGTCGATCTGACGCCTCCGGATTTCGACCATCAGCAGATTCGTGCTTTCCTCGGCGATCTGCATCGCCGCGGGAACACGCGAGCCTCTGTGGCCCGGAAGCTCGCGGCCATTCGCGCGTTCGGCCGTTACCTGCGTCGCGAAGGCGTCCGGGAAACCGATCCCGCTGCCCTCGTGGGAACGCCGAAGCGCGAGCAACGGCTGCCGGCCCACCTTGGTGAAGGCGAGATGGCTCGTCTGCTCGACATGCCCGACGCGTCGCAGCCGCTCGGCCGTCGCGACCGCGCGATCCTCGAGTTGTTCTACGCGTCCGGTCTGCGCCTCAGCGAGCTGGTCGGCCTGGACATCGGTGACGTGGATCTGAGGAGCCGCGTCGTCCGCGTCCTCGGCAAGGGCGGCAAGGAGCGGATCATCCCGTTCAACAAGTCGACGGAGGCGGCGTTGAGGGCGTGGCTGAAGGACTGGGAGGAGCTGTCGCGCCGCTCCGCTGCCGACGCACTCTTCTTGAACTATCGAGGCGGCCGCCTGTCCACGCGCAGCGTCGATCGGCTCGTTCGACGCTACGTCGCAGCGTGCAGCACGCGATTCGGCATCAGCCCGCACGCGCTGCGGCATTCGTTCGCCACGCATTTGTTGGAGCGTGGCGCCGATCTCCGCGCAATCCAGGAGCTGCTCGGCCATGCGCGCTTGAGTACCACGCAGCGCTACACGCACGTCAACGCCGCGCAATTATTGGAAGCGTACAGGAAGGCACACCCGAAGGCGTGAAGAAGACTTCTTACTTCGGCCGTCCTACACGTCCGGCTAATGCCGGATGCCACATCTAGCGAGGCTCCTCAGACCGTCCAGGCTCCGCCTCGCTAGATCGCATCACTTGATAACGCCGCGCTGCCGCGCGGACGGCCTTGACCGAAAGCTTGACTCAAAAACTCAGATTCGAGTCGGTCGGGGCCTCTAGCTGGCGATCGATTCGACCAATGGACGCCGGCCGCGCGCGTAGTCGATCCCTAGCGTCTTGATTTTGTAGTTCATCACGCGCGGGCTGATCGACAGCAGCTCCGCGGCGTCCTTCTGGACCCAGTTCGACATCTTGAGCGCTTCGATCAACGCCTGCCGTTCGATCTCCTCGAGCGCGATGCCGGTCGGCGGAATCTTTACCACGGGGCTCGCGTCGCCCGACGGCTGCGTGGTCGACAGCTCGCCCAGCCTCAGGTCGTTGCTGGTGAGCAACGGTCCTTCGGTCAGCAGCACCGCGCGCTCGATCGCGTTCTCCAGCTCGCGGATGTTGCCCGGCCAGTTGTAGCGCATCAAGAGCTTCTGCGCGTCCGGCGCGAGGCCGGTGACGTTCTTCTTCAACTCACCGGCAAACCGCTTGAGGAAGAACTTGCCGAGCTGCTCGATGTCGTCCTTGCGCTCGCGGAGCGGTGGCATGTCGATCGAGACGACGTTCAACCGGTAGTACAGGTCTTCGCGGAAGAGGCCCTGCGCGACCATCTGCGGCAGGTTGCGGTTCGTTGCCGTGATGACTCGCACGTCGACGCGCAGCGTGCGTGTGCCGCCAAGGCGCTCGAACTCGTGCTCCTGCAGGACGCGCAGGATCTTGGCCTGCGTGTTCGGGCTCATGTCGCCGACTTCGTCGAGGAAGAGCGTCCCGCCGTCGGCCTGCTCGAAACGGCCGACGCGCTGTTTGTCCGCGCCCGTGAACGCACCCTTCTCGTGACCGAAGAGCTCCGACTCGAGCAGGTTCTCCTGCAACGCCGCGCAATTGACCTTCACGAAGTTCCGGCCCGAGCGCATCGAGTTGTGGTGGATCGCGCCGGCGATGAGCTCCTTGCCGGTTCCCGTTTCACCCCGGATCAGCACCGTCGTATTGCTCTTCGCGACCTTCTTGACGATCGAGAGCACGTTTTGCAGCGCGCCGCTCGCGCCGACGATGCGATCGAAATCGTAGATGTCCTGCTGGGTGTGCCGAAGGTACTCGATTTCGTGCTTGAGCCGCCGGTGCTCGATGGCCTTCTCGACCTTGAGCTCCATCTCCTCGATCTCGAAAGGCTTTTGCACGTAGTCGAACGCGCCGATCTTCATCGCCTCGACGGCTGTGTGCACCGAACCGAACGCCGTCATGAGAATGACCGCCGTGGACGGGTGCAACGACTTCGCGGTTCGCAGCACGTCGAGACCGTCGCTGCCGCCCATCTTCAGATCGCTCAGGACGACGTCGAACTGTCCCTCGTGGAGTTTCTCGATCGCCACGTTTCCGTTCGGCGCCTCGTCGACCTCATGGTGGGCATCCGAAAGCGCCCGGACAATGCCGCGTCGCAGCGAATCGTGATCGTCAGCTACCAGAATCCGGCCCATCTCACAGTACCTTTCTCAAACCCGACCTATTGGACTATCGAACTCGCGAACACCGAGTCACGCACCGCGAATGCGGGCGCGAGCTCTATCGAAACAATTCGTGATTCCCGCTCACGGGAAGCGTGACTCTGAATTGCGTGCCGCCGCCCGGGCGTGAGCTGACGTCAATCCGGCCGTCGTGCGCGTCGACGATCTTGCGAACGATCGCGAGTCCGAGCCCGTTGCCCTGCGGCTTGGTCGTGATGAACGGGCTGAAAATGCGATCCATCACTTCTGCCGCCACGCCGGGGCCGTCGTCGGTTACGTCCACCTGCACCATGGGACCGTTGTGGGCCTCACCGCCCGCGGGCGGCTCTTCTTCCGCGAGCTCGGTCGCGAGAATGCGTATCGAGCCGCGACCGCTGAGCGCTTCGAATGCGTTGGTCACCAGATTCGTGAACAGCTGACGAAGCTGCAGTGGATCGCCCTGGATCCTCGCAAGGGTTTCGGGCACCGCGACCTCGACGCCGACCTGGCCTCGCGGTGCGTGGCTCTCCGAAAGGGCGATCGCGTCCTGGAGGACCTCTGCGAGCGAGATGTGCTCGACCTGCAGCCTGATCGGCCGGACGAAATCGAGGATTTCCAGGACGATGGCGTTCGCCATCTTCGCTTCCTTGATGATGTCGGCAAGGATCGTCTGCGCGTCGTGCGAGTGCGTCAGCTGGCGCTTCAGGATGCCCGCCATGACCTCGATCCCGGCGAGCGGGTTCTTGACGTCGTGCGCAATCGCCGCCGCCATCTCGCCGAGCGCGGCGAGCCGATCGCGAAGGCGCTCGCGTTCCACGAGCTGCTCGACCCGCGTGAGATCCTTGAAGAACATCGCGACACCGGACAACCGGCCGCGAGCGTCGCGGACCTGGGACAGGGTGTAGCCGATCACCTTCCCGGTTGTTTTGAGCCGCAGCTCCGCGCGGTTTGGCAGGTGCGACAGCTCGAAACCCCCCGCGATGATGCGAACGACATCTGGCTCGTGCTGGAGGATCCTCGTGAAGGGCCTCCCGATCTCGCGCGAGCGCGGCTTCAGAGCCAGTATCCGATGCGCGACCTCGTTCATGACGGCGATGCGGCCGTCGCGAGTGACTGCGAGGACGCCACTCCGCAGGTTCCAGACGAGGTCGTGATAGAACGTGTCCGAGGCGAGCGTGTCGCCGGCACGCCTCGACCGTGATCGCTTGGTTGGCTTGGGAGCCTCGCGCCGGCGCGGTGACGCACCGCCCGGGGCGACGGACCTCTTTCGTGTCGGCACGCTTGGTCGGTTCTCGCCAGTGACGGCCTGGTTCGGCAACAATATTGTAATTGCGCGATCCTGATCAGCCAAGCTGCGTTCCATGTTGAACTTAACGTCCTCGATCGCTGCGGTTGCGAACGGGTTCAGCCGGCACGCACCCTTCCCGGGCGCACAGGTCGGCGAACGGCTGTGGTAGGGGCAAACGGTGTGCCCCGAAGCCGCCACTGAGAAACCGTAGGAATTTCGGACGTTTTTGAGGAATGTGTTCCGGCTCGCGAACGTGCGGTGCTTACAAATGTGACGTCTGATTACAAATCTGTTTGCAGCTCTTCCCATTGATGCATGAGATCGCCCACCTCCCACATGAGTGCCTGGTGGCGGTCGATGATCGGTCTGGCGGCGTCGCGATCGTTGTAGAAGCCCGGGGAAGACATCGAAGCTTCGATCTCTTTGATTGCCTGCTCGCGCTCCGCGATGCGGGTTTCCAGCTCTTCGATCCGCTTGCGGCGGGAGTCCGCCGCCTTCTTCGCGCGGCGCGCGTCCGCCTCGATCCGCTTCCGTTCGTCGTACGAAACGGACGACGTCTTCGCGGGTGGTTTGGCGGAAGACGGCTCGTTTGCGCGTAACGCAGTTGCTTGACGATCGTGGCCGGAGGCTTTGGCTGGAACAGCGAGGGACGCTACGGCGGCTTCCTCGCGCTGCCGGCGGCTCCACAGGAATTCTTCGTAAGTGCCAGGATAGAGCAGCGCCTGGCCTCGACCGATCTCGACGACTTTCGTGGCCAGCTTGTCGACGAAATATCGATCGTGCGAGACGAAGATCAACGTTCCGCCGAAGTCTTCGAGCGCTTCGAGGAGCACATCCTTCGAATCGAGGTCCAGGTGATTCGTGGGCTCGTCGAGCAGGAGCACGTTCGAGGGACGCAAGAGCATTCTCGCGACGGCAAGCCGCGTCCTCTCGCCACCGGACAATACCCGCACAGGCTTGTCGACGTCGTCGCCCGAAAAAAGAAAACCGCCGAGGATGTTGCGGATATGCGGCACCATGTGGATGGGCGCGTCGCCGGCGAGCATCTGGTAGACCGTCATCGTCGTGTCGAGGCGAGCTGCTTCGTCCTGCGCGAAGTACTGCATGACGACCTGGTGGCCCTCGGTCCGTGTGCCCGAGTCGGGCGCCTCGACGCCTGAAAGCATCCGCATCAGCGTCGACTTGCCCGCCCCGTTTGGGCCAATGAGCGCAATCCGATCGCCTCGCTCGACGTGGAGGTTGATCCGATCGAAGACACGAAGATCTCCGTAGGCCTTCGAGACGCCCCGAAGGTCGAGGACGGTGCGGCCGCTCTTCGCGCACGTGGGGAACGCGAAGTGGACGCGCTTGCGCTCCGGCGGGATCTCGATCGGGACGATCTTGTCCAGCATCTTGATCCGGCTCTGCACCTGCGCCGCTTTGGTGGCCTGGTAGCGGAAGCGGTTGATGAACGCCTCCATACGGGCGATTTCGTCGTCCTGCTCCTGTTTCTGCTGGCGCAGCCGCTCCATCCGCGCGTCGCGTTCGCGAAGATACGCGGTGTAATTGCCCGGGTAGTCGGTCAGCTTGCGCAGGCCGATTTCCGTGATGCGCGTGACGACTGCGTCGAGGAAGAAGCGGTCGTGCGAGACGAGGATAACGGCGTGCGGATACTCCGACAGGTACTCTTCGAGCCAGTTGCGTGCGTCGAGGTCGAGATGGTTCGTGGGCTCGTCGAGGAGGAGCAGCCCGGGACGGCCGAGCAGGAGCTTGGCAAGCGCGATTCGCATTTGCCAACCGCCCGAGAACGTCTCAGTCCGTCGGTCAAGGTCCTCGGCTGAGAAACCAAGACCGCGCAGGACCGTCGTGATCTTCAGATCGATGCCGTAGCCTTCCTGCCGGCGAAAGCTCTCTTGCAGATCGCTGTATCGCGTCAGCATTGCTACGTGCTCGGACTCGTCGACGCTTTCGTCAGCGAGTCGATCTTCGAGCGTAAGAATCTCGGCGCGAATATCCAGCAGAGGCTTGAAGGCGAGCCCCGCCTCCTCCTTCAACGTGCGACCACTGTGGTCGAGCCCGTCCTGCGGCAGGTAGCCAATCGTCAGGCCTGTCGGCTTGACGATGCCGCCGCCATCCGGTTCTTCGAGGCCGGCGAGCATTTTGAGGAGCGTCGTCTTGCCGGCGCCATTTGGTCCCGCCAGTCCGACGCGCTCGCGATCGTCTATTTGCCAGCTGACCGCGTTGAGCAGCACTCGATCGCCGAACGATTTGCTCAGCGCAGCAAGCTGAGTCATTCTCCGAGGGCCTTCGCCGCGGCGGCCAGCACGCGCGGAACTCGAAACGGTTTCGTGAGGTAGCCGGAGACGCCGAGGTTCACGGCCTCGATCGCGCTGGCTTCGGTCGAAAACCCCGTCACGATGATGACGGGAATATCCGCCTTCAGACGGCGAGCCTCGCGGATGACGCTAAGGCCGTCCACGCCCGGCATCTTCAAATCAGTAATCAACAGATCGTAAGGAATGATGCGAAGCCGCTCGAGCGCTGTCCGGCCGTCCGGCGAGATGTCCACGTCGTATTCCGCGAGCGCCAAGGTTTTCGCAAGCAAGTCTCGTACGCTCGGGTCGTCGTCCACAATCAGCACCCGCGGACGGACTGCCGAGGTCGACGTCGAACGCGATGAAGGGGGCATCGCGCGGACGTTCCGGGGCTGCTGACTTTCGAGCCACGCGTCGATATCCCGCTTCCGAAAGCGCCACTGGCGACCGACGCGAACTGCGGGAATCCGTCCGGCCTTGATGAGCCGGTAGACGGTGCGAAGATTGACTTGGAGGTAATCGAGTACCGCTTCGGTCGTCAAAAAGCTCTCATCGCTCATTCGAAGGTACTTTATCAGACTCTAGCGCCGCTTCCGGGTTCTCCAGTTCCTGGTTCGCTGTGCTCGATTGCTGGTCGCTGCCCCGGCCACCTTTACGGGCCCGCCGGTGGCCGCGGTCCCCAGAATTGGCTGGGAGCTCGAGCGTAAAGATCGCGCCCCTGTTGACCGCGTTCGCGGCTCGAATGCTGCCGCCGTGATCCTGGAGGACACCGTAGGTGATTGCGAGGCCGAGTCCGGTCCCCTGGCCGACTTCTTTGGTCGTGAAGAACGGATCGAAGACGCGTGGCAGCACGTCCTTTGGAATTCCCGCTCCTGAGTCGCGAATCGTCGTCACCACCGCGTTGCCGTCGGCGCTGACCGCCGTGTCGATTTCGATCGTGCCTTCGCCGCCAGCGTCCCGAATCGCGTGCTCGGCGTTGATCAGTACGTTGAGAAACGCCTCGTGCAACAGCACCGGATCCCCCACGACCAGTGGCAGGTTTTCCGCTTCACGCCTCACCACTTGAATGCGTGCCCGCGCCAGTGCAGCGCGACGGCTCGTGAGTACGCGAGTCAACAACCGCGGAATCGCGATCCGCCGACGGACGACTCGGCGTCTTCCGCTGAAGACGAGGAGGTTGCGGACGATTGTTGCGGCGCGCCGCGCGTCCTGGTAGACACGACGCAACTCGCTGCGCACGGGGAGCACGCCTTTCGGCTTGCGTATCATCAGCTCGAGATGGCCGAGCACTCCCTGCAGGGGATTGTTCATCTCGTGTGCGATTCCGGCGACGAACTGGCCAAGCGACGCGAGTTTCTCCGATTGCGCGAGCCGTTCCCGCAGCGTCTCGCGCTCCGCTTCGAGGCGCGCCTGCAGGCTGATGTCCCGGGCCACGATCACGCGTCCCACTGGATCACCTGCTTCCGCGACGAGTGGGGTCATCGTGATGACAAAGGTGCCGCCGAGGAGCGGCCCTTCGTACGTCCTGGGCCCTTCAAGATTCTGGTCGCCTCCACCGCCGGGTGCATCACCCGGCGAGATCCACTGGAACACGGCTGGGTCGATCAACTCTTCGACGCGGCGTCCCACGACATCTCTGCGGCGGAGTCGCACGCGAGCGGCGAACGCGTCGTTCGTCTCGACGATTCGCAGGTCGTTGTCGCTGACGATGACGAGATCCACCAACGAGTTCAACGTGTTCTCGAGCAGCCGTCGCTGCGCCAGCGTCTGTTCGAGGAGTTGAAGGTTTTCGACGACGACGGAGAGCTGCGAGGCGACCTCGCTGACGAAATAGATCCGCTGTTCGTCATCGAGGTCCATCAGGTGCGGGCCGTCGACGACGAGCGTGCCGAGCGCCCGGCGCCAGCCGCGCAAGGGAGCGACGACCACCGGGTCGGCAAGATCCGTAAGCAGCTGCGGTCGATCGAGGCGGAGGCCCCGGGCCGCGGCGGCGACTCGATCCTCGACCGGGATGCGGGCGACCCCACCCCGCCGTTCCGCGGGAGCGGATCCGGCGAGCACGAGCTCACGCGCCTCCCGGTCGTGGAGCCAGATCGAGGTGGTCTGGGCCCCCAGGAAGTCATGTGCATCCTGCGAGAGCGCCTCGAGAGCGCTCGCGACGTTGAGCGGAGAGGTCAGCCGGCGCGCTGACCGCGTGGCGAACTCACGCAGGCGCTGATGCGATTCGCGCTCGCGGGCGAGCCGGATCCGTTTCGTGGCCCGGGTACCGGGTGGCGGGGTCGGCCGTGCCATGCAGGGTGCGAACGCATTCTAAGATGTTGAGCCGTAAAGGTAAAATTGGTCCAGACTGGCATGTGTGGAGAGGCGTCTAAATCGTTGAACGGTGGGCCCCCCGTGATAGAGCCGCCCGTGATGAGCCGCTCTTGATGAGTGACGAAGAGCTGGTCGCCCGCTCAATGGGGGGCGATCTGGACAGCTTCAACCAGTTGGTGCTGCGTTGGGAGCGGCCTATCTACGCCCTCGCCTACCGAGTGATTGGCCGTGAGGAGGACGCCCGCGATGTCGCACAGGAAACCTTCCTTCGCGCCTTCCGTGCGCTCCGCGGCTTCAAGGGACAGGCGAAGTTCTCGTCATGGCTCTACCGCATCACCCTGAACCTGTGCCGGGATTGGATTCGACGCGAGCGGCGCACGCCGGTGGCACAGGTCCCGGACGGTGTGGATCTGATCGAGCTGGCCGGGGAAGCGGAGCCCTCGGAGTCGATCGAAGATCTTGTGTCGCGGCGAGAGGTCGGCCGGGCGGTGGCGCGCGCGATGGCGAGCCTGCCCGACGAGCAGCGCACGGCCATCATCCTGAAGGAATACAATGGCCTCACGTTCCAGGCGATTGCCGATCTGCTGGATTGCCCGCTGAGCACGGTGAAAACACGGTTGTATCAGGGGCTGACGGTCCTTCGGAAGCACTTGCATCACGCCGGCGTCGAGAGCACGTTCAGTCCGAACGCGTCGACCACCGGCCAGCGGAGCGCTTCGCGTGGGGCCATCGCGCGGCTCCCCGTCGGAGGCTCCGCGTCGGACGAGGCAGGGGCCGACAGCATCAAGAGAATTTGCATCAGAGATCAGAGAGGATGTTAGAGGAAACATGCATTGTGACAAGGAACGTCTGGTCGGATATCTGTACGACGATCTTTCGGCGTCGGAGCTCCAGTCGTTCGAAACTCACCTTGCGTCATGCGAACCTTGTCGTGAGGAGTTGACCGGCTTGCGGTCGACGAGGGCGCAGCTCGGGCAGTGGATGCCTCCCGAGCCCGACCTTGCGTTTCAGATCGTCCGCCGTGGAACAGCGGCTGTGGTCGCTCCACACCGATGGTGGACTTCTCCCAGGTGGAGTCTTGCCGCCGCTGCAGTGCTGGTGCTCGCGGCGGCCGCCGCGATGGCCAACATCGAGGTGCGATACGGCGGGGATGGATTCACGGTGCGCACCGGATGGGCGCACGGGGGAGCCGCAAGTCAGCAGGCGACGAACGAGATGCTGCCCGCGGCCGCCACGTCCCACGCGTGGAAGGCAGATCTCGCAGCCATGGAACGACGGCTTCGCAATTTGGAATCAGCGGCGGTTACCAAAGAGCCGATTGTCCCGGCGAACGTCGCGATGGCCAGGAGCTCCGACGCGGAGGTGCTCCGACGAGTTCAGCGGATCCTGGCCGAGAGCGAGAAGCGTCAGCGCGACGAGCTGGCGCTGCGCATCGGGCAGCTGCTGCGAGACATCGAAGCCACGCGGCGGGCGGATCTCGCGCACATTCAGCAGGGATTCGCCCAGGTCCAGGGAATCACCGATACGACGCTGCTGCGTCAGCGGCAGATGGAGCAGAATTTCTATCGAGTTGGAGTCGTGCAACAGAAGTAACCGGAGGAACCGTGTCTAGAAGTGTGCTTCTCGGAGTAACGTTGTCGCTCGCGTTCTCGGTTGCGCCCGCCGCTCAGACGAGGACGCAGGACGCGCAGCGACGCCGCGATCAGATTCAGCTGATGGAGGGCGTGTTCGCGCAGGCAGTCCGGCTGGGCGCCGAGCAGGTCGGTCGACGCATGCAGGCGATCGATCCGACCATGTCGGTGCTGATCGGTCAGGCGCGGGCGCGAGGCTTCGTGCTCGAGGGCTACGGCGTCTTCTTCGATGTCGAGATCCCGGCTCTTCGTCAGAGCGTGCTCTGGTCGATGAGGAATGGGGTGCGCGAGAGTCAAACGGCAAGCGCGCTCGACATCCTGCGCCGGTATTTCGAGTCGATGCCTGAGGCGCCCTCCAAGCAGGCCCCATCGAAACAGGAAGTGCAGCAGGCATTCAAGGCGGTCACGCAGCAGCTTGGCCCGGTGCAGGCGCCAAAGAACACCGTGGCCGAGAGCGTCGCGCAGCCGCCGCCGGGGACCGTCGTCGCGGCCAACGCCGACGTCATGGACGATCCGAATGCGCAGTACACGGAATCAGTGAAAAACGCGCTGATCGACGCGATGCTCGATTACAGTCTGCCGATGGATCTCAGTCCGGACGAGTGGCTCACGGTCGCAGCCCGCGATAACGAGGGCCCGCTTCAACCCAACGTGATCGACGACACGATGACGATCGTGCTGCGCGTCAAAGGAAGCGATCTCGCCGCGTTTTCAGCGGACCGGGCGAGGCGCGCCGAGTTCCGATCGAAGGTGGAAGTTCGCGTGTTTTGAGGTCCGGTTCGCCCTCCCGGCCCCCGATCGTCGTCGCTCGCGGGGGCCCTTTGCCCCGCTCCGCTCGCGTGGCGGTGCTTGCACAGCAAGTCGACGCGTTCCTACATTCAAGTGATCTACAATCGCGGCATGGCGCCGAATGACCGGCCTCGGCCGACCACCCGGCCGTGGCCATTGCACGTCTTGTGCACCCTCCTGCTCGCGATCTCGGGCTGTGCTGCTCCTGTCGATC
>Ga0114129_10004298_pt1 | contig 20132 bp, 16 predicted proteins | sample RhiMetdeltSRZDD1_FD_80071 | JGI IMG/M metagenome (GOLD analysis project Ga0114129, IMG submission 80071) | Populus rhizosphere microbial communities from Tennessee, USA - Rhizosphere MetaG P. deltoides SRZDD1 (version 2) (version 2) | ecosystem: Host-associated > Plants > Roots > Rhizosphere >... | reverse complement strand
TCGGCGGAGCTCCGTTTCGCGCGCACGCCGCAGCCGTCCTGGAGCTTCGGGCATGTCCACCAAGGAGATGATCATCTCCTCGAGCGCCCACGAAACACGGGTCGCCATCCTCGAGGACGATCAGGTTGCCGAGATCTTCATCGAACGCGAGCATCAGCGTGGCGTCGTCGGCAATCTCTACAAGGGCCGGGTCTCGAAAGTGCTGCCCGGCATGCAGTCGGCGTTCGTTGACCTCGGTCTCGAACGCGACGGTTTCCTCTACGTTTCAGACGTCGTAGCCACCTTCGAGGAATTCGACCGCCTCGAGACCGACGACGAGGACGCGGCCGGCAACGGCGGCGGCAACGGACGTCGAGGCGGACCTTCAGGTCCGCCTGGCCGCCGGGACCGCGAGCGCGAACGGGGCCCCGAGCCGAAAATCGAAGAGCTCCTGAAGGAAGGGCAGGAGATCATCGTCCAGGTCGCGAAGGAGCCGATCGGGACCAAGGGGGCGCGCCTCACCTCGCACGCGACCATGCCCGGGCGCTTCCTCGTCTTCATGCCGACCGTCGATCACGTCGGCGTCTCCCGCAAAATCGACTCCCGCGAGGAGCGGGGCCGGCTCCGCGGCATCGTCCGCGAGTTCCGCGAGCAGAACGGCTTCACCGGCGGCGTGATCATCCGCACGGCGGCCGCCGGACGCCCGAAGGACGACATCGTCTCGGACCTGAGCTACTTCCACAAGGTCTGGACGGAGATCCGCCAGAGGTCCGAGACCTCCCGCGCCCCCGCCGTCGTCTACCGCGAGCAGAGCCTCGTGGCGAAGCTGCTCCGCGATCTCCTGACGGAGGAGTACTCGGCCATCCGCATCGACAACGATCAGGAGTACCGGCGCGTCTACGAGCTGATCGAGCGCATCATGCCGCCGCTGGCGCCGAAGGTGAGGCTGTACAACAAGGAGTACCCGATCTTCGAGGAGTACGGCGTCCAGGCGGAGATCGACCGCGCGCTGCGCAGCAAGGTGTGGCTCAAGTCCGGCGGGTCGATCGTGATCAACCAGACCGAGGCGCTCGTCGCGATCGACGTGAACACCGGCCGCTACGTCGGCAAGAAGACCGCCGGTCGTCTCGAGGACACGATTCTCAAGACCAACCTCGAGGCGGTCAAGGAGATCGTCCGGCAGATCCGCCTGCGCGACCTCGGTGGCATCATCGTCCTCGACTTCATCGACATGGAGGAGAAGAAGAACCGGCAGAAGGTCTTCCAGGCGGTGGAGCAGGAGCTGCGCAAGGATCGCTCGCCGTCGAAGGCGCTGCAGGTGTCGGACTTCGGCCTCGTCATCATCACGCGCAAGCGCGTGAAGCAAAGCCTCGAGCGCGTGCTCACCGAGCCGTGCCCGTACTGCGCGGGGAGCGCGGTGATCAAGTCACGTTCGACGATCTGCTACGAGATCCTGTCGGAGGTGAAGAAGATCAGCGCCGACCTCGACGGCCAGAGCCTCGTGCTGCGCGTGAACCCCGACATCGCGCGCGCGCTCAAGGACGAGGAGCGTGCCGTGTTCAAGGAGCTGAAGCAGTCGATTGGACGGGAGATCGCGGTGAAGCCGGATATCCAGCTTCACCACGAGCAGTTCGATCTCATGGCTGTCGGATAATCTGGCGGGTCCGAAAAGGACCCGCCCTCCACTGCCTGGCTAGAAGCCGCAGCGGCCGTTCGTGAACACCCGCACCGTTCTCGTCTGCCTCGGGCTCGAGGTCCCTTCGCGGTCCTCGATGACGAGGCTGATGTCCATGTTGAGATAGCGGTCACCGTTCGAGTCGGTGGACGTGCTGCGTCCCTTGAAGAAGTCGCACTTGTCCTGGATGAACACGTCGCCCGTCTTGTCCGTCGTGGTGCTCCGGTTGTTGCTCCCCGAAATCGTGTACGTCCAGTTGTAGAACCGCGGGAAGCCGCCGGACGCGGTGGCGTCGTACGAGCAGTCGAGCCGCGCGTCGTCGTCCTGGATGACGCAGGCGTCGTTGCCCTTGGCCGGCGAATTGATCGTGAACCGCGCGACCGGCGGCGAGATCGTGACGCGGATGATCTGGTTGATCGCCACGCTCTGATACCGCGCCGTGATCTGGACGTCCTGCGACTCGGCGACCGTCGTCGTCTCGATGCGGAATGAGCCGGTCGTCGATCCGGACCCGACCGTGACGCTGCTCGACGCCGGCCGCGCGACGTCGCGGTTCGACGTGGACAGATCGATGCTGATGCCTCCGCTGGGCGCCGCGGTGGTGAGCGTCACCGTGCCCGTCGCCTCCTGCTGCGACTGCACCCTGGACGGAGAAATGCTGAAGGCGGACAACGCGGGCGGTGCGGGCGGCGGCGTCGGCACGGGCGCTGGCTCGGGTGCCGGGGCCGGCGCAGGTGCTGGCGCGGGTGCCGGTGCCGGCGCGGGTGCTGGCGCCGGGGCGGGTGCCGGGCTCGGCGAAGGCGTCGTCGGCGAGTTGTTGCTGCCGCACGCGACCGCGAACGCCAGGATCATCGCGACAAGACCGGCACACAAAACGTGCGTTTTACGCTGCATGAATCTCCTCATCTGTGAATGCAGGGCTTCGAGATACCGGCGCTGGGATCGCCAACAGGAGATATTAATGCAATTTACGAATTTACGAATCTACGAATTTACGAATTGAAATTTGCAAATTGACAATTCAAATTCGTAAATTCGTCAATTCGTAAATTCGTAAATCCCTACCGGCGCCCGATTGTAATGTTGCCGCTGAACGCGCGCAGCACGAGCATGGCGCTGGCGTCGCCGAACGCGCCGCGGATCGCGCGTGGCGTTGCGACACCGCGTCCGTTGCCTTCGGCCCCGCGGCCGCGGCGAGCGATCGGGAAGTCGGACCTGACCGTGCCGCTGTAGCTGTTGGCGAGCACCTCGAATCCCGTTGCACCGGACAGCATCAGGCGGACGTCGCCGGAGTGCGAGATGAGCTCGTACCGGCCGCTCCGGGCGAGGTCACCCGTGTAGTCGATATTTCCAGTGACTGCCCGCGCCATGAGGCGCTCGGCCTGCGAGTTGTCCACGCGGACGCTGCCGCTCACGGTCGTGAGCTGGATGGCGCTCGCCTTCAGGCCGCGCACCGTGACGTTGCCGCTGACGGCCGACACGGTGGCGAATTGATCGGCCGACGCGTCGACGAGCTCGATGTCGCCCGAGACGGTCTTCAGCGCCTCGACGCGGATGCCGGTGGCGCGAATGGTGCCACTCGTCGCCCGTATCGCGACGTTGGCGTCGCCGGGAACCGTGATCGTGAAATCAACCGACCCGGGGAAATTGCGCGGGCGGGGGTAGACGGTGCGGATCTCGACGCGGTTCGCCTCCTCCACGACCTGGATGTCGATCGTCTGCAGCAGCGTCCGCGCCGCATTCGGGTTCGGCCGCTGCACGCGCTTGATGGCCTCGATGATGACGTCCCGCCCGTTCCCGGCCGTGATGACGATGTTGCCGGCGATGTTGGCGAGGTCGAACGCGCCGTTCGCATCGAGGTGAGCGGTCCTCGAGAACCGCTCGGTGACCTCGCTTGCCTCGGGCGCAGTCGAGGGGCTTGCCCCGAGCGAAGTCGAGGGGCTTGTCCCGAGCGAAGTCGAGGGGTTCTGTGCGGCGGCCGGGAGCGCAATCGCGATGGCGGCGAGAACGAAGACGAAGACGCGGGGAGCGCGCATCATTGGTTCAGTTCCTTCTCGGCGTCGGCCGCGGCATTCAATAAGCTGCACGTGTCCGTCGCGAGCGCGACCGTGTCCTGCAGGAGCGCGACCTTCGTGTCCAGTGCGTCGAGCAGGCTCTCCTGGGCGAGCGCGTTCGCCGGCTCGTCGGCCAGCGCCGCGCGGCTCTCGCTGATCGCGCGGTCGAGCACCGCGAGGTTCTCCTTCAGGACCGCACGCGTTTCGGAGTCGAGCGACGCGTCCTGCGACTCCGCGAGCTGCTGCAGTCCCGCGATGGCCTCCTCGTAATGCTGCTCGACCGGCACCGCGCCGGGTTCGACAGCCGCCGCGGCCTGTTGCGGTCCTTGCGAAGGCTCGTGCCGCCACGCCAGCCACGTGGCACCGGCGATGAACAGCGCGAGCGAGGCGGCCACCGCCACGGGCACCCACGCGGAGAAGGCGTTGCGCCGTCGCTCTTCGATGGACGCGGCGATCGTGGCCCAGAGTCGCGGGGGCGGCACGTGCTCTTCGAGCATCGACGCCATGCCGCGGATCCTCGTGAAATCCGCGACGAGCGCCTGGCACGCCGCGCATCCGGCAAGGTGGCGTTCGAACGCCGCGAGCCGTTCGTCGCCGGGACGATCGGCCGCCCGCGCGCCGTCCACGTAGTCGCCCAGCAGGTCTTCGTAGCTCTCGCAGTTCATCGTCTCAACAACGTCCGCAGCTTCAGACGCGCCTTGTGCACCTGCGACTTCGAGGTCCCCTCCGAGATGCCGAGGATGTCCGCGATCTCGCGGTGCTCGAATCCCTCCACGTCGTGCAGGAGAAACGCCGCGCGCGAGCCCGGCGGCAACGCGTCGATCGCCCGTTCGAGGTCGAGACGGCTGATGGCCTGCGGCACCATCGGCGCCGGCGCCACCGGTTCGATCGCGTCCTCGTCATCGAACGAGCCCGTCGCGCGGCTCATCTTCGCCTGGCGGCCGCGCAGGTGATCGAGGCAGTGGTTCATCGTCAGCCGGTACAGCCAGGTGCCGAGCGTCGATTCGCCGCGGAACCCGGCGAGCTTGCGATGCGCCTGGAGAAATACTTCCTGCACGAGGTCCTCGGCGTCCTCCGCCGAGCCGACCATGCGCATCACGAGGCTGAAAAGGCGCCTGGCATGCTGGCGATACAGCTCTTCGAACGCGTCGGCATCCCCCGCCCGGCACCGCGCGGCCAGCTCGAGGTCGGCGGTTCTCACGTCTCCTGGCTGATTAGACGGGAAATGACGGGCCTGGGGTTGTCGAGGGGGAACGTTTCTTGTTTGGAAGGGATCTGCAGGGAGGAAAGTGAATGGCAACGTTCCGCCGGAAGGCAGCCGAACAGGAAGTCAAGGGAGTCGGGCAGAAGATCAAGGGCGTGGCGCAGGAAATCGCGGGCCGCGCGACGGGCAACAACGACCTTCGCGCGCGCGGAGAGGTCAACCAGGTCGCGGGGCATGTCCGCAGCCGCGCGGGCGAGGCCGCCCGGAAGATCAGCTCGGCGGTGAATCGGGAAAAGCCGCGCAGCCGCCGCTGACCCAAGGGCACGAAGAAGGGAGCCACAAAGAGCACGAAGACCACGAAGTTCAAGATCACGAAGAAATTTATTGTCTTCGTGACCTTGAACCTTTGTGCCCTTCGTGTCCTTTGTGGCTCCCTCTTCTTTGTGTCCTTGTCCACCGGACGCTCTCGAAGGCGCGAATCCGTCCCATCCCGACCTCCACCCCTTCGGCACGCAGCAGCTCCCGCTTGATCTGCAGGTTTCCACCGTAGCCTCCGAGCGCCCCGCCCGCGGCGATGACGCGGTGGCAGGGGACGCCCGGCTCGCGGCAGTTGCGCATGATGTTGCCGACGGCGCGCGAGGCCCGCGGCTTGCCCGCGAGCGCTGCGATGTCACCGTAGGTCGCCACCCTGCCGGGAGGGATGCGGCGCACGGCCGACAGCACGCGACTGCGAAATTCACTCGTTCCGCGCCCTGTCGAGGCTTGCCCCGACCGAAGCAGAGATTCCCGGCGGAGTGGAGGGGTCAACGGCCGATGATGATCTTCGCCCGAAGCGTGAACCCGCCGATGTTGTGCTCGTCGTAGACGCTGCCGACGCTCGTCGGCGAATTGCCGAGCGCGTTCGGTACCGACGACCACTGCGCGTCCACGGCCGCCGACAACCATCGCTGCATCGGAACCTCGACCCCTCCGAGAACGTGATAGCCGGCGTGCGTTTCGCTGATATCGTCCGCCTCGGTTGAGTGCGCGGACGTCTCCTTGAACCTCACCCAGGTGCCGCCGAAGCCGCCGTACGGGATGAATCGGCCCGAGGTGCGGAAGCGGTAGCCGCCCGTCAACTCGAGCGGCGTCACGGTGATCGTGTCGGACACGTTGAGCGGGAACACCTGGTTCTCGAACACGAATACACGGTGACCCGTCTTGCGAAAGCGCTGTGCGCCGAGCGAGACGAAGAACCGCCGCTCGCCGAGCTCGACGCCGCCGCCGAACACGGGTCCCGACGGCTTGCCCAGGATCGCCTTGAAGCTTTGCGTCGCGTTGAACACGGTGAGGCCGACGTCGCCGAAGCCGCGCACGGAGACCTGCGCAAGCGATGCGGCCGGGTTGAGCAGCAGCAGCACGACCGAGACGCCGGCGGCGCGCATCACTTTGCCAGCCCCAGCCCGCGCAACGAGGCGCGCGGATTGATGAGCCCGTAGCCGTACTGGTCGTCGCGACCGGCGGGCCCGAGATCCGTCGCGAACTGCTCCATGGCCGCCTCGATCGCCGCGGGGCTCGTGATGCCCTGCTGCATCAGCAGCGCGGCGAACCCCGACACATGCGGCGTGGCCATCGACGTGCCCTGGAACGGCAAGTACGCGAACACGTCAAAGCGCGGTGCGCCGTATCTGGCCGGGCCAAACTGGTAGGTTTCCACGAACGGGAGGTCGAAGGTCTGCTGGAGGATGCCGCCCGAGCTTCCGCCCGACCGCTGGTTGCCGCCCGGCGCGGCCAGTTCGACGTACGGTCCCGTGCTCGAATAGAACGCGCGCTGCCGGTCGCGCCCGATCGCGCCGACGGCAACCACTCCCTGGATCGAATTCGCGTACCCCGCGGGCCAGGTCGTCGGATTGCCCAGCTCGAACTCGTTGCCGGCCGCGATCGACACGAACGCCCCGTGCTGCGTGGCGTAGATGAGCGCCTCCTGCAGCAGCGGGCTCGGCGGTCCCGTACGGCCGATGCTCATGTTGAGCACCTTCGCGCCGCTGTCCACCGCGTAGCGCACGCCGCGCGCCACGACGTCGTCGGTCCCCTGGAACGGACTGCCGAAGATGTCGTCCCACAGCGAGTCGATCACCTTGACCGGCATGATGCGCACGTTGAAGGCCATACCCGCGACGCCGATGCTGTTGTTCGTCAGCTCGCCGACAGTGCCGGCGACGTGCGTGCCGTGTCCGTCGAGGTCCAGCGGATCCGTGTCGTTCCAGATGAAGTCGCGCGGTGCCACGAAGCGGTCCGGCCCCGCGATGTCGGGCGCCGCCGCGAACGGGACGTCGATTGGACCCAGCGCGGGAAAGTTGAACACCGTGACGCCGGTGCCGCCGCGCCAGGAGGACGCATTGAAACGCCGCACGACGCTCCGATACGCCACACCGCTGTCGATCACCGCGACAGTGATGGACGAGGTCGCGCCGGGATTCAGATCCCAGGCGTGCTCCATGTCGATCGCTGGAAAGTTCCACTGCTGCACGTACAACGGATCGTTCGGCACGAACATCGGATGCATGATGTAACGCGCCTGCGCGTACTCGACGTCTGGCTGCCGCGCGAGCATCGCCGCGGCCGCTTCCGGATCCGTGGTGTCGTCGATCGTGACGATGTTGAAGTCGGCGTAGGACGGCACGTCCATGGCCGACGCACCGACACGGTCGATCATGATCTGCTGGGCCGCCGGCGCGGTACCCGGGCGGAACTTCACGGCGATGCTGCCGCGGAGGTAGGGCATGCCGTTGCGGCTCGACAGGTCGGTCGGGTACGGGCGCGGCGGACGCGGGGCATCCGACATGCGGACGCCGTTGTCGATACCCGGAGCCGCGAGGTCGGACACGATCGCACGCAACCCGGGAGCCGCGTCCTGTGCCGCGACCGCGCCGATGGCGAGCGCGACGATTGTCAGGACGCCAGCTGTCTTGGAAAGAAACATCAAGGCCTCGAACGAAGGTGGGAAGGCAGGGAATCCAATGTTACTGCAGGTGTGAGAGTGGGTCGATGCCGAACGCCGCGGGGTCGAGCGGCTTCTCGATCATCGTCGCCTGCTCGTCAGTGGCTTCCCACAGGTTGATGTCGTACGGACGTTCGAGGTCGACGTTGTCCCGGCCGCGCAGCACCTTGACGCGCGGACGATACGGATCGGGGGCGTACGCCTTGAGCACGACGGCGATTTCGCCCGTCTTCAAACGGACGAGGTTGCCGGCCGGATAAATGCCCACGAGCTGTGCAAAACGGCGCACGAGGTTCTGGTCGAACTGCGTGCCGTCGTTGCGCTGCAGCACCGCGAGGATGCGATCGGTCGGGAACGCCTGCTGGTAGGTCCGCTGCGATCGCATCGCGTCATACACGTCTGCAATGCCGCACAGCATCGTCGCAAGGTTGAGCTGACCGCGCTTCACGCCGTTCGGATAGCCGGTGCCGTCGAGGCGCAGGTGATGCTCGAAGGCGACGATGGGCGCAAGCGTCGGCATCTCTGGCGTGCGGCGGAGAATCTCCGCGCCATCGACGGTGTGGCGTTTCATGATCTCGAACTCGCGCTCGTCGAGCTTGTCCGGCTTGTTGAGGATCTCCGTCGGCGTCTTCACCTTGCCGATGTCGTGCATCAGCGCCGACAGTCCGAACTCGCGGAGCAGCGCGCCCTCGACCTTCAGCCCGCGCGCCTGCCCCATCGTCAGGATCGACACGTTCACCATGTGCGTGAACGTGTAGTCGTCGTAGTTCTTGAGCGCGGTCAGCGCGAGCAGCGCGGTACGGTTCTGCGCGACCGCCTGCGCCAGCGACTCGACGATCCCGCGTCCGGCGTTCGGATCCGGCTTCCCTTCGACTTGCGCCGTTTCCCAGAGGCGGCCCGCCACCGTCACCGCGTCGTCGTACAGACGCTTGATGGTCGCCATGTCGCCTGCGGGCGCCTCTACGCGCTTCTCGACCTGGAGGCGGCCGACGCGAATGTGCTTCAGTCCCGCCAACGCCGACACGCGGTTCGGGTCGGCCGCGGCAAGTGTCGATATGAGCTGCGTGATTTCGGTGTTCTCGACACCTCTGTCGATCGCGATGCGCTCGACGCCGGCCTGCTGAAGACGCCTCATCAGCTCGCCCATGTTCTCGGCCGCGCGCGGCACCGGAATTTCGCCGACGACCAGGTCCTCGCCGACGATGCCGATGGCGAGCGAGGACGACGACGCGTGGATGACCGTCAGCGATTCGACGAGCGCCGAGACACTTCGCACGACGATGGGATGGCCCGTGGCGTAGAGCTGCGCGCTTCGAATGGCCGCCGCCAGCTTCCTGACCAGATCATCGGCAAAGCGCGCGCGCTGGGTGGCGCTCATGCGAGCTCTCGCGCGGAGGAGGGCAGGAAACGTTTCGCCGCCGCGCGCACCCCGCGGCTCCCGCCCGTGGCTGCCTCCTGGAGCACCGCCATCGTTTCGGGCGAGCCGATGTGGCGCAGCGCCGCTGCCGCCGCCTGGCGGAGGGCAGCCGTGCGGAACGGTGCCCACCACTCGCCGCGAAAGAGGATGTTCCGGAGCGTACGCGTCGAGTCCTTGTGCGCCGCAAGACTGCCGAGCGCCTCGATGATCTGCGCGTGCACCGACACCATCTTGCCGCGGGGCGACGTGTGATTCAGCACGTAACAGAGCAGCGGAATCGCCTTGTCGTCGCGCAGGCTGATGAGCTGCTGGAGGATCGTGTCGCGTGAGGCCGTGCCTCCTACGAGCGCCTTCTCGAGAACGGCAAACGCCTCGTCGGTACCGATCTGCACGATGGCCCGGATCGATTCCCGCTGGACCTGTGGATCCGCGTCGTCGAGCATCGAGGCGAGCTCGGGAAGGGCCTCGCGTCCGCCGAAGACGCGCAGCAGGTCGATGGCCATGCGCCGGACGGCCGGGTTCGGCGAGTTCTTCAGCTGCTCGACCGACTGCCGGCCGGCGGCGCCGAACCCGAGGAGCAGTTCGCGCAGATGCCGGATCGCGCGGCTGTTTTCCTCGGCTGCGAGTGCAATGGCGAGCGGGCGGACGACCGGCGGCCCGAGCGCGTGCGACAGGCGGCTCAGCGGCTCGACACCGGCATCGTCCACCTTTCGCAGGTGAAACACGATGTGACGGACGATGTGCCCGGCGGCGAGTTTGCTGAGCATCGTTTCGGCGACCGGACGCAGCGCCGCGCGTCCCGTGTCGCCGCGCTCGGCGACGAGCGCATCGAGCAGCGCCTGCGCCGTCCCGATGTCGCCGAGCAACGTTCTCCGGTCGATTTCGTCGGCTGCGACGGTGGCAATCGTCTGCCACGCCGTCGGTTCGTCTTCGAGGCGGAGCAGGTCCTGGATGAGGGCGAGGTCGAGGCTGCGGATCGCCTCGTCGCTCACCGTCTCGTGCCAGCCTTTGATCCGATCCTCGGGATCGTCGCTGAGCCGCTCGACCTCGGTGGCCTGCAGGCGCGTTGCCGAGAGCTCGCGTCCGTACTCGGCCGAGACGAACGGCTTGTCCGAGTACGACATCAGGAGCTGGGCGGCGCCCTGCCAGAGATTCTCGAACCCGGCCTCGCCGCCGAGCGGTGATTGCGCCGCCGTCTCCTTCGCCACATCGAGCAGCCGTTCCTTGCGCTCGTTTTCGGGGACGAGCGCCTCGAAGGCCAGCGCCAGCCGTTCGCTGGCGCCGTGCTCGGCGACCACCGAGTTGGCGACGAAGCTGGCGACGATGTCGTCGCCCATCTGCGAAATCACCGTTGCGGCCAGGGGCGTCTCTCCGCTCTCGCCTGGCTCGCGCGCCTGCTGGATGAGCGACAGCATCATGTCGGGCGTCATGTGCGCCGCCGAATCGGCAATCGTCTGCGTCACCGCTGACTCGTCGAGCTCGCCGCGCTCCTTCAGCCGTTCGATGGCCCTTTGAATGAGTCCGAGCAGCGCGGCGGCGCGCGCGCCGATGGATGCTGCTCCGTCCGACGCGGCCTGCACGGCCTTCAGCAGCTCGTTAAAGCGCTCGGGGTCGTCGAGCGCGCTGATGACGGCCTCGAGCGTCCGCTCATCGATGTCGGCGCTGGTATCCCCCTGGAGGCAGAATTCGATGATGCTCTTCCACGCGGCGCCTTCGCCGCCGCTTCGTTCGCGCAGCACCTCGGCGTAGTCGATCTCGCGGATTTCGAAATGGGACCGTCCGGATTCGGCCCACGCCTTCGAGATGCCGCCCTCGCCCATCAGCTCTTCGGTCGTGCGCGACAGCAGGAGCAGCAGCGTCCGCCAGTCCGTCGCGTCCGCATCGCGCTCGATGCGCAGCTCGCCGACCAGGCGGTCGTGCAGCAGCTCCGCGAATTCTCCGATGGATGCGTCCGGCTTGCTCGGCGTACGGCCGTCGATCACCAGCGCGTCGGGCAGCACCGTCAGCGTGACGTCGCGCTCGGCGGTCAGGCGCTGCGAGGCATTGACGACGCGAGCCAGCGCGCCCTGGATGGCCGGATGCGTCGCGGGATACAGCGACACCGAACGCGCGGCCGCCTTGCAGGTGCGCGCGAAATCAGCCAGCGCCGCGCTCTGCTGCGCGGACATGTGCTCGGTGGGCGCCTTGGTCGCCATGCTCTACAGCACCGACAACGGATCCAGTTCGATTGAATCGGGATCCACCGATTCGACGACAGCTTTGGGGAACGTCCCTCGCGAGTCGCGTTCCCAGGTGTTGACGAGAATCTCACCCTCGAGCCGCTCGCCCTTCGGGTCGAACAGGATCTTCACCTGCGGGCGGAACGGATCGTCGGGATGCTCCGCGGTGACGACGCCGACCTCGTTCGTGTTGAGGCGCACGATCGTGCCGATCGGAAAGAGTCCCATGAGATTGACGAAGCGGCGAAGCAGCGCCTGGTTGAACGCGGGATTGCCCTGTTCGCCCATGATCGAACGGATCCGCGCGGTCGCGAGCCCTTCGCGATAGGGCCGGTTGCTGCGCAGCGCGTCGAACACGTCGGCGATGCTCACGATCTGCGTGCACAGATTCAGCTTGCGGTGCCCGATGTTCTCCGGGTAGCCGCTCAGGTCCTGCCGCAGGTGATGCTCGAAGGCGACGACGGGCGCGAGCGCCGGCATCTCCGGCGTCCGGCGCAGGATGTGCGCGCCGTCCACCACGTGCATCTTCATGATCGAGAACTCTTCTCCGGTCAGCTTGCCCGGCTTGTTCAAGATCTCGAGCGGGGTGTTGACCTTGCCGATGTCGTGCATGAGCGCGGCGAAGCCAAACTCGCGCAGCAGCGGCCCTTCCAGGTTGAGCGCGCGCGCCTGCGCCATCGCCAGCGCCGCCACGTTCACCATGTGCGTGAAGGTGTAGTTGTCGTACTTCTTCAGCGCGGTCAGCGCCATCAGCGACGTGCGGTCCTGCGTGACGATGTTCGCGAGGCTGTCGATGATCTTGCGCGCGCTCTCCGGATCGGGCTTGTCGCCCGCCTTGGCCTGCTGCCAGAGCGATTCGGCTGACGAGACGGCGGTGCTGTACACCCGGCGCGCGGCCTCGATGCCGAGCGCATCCTGCGGCGTGTCTTCGACCGACAGCTTGCCGATGACCACGCGCCTGACGCCGCGCGAGGCCAGCCGCTCGGGCAGCGCCGCCCGCGCCTTGCGGTCCGCGAGCTCGCCCAGAAACGCGTGGATCTCGTCCGCGCTCACGCCGCGATGAAACGTGATCTTCTCGATCTCGCGGTCGCGAAGGCCGCGAACGAACCCGGTGAGCGACGCCGAGCCCTTCCCGAGCCGCGTGTCGTTGACGACCACGTCATCGCCGATGAAACCGACGACCAGCGAGGACGCGTCCGAGAGGTGCGCCGAGCAGGAGGAGGCGAGCGAGGTGACGGATCGCTGCACCAGCGGATGCTGCGGTGCGTACAGTTCGGCGGCGCGGAGGCCGGCGGCGAGCCGTCGAACGAGCTCGTCCGGGTTCCGGCTCATCCGGGCACACCCTTCTCGCGGATGACCCGGCGGAGCAGGCGGTCGCCGGTGCGTGCCGCCTCGGCAATCGCGGACGTCGCACGCGGGGTGCCGATGGCGACGAGCGCGTCGATGGCGGCGCCCTTGAACGCGCGCGCCTTTTTCCGCCCGAACAATCGCTTGCGGCGCATCGTGGTCACGACGGCTGCGACGGCCCGCTCGTCGCGAAACTGCCGGACCGCGTCGAGCGTGTCGAGCACCGTCTGGTGGTCCTGTCCGAACGGATCGCTTTCGCCGAGGATGCGGGCGAGCATCGGGACTACTCTTGGATCCTTTTCGGCTACCAGCGCCTCGACGACAGCGGTCCGGCTGGCGCCGGACGCCGCGCGAAGGGCCGTCTGGACCGCCCGGGCGGCCGCGGGGTCGTCGATGCCGGCCAGCGCCGCCACCGCCTGCCGCAGCACTCGCGGATCGGTACGGCGCAGCAGGCTCTGCAGCGGCGGCACGGCGTCCGGGCTGCGCGTGGCGCCCAGCAGCGCCGCCGCGTTCCGCTGCACGAACCAGCGGTTGTCGTCCGCCAGCGGCGCGATGTAGTTGACGCCTCCCGCCCCGAAGCGATGCGTCAAGTCACGCGCGCGAACGAACGCGGGCGCTTCCGTCTCGCTCTGAAGGACCGGGTGGAGCGCCCGGATTGAAATCGGGCCGATTGACTCACAACACTCGATGAATTTCGCGAGCGTCGGCTCGTCGAAGTCGCTGAGCATCGTGGCGGCTTCACGCAGCGCGATCGACTCGCCGACGGTGGTCAGGGCCGCGCGCGCGGCGGCCGGCGCCACGTTTCCTTCGCTCGCTTTTCGCAGCTCGCGCAGCACCAGCGTCGAATTCTCAAAATCTCCGGACAGCAGGAGGTCGTCCACGAGGATCGCCATGTCGCTCGCAATCTCGACGGCACGGTCCTCGTTGGTTTCGATGCGCATGAGATCGGTAATCAGCAGCACCGAGAGCGTCCGGACGTTGTCCTGCTGCAGCGTTTCCACCCACTCGGACAGCTCCGGCGGCAGCTCGCGCGCCGCGAACATCTCGCTGCGGCCCACCGCCCCCTCGAGCGACGCCTGGTACGACTGCGAGACGTACGGCGATTCGTCGTAGGTGAGCAGCAGCTCCTCCATGGAGTTCCAGACGGCCTTGAACTGGCTGCTCCGTCCGAAGTCGTGCTCGCTGAGCAGGTTCTTCGTCGTGCGGAGCACGCGCTGCTTGCGTTCCGCATCGGGAGCGATGGTGTCGAAGATGCGCGCGAGCCTCGCCGACGCCTTGCCGTCCCTGGCCAGCGCCGTCGCCAGCAGCTCCGCGACCTTTTCGTCGTCGAACGACTGCGCGATTTTGGCGACGATGGGCGTCTCCTGCATCCCCTCGTCGGTCTGCATGATCTGCATGACGATGTGCGGGTCGAGCGAGGTGGTGGCGGCGGCGACGTTCCGCAGCACCGCGGGAAGGCGTTCCGGATCCATCACCGTGACGATACCCGCGAGATGACGGAAGGTGGCGAGCACGATGGCCGCCTGCGTCGTGATCATCGGCGAGCCGTCGATGTTGCACTTCGGCGACGAGACGGCCGTGGCCAGTTCCTTGATCTCGAACGCGCTGCCCGAGATGTCGAGCAGCCGCTGCTGCTGCACCGGATCGAAGGTCGTCCGTCCTTCGACGATCGCGTTGACGACCGAGCGCCAGATGTCGTCGCGCTTTTCGACCTCGAGGTCGACGTCGCGGTCCTCGAGGATCTTCTCGTAGTCGATCTGCTCGAGCGCGATGGACGTGTGCGGGGCGTCGGACCACACTTTCCCGGGGCCCCCTTCGGCGCGCAGCTCATCGGGATTGCGCGACAGGAGCGAGAGGAGCGCATGCACGGCGGTCGGCTCGGGATCGCCGAGAAACGTGATCTGGAGGAGGTCGTGATCGTGGAGCAGGCGCGCGGTTTCGACCACCGAGTGGTCTTCGGGCAGCGGATACCCGGCGACGAGCAGCGTCGTCGGCGTCACGCCGAACGTAAAGGCGGCGCCGGCCACCGTCTGGCTGATCGTCTCGCTCAGGCGCGCGATCGACGCGGACACCGCCGGATGCTCCGGCGGATAGAGGGTCCAGTTTCGTGCCGCGGCGGAAAGGGCGCGGGCGAGCGCAATCGATTGACGCGTCAGCTCCGGAGACAGGGTCGCCTGAGTCATCTGACGAGTACGATTATTGAATAGAATGCCGTTTTTATGCGCGTCGTTGACGTAATCGCGAAAAAGCGTGACGGCGGCACGCTGTCGCGAGAAGAGATCGAATTCTTCATCAATGGCGTGAGCCGCGGGACGCTCCCCGACTACCAGGCCTCGGCTCTGCTGATGGCCATCGTGCTTCGCGGCATGACGATCGACGAGACGTCATGGCTCACCGACTCGATGGTCAACTCGGGCAATCGCGTCGACCTGTCCGATATCCCCGGCGTGAAGGTCGGCAAGCACAGCACGGGCGGCGTCGGCGACAAGGTCTCGATCGTGCTCGCGCCGCTGGCGGCCGCGTGCGGCGTCATCATGCCGAAGATGTCGGGCCGCGGCCTTGGCCACACCGGCGGCACGCTGGACAAGCTGGAATCGATCCCGGGCTACCGCGTGGACCTGGGCATCGACGAGTTCAAGGCGGTGCTCAGGGACGTCGGGACGAGCATCATCGGGCAGACATCGTCGCTCGCGCCCGCCGACAAGAAGCTCTACGCGCTGCGGGACGTCACGGCCACGATTGGCAGCATCCCGCTGATCTCGGCGTCGGTGATGAGCAAGAAGCTCGCGGAAGGGAGCGACGTCGTCGTGCTCGACGTCAAGTGCGGCGACGGCGCGTTCATGAAGCAGGAAGCGGACGCGAGGGAACTGGCCGCGTCGATGGTCGCCATCGGCAAGCGCGCCGGCGTGCGCACGGAAGCGTTCATCACCGGGATGGAGACGCCGCTCGGATTCGCCGTCGGCAATTCCATCGAGGTCATCGAATGCATCGAGACGCTCAAGGGACAGGGGCCGGAGGATCTCAGCGGAGTGGTGAAGCGGTTCGCGGCGAGGGCGCTCGTGCTGGCCGGACGCGAAGCGAACGAGGGCGACGCGATGTGCCGCGTGGAAACCGCGCTGTCGTCGGGTAAGGCGCTCGAGACGTTCGCCCGCATGATCGAGCGCCAGGGCGGCAAGCGTGCCGTGGTCGACGACACCTCGCTGCTGCCGTCGGTCAACGGGCGCGAGCAGTGCGTGGCGCCGCGCGGCGGCTACGTCACCCGGATGAAGGCCGAAGCGATCGGGCTTGCCACGAACCTGCTGGGCGCCGGACGCACGAAGGTTGGCGAGCCGATCGATCACGCCGTCGGCGTGATGATGCGTGTGAAGCCCGGCGCGCGCGTCGAGCGTGGGCAGCCGCTGATCGAAATCCATCACCGCGGCGGACGCGGGGTCAATGCGGCGCTCGCCTTGTGCAGCGACGCGATCGCCATCGAAGACGAGCCGCCGCCGCTGCGGCCGGTCATCCTGGGAGACGTGCGATGACGCGAAGGACCATTGGCCTGTTCCTGTTGATCGCCTGCGGGATCGCCACGGCGCCCGCGTGCCGCCGCGCGCGGTACGCGGAGGACGACACGTCGAAGCTGCACGTCGGGATCGTGTTCGACATCGGCGGCAAGGATGACCGCTCGTTCAACGCCGCGGCGTGGGCGGGCGTCAAGTGCGCGGAGACCGGCACGCTGCCCGACGGAAAGACCAGCTGCGGCAAGCCCGCGCTCGGCATCGTGCTTCGCGACGTCGAGCCCGGCACGCCGAACGCCATCGAGCCGGCGATGCGGGCGTTCGCCGAGCGCGGCTACGACCTGGTCATCGGCGTCGGCTTCACGCAGGCGCCCATCATGCAGGTCGTCGCGCGCGACTATCCGAACATCCGCTTCGCCATCATCGACGGCATCGTCCTCCAGGACGACGGGAAGACGCCGATGCCGAACGTGGCCGGCCTGCTGTTCAAGGAGCACGAGGGGTCGTACCTCGTCGGGATGATCGCGGCCAAGACGTCGCGCACCGGGACGGTCGGCTTCGTCGGTGGCATGGACATCCCGCTGATCCGCCGGTTCGAGAAGGGCTACGAAGAGGGCGCGAAGGCGGTGAACCCGCGGGTACAGGTCATCCAGAATTACGTCGGCGTGACCGATGCCGCGTGGAACAATCCCGGCAAAGGCAAGGAGCTTTCGCTGGCGCAGATGGACAAGGGCGCCGACGTGATCTTCGCGGCGGCGGGCAATTCGGGGCTCGGCGCCTTCGATGCGGTGGAGCAGGCCGGCACCGAGAACGGCCGCGCCACGCACTACGTGATCGGCGTGGATGCGAATCAGAACGGCGTGAAACCGGGATTCGTCCTGACCAGCATGATCAAGCGCGTCGACAACGCCGTGTACGACATCGTCAAGGAGGTCGCCGAAGGGAAGTTCACCGGCGGGTTCCACGTGTTCGGCCTCGAGAGCGACGGCGTCGGCTACGTGATCGATCAGTACAACCGCGACCTGATCCCGGCCGACGCCATCCGCGCGGCTGAAGAGGCCAGGAAGAAGATCATTTCCGGCGAAATCAAGGTGACGGACGCGATGGCGCAATGAAACTCGAGCTGCGCGGCATCACGAAGCGCTTCGGCGCCGTGCTGGCGAACGATCACCTCGACATCACGATTCCCCCGGGCACGATTCACGCGATCGTCGGCGAGAACGGCGCCGGCAAATCGACGGCCATGCGCATCGCGTATGGCTTCTACACGGCCGACAGCGGCACGATTCTCGTCGACGATCGGGTGCGCGACATCCGCGCGCCGCGCGACGCCATCGCGCTCGGCATCGGGATGGTCCACCAGCACTTCATGCTGGTGCGCCCCATGACGGTGACGGAGAACATCGTGCTGGGCGCCGAGCCGGGCTCGGCGATTGCGCTCGACCTCAGGAAGGCCGCCGCCAGCATCCGCGCATTGTCGGAGGAGTTCAGGCTTGCGGTCGATCCCGGCGCGATTGTCGAGGACCTCTCCGTCGGCCAGCAGCAGCGCGTCGAGCTGCTGAAGGCGCTCTACCGCCGCGCCGGGCTGTTGATTCTCGACGAGCCGACGGCGGTGCTCACCCCGCAGGAGGTGGCGGAGTTCTTCGCGATCCTCCGCCGGATGCGCGACCAGGGGAAGACCGTCATCATCATCACGCACAAGCTGTCCGAGGTGCTCGCCATCTCGGACAACGTCACCGTGATGCGCGACGGCCGTGTCGTCGGCAACCTGAAGACGAATGAGACGACGGCTGCGGAGCTGGCGCGGTTGATGGTGGGGCGCGACGTGCTCCTCCGCGTCGACAAGCCGCCGGCAAGGCCTGGTGCAACGGTGCTGACCGTCCGCGACCTGTCCATCGCCGGCCGCGAGGGCGCACGGCGGCTCGACAACGTGTCGTTCGACGTCCGCTCAGGGGAGATCGTCGGCGTCGCCGGCGTCGAAGGCAACGGGCAGACGGAGCTGATCGAAGCGCTTGCCGGGCTGCTGCCCGAGTCGCAGGTGTCCGGGGCGATGTCCTTCAGAGGGCGCGACATCCGTCAGCTGAACGCGCGGCGCCGTCGTGACGCAGGCATCGCGCACGTGCCCGAGGATCGTCATCGCCGCGGCTTGCTGCTGGAGTTCAGCCTGTCCGAGAACGCCATTCTCGGCGTGCACTACCGCGCGCCGGTGGTCTCGGGCCCCGGCGGAGTTCTCCTGGACCTGCCCGCCATTCAGCGCCGCGCGGACCTCGTCATTCGCGAGTTCGACGTCCGTCCGCCGAACTCTTCGCTCCCCGCGCGTGCGTTGTCCGGCGGGAACCAGCAGAAGCTGATCATCGGGCGGGAGTTCGAGCTGCCGCCTGTCCTGTTGCTCATCTCGCAGCCGACGCGCGGCGTGGACATCGGCGCCATCGAGTTCATCCATCGGAAGATCGTCGCGCTGCGCGATTCGGGATGCGCCATCCTGCTCGTGTCGGCCGAGCTGGAGGAGGTCACCGCACTGGCGGACCGCCTCATCGTCCTGCACAACGGGCGAATCGCCGGCGAAGTCGATCCGGCGCGCGCGACCCATGAGGAAATCGGCCTGCTGATGACGGGCGGGCGTTCGTGAAGGTTCTTCGCGACCTTCGCTTCCCGCTGATTGCCGTCCTCTGCGCGTTTCTCGTCGGCGCGGTGATCGTCGTCCTTGTCGGCGACAGCCCAATCGAAACCTACCGCCTGCTGCTCGGGAGCGCGTTCTCGTGGCCTGACGGGATCGGCTACACGCTCTTCTTTGCCACACCGCTCATCTTCACCGGCCTTGCGGTCGCGGTGGCGTTGCGAGGCGGCCTGCTGAACATCGGCGCCGAAGGGCAGCTGTACGTCGCCGCGTTCGCGACGGCGTGGATCGGCATCACGTTCGCGAATCTCCCCGCGGTGCTGCTGGTGCCGATGTGCTGTGTCGGAGGCGTCGCGGCGGGCGCGCTCTGGGCCGCGATCCCCGGCATCCTGAAGGCGCGCTTTGGTTCGCACGAAGTCATCAACACCATCATGCTGAACTTCGTGGCGGTCGCGCTGGTCGGCTACCTCACGCAGTATCACTACCGCATCCCCGGTGATCCCATCATGGAGACCGCGCCCATCGGCAGCGGCGCGCACATCGCGCGGCTTGGCGCGTTCATCCCGGGACTGCCGGCCCGCATTCCGCTCAACGTCGCGTTTCTGCTCGCGCTGCTCGCGTGCTGGCTCGTCTACGTGCTGCTGTGGAAGACGAAATGGGGCTACGAGATTCGCGCGACAGGGCAGAACCCCGCCGCGGCCGAGTACGGCGGCGTCTCGATCCGGAAGGAAATCGTGCTGACGATGGCGATCTCGGGCGCGCTGGCCGGGATGGTGGGCATCAACGAGGTGCTGGGCTACCGGTACCGCTACTACGACGGCTTCTCCGACAACTACGGCTTCACGGGGATCGCGGTCGCGCTGCTCGGACGCAACCATCCATTCGGCGTGATCGTCGCCGCGCTGCTGTTCGCGGTCCTTCAGCGGGGCGGCGTTCCTGTCGATGCGTTCACGCAGCTCGTGTCGAAGGACATCGTGCTGATTCTGCAGGCGCTCGTGATTCTGTTCGTCGCGGCGGAGGCGATGTTCAGGAGGCCAGTGGGCAGTCGGCAGTCGGCAGTGGGCAGTGGGCAGGTTGCGGGCGGCAAGATCTGATGCGTTCCATCCTGACACTCTCGCTCGTGTTCTCCACGATCCGTCT
>Ga0114129_10004296_pt1 | contig 20137 bp, 23 predicted proteins | sample RhiMetdeltSRZDD1_FD_80071 | JGI IMG/M metagenome (GOLD analysis project Ga0114129, IMG submission 80071) | Populus rhizosphere microbial communities from Tennessee, USA - Rhizosphere MetaG P. deltoides SRZDD1 (version 2) (version 2) | ecosystem: Host-associated > Plants > Roots > Rhizosphere >... | reverse complement strand
GGCGAAGGGCCGACGGGCGCCGCCTCACGGGAGCACCCCCACCACGGTGCTGCCAGCACGAACCCGATCCCCCGGCTTGACGCTCAGTCGCACCGACGCCGGCATGATCAGATCCGTCCGCGAGCCGAACTTGATCAGCCCGAACCGCTCCCCCGAGGCGAGCTTGTCGCCGGCCCGGACCCGGCATACGATCCGGCGGGCAAGCACCCCCGCGATCTGGCGGACGACCACACGCACGGCCTCCCCCTGAATTGCGATGGACGTGCGCTCGTTCCGGTCAGACGCCTCGGGCCGGTAGGCCGCCAGCTTCGCCCCCGCGCGGTACTCCACGCCGACGACCAGCCCGGCGAGAGGTGAACGGTTCACGTGAACGTCGAACGGCGACAGGAAGATGGAGACCGCCTGCGCGGGCCCGACGAACGGGTCGTCCACCGCGACACGGACGTCCACGACCCGGCCGTCCGCCGGAGCCAGGATCGCCCCGGGAATCGCCGGCGCGGTGCGCTCGGGGTCACGGAAGAAGAACGCCATGAAGAGGGCGACCACGCCGAGCAGAAGAGCCGCCTTGATCCATCCGGCCCAGGCCAGGAGAACGGCCATCGCGAGCGGAACGAGGATGAACCCCCAGCCCTCCGCGGCGATCGGCAGCATCCGGTCCGCCATCGGCGGCGGCCGCTACCCCATGCGGGGCGGCTTGATCCAGCTCATCATCGCGCGGAGGCGCTTGCCGACCTCCTCGATCTGGTGTTCGGCTTCCATTCGACGCGTCGCCAGGAAGCTCGCGCGGTTGGCTTGGTTCTCGAGCACCCACTCGCGAGCGAACTGACCGGTCTGGATCTCCTGGAGGATCTTCCGCATCTCGGCCCGTACACGGTCGTCGATGACCCGCGGCCCTCGACTGTAGTCGCCGTATTCCGCGGTGTCGGAGACGGAGTAGCGCATGTAGGCGAGCCCGCCCTGGTAGAAGAGGTCCACGATCAGCTTCAGCTCGTGCATGCACTCGAAGTAGGCCACCTCCGGCTGGTAGCCCGCCTGGACCAGGGTCTCGAAGCTGGCCTTGATCAGGGCGGAGACACCACCGCAGAGCACGGTCTGCTCGCCGAAGAGATCGGTCTCCGTCTCCTCCTTGAACGTCGTCTCGATCACGCCCGCGCGCGTGCAGCCCACGCCCCTGCCGTACGCGAGCGCGACGTCCCGCGCCTTGCCGGACACGTCCTGCTGCACCGCCAGCAGAGCGGGCACGCCCGGACCCTGCACGAAGAGATCCCGCATGATGTGACCGGGCGCCTTGGGCGCGATCATCGAAACGTCCACGTCGGCGGGCGGGACGACCTGGTTGAAGTGGATCGAGAACCCGTGGGCCACCATCAGGGTCTTCCCCTTGGTGAGCGCCCCTCGGATCGACTCCTCGAACGTCTGCCGGTGGACCTGATCCGGCAGGAGCACCATGACGATGTCCGCCATCTGGGCGGCTTCCGCCACGGTGGCCACCCGTAGGCCGTCCTTCTCCGCCTTCGGCCAGCTCTTGGAGCCTTTGTACAGTCCAACGACGACGTCCTGCCCGGAGTCCTTGAGGTTCAGCGCGTGGGCATGACCCTGGCTCCCGTAGCCGACGATGGCGATCTTCTTCCCGCGGAGGAGCGACAGGTCCGCGTCCTGGTCGTAGTAGATCTTCGCTGGCATTCGTATGGTCTCCTCGGACGTGCCTCGTCCGGCTAGTCGACGAACCCGGTCACCCGCGGGTCCTGGCTACTCTCGACGTCCCGGCGACGCCGCTGGGCGTCGGCCGACTTGCCGAGCGGCTCCTCGGATCGGCGCCGCGCCGACTTGGAGCCCCGCGCGATGGCCACCTTTCCCGTCCGAACCAGCTCCTGGATGCCCATGGGCTTCAGGAGCTCGATGATCGCGTTCAGCTTGGACTCGTCCCCCGTCACCTCGAGCGTGAACGTGGTGGGCGTCACGTCCACCACCTTCGCGCGGAAGATGTCGGCGGTGCGCAGGATCTCAGTGCGGTGCTGGACCTCGGCGTTCACCCGCATGAGCACCAGCTCCCGCTCGACGTGGTTCTCCCGGGTCAGGTCGGTCACCTTGATGACATCGATCAGCTTGTGGAGCTGCTTGACGACCTGCTCGAGCACGAACTCGTCGCCCCGCACGACCAGGGTCATGCGGGAGACGGTGGCGTCCAGCGTCTCCCCGACCGACAGGGACTCGATGTTGTACCCGCGCGCGCTGAAGAGCCCAGCGACGCGTGAAAGGACGCCGAACTTGTTCTCGACGAGGACCGCGATCGTATGCTTGCTGACACCGTGGCCGTTCTGCACCGCGGTCTCCTAGAAGCCCGTCTGGGACTTGGCGGCCTTGGCCTTCACGTCCTTGTTCGGGCGCTCGAGCAGCATGTCCTTGTTCGCCCCGCCCGCCGGCACCATCGGGAAGCAAAACTCGTCCCTGTCCACCATCACGTCCACCAGGACCGGCCCGGGAATCGCGAAGGCCTTCTCGAGCGCCGGCACCACCTCGTTCGGCTTCGAGGCCCGGATGCCCACCGCCCCGTAGGCCTCGGCCAGCTTGACGAAGTCGGGGCTCGCCGACAGGTCGATGGAGTGGAAGCGCCCACCGTAGATGATGTCCTGCCACTGACGGACCATCCCGTGTCCGCCGTTGTTGATCACGACGACCTTGACCGGCAGCTGGTTCTCGACGATCGTCGCCATCTCCTGGGAGCTCATCACGAAGCTCCCGTCGCCGTCGACGAGCACGACAAGGCGGTCCGGTCGGCCGACCTGGGCACCGATGGCGGCCGGAAGACCGTAGCCCATCGTCCCGAGCCCGCCGGAGGTCAGCCAGTGCCGCGGGTGGCGGAAGCGATAGTGCTGGGCAGCCCACATCTGGTGCTGCCCCACGCCGGTCACGATGATCGCCTCGCCCTTGGTGAGGTTCGAGATCTCCTCCACGACGTACTGGGGCTTGATCAGCTCGTCGTCCCAGTCGTAGCGGAACGGGTGTTTCTGCTGCCACTGGCCGAGCTGCCGGAGCCACTGCTCCCGCGCTTCCCGGACGAGCGAGGGCGTCTGACCGACGCCCTCTTGGCGCACGGCCTCGACTAGCTGCGCCAGCACCCGCCGCGCGTCACCCACGATGGGAACGTGTACCTTGATGTTCTTCGAGATCGAGGACGGATCGACGTCGATGTGGATGATCTCCGCTTGCGGCGCGAACTGGTCCACCTTCCCCGTGACCCGGTCGTCGAACCGGGCACCCACCGCGATCAGGCAATCGGCGTTGTAGACCGCCATGTTGGGGGCGTAGCCGCCGTGCATGCCGAGCATGCCCAGCGAGAGGGCGTGGTCCGAGGGGAACGCGCCCAGCCCCATGAGAGTCGTCGTCACCGGGATACGCGTCAGCTCGGCGAGGGCCTGCAGCTCCTTCGACGCGTCCGCACCGATGACCCCGCCGCCCACGTACAGCACCGCGCGGCGGGCCCGCATCATGGCCTTCGCCGCCTTCTTCACCTGGCCCGGATGCCCCTCGTACGTCGGGTTGTACGACCGGAGGTGGAGGTTCCCGGGGTACTCGAAGTCCGCTTGCTTCATGAGGACGTCCTTCGGCAGGTCGATGTGCACGGGCCCCGGGCGTCCGGTCGCCGCGATGTGGAAGGCCTCGCGGATCACCAGCGTGATGTCCTTGGTGTCCTTCACGAGATAGTTGTGCTTCGTGCAAGGCCGCGTGATGCCGACGTTGTCAGCTTCCTGGAACGCGTCGTTACCGATGAGGTGCGTCGGCACCTGTCCCGTGAACGCGACGATAGGCATCGAGTCCATATACGCGTCCTGGAGCGCCGTGACGAGGTTGGTGGCGGCCGGGCCCGACGTGACCACGCATACCCCGACCTTCCCAGTCACCCGCGCGTAACCTTCAGCCGCATGGCCGGCCGCCGCCTCCTGGCGCACCAGCACGTGGCGGAGCGGCCCGGGGAAGTCGTAGAGCGCGTCGTAGAGCGGCAGGACGGCGCCACCGGGGAGCCCGAACATGACGTCCACGCCCTCACGCTTGAGCGACTCCAGGACGATACGCGCGCCTGACATCTTCATCGCCGGTCTCCTACTCCCCTGAATTCGCGACTGCTCAACCGCTCGCCTACCTCCACGATCAAAGCAACCCCGCCGTCGCCAGGATCTCCCGGATCTCTTCGACCCCGTCCGCGTCGGGCATCGGCAGCGGGGACCGCGGCGAACCGCCGTAGCCACCCAGCAGGTCCAGCGCCGCTTTGAGCCCACCGATCCCGTAGCGGCCGCCGATCCCCGTCGCCAGTGGCCCGAGCCGGAACGCGACGTCTCGCGCCTCGGCCCACTGACCCGCCTGGGCCAAGCGCCAGACCTCGCAGCACTCCGCCGGCGCGATGTTCGCGATGGCCAGGATCCCTCCCGATGCCCCGACGACCAGCGCGGGGAGGAACGCGATCGGAGAGCCCACGAACACGTGGAACGTCTTCGGGGTCAGGCGGATCGTCTCCGAGGCCTGGGGCACGTTGCCCGAGCTGTCCTTGATGCCGTGGATGTTCGGGTGCTCGGCGAGCCGGGCGACGGTGTCGGGCTCGAGGTTGATGCCGGTGTTGGCCGGAAAGTTGTACAGGATGACCGGAAGCGGCGACGCATCCGCCACCGCGCGGTAGTGACGGATCAGGACCGCCGGCTTCATCGCCGCCTTGAAGTAGCTGGGGGTGATGACGATCGCCGCGTTCGCCCCGAGGTGTGCCGCTCGCTTCGTGAGGCGGATGCAAGCGTCGGTGGATTCCCCCCCGGTGCCGGCGACCAGTCGCCGGTCCACGGGCGTGTGCTCGCGCGCCGTCGCGATCACCCGCTCCTTCTCGCCCTCGGTGAGGAGCGGGAACTCCCCCGTCGACCCGAGGACGACGTAGCCACTGAGCGGGTGCGCGTTCAGCCGAGCGAGGTTGGCGCCTAGGCGATCGTGGGCCACCTCCCCGCCACGAAAGGGAGTCAGGACAGGGGGATAGACACCCTGGAGTATCGTCATACTGTCAGCCCTCGCCGCCCGTCAAGAAACAAGCCCCCCCGCCGTCCGCGCCCCACCGGCTCGGGTCACATGCAAAGTCTACACACAGTAGCACCTAAACCCTGATTGGGTCAAACCGAAACGGGCCTGGCGAGCGCCCGCTACCGGGACGCTCAGCTCGACGGCTTGCGCGAGGCCCTCGCGGACACGTCGTCGTCCCGCCCCACGACCAGCCGCTCGACACCCACGAGGTGGGCCAGCATGGCCTGCTCGGCTCTTCGAAAGTCGCGGGCCACCACGGCGGCCAGGATGTGCCGATGGTCGCCGTGGGAGCGCACCGGCCGGCCGGGATGCGAGAGGGATTCCTCCCGGCTCTGGGCCAGGAGGTCCATGAGGGTCGTGACGATCCGCGTGATGGCGCGATTGTGGGTCGAGTGCGCGAGCGCCGTGTGGAACGCGGCGTCCTGGGCAAGGCCCGTCCGCCCAGCCGCGACCTCGACCCCCTGCTCGTCGAGGATCCGCGCCATGTCGGCCACCTCGTCGGGACTCGCTCGGCGAGCGGCCAGCCCGGCGATGGGCGGCTCGAGGAGGCGCCGCGCCTCGTAGAGATCCGCGATCGTTTCCCGCTGGGCCAGGATCACCAGCGCCAGCGGCTCGACCAAAGCCTCGACGGAGACCTTCCGGACGAAGGCGCCTTCTCCGGGGCGGATCCTGATGAGACCCCGGCTCTCGAGGGCCCTCATCGCCTCCCGAACGGACGTCCGGCTCACCCGGAAGCGCTCCGCGAGGTCCCGCTCCGGCGGCAGCCGGTCTCCGGACTTCAGGTGCCCGTCGGTGATCAGGAGGCGGATCTGCCGGACGATCTCCTCGTAGATCCTGGTGTTCCGCACCGGCTCCAGGCTCGGCCACTCGACGTCCGCGCGGCGGCGTGCCACTGGCTGCCTCGCGGCTCAGTGGCCGGATCCGGCGCGGACGGCGACGACGGCTCGCCCACGCCGACGCGCCCACGCGCGGCCCATGACGATGACGAGGACGGCGAGCCCCACCTGGACGGTGCGCAGCACCACCGGGCTCGGATGGCCTCCGATCCAGCCCTGGACGACACGGTCGCCCAGGATCATCTCGCCGGCTACCCAGCCGAGGATCCCCGCTCCCACGTCGACGATCCACCAGAACCGGACCATGAGCCGAGCCAGGAGCCCGCTCCCCCAGATCACGAGGGGGATCGAAAGCCCCACGCCGAAGACGACCAGCACCATGTCGCCGTGCGCCGCACCGGAGATCGCCAGCACGTTGTCGAGGCTCATGATCACGTCGGCCAGGACGATGATCCAGATCGCCTCGAGGAGGGTCGTGCCTTGCCGGACCGTCTGGTGCTCTTGGGCGCCGTGGCCCTCCTGCGACAGGAGCTTGACGGCGATCCACAGGAGAACGGCCCCGCCGGCCGCCTGGAGGAGCGGGATTCGCAACAGGCTACTGATGATCGCGATGAAGACGATGCGGAGTCCGACCGCGCCGACGGTTCCCCAGAGGCGTCCCTGCCACTGCTGCCGCGCGGGCAGCTTCCGGACGGCCAGGGCGATGACGAGGGCGTTGTCGCCCGCCAGGGTCAGATCGAGGATCACGATTTGGATCCACCGAAACCAGAACTCGGCGGTGGCGACCTCCGTCCAGTTCACCGGACGGGCCTCCGAAACACGGTCCCCGATCCGACCACACCCGCGAGCCGCACGTGCCCCCCTGCCCCGACAGCGAAACCCGCCCTGGCGATTAGCCGGAGTACCTGCCCGACAGCCGTCATCACATCGACGGTCTCCGTGTCGACGACGAGATCGTACAGGAGTGACTCTCTCCAGTCGACCGCGAACATCCGTCGCCGGCGCGCCCGGACACCCCGGTCGCACGCCGCGAGTCGCCACGTCGCCGCGGCGTTGTCCATCCGAGGCCTCCCGTCTCCCGCGTCATGGCGACGGCCGCATCGCCGAGCCTCCTCGCTCAGGTCCGCGTCGCCTCCGAGGGCCGGAGCCGCGGACGCCGCATCAGCGGACTCACGAGGGGCAGCGAAAACAGCACGAGCGCCGCCACGGTGATGACCGCCGCGATCGGCCGCTGCACGAAGATGAGGACCGACCCCTGCGACATGATCAGGCTCTGGCGGAGCGCGCTCTCGGCCATGTCCCCCAGGACCAGCGCGAGCACGAGAGGCGCCAGCGGATAGTCGAGCTTCTTGAACACGTATCCGAGCACGCCGAACCCCAGCATGTACCAGATGTCGACCATGCTGTTACTCACGGTGTAGGCGCCGATGGCGCACACGAAGACGATGAGCGGCACGAGGATCGCGAAGGGGATGCGCAGGATCGACGCGAACGCGGGAACGAAGAAGAGCACCATGAGCACCCCGATCACGTTGCCGGTGTACATGCTGGCGATCAGTCCCCACACGAACTCGGGCTTCTCCACGAACAGCATGGGCCCCGGCTGGAGTCCCCAGATCAGGAGCCCGCCGAGCATCACTGCAGCGGTTGGGGATCCCGGAATGCCCAGCGTGATCATGGGCAGCATCGCGGCGACCCCGGCGGCGTGGGCGGCCGTCTCCGGGGCCACGACCCCCTCCAGCGCACCCGTACCGAACTTCTCCGGGTGCCGCGAGAACCGGCGGGCGAACCCGTAGCTCATGAACGAGGCCGGGGTGGCACCGCCCGGCTTGAACCCCATCCAGAATCCGATCATCGAGCTGCGCAGGAACGTCCGCCAGTACCTGGGCAGCTCTCGCCACGTCGCCAGCATGTCCCGGAAGCGCACTCGCGGCGTCACCCCGCGGAATTCGAGGCCCTCCTCCACCGTGAGGAGGATCTCGCCCAAGCCGAAGAGGCCGATGACCGCCACGATGAACGACATGCCCCGCATGAGCTCGATCGAGCCGAACGTCAGCCGGAGCCGTCCGGTCACCACGTCGAGGCCGATCGCCCCGAGGATGAACCCGAGCACGATGGACGCGAACGACTTCAACGGGCTGCCGCCCCCCAGGCCGATGAAGCTCGAGAAGGTCAGCAACTGGATGGCGAAAAACTCCGGCGGGCCGAACTTGAGCGCCAGCTCCGCCAGCGGTAGGGCAAAGAAGGACACGAGGACAATGGCGAACAGCGCTCCGACGAACGACGAGGTGAACGCCGCGGTCAGGGCGTGGGCGCCCTTCCCTTGCTTCGCGAGCGGATAGCCGTCGAGCGTGGTCGCCACCGACCAGGGCTCACCCGGGATGTTGAACAAGATCGACGTGATCGCCCCACCGAACAGCGCGCCCCAGTAGATGGAGGTGAGCAGGATAATCGCGGACGTCGGCGACATCGTGAACGTCAGCGGCAGCAGGATGGCCACGCCGTTCGCGCCGCCCAGACCCGGCAGCACCCCGATGATGGTGCCGAGCACGATGCCGGTCACCGCCATGACGAGGTTGAACGGCGTGATCGCGACCTGGAACCCGAGGACGAGGTGCTCGATCCCTCCCATCGCGCCCTCAGTACCCGAGCCGAGTCTCGAGAGGGCCCTTCGGCAGGGGGACGAGGAACCACACCTCGAAGATGAGGAAGGTCACTACGGGGATCCCGATCGCCACGAGCACCGTCGTGACCCACCGGTGCCGACCGATCCATCGCATGTAGGCCGCCAGGTAGAGCGCTCCGCCAACATAGAGCCCCACGACGTGCGTAAGGGCCACCATCACAACCGCAGGGAAGAAGACCGTCCCCACGGAGCGGAGCTGGCCGGGTCCGACGAAGGGCCGGGCGTCCGCACCGCGCCGGATCGAGAAGACGACGGTCAGCGCCGCCGAAGCGAGGAGCGCGACGCCGAGGTAGAAGACGAAGAAGCCCGGCTGTGGCCCGTCGGTGCCCCAGCCGATGCCCAGCCGGAGCCCCTCAACGAGGACGACCGCTGCCACGACCACCAGGAACAGCCCGCAGACGGTGTCAGCCGTGCGCACGTGGTCTCTCTCCTCGATGGTCCTCCGGGTCGCGCGCGAGGGTCGCCACGTGGGTCGGTGCGCAGCGCCTCCTCGACGGCCGGAGGCGCCGCGCCGACGGGGTTACTTCAGCAGGCCGCCCTTGCTCATGAGGTCCTTGTGCAGGGCCTCCGCGCTCTCCAGCCACTTGACGAACTCGGGCCCGGTCTGCCACGCAGGGTTCAGCGCACCCTGCGCGAGGTAGTCCTTGAACTCCGCCGTCTCGTACACCTTCTGCAGCATCCCCTGGTAGTAGGCGACGGCCTCCGCCGGCATGCCGGGCGCGCCGAAGATCCCGCGGAGCATCAGGTAGCTGATGTCCGCGCCCAGGGCCTCCTTGATCGTCGGGATGTCCCCCCAGCCGGGCGCCGCCAATCGCTTCGTGTCGAACACGGCGAGCGGGCGCACCCGTCCGGCCTTCAGGTGGCCTACGCACTCGATCGGGTTGTTCACCGTCGAGTCGACGTGGTTGCCGACGAGGTTCACGCAGACTTCCCCACCTCCCTTGAACGGCACGTAGATGAACTTGACCCCGAGGGCCTGCTCGAGCAGGATCGTGATGATCTGGTCCTCCTGGGCGGTGCCGGTGCCGCCCATCTTCATCTTGTTGTCTCCACCCGACGCTTCCTTGACCGCCGCGATGTACTCCCGGGCGGTCTTGAACTCTTTCTTGTCGGGACGGTCGGTGTTGACCCACAGGATGAACTCGTCCAGCGCGAGCCGGGCCACCGGCGTCAGGTCCTTCCAGTTGAAGGGCACCCCGGTATGGAGAGGCGTGGTAAAGAGGTTCGACAGGGTGATGATGATCGTGTGGGCGTCGCCGGACTTGGCCTTCACGTACGTGAAGCCCTCGGCGCCGGCACCGCCGGCCTTGTTCACCACGACCAGCGGTCGCGGCGACAGCTTGTACTTCTCCACGAGGGGCGCGATCAAGCGCGCCATCTGGTCGGCGCCGCCACCCGTGCCGGCGGGGACGATGAACTCCACCGGCTTGGTCGGCTCCCACGCCACCGCCGGGCCAGCCGGACCGCCCAGCAGGACGAGTCCCGCCACAGCAACGGCGTTCCTCAGCGTTCGATGATCCATGGGGCCTCCTTCGTTGGAGGTTCGGTGGGCGGTCAATCCCCCTCGAAACGGAAAAGGGACCGCCAACGGCCTGGCGGCCCCTCTCGGACCTGCGACGACGACGTCAGTGTCATCGTCTTGGTGTCACACCTTTATGTTGGCAGCGGAATCTCCGCGGGCGCCTTGCGGAACGACACGACGCCCGGAATCTCCCAGTTCTCCCACATCTCGTCGACCTTCGCCTGGAAGTAGGCGAGGTCGTCTTCATTGAAGTGCGCGAAGCGTCCCTGCTTGAGGAGGTACTCGCGAACCGGCTTCCGCTTCCGCCCCTCCACGATGGCCTTGGTCTTGCCGTAGTACTTCACAACACCGTTCTCGCACTCGTAGAGCGGGAAGATGCCCGTCTCCACCGCCAGCTCACCGAGCTCGTGAGAGAGCATCGGATCGTAGTCCCAGCCCTTGGGGCATGGATCGAGCGAGTGGATGAACGTCGGCCCGCCGATGGTCAACGCCCGACGAACCTTGTTCATCATCTCGACGGCGTAGGACGCACACACGGTGGCCACGTACCGGCACTCGGGATGGCCGGCGGCCAGCATCCCGGCCATGTTCTTCTTCCAGCGCGTGTGGATGATCCGCTTGACCGCGCCGGGCGGGCTGAAGGTCGTATGAGCGCCGTACGGCGTCATCCCTGACAGCTGGATGTCGGTGTTGGCGTAGGATTCGTTGTCGTAGAGCAGGATCAGGGAGTTGTACTCCTTGTGGGTCAAGGTCGCGGAGATGGCGCCGAGCCCCATGTCCGCCCCACCCCCGTCGCCGCAGAAGGCGATGACGTTGATCGGCTCGGACTTCATCTTCCCTTTCTTCATGAGCGACTTGAGGCCTGCCGCGGTCCCGAGCGCGGCCGAGCCCGACGAGCCGAGCTGGGTGTGCATCCACGGCACCACCCACGGCGTGGTGTAGTACGTCGTGTTCGCGACGTACATGCACCCGGTCGAGCCGAGCACGATCGTGCGCGGCCCGGCCGCCTTCACCATGAGCTTCATGACCAGGGCTGATTCGCACCCCTGGCAGGTGCGATGGCCGGACGTGAAGTACTCCTCGATGGTGACCTTCTTGACGCCCTTGAAGGGCGAGAGCACCTGCGTGTCGTTGGTGAACGTCGTGGCGTCGGCCATGGTCTCCCTCCCCGTCACTCGCGCACACCGAGCCAGTAGGTCGCCCGCTCCGCTCGGCCGGCGCTCGCCGCGGCGTAGCAGATGTCCACCGCCTTGTTCACGTCCTCGAGCGTGACCTCGCGCCCCCCGAGACCGCAGATGAAGCCGATCAGCGGGGGTCGGTGCTCCGCGTTGTAGAGCGCCGCCCGGACCTCGTTGGCGACGACACCGGAGCCGAACGGCGACCCGAACGAGTAGTCCCGGTCGATGACGCCAATGGCCTTCGCCTGCCGGAGGGCCCGCGCCAGCTGCTCATACGGGAAGGGGCGGAACCAGCGCAGCCGGATCAGGCCAACCTTCTTGCCCTGCTGGCGCAGATTCCGGATCGCCACCTTGACCGGCAGCGACAGGGTCCCCATCCCCATCAGGATGATCTCGGCGTCCTCCGTCATGTACTCCTCGAACCAGGGGTTCTCCGGCCCGCGCCCGAACGTGTGACGGAAGTCGGCGTACACCTCCTCGATGACGGTGTACGCGCGCTTTATCGCCTCGTCGTTCTGGCGCCGGATCTCGATGACCCAGTCCTCGTTCACCTGCGGCGCCACCGTGATCGGGTTGTCCGGGTGGAGCAGGAGGTCGCCCCGGTTGTACGCCGGCAGGAACCGATGCACCCGCTCCGGCGGGGGCACCCGCGTGATCGTCTGGGAGTGCGTCAGGAAGGCGCCGTCGGCGGAGATCGCGATCGGCAGGAACACCCGCCGATCCTCCGCGACGCGATACGCGATGAGCGTCGTGTCGAGGGCCTCCTGCGCCGTGTCGATCCACACCAGAAGCCATCCCAGATCCCGCACGGACAGGGCGTCGTTGTGCTCCACCCCGAACGCTCCGGGGTCGTCCAGCGCGCGGTTCCCCACGAGGGCCACCATCGGAACCCGGAGCGCCGGGGTGACGGTGATCGCCTCCATGGCGTACATCCAGCCCACGCCGGACGATCCGCAGAAGACGCGGGCCCCCACGGTCGACGCGTGCTTGACGATCTCGAACTGGCTGTGCTCGCCCTCGGCCACGATGTACTCGGCGACGAGCTTGCCGTTGGCGATCTTCTTGGCAATTGCCTGCATCACCGTGTCATAGGGCCGGATGGGGTACGCCGTGACGACGTCGATGTCGGCCAGCGTGAGGGCCTCGGCGACCGCCTCGCTACCCGAGATGAGCATCTCCTGCTCGTCGAGGCCGACGGCGTCCCCGGCGGGGCGGGTCACGACTGCCATGGACACCCTCCTCTGTCCGTCGGGGTTAGGCGCCCGGAGCCTCGGCCACGCCGGTCACGATCGACGTCGACTGGTCCGTATGGACCGACGCGTGCCGTCCCTTGCGCTTGATGTTTTCGCCCGGGATGCCGTCGGCCACGGGGGTGCCGCCGAGCCCCAGCTCGCCCACCGCGAGCTCCTCCTCGTACTGGCCCCGGTAGCGGAAGCCGTGGGAGCGCTCCGTCGTGACCTTGTCACGGATCTTCTCGGTGGACCAGACTTGGTAGGCGTCCTTGTCCTGGCGCCACATCTCCCACTGGCTCTGGTTGTCGTCGAAGGCGGCCTCGTTTACCATCGTGATGCAGTCCTTCACGGGGCACACGGCCTCGCACACCCCGCATCCGCAGCACGACTCCATGTTCGCGTCGTACAGGCCCTCCGGCGTCACGTCGAAGCAGCTGTCCGGGCACTGAATCCAGCAGAGCGTGCACTTGACGCAGGTGTCGAAGTTCACCACCGGCCGCATGGTGCGGGTGGTGAACTTCTTGAAGTACGGGTTCCGCTCGGGGCGGTACCCCTTTCCGCCCTCGACGGGCTTGCCCACCGGGATGGCCGGGATCGTCAGCCCTTCGCGCATCTCCCACCACTTCGGCTTCTCGAAGGAGAACGGCACCTCGTCGTTGCCTTCGCTGACCTGGATTCGCCGCGCGTCGACCCGCTCGTAGGCCTTGCGAGCCGACTCCGCCTTCAGCCCCGAGCCCCACTCCGCCTCCTGGACCGCCGCGCACACCGCGTCGACGTCGAGGAATTCCGGCGCGATCTTCGCCAGGGCTCCGAGGGCGCGCGCCTCCGTGTGGTCCTCCTTGAAGACCCAGAGACCGGAGAACGAAGCCTTCCCGGGCAGGATCCACAGATGGTAGGGGGTCTCCTTCCGGTGAATATCCCGCAGGAGCTCGCTCGGGGACCGCGTGGAGGTCACGAGCAAATGCCCACCCGGGAGGAGGAGGCGGTTGATCGGCTGAAGCCCGTACCAGGCCCACGATTCCACGCCCTTGCAGAGGGTGTCGTCCACGCAGATGGTGACGTGGAGCTCCTTTGGCTCGTAGCGAGCCATGTGCTGCTCGAGCTCCTCCTTGGTGTCCGCCACGATCGCGAAGTCCTTGGCCGGGATCCCGTTCCGCTGCGGGCTGTCACCGTACCGTCCAAAGGCGATGCCCCACCGCCCGGCCTTGCGCGACGAGAGCACGATCCCCCGGGTGATGCGCGCGGCGAGGTTCTTCTGGAAGATGCCCCGGTAGACCACCTCGACGGTGAGATGCGCCATGCACGGCCTCCTGCGGCCCCGAGGTGCACGGGGCCCCGGTACTGGTAGGGTGGTCAGACCTCTTAGCCTAACCCTACGGGAGAAATGCCACACCTGTCAACCCGCATGGGCCGTCATCGCCCCCCGGCGGGGACGCGATGGGGCCGCTCGTCGGGCGGGCGTGACCCGCCTAGCCCATGCCGCTCACACGCTCGGGGGCGATCCTGTAGATGACCCGGACCTCCCCAGGCTGCCGATACGGGTAGCGGTCCTGGCCGAGGTATTTCTTGGTCAGACGATCGATGTGCGCGTCCCCTCCCTGCTCGGTGATCTCGACGACGCGACCCCGCACGCCCAGATAGCGGTAGGGATTGGCCGGGTCGACGATCGACAGCGCGACGGCGGGGTTCCGCCGCATGTTCCGGTCCTTCACCCGCCCCCTGGCCGAGTTCACCCGAAAGAACTTGCCGTCGTAGTCGAACCACATCGGGGTCACCTGGGGCGCCCCGCTTGGCATCACCGTCGCGAGGTGTACCAGGGCCTTCTGGTCATCGGCCAGCAGGTCCGCATAATTTTGGAGCGCGTCGTTCATGCCGTCTCCTTCTGTCGTCCCCGGACGGGGCCCGGGGCCTCGGTCGTTGTCGCGCTCAGACCGGGCCCCCTACGTCCCAGCCGCCCGCAGGGCGCGGTCCAATGCCTCCTTGAGGTCCTCGACATCCTCGATGCCAACCGACAGGCGCACCAGCCCCGGCCCGATCCCGAGCTTCGCCCGCTCCTCGTCGGACAGGGGCCGGTGCGAGGTCCGCGCCGGGTAGCTCCACGTCGTCGTCACGTCCCCGAAGCTGGGAGCGAAAGCGATCAGTGGCTCCCGCCCGGGCGATGGCGGCCCTCCGGCCAGCGCGCCGAAGAGACGCTCCACGGCGGGGGCGCCGCCGGCGACGTCGAAGGACAGCATGCCACCACAGCCGTCCGGGAGCAGGGTCCGCGCGAGCGCGTGCTGTGGATGCTCCGCCAACCCGGGATAGTGCACTCGCGTGACCTCCGGTCGATCGGCCAGGAACCGCGCGAGCTCGAGCGCGTTGGCGGAGTGGCGCTCCATGCGAAGCGCGAGCGTCCGGACGCCTCGCAGGGTCAGCCAGGCGTCGAAGGGTCCCAGGTTGAGCCCCACTCGGACGGCCTGGGCCCGGGCCGCGTCGACCAGGGGGCGAGACCCGACCAGGACCCCGGCCGTGACGTCGCCGTGGCCGGAAAGGTACTTGGTGGCGCTGTGGTGCACTGCCGTGGCGCCATGCTCGAGCGGCCGGAGCAACGCGGGGGACGCGAAGGTGCTGTCCACCAGGAGGGCGAGGCCGCGCTCCCGCGCGACCATCGCAAGCCCCGGCAGGTCGGCCAGCCGCAGCAGCGGGTTGGAGACCGCCTCCACGAAAATGGCCCGCGTCGTGTCGGTGATGGCGGCCTCCACGGAAGCGGCTTCCGTGGCATCGGCGAAGCTCACGTGGACCCCCCAGCGCGCCGCCTGCTCGCGGAGGAGCGCGGTGGTCGCGCCGTAGAGATCCTGTCCGGCAACCAAGTGCTCGCCGGGTCGCAGACCGCCCAGCAGGAACGCGCTCAGTGCGCCCATCCCCGAGGCGACGACGAGCCCGGCCTCACCCCCCTCGAGCGCCGCCAGCGTTTCCTCCAGCATGGTGTGGTTCGGCGTACCGAAGCGCCCGTACACGTAGCCCGGTTCCCGCCCCTCCCAAACCGCGTCGACCTGGTCGAGGCTCTCGAAGACGTACACGTTCGCGAGGTGGACCGCCGGAGTCAGCGGTGTCGAGGCGGAACGCGGGGGTGGGGCCGCCCGCGCGGTCCGGGTCGCGAAACGCAACTTCGCGCTCACGGACGCTCCCCAACCGCATCGACACGCGTGTGTGGGTCTCGGACTCGGAACGACCTGGCCATGGATGATGTACGTTGGTGTGGCTGATACATGCTGCTGCTCGTCATTGGAAATTCCTCCTCAACTCTCCGCGCAGCCGACGCGACGCCACGTTCCCTCGCCTCAGGGGGCGACCGCACCGATGAAAAATTTGGGTCCGTCCCGACACTAGCGTAAAGTAGGCGCGCTTCACGGGACCTACCCTCCGCTGGAGGCGACGGTCACCGACGCGAGCAGTTCCCCGACGAACGAAATCCGAGGCCCTGGTTCGATGAGCATGATCGCCGCGATCATCTTCGATTTGGACGGGGTCCTCATGGATTCCGAGCCGTTTCATCTTCGGGCAACCCGGTTCGCGCTCGGTGACCGAGCCCAATCGTACACGGAGCGCGACAACCAGGCGTTCTTCGGTGCCACCGACGCGGAGATGTTCCGTGTCCTCCGGATCCTCTTCGACCTCGACGCATCAACTGACGAGCTCGCGCTCCGCAAGCGCGAGCACCTCGTCTTCCTGATCCGGACGGAAGGCCGCGGGCTCCCCGGCGTGCCGGAGATTCCGCTCCGGTTCCGCGAGGCGGGACTTCGGCTGGGTCTGGTGTCAGCTTCGGCCCGACCCGTCATCGACGCCGTCCTCGAGACCGTCGGGCTCAGCGGGGCGTTCGAGACGGTGGTCTCCGGCGATGAGGTCGCCCGCGGCAAGCCCGCGCCCGACGGCTACCTCATGGCCGCTCGCCGCCTCGCCGTAGACCCCGGGCAGTGCTTCGTCGTCGAGGACACCCGGAACGGCGTCCTCGCCGCCAAGGCAGCCGGCATGACGGTCGCCGCGGTGCCCGGACCCGCGACGATCCACGAGGACTTCTCGCCCGCCGACCTGATCCTTCCGAGCCTCGAGGCGCTCCCGAAGGTCCTCGAGCGCAACGGGAACGGGCGCGAGCCATGAGACCCCCCGACACCGAAGGGACGCGCATGAGTGCATGGACCGCTAGCACGGATCCGAGGTAGCCCATGAGCCTGGGGGAGCCGAACGTCAAGCGCGCCCTGGATTGGATCCTCGATCGCCTCGCCGACGACCCGGATGCCAAGCGAGGCGAGCTGATCGACGAGGCTTCGCGGCAGTTCGATCTCACCCCCCTCGAGGCGGACTTCCTGTACCGGCAGCTCACCGAGGCGCTGAAGGGCAAGCCGCCGGGCCGGCCCCGGCCCTAGCGGAACGAGTCGCGTCTCGGGCCGCATCGGACCCAACCGGGTCTCCATCGGAGCGGTCCGTGATCTACGGAGCACGGTAGCGCTCCTTTAGCTCCCGCGGCGCGATGGCGATTCGTTTCCCCGAAACGTCGTCCAGGATGTAGACCTCGTCGGTCAGGGAGCCGCTCGCGAAGACCTCGAACACGTCGAGCGCGTCCTCCAATGTGGTCCCGTCCGGCTTTCCGGTCATCAGCGCTTCGACGTCCGTCACAGCGAGTCGCATCCGATCAACCTCCTCTCATCGATCCCCGACACCGGTCGGACGTGGACGGCGCACCAGGACGAGCGTGAGCGCCGCCAGACCGATGGCCACCGCGACCGTACCCGGATTCGGCCGGTACAGGTAGCCGCGGGCCCAGGCAAAGGCCGCGTTCCGCAGGAGCAGGACCCTTGGCACCAGGTCGAGTCGCAGAGGCCCGGCATCCTCTCCGGTCGGCTCCCAGATCTCTCCCTCCGGGTCGGACGTGACGGCTCCGGGTCGGCTTGCGAAGTAGAGCGCGTGACGCGGCACCACCACCCGTGTGAGACGAGGCGCGGGCAACTGCACGGCCAGCGGCATCTCGATTCCCGGGCGTCCATCGAGGACAGCCGTGATCAGGGTGTCGTCAATCCCTGCGGGAGCGTCGATCTCGAGACGTGCGAAGGCGAGCGTCCGGAGCGCCGCGTGCACCGGAGCCATGTTCACTGGACGCGACCACGCCGCGACGATGACCACGCCACGGGGGGCGGGCTCGAGGTCCATCCAGGCGCCGGGTGGAACCGGGCGCGCCGCCTCCCCCCCGGCGGCGAAGGCGAGACTCAACGGCGTCCCGGGCGGCGCCGCGGCCCGGAAGGCGCGCATCTCGACGCGGAGCAGGCGAACGCCGGGGGCGCCGGCCACCGCGTAGCGCACCTCCCACCCAATCTCGCCCCGGCTCTCGTCGTAGCGCGCGATCGCGGTGGTCGTCGCGGTCAGCACGCCGCCGCCGAGGACTCCCACCAGTGCTGCCACCGCCGCCCCGGCGGCGGCGAGGTCCTCGCGCACGGGGCGGAGCGACACGTGGGCCATGGCGGCCGGATCGGATGCCCGCAGGATGGAGGCCGCCTCGCTCACGTCCTTGGCCGTGCTGAGCCGACGATCGAGCTCCGCCAGGTACGCGGCGGCCGCCGCCCGCCGACCCTCCAGGTCCCGGAACTCCGACGCGGCCAGGGTCCGCGCCAGCCGTCGCGCGGCCGTTTCGACCGCGGCCACCTCGCGCGGCGCGTCCTTCCGTAGCGGGTCGAGCCGCCGGGTGAGCGAGACCACGGCGCCGGCCCGCTGCTCCAGCTCCGGTCCCGTCAGGCGAAGCTCTTCGCGGCTCAGCGCGGCCAGCTGGGCTCGCGCCGCGAGGATCCGCGGCTCGCCGGCGACCCCGGCGGCCGACGAGGCCGAGCGAGACTCCCCCAGGGCGGGCACCCAACCCGCTTCGTACGGGATGGGAGCCGGGGGGCCAAACCACCCGAGCCGACCTCCCCAGACGAGGAGGATTGTGGTCGCGAGAAGCATCAGCACGGGGGCCAGGCCAACACGACGCCGCCACAGGAGCAGTCCCACGAGCGCCACGACCCAGAGCACACCGAGGGCCAGATCCAGCGCGCTCGCCACCAGCACGAGGCCGAGGAGCGTCACGACCGCGGCGGTCCTCACGCCGACGGCGCGTCCTCCGTCCGGCGGAGGCGCACGACGGTCGCCCCCCACCCGCCTCGTGTCGGGGGCGCGTCGGTGAACGCCGCCACTCCCGGTGCTCCGGTGAGAAGACGTCGTACGATCGCCCGCTGGACGCCGCGGCCCCGGCCGTGGACGATGCGCACCTCACCGAGCCCCGCCCGACGGGCGCCGTCGAGATACTCGGTCACCACCCTCGGCATGTCCTCGGGCCGGAAGCTATGGAGATCGAGCACGTCCGTCAGGGGGAGCGTCACCGCCTCGAGCGAGACCTCGTCGCCGGGCGCCACGGGGCCCGCCTTACGCACGTCGGCCGCCACCGGGTCGCTCTTGCCCACCTCGAGCACCCCTACCCTCTCGCCAGCCCGCTGAGAGGTGCCGGGCTCGCTTGCCGCGACCGGTGCCCCCAGCTCCACGATCGCCGTGGCGCCGATTCGGAGCCGCGCTCCGGTCGGAAGGTCGCCGACGGGGAGCCCGTCGACCACGATGGAAACCCTCAGCGGTCCCGGCTCGAGCCGCCAGGAGCCGGTGTCCCCGTCGGCACACCCCACTGCGCGCACGGCGACGACGCGACCGGCGAGAGGGCTCGGGTCCGGCACGACCCTACTATACCGTCGCCTCCTGCCCACTCCCCGGACCCGTGTGGATCGCCCGGTCGCGCCTGTCTGGGCGGTGTTCGCGCACCGCGCGGGAGCGTTTCCCCCTTATCTCCGGTCCCGGGGCAGCATCACCCACTGGCGAGTCTTGTCATCGAAGCGCCAGACGTCGCCTGACTCATCGAGTGCGTACAAGAGAATCTCGCCGCCGTGGACCGACGTGGTGATCTGAACGAACTTCGGATCGTTGGTCTTCTTGTCGCTCATCGTCGCCCTGCCTCTCGCTCCATGGTGACGTCACTCCAGCCGCGCCGTCACCGGCACGCCGGGGCGCCTGGTCATTCCGGCACTACTGAGTTGGCGTACTCCACCCAGCGGTCGATCCGGCGCAGCCACTGGTGGAGATGGGGCGGGCTGGTCCGGAAGGTGACCCGTGGGCCCTCCAGCCCCAAGCGGCCGAGCCTCGGCGTGTACCGCGCGGTCCTCAGCGCGGCCGGCGGTCGGAGAAAGGCGGTCCGCCACGCCGGCGAGGGCACCGCACTGAGCTCGATCTCGTAGAGGGTCTGAGCCCCTCGGGTCAGGGTGACGGGGTGGGGCGGGCGCCGGAGCCGGCGGATCGCCATTGGCCGTCAGCGCGGCTCGGGCAGCCCGTACCGCGCGAGCGGGTTCACGGCCTGGTCCGGCCGCCCAGATCGGCACGCGCTGCCACCCGCCGTGACCCACCGGCACCGGGAGCTATTCGTCACGCACCCGCCCGAGCCGGACGAGCCTCATGGGGTCCTCCCCGTTGTCTCGAAGCCGGAGGGTCATGTCCAACAGCACCATCACACCCCCGGCCCGCATCCTACGCCAGAGTCGAGGGAGTCGCATGGACGAGGTGCGGAGAGGTTACGCGTCGCGCCACGT
>Ga0114129_10004295_pt1 | contig 20137 bp, 16 predicted proteins | sample RhiMetdeltSRZDD1_FD_80071 | JGI IMG/M metagenome (GOLD analysis project Ga0114129, IMG submission 80071) | Populus rhizosphere microbial communities from Tennessee, USA - Rhizosphere MetaG P. deltoides SRZDD1 (version 2) (version 2) | ecosystem: Host-associated > Plants > Roots > Rhizosphere >... | reverse complement strand
GCCTGGCGTTCTTCGGCGCGCGCCTTCACGTAGTACGCCATGCCCGCCTCGATGAGGCACAGGGTGACGTGCCCGGTGCGGCGCAGATTCGACGAGGTGCGGCTGTCGCCGTATGTGGCCAGGCGCAGCCTGCGAGCGTCGAGGGCCACCACCTCTCCGTAGGAAAGGAGTGCCGGATGCGCCCAACCTTGCTCGTCCGCCGTCGCGACGAGGATCGCCTTGCCCATCCGGCCTGCCAGATCGTGCCCGTCCAGCAGCGGGAGCAGCTCCCTCGGGAGCTCGTTTCCCAGCTCGCGCGACATCTCTAGCCTCGCGGCCGGCGCCCACCGGAGGGGCGCCGGCCCATGCAGTCGCGCTATCCCGACGGCTTCGCGGTGGGGAAATCGCGCGGGAACACCATGATCGAGTGGCTGTTGGTATCGCCCGCGCCGTACTCGCCGTTCTTCGGATCGACGTAGACGGAGCGGGGGCTGGTGAGCTGGCTCTTCGGACCGCGAATCAGCTTCTTCGGCGCCACGTTCCCGCTGTCGGTCCGGTTCCAGACGGCGAGGAAGCCGGGCACGTCGTACCGGAACTCCTGCACGAGGCCACGGTCGGCGATGACGATCTCGTCGCGCTCGACATCGAGCTGGAGCTGCCGCGGCCGGAGCATGCCCGTGTCGGGCCCGCTGATCACGCGCAGCGGCGCGACGTCGCCGCTGTCCGTGCGGCGGAAGATCCGCAGCGCCGGGGGCACCGGCGGATCCGCCTTCGCCTTGCCTTCGTCCGAGAGGATGATCTCGTCGTGCACCGGGTCGACGACGATCCCTTGCGGGTTGGTGATGCCGGTCTTCGGGCCGAAGATCTCGCGCAGCGGCGCGACGTTGCCGTTCGCGACCCGGTCGAAGACCAGAATGCTCAGCCTGGTGTCGTTCGACACGATCAGCTCATTGTGCTTGTCGTCGACCGCCACGCCTTGCGGCGAGTACAGGTGCGTGAGCGAGCCCTGGATGACGCGCTTCGGCGGCGTGTTGCCGCTCTGCGTACGGCCGTACACCGCGATGGCGGCGGCGACGTTGCTGGGGATGATCACTTCGTCGTTCGGAATGTCCAGGTAGATCCCGTGCAGGCTGCGGCTGATGAGCGTCTTCTGACCCTCGAGGACGCGCAGCGGTCCGACCTGCCCGTTGGCTTGCCTGGCAAACACGGCCAGGCGGGGGTGGCTCACTCAATTGGCTACGCCGATTTCGTCTCGCTCGGGATCGACGTAGATGGCCCCCGGGTTGCCCATCCCGACCGCGATGCGGCTCTTCGTCGGCGAGATCACCCGCGTCGGTTTGACGTTGCCGCCCGCGCCGCGCGGGTAGACGGTGATGGTGTGGTTGCTCCAGTTGGCGACGAGCACCTCGCCGTGCTTTTCGTCCACGAAGACGCCGGTCGGGTCGCTGAGCCCCGTCTCGTTTCCCTGGATGACGCGGATCGGCGCCGCGTTCCCGCTCGCCTTCTGGTCGAAGAACAGCAAGGCGTCCGTCGGGCTACCCGCCGCCACCACGATCTCGTGGCGGCCTGCGTCGACGAAGATCGGCTTCACGTTGTCGAGCTGCGTGCTCGATCCCTGGATGGTCCGCAACGGCGCCACGTTCCCGCGCGCGTTCCGCGGGTACACGGTGATGGATGGAGGAGCGGTCGAGCCGACGGGGAGTCCCGTCGCCTTGTCGACCTCCACCTTGCGGCCCAGGTTCACCACGTAGATCTCGTTCGCCTTCGGATCGACGAAGATGCCTTGCGGTTCGGCCAGCCCGGTGGCCGACCCGTGGATGGTGCGCTTCGCCCCCGCTTTCGGATCCTTGTCCGTGTTCATCGTGCGCGCGAACACGCTGATCTGGTTCTTCTTCTGGTGCGTGGCGAAGATCTCGTCGTTCACGACGTCGAGAGCGATGCCCCACGATCGGTTGAACTTGAGCTGCGATTTCTTGCCGTCGATGCGCCGGATGGGGGCGACGTTCCCCACCGCATTGCGCGGGTAGACGGTGATCAGGTCGGCGATGTCGTTGCCGACGGAGAGGATCTCGTCGTGGGCGGAGTCGACGATCACTTGCCCCGGATAGGTGATGAACGTCGCCTCGCCCTTGATCTCGCGGAGCGGCGCGACCAGGCCGTTCGCGGACCTGCTGTACACCTGCAGGGTCTCCTGCGCGTCGTTCCCGACGAGGATCTCGTCGTGCACGAGGTCGACCCACAGCGTGTTGAAGTTGGGATCCTGGTCCTTGATCACCCGGAGCGGGACGACGTCGGTGGCCCGCGCCGGAGCGAAGTCCGCCAGGACGACCGCGCACGCGGCCACCACCATTGCTCTCAGCCTCGAAGACTCGTTCCTCGCCATGGATCTTCGCATGGAGCGGGCACCTCCTGCGCACGGCTTCTTCCCTCGCCGCGCGGCCGTTTCCTCCCCTTCGCGGGGGCGGATTCGAGCGACATGCGGCCCGGGAAGTCAAGCGCGCGAGCCGGGTGTTACCCGGATCGTTCCACTGACTGAAACAGGCACTTCAGGCCGCTGCCAGCAATCCGGCCCGGCGCAGGACGCCGTCGAGGCGCGCGGCCAGCTCGGGCGTGGCGCTCACCATGGGGAGCCGGTGCTCCTCGCTCGGCAACAGCCCGATGCGCTTCATCATGTACTTGATGGGAATCGGGTTGGTGTCGAGGAACACCGCCTGGTTGAGCTCGAACAGCTCGTCGTGCAGGCGCCGGGCCGTCGCCGCGTCTCCTCGCGCCGCGGCGCGGTACAGGTCCGCCACGCGTCGCGGAGCGAGGTTTCCTACCGCGTTCATCAGTCCGCTCGCGCCGATGGCGAGCATGGGAAAGCTCAGCTCCTCGAGGCCGGCAAAGACGCGAAACGCGGGCCCGAGCCTGTGCAGCACCGCGCTCACGAAGCCGAGGTCGTTCGCCGCGTGCTTGAGGCCGACCAGGTTCGGCAACCGCTCGGCGATCTGCGCGACCGTGTCGGGCTTCACCTCGACCGCGGCGCGGCCAGGGATGTGGTAGACGAGCAGGGGAAGGCGCGTGCTTCGTCCCACTTCGACGAAGTAGTCGACGAGCCCACGGGGCGGCGGCTTGACGAAATACGGCGTCAACACCAGCGCCGCCTGCGCGCCGGCCTTCTCCGCGGCCGCCGTCAATTCCAGCGTCTCGGCCAGCGATTGCGAGCCCGTCGCGGCGACCACCGGGATGCGGCCCGCAGAGGCTTTCACGGCCACCTCGAGGAGGCGGACGCGCTCGCGCGTGGTCAGCGTCGTCGGTTCCCCGGTGGTCCCCGCAACGACGACGCCGTGCGAACCCTCCCGGACCTGCACCTCGACGAGGTGCGCGAACGTCTCGGTATCGACCTCGCCGTCGCGCAGCGGCGTGACGAGCGGAGGATACGAGCCTCGCAGCACGTCGTTGGCAAGGTCGATCATCCTCCATCATTATAGCTTGCCGCCGAGGCATCCTTGGAAGTGAGGGTCCCGATGAACGCCCGCAACCTGCCTGGCCTCGCCACCGTGCTCTGCTCGCTCGCTGCGCTCCCCTCGTCCGCGGCAAACGACGTCGATCCGCGCGTCAAGGCCGGATTCGACGCCATCCAGATCCGCGACCTGCGCGCCGATCTGACCTTCCTCACCTCGGAGCCGCTGGAGGGCCGGATGTCCTTGGCGCCCGGCTCGGACGTCGCCATCCAGTTCATCGCCGCGGAGTTCGCCAAGGCCGGCCTGAAGCCCGCCAACGGCGACTCGTACTTCCAGCCGGTACCGATGATCGAATACCTCCCCGACGTCGACCAGACGGAGCTCTCGGTGCGCCGCGCGGGGCAATCGCAGCGCTACGCGTTCCTCAAGGACTTCGTCGGGTTCTTCCCGCGCGACGCGGCCGTGAAGGCGCCCGTCGTCTTCGCCGGGTACGGCATCACGGCGCCGCAGTTCCGCTACGACGACTACGCGGGCCTCGACGCGCGCGGGAAGATCGTCCTCGTCTTCGACCACGAGCCGCAAGAGGACGACCCCGAGTCGATCTTCAACGGAGTCGGCAACACCACCCTGGCGAACGCCCGGCTCAAGGTGCTGAACGCGCAGCGGCACGGCGCCGTGGGCGTCCTCATCGCCAGCGAGCCGAACCGCAAGCACCCGTCCAATCTCGAGCGGCTGGCGCGCATCCCCGGGATCATGGCGCGCTTCACGCGCCGGCCCTCGCAGGCGCTCCTCGACAACAACGGCATCGAGGTGCCGTACTTCACGGTCAACGACGACGTGGCTGCGGCGCTGCTCGCCGGGTCGGGAAAGAAGCCGTCCGAGCTGCAGGCGTCCATCGACAAGTCGCTCCACCCGGCCTCGCTTTCGCTACGCGACACGTCGGTGGAGATGCGCGTGGTGAACGCGAGCATGCGCCGCGCGACGAGCGCGAACGTCGTCGGAATCGTCGAGGGCAGCGACGCCGGTCTGCGCAACGAGACGATCGTGTTCAGCGGCCACTTCGATCACGAAGGAGTCTGGGAGGGAAAGGCTTATCCGGGAGCGGACGACAACGGAAGCGGCACCGTGGGCGTGATCGAGCTGGGCCGCGCGTTCGCGCGCAATCCCGAGAAGCCGAAGCGAAGCCTGCTCTTCGCCGTCTTCGCCGCCGAGGAGCGCGGGCTCCTCGGGTCGTACTCCTACGTGGCCCATCCGCTGCAGCCGCTCGCCGGGACGCGCGCGGTCGTCAACTTCGACATGATCGGACGCAACGAAGCGAAGAGCGCGCAGACCGAAGGCCTCACCGAGATCTCCGCCGACACCTCGAACGAGCTGGGCCTCATCGGGACCATCAACAGCCCGGATTACCGCGCCGCCGTCGAGCGGGCGAACCAGCAGGTCGGCCTGCAGCTCACCTACAAGTGGGACCGCGACGCGGCGCTGAACGTCTTCCAGCGCAGCGACCAGTTCCCCTTCGCCATCCGCGACATCCCGGGCGTGTGGTGGTTCACCGGCTTCCACCCGGACTACCACCAGCCTTCCGACACGGTGGAGAAGATCAATTTCGAGAAGATGCAGAAGATCCTGCAGCTCGCCTATCTCACCGGCTGGATCTTCGCGGATTCCCCCACGCCGCCGCGCTACCTCCCCGCGCCGATGGCGCGCCGGGCCGGCGTCGCCGGCGCGAATCGCTAGAGTGATCGACTTCTTCCGCCGGCTCCTTTCGCCCTACGCGAAGCTAGGCCTCGCGCTGCAGGCGACGATCGTCGTCGCCATCATCCTCGTAACGACGGCCATCGGCGTCGCGGTGGTGATCTCGATCCCGCCCGATCACTTCAGCTCGAAGCGCACGCAGCCGGAGCAATGGTGGGACGCCGATCCGTTGCTGCGCGCGACGGTGCTCGCGCTGAAGAACATCCTCGGCGTCATCCTCGCCATCCTCGGGTTCATCATGGCGCTGCCGCTCGTGCCCGGGCCAGGCCTCGTCTTCATCCTCATCGGGGTGAGCCTGATCGACTTCCCCGGGAAGAAGAAGGCCGAGCGCAGGCTCCTGGCGATAGCGAGCGTGAGCCGCGTACTCAACGAGATCCGCGCGCGATTCGGCCGGCCGCCGCTCGTGCTCGACGATCCGGACGACGCCGACCGCTGACCGGCTACTTCCGGTAGCTGACCCGGTAGATCGCGCCGTTGTGCTCGTCGGAGATGAGCAAGGCGCCGTCCGGCATCTGCAGCACGTACGCGGGGCGGCCCCAGAATTCGTTCGTCTGCGCGTCCAGGAAGCCGGTCACGAACGGCACCACCTTGGCGCTCTTTCCATCGGCGTCGACTTTGACGTTGACGACGTCGTACCCGAAGAGCTTCGTGCGGTTCCACGAACCCTTCCGCGCGACGAAGATCGTGTCCTTGTACGCAGCCGGGAACATGCCGCCCGTGTAGAAGATCATCCCCAGCACCGCGGCATGCGGCCCGAGCAGCGTGACCGGCATCGTCACGCCTTTGCACGGATCGGGCTTCTTGATCTGCGCATCGGGAATCCCGTTCGCGTGGCAATAGGGGAAGCCGTAGTCCGCGCCCTCCTTGGAGACGCGGTTCAGCTCCTCCTCGGGTCCCTCGTCGCCCATCCAGTCGCGGCCGTTGTCGGTGAACCACAACTCGCGCGTCCTCGGGTGCCAGTCGAAGCCGATGCTGTTGCGGATGCCGCGGGCGATCACCTCCATCCCCGACCCGTCCGGGTTGTAGCGGCGGATCTGCGCGTACTCGTCGGTCGGCGGCTCGCAGATGTTGCACGGGGCGCCGAACGGCACGTACAGCTTCTTGTCGGGACCGAACGCGATGTACTTCCAGTTGTGGTGCTGCAGGGGCGGGAACTTGAACTTGTCGCTCAGGTCGACGGGCTGCACGTCCGGCTTGTCCTCGATGCCGTCGTAGCGCAGCATCTTGTCGATCGACGCGACCCACAGCGACCCGTTGGCGAACGCGACTCCAGCGGGCTGCACCATCTTCTCCGCGACGACGCGCACCGTCCGCTGCCCGCCCTTGTCAGTGATCTCGTAGACGCGCCCGATGGAGCGCGTCCCGACGTAGATCTTCCCCTTGTCTCCTCTCGCCATGGCGCGCCCGCCGGGGAGCCCGTGCGCCCAGATCTCGACCTTGAACCCGTCGGGGACCTTGAGCCTGTCGAGCGGGATCTCGTTCGGCGGCGTCACCGTCGACTTCGGCGGGAACGGAACGAGCTTCGAGTCCTCCATCTCGGGCGGTCTGCCTTGCAAGTACATCGGCACGTCCTTCTTGGCCTGGGCGTGCGAGGCAAACGAGACCGCGGTCGCGATGAGCAGGAGCCGTTTCATGCGCAGCCGGCTACGCCGCGGACGTGCGGTCGTCAAGGCGCCGCGCAGCGCCGCTCGCCTGCCCGGGGAGTCGGCAGGAAGGCAACGCTCGTACGACGAGCGAGTCGAACGACCCGCGATCGGGTAGAAAGCGCGTCTGAGGAGGTCTGCACATGGGGTTCAACGGGCACGCCGATCAGGATCCGCAGGAGACGACCGAATGGCTCGATGCGCTCGACGGCGTCATGGCCGCCGAGGGCACCGATCGCGCACACTTCCTCCTGCAGCGCATGATCGACGAGGCGCACCGGTCGGGCGCCCCCCTGCCCTTCTCCGCGACGACCGACTACGTCAACACCATCCCGTCCGAGAAGCAGGTCAAGTTCCCCGGAGACCTGGCCATCGAGCAGCGGATCCACGCCTACACGCGCTGGAACGCGATGGCCATGGTCGTGCGCGCCAACAAGCACACCAACGTCGGCGGACACCTCTCCAGCTACGCTTCGGCAGCCACGCTCTACGAGGTCGGGTTCAACCATTTCTGGCACGGTCAGGGCTGGAAGAACGGAGGCGACCTGGTGTTCATCCAGGGGCACTCCTCGCCCGGCATCTACTCGCGCGCGTTCCTGCTCGGCCGCTTCAGCGAAGAGCAACTCGACAACTTCCGGCAGGAGGTCGACGGCAAGGGCATCTCCTCCTATCCGCACCCGTGGCTCATGCCGAAGTTCTGGCAGTTCCCCACCGTGTCGATGGGGCTCGGGCCGCTCATGGCGATCTACCAGGCGCGCTTCATGCGCTACCTGCAGGACCGCGAGATCCTCGATACCGAAGGCCGCAAGGTGTGGGCCTTCCTCGGCGACGGCGAGATGGACGAGCCGGAGTCGATGGGCGGCATCGGTCTCGCCGGACGGGAGCAGCTCGACAACCTCATCTTCGTCGTCAACTGCAACCTGCAGCGGCTCGACGGACCCGTGCGCGGCAACGGCAAGATCATCCAGGAGCTGGAAGGGCTCTTCCGCGGCGCAGGCTGGAACGTCATCAAGGTGATCTGGGGCCGCCATTGGGACCCGCTGCTGGCGCGCGACAAGAAGGGAATCCTGCGGCGGCGGATGATGGAGGCCGTCGACGGCGACTACCAGACGTACAAGAGCCGCGACGGCGCATTCGTGCGCGAGAACTTCTTCAATACGCCGGAGCTGAAGGAGCTGGTCGCCGACTACTCGGACGAAGACGTCTGGAACCTGAACCGCGGAGGCCACGACCCGTTCAAGGTGTACGCGGCGTACCACTCGGCGGTGCACCACAAGGGGCAGCCGACCGTCATCCTGGCGAAGACGATCAAGGGCTACCAGATGGGCGAGGAGGGCGAGGGAATGAACATCGCCCACCAGGTGAAGAAGCTGTCCGACGAGGCCATCCGCAAGATGCGCGACCGCTTCGCTCTACCCATCCCGGACGACCGGCTCGAGGAGGTCCCGTACATCAAGTTCGCCGAGGGGTCGCGCGAGCTCGAGTACATGCGCGCCCACCGGCAGGGCCTCGGCGGCTACCTGCCCTCGCGCCGGACCCAGGCCGAGTCGCTCGCGGTGCCGGAGTTGTCCGCGTTCGATCGCTTCCTGCAGAGCAGCGAGGACCGGGAGCCGTCGACCACGGTGGTGCTGGTGCAGATCCTCCAGATGCTCGTGCGCGACAAGAACATCGGAAAGTTCGTGGTGCCCGTGGTACCGGACGAGGCGCGCACGTTCGGCATGGAAGGGATGTTCCGGCAGATCGGCATCTGGAGCCACACCGGGCAGAAGTACACGCCGCAGGATGCCGCCACGCTCATGTTCTACAAGGAGGACAAGCGCGGCCAGTTCCTCGAGGAAGGCATCTCCGAGGCGGGCTCCATGTGCGACTGGATCGCGGCGGCGACCGCGTACTCGACGCACGGCGTGCAGATGATCCCGTTCTTCATCTTCTATTCGATGTTCGGCTTCCAGCGCATCGGCGACTTCTGCTGGGCCGCGGGCGACATGCGCTCGCGCGGCTTCGTCATCGGCGGCACCTCCGGACGCACCACGCTGAACGGCGAAGGGCTGCAGCACGAGGACGGGCACTCGCACGTCTTCTCGTCGGTGGTGCCGAACTGCATCTCGTACGATCCCACTTTCGGCTACGAGCTGGCCGTCATCGTGCAGGACGGGCTGCGCCGCATGCACAAGGAGCAGCAGGACGTCTACTATTACGTGACGGTGCTGAACGAGAACTACCCGCATCCCGCCATGCCGAAGGGCGCGGCCGAGGGAATCGTGCGCGGGATGTATCTGTTCCGGCGCGGCGAGGCCGGCGGGAAGAAGACGCCGCGTGTACAGCTCCTCGGCTCCGGCGCCATCTTCCGCGAGGTGATCGCCGCCGCCGACCTCTTGCGCAACGACTTCGGCGTCGAGTCCGATCTCTGGGGCTGCCCCAGCTTCACCGAGCTGGCGCGCGAAGGACACGCGGCGGCGCGCTGGAACCTCTTGCACCCGACCGAGGCGCCGAAGCGGCCGTACGTCACGCAGCTCTTGCAGGAGACCGAGGGACCGGTGATTGCGGCGACGGACTACATCCGCACCTTCGCCGAGCAGATCCGGCCATACGTTCCCCGGCGCTACACCGTTCTCGGCACGGACGGCTTCGGGCGCTCCGACACGCGCGAGAAGCTGCGGCGCTTCTTCGAGGTCGACCGCTTCCACGTCGCCGTGGCGGCGCTGAAGGCGCTGGCGGACGAGGGAACCCTGCCGGGCACCAAGGTGGCCGAGGCGATCGCGAAGTACGGCATCGACCCGAATCGCCCGCCGCCCTGGACCGTCTGATTCGGAGAGGCGATGAGCACGCTCGAGATCAAGGTCCCCGACATCGGCGACTTCAAGGACGTCCCGATCATCCAGGTCTTCGTCAAGCCCGGCGATGCGGTGAAGCCGGAGGACCCGCTGATCGCGCTCGAGTCCGACAAGGCGACCATGGACGTTCCCTCGCCCGCCGCGGGCACGGTGAAGGACCTCAAGGTGAAGGTCGGCGACCGCGTCAGCGAGGGCAAGGTGATCCTCGTGCTCGACGCGGCCTCGCCCGGCGACGGCAAGGAGGCGAAGGCGCCGGCCGGCGGGAACGGAGCATCCGCGGGCGCGCCGCAGGCAGCGAGGGCCGCTCCGGCGAAACCGGCGCCGGCGCCCGAGCAGGCAGCGCGCGCACCCGAGCAGGCCGCGCGTACACCCGAGCAGGCCGCGCGCGCACCGGAGCAGCCGCCGCGGGTATCCGAACGCGAACCTGGTGCGCAACCCGAAGCTCCACCGGCGGCTGCGCCGCGACCCGAAGCCCCACCCGCCACAGCGCAGCCTGCGGCTCCGCCGGAGGAGTTTCGCAAGGCGCATGCTTCGCCTTCCGTCCGCAAGTTCGCGCGCGACCTCGGCGTCGATCTGTCGAAGGTCCACGGCTCCGGACCGAAAGGCCGCATCCTCCAGCAGGACGTGCAGGCCTACGTGAAGCAGACGATCTCCGCGCCCGCGGCAGGAGCGCCGGCCGGCGGACTCGGGCTCAACCTGCCGCCGTGGCCGAAGATCGACTTCGCCAGGTTCGGCCCGGTCGAGGTGAAGCCGCTCCCGCGCATCAAGAAGATCTCGGGGCTCAATCTCGCCCGCAACTGGGTGATGGTGCCGCACGTCACGCAGTTCGACGAGGCGGACATCACCGATCTCGAGGCGCTGCGCGTCGAGGTGAACAAGGAGAACGAGAAGGCGGGCATCAAGGTGACGCTGCTCGCGTTCCTGATGAAGGCCTGCGTCGCCGCGCTGAGGAAGTTCCCCGACTTCAATGCTTCGCTCGACGGCGAGAGCCTCGTCTACAAGCATTACTTCCACGTGGGCTTCGCGGCCGATACGCCGAACGGGCTGGTGGTCCCCGTGGTCCGCGACTGCGACAAGAAAGGCGTCCTGGAGATCGCGCAGGAAACCACTGCGCTCGCTGCCAAGGCGCGGGAAGGGAAGCTCACCCCCGCGGAGATGCAGGGCGGGTGCTTCTCCATCTCCAGCCTGGGCGGGATCGGCGGCACGGCGTTCACGCCCATCGTCAACGCGCCCGAGGTGGCGATCCTGGGCGTGTCCAAGAGCGTCCGGAAACCCGTCTGGGACGGAAGCCAGTTCGCGCCGCGCCTGATGCTCCCGCTGTCGCTCTCGTACGACCACCGCGTCGTCGACGGCGCCACCGCGGCGCGGTTCACCGCCTACCTGGGCAGCCTGCTCGCCGACATGCGACGGGCCATGCTGTAACCCTATGCCCACTCAGGACGTGAAGGTACCGGACATCGGCGATTTCAAGGACGTCCCCGTCATCCAGGTCTTCGTCAAAGCGGGCGACGAGGTGAAGCCCGAGGACCCGCTCATCTCCCTCGAGTCGGACAAGGCCACCATGGACGTGCCCTCGCCCGTGCGCGGCACCGTGAAGGAGGTCCGGGTCAAGGTCGGCGATCGGGTCAGCGAAGGGCACGTCATCCTCGCGGTGGAGACGAAGGAAGCGGCGCAGCCGGCAGCGTCGCGCGAATCTGGCGCCCCTTCCTCTGCGCCGAGCCCTTCGACGCCGCGCTCGGCTACTGCGCCCGCGCCGGGACCTGCCGCTCCTCCCGCGACGCGGCCCGCCCCGACGCCTGCGCCGTCCCGGCAGGTGGATGTGGAGACGGCGATGCTCGTCATCGGCGCCGGGCCGGGCGGCTACAGCGCGGCCTTCCGTGCCGCCGACCTCGGGCTGAAGACGGCGCTCGTGGAACGCTACCCGCGCTTGGGGGGCGTCTGCCTCAACGTGGGCTGCATCCCCTCCAAGGCGCTCCTGCACGTCGCTCGGGTGATCGACGAAGTGGAGGAAGTCGGCCGTTTCGGCATCGGATTCGGCAGCGGCAGGCCGGCCGTGGACGTCGACAAGCTGCGGGGCTGGAAGGAATCCGTCGTCAAGAAGCTCACCGGGGGATTGGCGACGCTCGCCAAGCAGCGCAAGGTCGTCGTGCTCACCGGCGTGGCGCAGTTCCTCGATGCGCACCACGTCGAGGTCGCCGCGGACGGCAAGAAGCAGGTCGTCCGCTTCGACCACTGCATCGTCGCCGCCGGGTCGCAGGCGGCGAACCTGCCCTTCCTGCCGCCCGACCCGCGCATCATCGACTCGACCGGCGCGCTGGAGTTGCAGGGAATCCCGGCCCGGATGCTGGTCGTCGGCGGCGGGATCATCGGCATGGAGATGGCGCAGGTCTACGCCTCGCTCGGGTCGCGCATCACGGTCGTCGAGCTGTTGCCGCAGCTAATGACCGGCGCGGACGCGGACCTGGTGCGGCCTCTCGCGCGCCGCATGGGGAAGCGCTACGAGGGAATCCTGCTGGAGACGAAGGTCGCGCGCGCCGAGGCCGCGAAGGACGGCATCCACGTCTGGTTCGAAGGCAAGAACGCGCCCAAGGAGCCGCAGACGTACGACCGCGTGCTCGTCGCGGTGGGGCGCACTCCGAACGGCAACAAGCTGGCGGCCGAAAAGGCAGGCGTGAACGTGACCGACCGCGGCTTCATCCCCGTCGACGGCCAGCTTCGCACGAACGTCCCGCACATCTTCGCCATCGGCGACGTCAACGGCCCGCCGATGCTCGCGCACAAGGCGATGCACGAGGGACGCGTCGCCGCCGAGGCAGCGGCCGGAGAGAAGTCCTGGTTCGACGCGCGAGTCATTCCGTCGGTCGCGTACACCGATCCCGAGGTGGCCTGGGTCGGCGTGACGGAGGAGGAAGCGAAAGCGAAAGGCATCAAGTACGGCAAGGGCAGCTTCCCCTGGGCGGCCTCGGGCCGCGCCTTGTCGTTGGGCCGCGACGAAGGGATGACCAAGCTCCTCTTCGACGAGGAGAGCCACCGCGTCATCGGCGGCGGGATCGTCGGGACCAACGCGGGAGACCTGATCGCCGAAGTGGCGCTCGCCGTCGAGATGGGCGCGGATGCCGTCGACATCGGCAGGACGATCCATCCCCATCCGACGCTCTCCGAGACCATCGGTATGTCCGCGGAAGCGTTCGAGGGTACGATAACGGACCTGTACATCCCGAAGAGGTGAAGCATGCAAACCAGGCTCGCCCTCGCGCTCCTCGCCGCCACCTTCTCCAGCGCGGCGACCGCGAACACCGTCACCCAGAATCTCTCCTGGACGATCAACCGCAGCGGCGCTACGCAGAAGTACCGGGTGGTGGCGTACGGCGATTCGATCTTCGCCGGCTACTACGGGAGCATCTCCTCCGTGGCGAAGCGCGCCGCGCCCAACGTGGACGCCGAGTACGTGCAGAAGGCGTGGAACGCGAACGTCGAGATCTACCGGCGGGCCAAGTCGGGCGCGGTCGCCTCGGACATCTACAACAACAAGATCGTCGCGGAGCGCTCCTACATGCAGGCGTCGAATACGCGCATCGTGATGTTCGAGATGTGCGGCAACGACTTCCTCCAGGCGCGCTCGAATTTCTCCAAGCAGACCGGCACCTGCGACTACACGCCGCTGCAGACCGCGCTTGCGAACTGCACCACGTACCAGGAAGCGGCGATGCAGTTCATCAACGCGAACGCGGCCGCGGGTACGAAGGTGAAGATGATCGTGAACCTCTACTACCCGGGCTACAACGCCGACAACACGAATTCGAACTGCACCGATCCGACGACCGGCGCGCCGATCAACAAGCAGGACAAGTTCCTGCCCGCTCTGGCGCGCTCGAACTGGCGCGCGTGCAATTTCGCCGCGCAGTACGGGTTCGCCTGCGCGGACGCCTTCGCCCAGTACATGGGCGCGGATTACGATTCGAACGGCGACGGCGCGGTCGACTCCGACGCGCTCGCGTGGCGGCCCGGCGAGACCGAGGACGACTACACGACGCGCATCAGCGTCACGCTGCGCCCGACGATCCGCGACGCGCACACGCACCTGGTCGACGCCGCGACGAGCTACGACTACATCCAGTCGGACAACACGCACCCGACGTTCACGGGGGCGAAAGTGTCCGTCGGCTTCTTCGGCGGCACCGGAACGGGCTCCGGACCGCCGGACTACACCGACGCGCAGATGCCGTCGGGAAAGAACCCGGTCTGGAACCAGCTCGGCCACGAGCGCATGGGCTGGGCGGCCTGGCTGTTCAATCCAGCATCTCCGTAGCTAGAGACCGAGGCGGAGCACGAGGACGGCGGCGATGCCGCCGTAGTAGAGCGCGGCGCCGACCACCTCGAGCGCGGTGCGCGCTCGCGCCGACCACGGCGGGGGCAGGCGCGAGGTCGCGAGCGCGATCGCCTCGATCGCCACCCGCAACGCGGTGGCGACGACCAGCAGGATGCAGAAGGACGAGAGCGCGACGCCCGTCAGCGTACGCGTCCAGCGCCGCCATCCGTAGAGCTGGGCCTCTGCGAAGAACCCGCCGTAGGCGATGATCTGATGCAGCCGGAACAGTACGAACGTGACCACGGCCGGGACGAGGCACAGCTCGATCGCCGGATGGTGCAGCAACCGCATGCGGCGGCGCGCGGCCGCGTCGTCGAACGAGCCCGCGCCGACGCCGGGCGCGGCTTCCCAGCCGAGACCGACCGCGCCCGACGGGACGACCAGATCGAAGCCGGGCTCGGGCAGCGGCAAGCGCCAGCGGCGCACCGCGGAGACGGCCGCCCGCGGCACCTCGACGCGGCCCCAGCCGGCCTCGACGAAGACGCGCCACGCATCGGAGCGCACCGTGGCGCTGCACAACGCCCGGACGACGAGGTAGACGAGCCAGGGCAACGCGGTGAGGAAGAAGACCCGGCGGACGAGGAGCGGCAGGGGCGCCCGCTCGATCTCGATCCGAGCCGCGGCGTCGAGGACCAGACGCGCTCCGAGCTCGAGCAGGTTGGCGGTCGCCAGCGCCTTCAGCGCTGCCGCGCCACCGCGCAGCGTCGCGGTGTAGGCACGAGCACGGCCAGCTTCGTCTGCGGACACGGACTGGCGCTAGGATATCGCGGATGCGCGGGAGCCCGACAGCGGATGGCGTGGTCCGCACGCCTGCGCCGCTGCGAACGCGCGCCCTCGCGACGATCGCGGTCATTCTCGTCGGCGCGCTCGGCATCGCCGGTTGGATGGTGCTCGAGCCGACCCGAGAGCCGGCGCAGGCGGCGGATCCGCCTCCGGCCGAGGACCGCCCACCGCCGCAAGCAGCGGCGTTCCCACGCCGCGATCCGCTCGAGCGTGCCGTGGTGAAAGCGCTCCAGGCACCGCCTCGAACGCCAGCGACAAAGGAAGAGGACGTGACGGACGGAGCAAAGGAGATCACGATCGACCAGCTCCCCCGCGGCGACGGTACGGGGCTCGACGCGTTCCCGAGGCCGGGAACCAAACCCATCCTGCGCGGCCTGATCGTCCCCGACGGCTACGAGCTTCCCCCCGGATACGTCCGCCACTACCAGACTACCGACGACGGCGAGCAGCTTCCTCCGATCCTGCGCTTCCATCCCGATCGCATCCCACCGGGAGCGCCCGCCAACGGCGTGGTGCCTCCCGAGCTCGCGCCCAAGGACATGCCGCAGGTCTGGCTCGAGCCGCCGCCGCGAAAGAACAGCCGTTGACCGCAATCGCGGGTGCGCTCGCCAGCGCGGTCCTCTTCGGCCTCGCAGGGCGGCTCCAGTGGCCGTCGCACCTGGCCGCTCTGGTAGCGCTGGCGCCTTGGATCGCCGGGATCGACGCGGCGGGGTGGCGCAAGGCGCTGGTCTCGGCGGCAGTCCTGGCCATCGGCGTCACCGCGACCGCGTTCGCCTGGTTTCCGCCAGCGATCGCGGCGTACGCGCACGTCTCCCCGCCGGCGGCGTGGCTGTGCGCGCTCGCGCTCGCACCGATCGTGTTGCAGCCGCAGTTCCTGGTCGCGTGCGGCGCGCGCTTGCTCGCGCGCCGGCTCGGAGCGCCGCGCGCCGCGCGGGCAGCGATCGCCGCGTTGGCTTACGTGGGCGCCGAATGGGCCATCCCGAAGCTCCTCGGCGATACGCTCGGCATCGGCCTCTTTCCCTCGGCGTCGCTGCGGCAGCTCGCCGAATTGGGCGGGCCACGCCTGCTGACGCTGCTCTGCCTCGGCGTGGCGGAGTGCCTCGCGGCGCGGGCCCTGGTCCCGTCGCTCGTCGCCGCCGCCGCGGTCGCTCTGGCGACGGGATACGGCGCGATCCGGTTGCACCAGATCGAGGCCGCACCGAAGCAGCGACCCACCCTGTCGGTGGGCGTCGTCCAGGCCGCCATCACCGCTTACGACAAGCTCGCCGCCGAGCAAGGCACGTACGAGACCGTCCGTCAGATCATCGACGCCCACGTGGCCCTCTCGCAAATGCTCTCGAGAGCGGGCCCGCTCGACCTGCTGGTCTGGCCGGAAACCGTCTACCCCACCACCTTCGGCGCGCCCAAGAGCGAAGAAGGCGCGGAGTTCGACCGCGAGATCGAGGCGGTGGCGGAGCGGGCCGGAGTGCCGCTCGTGTTCGGCGCGTTCGAGGGCGACGGTGGGGGCGAGCACAACGCCGCCTTCTTCCTGGATCCGGCAGGGCGCGTGCAGACCTACCAGAAGTCTCTGCTCTTCCCGCTCACCGAGCGCGTTCCGGCATGGCTCGAATCGCCGGTTCTCCACGCGCTCTTCCCCTGGGCGGGCCGTTGGGTGGCCGGCCCTGGGCCCCGCACCATCGCAGTCCGAGCCGGGCATGCAGGCGCCGTCCGCTTCGCGCCGCTCATCTGCTACGAGGCGGTGCACGTCGGATACGTCGCCGCCGCCGTGCGCGCCGGCGCGGACGTCCTGCTCACGCTCTCCAACGACGCCTGGTTCCAGGACACGCCCGCGCCACGCCTGCACCTCGCCGCCGCTGCCCTGCGGAGCGTCGAGGCACGGCTGCCGCAGATCCGCGCGACCAACTCGGGCATCTCAGCGTTGGTGCTGCCCTCCGGCGAGATCGTCTCCGCCACCGCGTTCGGCGCGCGCGCCGCGATCCGGCTGTCGGTTCCGCTCGCGCCGCGCGCCTGGACGCCCGCCGTCGCCTGGGGCGACTGGCTGGGGCCGGCGGCGCTTGCGACCTGCGCGTTCCTCGTGCTCTGGTTCGCCGCCCCACGACTGCTCGCCCGGGCGCGCACCCTGCTCCCGCGAGGGACCGGAGTCGCCGCTCGACCATGAAGACGAATCGGCCCCTCACCGTCGTCTCGCTGCTCCTCAGCCTGTCCATGGCGGCGATGGAGATGACCGTCGTCTCCACCGCCATGCCGACCGTCGTCGGCGACCTGGGCGGCATCCACTACTACTCCTGGGTCTTCACGGCGTACCTGCTCACGTCGACGGTGACGGTGCCCATCTACGGCAAGCTGGCGGACCTCTACGGCCGCAAGCCGGTGCTCCTCGCCGGCATCGCCGTCTTCCTGGTCGGATCGATGGCAAGCGGCCTGGCGCACAGCATCGGCGCGCTGATCGCTTTCCGCGCGCTGCAGGGCCTCGGCGCCGGCGCGATGCAGCCGACCACCCTCACCATCGTCGGGGACATCTACAACCTGGAAGAGCGCGCCCGCATGCAGGGCGTGTTCGGCGCGGTCTGGGGCGTGGCAGGCCTCATCGGGCCTCTGCTCGGCGGCATCATCGTCAAGTACCTGTCCTGGCGGTGGGTGTTCTTCATCAACGTGCCCGCCGGGATTGCCTCCGCCGCGCTGCTGGTCGGCGCACTGCACGAGGAGGTCGAGCACAGGCAGCATTCCCTCGACCTCGCCGGCGCGGGATTGTTGACGCTGGGGCTCACCGCGCTGCTCTTCGGCGCGCACGGCGGAAGTTCCAGCGCCGTCGGCCTGCCGCTCGCAGTGGCGTCGCTGCTCCTCTTCTTCTTCCTCGAGCGCCGGACGGCCGAGCCGGTGCTGCCTCTCGATCTCTTCCGGCAGCGCGTGATGGCCGTCGCCACGGTGGTCGGCGCGCTCGTCGGCGCCGGCATGATTTCCATGGTCACGTACGTCCCGCTCTACGTGCAGGGCGTGCTGGGCGGGTCGCCGACGCAGGCGGGCGCCGCGATCACGCCCATGGTGATCGGCTGGCCGATCGCAAGCGCGGTGAGCGGACGCCTGCTGCCGCGAGTCGGGTTCCGCGCCCTGGTGCGCCTCGGGCTGACCGTCTCGGCGACGGCCGCCGTGGCGATGGCCGCGCTGCTCCGACCGGGCGCGAGCGTCCACGTCCCGCAGGTCGTCAGCGCGCTCTTCGGCATCGGGCTCGGCCTCGCGAACACCGCGCTCCTCATCGCGGTGCAGACGAGCGTCGAGTGGCGCCAGCGCGGCGTCGCCACCGCCAGCACGATGTTCGCGCGCACCATCGGCGGGACGCTCGCGGTCGGTGTCCTCGGCGCCCTGCTCGCCTCGGCGCTGTCGAGCGATCCGTCGGTGCCTGCCGACGCGGCGGACAGGCTGCTCGGGCCGGAGCACGGATCAGGGCTCGATCCGTCGATCGTCGGAGCGCTTTCCGCCGCCTTGCAGTCGGGATTGGCCACCGTGTTCTGGCTGATTGCCGCCATCGCCATCGCCGCGGCGGCCATCAGCCTGCTCTTCCCGGATCTGCCCACGGGGAGCCGGCCGGTGCCCGTCGCGTCGCTCGAGGCCTGACGGCGCTGCCGCGCAAACGTGTGGCGCTACCGTTGCGCCACGCCGCTCAGGCTGCCTTCGACTGTCCGCCTTTTCGTTCGCGGGTGTTCGAAATCTGGACGTCCGGGAGCAAGACGACCGGGACGTCGATCCGGTTCTCGTGAGCCCGCAACCAGAGCAGCATCTCTGCAGCGTTCTTCTCGCTCACCAGAATCCAATCTGGCCGGAACGTCGCGAGAAATCGGAACGCCCGCGCGCAGTCCCCCGGCGCCTCGACCCAGGCGCCTGCCTCGAGATAGGGCCTCGCGACCGCCTCGCGGATCTCCGGGCTTTCCTCGACGAGCAGGATGATCTCGGTGCGCATTGTCTGCCTCCCCCATCCCGCCTATGCACGACGGATGCCACTTCCCCGGCGCTTGCGGGGCCCGAGCTGGCGGTTACGGCGGATCGACCAGATCGAGGTGGACTGCGTCGTCTGACCAAGACGCTCGCTGGACGAGTCGTGCGTATCTCATCCATAGGTCGCGGAGCGTCTGCACTAGCCGAGGTAGGCGCCGCCGTTCACGTGGATCGCCTGGCCTGTGATGTAGCGCGCCTCCGGGCCCGCGAGGAACCGCACCGTTGCGGCGATCTCCTGCGGTGCACCGAAGCGGGCCGCGAGCGTCTTGTTCATCTGGTGGTGTTGCGGAGGCTTCGTGCCCGGTGCGCGGACCGTGTCGATGAGCCCCGGGACGACGCAGTTCGCGGTGATCCCCCATTCGGCGAGATCGTGCGCCAACGCGCGCGTGAAGCCGACCAGGCCCGACTTGGCCGCCACGACGTGGGCGCGGTGCCTGGCGCCGGTGTGCGCGCTCATCCCGCCGATGTTGACGATGGCGCCTGCGCCGCTCGACTTGAGGTGCGGCAGCGCCGCCTTCGAGGTGAGGAATGCACCCTCGAGGATCACGGAGTGGACGGCGCGCCAGTCGGAGAGCGTCAGCGACTCGAACGGCTTCTCGGGACGGACAGCCGCGTTGTTGACCAGGATGTCGATGCGGCCGAAGCGTTCCGCGACGGTCTTCATCATCGCGGCGACCGCTGCTTCGTCCGCGATGTCCGCCATGACCGCCACCGCCTTCCCTCCGCGAGATTCGATCTCGGCGACGACCGAATCGACGTCGACCTTGCTGGCGCGACCGTTGACCGCGATCGCGGCGCCGGCGTCGCAGAGGGCGAGGGCGATGGCGCGGCCGATATTGCGCGCCGCGCCCGTCACGATGGCCACCCGGCCGGCGAGCTCGTTCCTCGTTTGCACGCGTCATCCCCGTAGTGGCGTCAGATCGACCGGACCGTCCCACAAACGTCGCGCGAGCGCGAGGGCCGCGGCGATCCGGTCGTCGCTCCAGCCGCCGGACCGTGCGTTGTCGCGCAGCTTCGCTTCCAGCTCGGAACGGCCGATCGGCTCGCGCGCGCCGCCGCGCAAGTGGTCCTGACGCTCCTCGACGGCACGGCCGTCGGCGAGGCGGACGCGCAGGCGGCCAGTGAACTCGAACGGGTACGGATTTCTGGGATCGATCTCGTAACGGACCCTGGCGGCGAGCGCCCGGACCGCGCGATCTGCCACCGCCGCATCGGCGAACGCGTCGAATCCGAGACTGCCCCGGGTCAATGCCGCCGCGATGCAGTAAGGCGCGGAGAACTTCGCGGCGTAGCCGTTGGGCGGCGCCTGCTTCTGCGCGAGCGGCTCCCACAACCGGTGCACCG
>Ga0114129_10004294_pt1 | contig 20141 bp, 17 predicted proteins | sample RhiMetdeltSRZDD1_FD_80071 | JGI IMG/M metagenome (GOLD analysis project Ga0114129, IMG submission 80071) | Populus rhizosphere microbial communities from Tennessee, USA - Rhizosphere MetaG P. deltoides SRZDD1 (version 2) (version 2) | ecosystem: Host-associated > Plants > Roots > Rhizosphere >... | reverse complement strand
ATCTCAAAACCGCAGCTTGATAAGCTTCGAGCAACGGCTTAACCTGATCTGGCGGCCCAAGTCTCAATAAATCATCTCCATATTTACTCACTAGATCTCGTAATACCGAGTCATTAGGAGTATTCACATGACCAGCATATACTGCCTTTATGATGTTTTTCTCGAATGGAAGATTCAGTTGAATAAATTTTGATATTGGAATCGAGTTATCAGTCAAAATGATTTTTCCAGCGTCTGCACCAAACGTCCTAGTAAGGATTTGGAACTGAGTTATACAACTTTTACATTCTACAGAGGCAAAAAGCTGATTTTCTACCGTAATAGATCCTATCAAAATTGCTGCTGCGGTTATTGCCATAATTCCCGACGATAGACTAAGGTGCATTTTATTCTAGATTAGTTCTAGGGTGAATCGTAATTAAACATCTTGGAATAAAGATAAGTACAATGATTCCTAAATCTGACCCGTTTTGCATACTATCAATTTTTGAGTAGTGTGGTTAGTCCTCATTCGCACCTTTTACACTCCCGTTTTTTATCCAGTATGATGATTGTTGAGCACAAAATCTAGTGGTCCTACCATTCTACACAATATTTTGCTATTAATTTCTAAATGAAGGCGGCCTTGATCCGTTGAAATCTTTTGTACTGGAGGATACCAAATGTTTATAGCAATAAGGTTAAACTGAAGGAATATTTCTGACTCGAAAAACCAAGAGCTATAAACATAATAGTGGATGATTCGGGATTCATTTCGATAAGAAAAATAAGGTGCGTCCTATCTATCTCTGGTAACATTAATAATCTAATAAGACATGTGACCAGAGACTCGTATCACTTTCAAAATATTTTCGATAAAAAATTGTAATCTGGATCTGGCTGTGTCTTCAAAATCTGATCTGCATTGCACAAGTCAGAGTGGTTTGTATGTTGCATTTCTAGTTAATATGTTCAAGTGGTGTTCCTTAAAGGAGTGAAAAAAATCTGGAGAATGACATATTCGCTACTTAATATTTCTAAGAACTGACCGTTAATTTCGTTCTCAGAATAATTTATCTTGATGACACAAATCGTAGGAATAATGAAGAATTAACTGAGCATGTGGAAAGTATATTAGAAGTGAGAGAATTTCTAAAAAATAAGCATAGACATGGTGCGAGCGGAGCCAACGTGGCTAGTATATCCGTATGACTATCACTTAGTATTTTCCAGGATCGGGGTACTTGCAAAAAGGTTGATACAGAATTCGTACCTGTTTTCTTTATCACCATATGTTGACGGAAATTATTCAAATGTCAATATTCTTCAACATTGGCGGTGATATCACCTTAACGCCCTTAAGATCTTGAATTGACGGAAGAACCTCCGGCGGAGAGAAAATCCTTCAGGAAGGAGTATATCGCTTTCCTCATAGCATTCGGAATAATTGGATTGGCGATTGCGTTTGTCATTGGTCAAGCAGCATCGAAATTGGTAACTGCATTTGTTAACGATATCATAGATCCGACTGTGGGATTATTCCTGCCTTCAGGCAGTCTTGACAATTTGTCCGCAAATGTCACTGGAATTAGTGGGGTATCTTCTCAATTCAAATACGGTGATCTAATTTCCAATATCATAGATTTTGTTATTATTTCCCTAATTGTATTCATAGCATACAAGGTTCTTTCAAAGTACAAGTTAGTAGAGGATAAATCTAAACCAGAAGAGAAGAAGCAATAAATAATTCTACCTCAATCACTGAGCTCTCGTGAAAGGATAATACAATATTATTTGGCATTAATTTTTAACAAGGGAAAAATCTAACCGAAGATAGGCGAATGAAAAGAGAATATTATGGTTGTACCTGTAAGGCAATTCAAGCAAGTACTATCTTTCAATGGCAACCGCAGAAACAAGCTCCGTCTTTTGAAGGTTCGAATAATAGGCAATCATGTTTGCAATCCGGACAGACCAAAATGCTATCATTTCCTATACGAATTTCCCGTAGATTTAATAATTGATTAATTAATTGAGAAGTTTCGACCATCCTGATAGGAGCCGTACTGGATTATAATAATAAGGAGAAATTATAGAGTAAGCTAGTAGCTAAAAGTTGTTTGAGGTCATTGAGCAAGACTATGCTCTTGAAGCACGCTTTTACGTTGTCTGGCCAAATATATGATTTGGGATTCTACAAATATAGTGTAGGAGGCAAAGAAAAATAAAGAATTAGAATTTAGCCACGTATCAGTCCTCTTAACTTTTCTTTAAATTCCGGCGTCATATCTTCAGGCTTCATGCCATGATCTCTAATTGCATGTTCTCCACCATTTTTGAAGATCTCTTCCTCTGTCTCCCCCTTCACAACGTAATCACAGTCAAATCCTGCTTCCCTACACGATAAGGTTTTCATGAGATAATATGGAATGCGGTCTATAACTATGTTTAGATATTAGAGATTCAAAAATATGATACTAGCAATGTTTCATATTCAAAAATGCGCATCCAGGGATCTCAAGTTCTCCTTAGGGCTATAAGTGTCCAATTAGTCGAACGTGACTCAATCAATATTATGACCTGAAGCTTTTTTTTGCAGCAGAAGTCAAATAAAAGAGATTGTAGATTAAATTCATTATACGATTTGTAAAAAAATACAACCCATCCAGTATCGGTTTAGATGTACGTTGTGATCCACTTGCATAAACATAGTAGACAAATCAGGAAGTATTCTAATTAGTAACTTTAAATGATTCGATCGAACTAACATAGAATTCACTTTTAGTCGAAGACTTTGAAGAAAGGGATGCGAGTGGTTATACAACAAGAGAGAATTAGCTTCGTAACACGTATCTAGGGTTTTTGTTATTTTGACACATTTGTCAAAGTAGATTATCGTGGGAATGAAAAATTTCGAGTTAAATAATCTATTCGTTCTCATAATGCAAATTCCAGTATGTAAATCTCGCAAGTCAAGTTGCGGTACCGATCCTGAGTAGTATTATAAAGCAAATCACAACAAAAGAATCGTCCTAGGGGTGCACCGCAACGAGGGGAAAAAGCTAACCCACGCTCCAAATGAGTAGTTATTCAACAAACTTTATCTAATTTGGTATTTAACGATATTTTCATGGGCAAGTCAGAAAAATGCGTTCTGTGCGGCAAATTGTTAACCTTAAGATATACAAGTATGAAAGCTTGGAATATTGATGGTCAACTGTGCGGCGGTTGCTATAGTAAGAAGTTAACGGAGTATTATCTTGGTCCTAAGAATGATGCGATCACCAAAAGTTAAAGTGTACCTGTCACGTTCCGGCAACTGGATAACATTCGTGTATTTTTTTAGACTATGTGTACACTCAGATTTTAGGGGACCAAATCAATATACTCGATCTTTGATGACGGGGTCAATGCAGAGTAAATTATTCGAAGATAATCTGCTACCCTCATTATTGGGGATTTTAAAAAAATGACTGTTAAACAAGACAAATTATACAAATTAACAATTTAGAATTTTGCTAATAACGAATTTCAAATCCGTTCCAAATGAGAGTAAGATGATGTTTAATAATTGTATCCGGTCCATAGCTTTAATATCTATTGTCATGATGACATTAAGTTGTATAGAAGTATCCGCTCGGTTCGTACCATTCGACGATCCTGTCATTAACATAGAAACTGTTACTGGTGTAGAAGATTTGAATGAAACTTACCTTCGTGTGGCAATAGCCGATCCTGAAAATCCTTTCAATGGAGTCTATATCAATCCTACCGCAAATAACGGGTTATTGGACTTTAGGTTGGGAGAAACTGTAATTGTTTCAGGTTTGGATCCTGCCTACTTTGTAGGAAACTTTCTAAACGCGTCATTAATCAAAGATAGCGTAATAAAAATATCACCAGATAGTAAATTCTTAAATGTTGAATTTCTAGGTAAATGTGAGCCTTTGTACAACACAAATGACCTAGAGGTAGATCGTATTAATTTTACAATTCCTTCGAGTATTGAAAGGGGAAACTATACTTTTGTGATCGTGACCGGAGAAGAAGAATTACATTATTACTCTACTTATGTACGCATAAGATAATTGTGGACTATCTAATAAGAGTTTAGAGCCATAGCAATTGTAATTATAACTTTCTATTTCATTTTCATTTAATATTTTTTTAAGAAGGCTCATGCGGTCATTATCCTCTATCTGTCCAGATTCTTAGTTCGCAATTTACACCCTTTTACATTACTAATTGTATATTATATACAACTACTGCAAAATTCGTTAATGAGAAATTTACTCTCACACGTCCAATGATTGCTGCGTTTACCATCTGTATCGTTCTAATACAAATCTGCTATTTTTGCTCATACCTTCTTTTCTTTTTAAATTTCGCTATTCACATTACCAGTAGGTATGGACCGAATCATTTCTAACGTCTTTGTTATTTGCAATTGCTTTCACCCCGATTTTTTATCCTCAAGGAAGATTGGAATTTCCATATTTATATAGAGACTTTTAGCGATAAATGGAAATCCAAAGTTAGAATATCCATTTATTGCAAAAATATGTTAAATTCGGCAAAACCTTATTAATGTACGGGGTATTGACATACATTGGACGCTAACTCTTGTTGCAAAAATCCTTACCATGTGTTGCTGAGGATATATTCTCTATTCTTAGTGATGATCTTTCTTCAGAAATCTTGAATGCAGCCCATACAGGATTGAAATCTAGTTCCAAAGGTCTCAACAGCCAGTCCAAGAAGCAATACTACGTTAGGCTGAGGCGTCTGGCCAACATGGGAATAATAGAAAAGGACCGCTCCGTCTACAAACTGACAACATTTGGTTCGCTAATTTACGAAAATCATTTCAAGACTTTAGAGAAACTACTTCATAATTATTGGCAGATTAAAAGTATTGATGTCCTAAAATTTAGGAACGACTTTCCGTCTGAGAAGAAAGAGAATATAATTAACGAGTATATTATCACAAGCGGATTATGTGGTTTAGTTAATGCAACCCAGCTAACAAGTTATAATACGGTATACAGATTTGAACAATTAATTCCCGAAGTAATGAAAGTTTTGGACAATGCGGAAAATGAAATCTATTTTGCAACCAGGTACTATGATCCTCATGTTTCAAAGATGGTCTTTGAGAAGTTCTCTAAAGGAGTTACGATACACATCCTGGATGGCAATCCAGACCAAATAACTGTTGAAAATAGGCTTGGAGCAATTTTAAGGACACCTCCCAATAGGGAGACAGGAGAAATCGTAAAGAAACTGTTGAAATCCCCCAAATTTGATTTGAAAAGACTACCTTCCCTTCCATTAAGTTTCATTGTTGTGGATCAAATTCAGGTTGTGTACGAGAGCATTAATTTTGCCAATCCAGATCAGTTCACAATTGCAGTATCCAAATATGATGATAGCTATTTTGCCCAGCGATTCATTAGATACTTTAACTTGTTATACAAAAACTCAAGTGCGCCTGAACTTCTGATGAAGCATAGAACAAGTCCACTTCGTTAATTATTTCCACAAGAAAAAAGAAACAGTACTAGAAATAAAAGGAAATAACTAATTGTTCACAAAATTTTCTTCCTGCCTTTCATCATAGAGTGTATCAGACCTTAATTCTAAATTTTCATTACTTAATTGAGCCAGATAGTACTGGTTGTGTTTTTACTGCATTAGACAATATGTTAGTCTTGTTCAAATCGGTAAAGACGGTTTCAGTTGTAATATTCTGAGCGCCAGCTCTTGGAATATTAGTTAATAATTCTGCCGTGTCAGTCTTGTTGGCAATAAATCCAGAAGGGAATGATGTAGTCTTAATTACGGTTCCATTCGAAGAGTGTACTTTCATTACTGCGTTAATCTTTTGACCAATGAGAGTTGGATCAGATACAGAATAGCTTACATTGACTGTGATCCGGTTATTAGTAGTTCCATTTACTGAAGCTGACTGGGCATTTCCTAACTTTATAGCGATTTCCTTTCCTGTGTATCCAGATACACTCACTTGGGTAGCTAACAAAATGAATAGACCTACTAATACAGTCGATAGGCAAACCAGGCGCATATTGCGATTCAACTCATGTTATATTTGACATATTAAATTTATACTTACTGGATTTCCGCTCTAGTAGTCATAAATTACTAAAGTGTACTTGGTCGGATACGAAATATATCCACCCCATACTCATTTTTGTGACCTAGTTTATCACAAGGATATCAACCAACTCGAAAGACCGGGTGGGGTTATTATATTCATAGATTTTATATTCAATATCTAATAGTGTATAAATTAGGCTTACATCTTTCAAATCCTCACCATGAGCCCTCTCGAGCATTTCTAATTGTAATAGTTTAATCCGCTTTTCTCTTAAAACACTTAAAAAATAATATAAGAAATATCCTCTTGCTAGTGAATATGTAGAAATTAGATTCTTTTTTGAGAGATCTAGTATTCGTTCTAGTATCAAGTTCTTCTGTTGTTATTAACATTAATGTAGTCTGTTCATAACCAAATTTTTCGTCAATAATCCTCTTTACCAAGTCAGTCATTTTAGGACTGTGCCAAGCATCTACTAAAATCAGTGATGACTGTCTTAGGGACAACCAGGCTACAGAAAAAATGTAACCTGCAATTATCATTCCTCCTATTGCATCTGCTTGCAGGAATCCAAACTGTGTAGCAGTCAGTGTGCTAACAAATCCCACTACTGACGCAGAACCATCTTTGATGGAATTTTTTGCATCGGTCTTCAACGATAGAATTTGATACTTATTTGCTATGGTCCGCATTTGAAAGGCCCTATACAGTGACACGGCGCTTGCTGCCGCCAAAATTCCCATTGTTGGCAGTGGATGACGTATATCATGGGGTTGAATAAAATATTCGTAAGAATGATATGCAATAACAGAACCTATTACTATCATTCCAATAGCTGCCATCATGGCGGCAAATGTTTCGACCTTGTGGTATCCAAAATGAAATTTCTTATCTGGAGGCTTTTGGGCGACCCGCAAACCAATAAGAACAATAAAAGAAATCATAGCATCGGACATCGAATCTATGCCGTCTGCTGAAGCAACTACGCTACCACTAATTTGGCCCATAATCAATTCTACAATTCCAATGCCAATTAGTGTAAAGACAGATATCTTGGCAATTCGCTGCCCTGTAATAATACCCTCGTTAATTATTGAACGATTCTCTGCTACTTTTTGTGAACGAACATCATTCCAGTCAGGATCTGAAGAGGCTCCGTCTTGTGATTCAACCAATCTTAGAGAATGCTATTAGTTACGTTCATTCTTATTTAAAGATTCGAAATATGCTCTGAAAGCTTAACGTGAAAGTGGTATTTACTTAAAAGATACAGATTGATATATACACGATTCCAAATATATTATGATGATGCCTAAGATGATATCCTAATAATATCCTGTGAGTGAGCATATCGAACAAATATAAAAAGAATAAAACTTTCCTAATAAATTGTTATGTGGCTATTATACTATTCTTCGTTGCTCGTTAATTTTGAACGGTTACATTATGATTTGAGAATAATCCCTACATTTATCAAAGTCATGGATGGTATTAGTTTGACTAAGACTGTATCTCAGATTTCGGTAGTAAGCATTAGGCTATCGAAAAAATTTCCGTCTAATATTCCTAATTGAGTCAATGGCTATCTTCGTGTTTGTGAACCATTATTACGAACTTTAGCGATGGCAATATAGTTGGAATGAGAGCTCGCTATTTGCCTTCTATAATATTTTTTAAAATATGTCGATGACAGTGTGGATTTGTTTCTACCTCAAAGCATAATAGGGTTATAAAGCCTGGATTCGGATTTGAAATAGATTGTGATATTTCCCGCAGTGTATCTAAATGGGCTTGAGCATTATCACTGCGAGAGATTTCTTTTCTATATTCTGCTTCAAAATTCTTCCATGAAGTTTCTCGCCTTTTCCATTTCTGAAGCAAATGTTCTGAGGGGGCTAATGCAGGATACCATAGATCATAACAACTTCTTTTAATTCGTCTAGGATATCTAGCTACCAACAATCTTATCCCATCCGTATCTTTCCTAGAGTCACGTATTGATTTTGTCTTGATGATCAATTAATCAGTATTTTACAACGAACTTAGAAGTCATTAATATTTTATTGTCAGTTATTTATCGCACGTCCAGTGTTAAACAATAATTTCATACCCAGTAAAATGCGGTTCACATTTCAGCCTTTTGTGAACTATTTCCTCCCGGAAATAATTAATCCCAATCATGACATTCGGGGATTGACTTCTTATATTGAATTAACCCTTTTTCGGTCAGGCTGATGGTGCCACCTTGAATTTCTATTAATCCTTTTTCGTTTGCATATTTTTTGAGAGTATCCAAAACCGTAGTACTGTCATTCGAATCCGCCATGCCAATTCGGTAAAGATAGTTGATAAATACATTCATGCATTGGAAATCTTTCAAATCGGATCCTGAACGAGGATTCTCTACAGCTGGAGATGATTTGTTCTTGTTTACAAGTTCCTCCATAAAATTCCATATTATTAATTTAGCATCACGATTTGAAATAGTCATAATGGCCATATTAATTGCGCAGTTTTAGCTTATAGCATTTATCATTTTTATTATGTCGCATTAACAGCGTCATATCAACTCTTAACTTAAAGCCCATTTGAATGCATTAGGGAGTATTCTACCAAATCGGAAACTGACTCAAAGTGATTCTTAAATTTTGCAACTTGATCACGAAGGTAAAACCCGGTTGGATTTTCCGCTTTCACAATGCGTGCATACAAATAAGTTTATTGAGAAAGACTAGAGCCTGCAATATAAAAAAGCAGAATTATGGAAGGATTAATAAAATTTTACCCACGGGCTAAGAACAGTCTCTTTTCTAAATGTACTTTTTAAAGTTGTAGAGTATTAAATTAATTAACATGACCGCGCAAAAAGATGAACAAATTGAATTTTGGCTCAACCAAATGCGGGAAATATTAAAGGATAGGAGCCGTACAGAGCGGCAAAAAGAGCGCGGCCTTGACGATTTGGAAGAACGTATAAAAGATAGGCTGGAAGTTCCAGACTTGAATTTTGCAGATGAGTACATAGAAGATGTAATGAGTAGACTAACTGACCTTAGAGGCACGGACAGTCTACCAAATTAGTTTTACTCAAGAATTGTTCCAAGTCTATTGTCATGCTAGTATAATTCGTATTGTACACTTCGGGGATCAAAAAAGTTGTATTTACTAAAATTTGTTTTTTGTCAAGGGCTTCTAAATTCATCATTGCTAAAGGGGCTTGTATGCCCTAAACGTGTTGTTGACCAACTCTAGAGGTGTTGAATAATATCCTCACAATTGTTTGCGTTGGTATCACCTTCAGTAGGATTGAATCCTACGACTACGTCAAAACCTGGACCACAGTCAAAATAATCGGCACCTGGACCGCCCTGTAATACATCATCTCCGTCTCCCCCGTACAGCTCATCGTTTCCCTGACCGGCTAAAATGAAATCGTCCTCAAATCCGCCAAATAGAACATCATCTCCATTACCTCCGAAAATTTGGTCAAGTCCTGGACCACCTTGGATATTATCATCTCCAGAGTTTCCAAAGATTTTATCGTCGTCCGGACCTCCTTGTATAACATCATTACTTGGACCGCCTCTCAAAAGATCGTCACCTCCTAGGCCGACTATTATATCTGATCCTTTAGTCCCATCAATAAGATCATTTGAATCAGTACCTATACACAGTCGTGTCCCTTCCGACCTCTGCCAAATAGTAGGACATCTGTTACCAGCCCCAGATACACTCATGAAAGGTATCAGAGAGTAAATAAATATAAGTAAAGCAAACATAGAGAGTAAATGGTTAACAGTATACTGCACGTCTCATGCATATAAATCTAATTTATAAATATTGCTTAACAACATATACTCAAATTACAATTACGCTTTATGTTTCCAATATTCTCTTTTTCCTACTTTGTAAATTCTGTACAGTTCTCTAAATATAGAGTATGAATAGCAGGAAGGCCGATTAGTAATGCAATTTGGTTAGTAGAAAGTGTACCAGTAATTGTAACTTCTGCATTCGGAATTATTGAACGCCTATCATCCTATGAATGAAGAATGTTAAGTACTAAGCGGTTAGTGCGTTAATATAGATCGTTGCTATTTTTACCTTACTCTATATCGTGTACTTGCAATGCTTTTGAAATTATTGTCCCAGAAATATCTCATTTCTTAATGGAACAAGTTAACTTACATGCTGTCTGGACTCTATTGTCTATGGATGGATCCGATAATTGGGAATGCTTGCTCTAATTACTCTACCTCAATTGAATTGAACTGAGATTTGTCGGGCCTCCTTTTGTGGGTGCTACTAAATTGTAAGACAGATGGTACAAAAATCTACGAATAATTTATACTTTAATACTATTGACTAAATTAGAGATTAATTAAGAAATGACGACAAAACATATCTGTCAATTGTGCGGAAAAGAAGATTCTTGTCATTACGTTCTAAGGAAGAAATACAAGTTATGTGCCTCATGCTATATGTTCTTTAAAGATAAAAAGGAAATTCAAACCCCAGCAAAAGAGATGAGTTAAGATACTAAAAAGTTGAGCTCGCACTGTTGCAAGTCCCAGTTGTACTTGCGTTGACTCAGGCCACGTGGATCAGCAAGTTCAAGCCGTAACCATTCACAGACTAGACCATTAATAACCCGGTAGAATAATTTATAGCGCGGCAGCAGCCTACTGGTACCAATTTAAGCGAAAAGCCCAGTCCCAAACCTTACAAGATCAAATACGTAGACGTGCTAGCATGGACATGTCGCCTTAGGGTTGCTCCCTCCCGGACCTCACCCATTTCGACAATTCGCAGTCAGAATTGAGCCTTCGCTCAATCCGCAGCTCACACCCATCCGACACGGCATATTATCATGTCCGTAAGGTAAGTAGGTACTTCCCACTCAAAGATTTACCCAACAGTTACTGATCCCAGCATGAAGCCGATTTCTGGTGTGGGGCACGGCTAACGCCCCGATCCTCCCTGCTGCCGCATTTGTTTAGATAAGCCAACTCCTTTATTAAGAAAACTGCAAGGTTACCAAAAGAGTCTCACCGTTTGAAGTTAATATATCAATTTAATCTGTTCATGATCAGAGATTGAATAGCCTTGTGAACTAATTGGATCCTATAACCTAAAGGATTGGATTCTGCCATAAGTTTACTTATCCCATTGTTTGATATAGGAAGCTTCTAACGGATTGCATTTTGAAACCCTGGCAGATTTAATATGCCGTAGTAATATTCATTTTCTCCGCACGTCGAAGTTCAACACGTACAGACTGCTGCAATATTGAGCAGTACCAAATTCTATGTTATTCCATACTAGTAAAGAACCGGACAAATTTTTTCAATGATTTTCTCTTTATGCGAGATAATAGGTAAACGCAATTGCGATTGAGTTGAGCAAAAATTCAAGCTCTATTATTCAAACAAGGTGGGAGAAGTAGCCAAAAAAAAGTTATATGGGCTCCTACCGACCTTGGCAAAATTAACTTCCTTTTATCGTTTATATATTTAGAGCACTTTATTAAAGTCCCATATTTTTGAGTCAGCATCACGATGGCGACGAGACGCCAGATTTTGGTTAACCCTAGGCGTAAAAACTCGTACTATTGAAAGGCATTATGTTTTGGATAACAACGCTATTAAACAGTTAGAACTATATTTGTTAATTAGAATATTTGACGTGGATCATTAATTTCTGATATGATCTTTAGGCTTAATTTAATTAGGGATAACTCATCTTACCTCTGTGGCAAAACGCAAACCTCTGATCCTCAAAGTTCCAAATGAAATCATGCAAGACACTAAAGATTACATTCAAGCGGAAATACTCAGAAAACTTGCTACTGCACGGCATATGATTGATTTTGATAAGGAAATTGCTGCCGGCATCTATATGTACGCACTAGAAGAGTTAGGAAAACTAGAAGTATTAAAGCGATCAGAACAAAATGAAACCCAATATAACCTAAAATACGAAGAAGAGTTTTTGTTGCAAAGAGTCAAACTTAAAATGGCTATGGAATATTTACAGAAAGTAGGTCATCCAGAATGTATACTTCTAAGGAGAGTTAATAGCAAAAGTTCATTCGGCGATCTATCTACTTACTCTTTTCTGCTTAGCTATGTTGAAGCCTCATTGAGTATATTTCATACCGATTTAGAATATGAAAAAACTACTAATACAGCAACCAAACCTAAGGACATACCTCTCGTAAATGAGACTAAACTTAAATTGGCAGTAAATAACCTCGAGGATTTAATAATTAAGTGGTCATAAGGAAGTAGCCAACCAGAACGTTATTGATAATAGCAACGATGGATGTTTTAAGGAGAATTTCTAAATTTTCTTACTTTAGATAGAAATAAGAACTGGGAAGTGTTCAATCATTACATGCAAGGAAGAAATTTGTTAAACCCCCCATTGGATATTTTAGGTGAGCAACTGAGTAAATCGTCAATCGGTAACAACTACTGTTCAATCATAATTTTAATGTTCAAATAGACGTTGTAGGAGTAGCTGATTTTATAAATTATCAGGCCTAATAAGCAATTGTTGGATAAATCTGTTCAGATACCTTTAAGCAGATCAACAGAACTGCTTAACGGTGTCCTCACCATATCAGATAACACAATAGGGCTTGTTATTTTCGCGCACGGTAGCGGAAGTGGTGCAAGTAGCACCAGAAGTCAGTTAATTTCACGAGCATTCAAAGAGAACAACCTTTCCACATTGCTGTTTGACCTTTTGACTAAAGAAGAACAAGATGCCGACAATAGAGCTCAGACTATTGCGTGTAAGGTTCCAGGTGTTACTTTCATTAAATTTAATGTAGAGTTACTCACAGAGAGGCTTGATTCAGTTACTCAGTGGGTGCAATGCCACTCTGAGACTAAAAATCTCCGTATAGCGTACTTCGGTGCATCTACGGGGGCGGCAGCCGCGCTTTACGCCGCTGCAAGTTTGCGTGACATAAAAGCTGTGGTGTGTCGTGGAGGGAGGACGGATCTTGTGGATGAAAAGATACTAGAAGATATTAGATGTCCAATTTTGTTTATAGTTGGAGAGAAAGATAAGAAAGTAATGGAGTATAACAAAACTACCTTAAAGGGGCTAGTTAACACAAACGATAAAAAATTGGAAATTGTGAAAAGTGCCACACATTTATTTGAAGAACAAGGAAAGTTGGAACAAGTCTCTGAGCTAGCAATTGATTGGTTTAGGAGATATCTCATCTAGCTCTACTCTGTTTTGTATTCTCTAGATAGTTTTACATAATTGCGGGCTAGCTCCCGGATCCATTGCTTCTCGCCCTCATTTATGTCCCGTATTTCTTTTGCAGGTAAACCTCCCCACAGTTTTCCAGAGGGAATCTTAGTTCTCGGCTTAACCACGGAACCGGCTGCAATTATAGACCATTCTTCTATGTCCACCTGATCCATCACAATTGAACCAATGCCAACTACGACATAATCTTTAACGGTACAACCATGCAGCGTAACTGAATGACCTATAGTTACGTTATTGCCAACTATCGTTGGATTTTTGTCCTTGGTCACGTGGACTACGCTGTTATCCTGAATATTAGTTTCATTTCCAATTCGAATGTGCATTACGTCTCCTCTTATGACGGTTCCAAACCAAACAGATGAGCACGAGCCAACCTCAACATCACCGATAATCAAAGAATTTGGTGCTAGAAAGCAATCTGGGCTTATCTTGGGTTTCTTTTTATTAAATTTTAGGACTGACATTGATAATCACAAAGACTATCTGTAGATAAATAATTTCTACTTGAAAAAAATTTGGGTTCATCAGAAGCAGCATATCAAGCCTTATTACATGAACCAAATCTGAAAATGTGGCGCAAGCTCACCTACTTACGGTTATGCGGGGTAGTCTAAACGGACTTTAAAATATACATCCTACTCGAATTGCTCAAACGAAATATCCATACAAGACCTGGCTAATTATTGAATACTTTCAGTACAGATAGCGAGATTGTCAGTTCGGTTGTAATTAGGAACGGAAGTTTTGAGATTCCAATTGGCACGTGGCCTCAGGCGGATGAGGGATACAAAATCATGTCTGGATAGTTAATAGGGATGTGAGAGTGAAAGTGAGGGATTTACCTTCGAGTCAGCTTTTAGATAAGTCAACTCTAGCGCATTCAGTCTATCTTCGAAGCCGTTAGTTTTCCTAAGTTCAGAAAATGACTGGTTGCCTTTTATCGCTGTTAAGAATGTAATAACTTCCGATCTTTCTACACCATGTTTGAGATCATATTCTATTCTTTTTGTCACTTGTGTTAGATTCCCATACTTTTTGTGCAATTTTCTTTGAAATCTGTTTGCATTTTCCGGTAAACCAGTTAGATACTTTATTATGGTATCCTGCATATGTTTAATGTGCCATTCCTTCATGGGGTATGGGTTGGTGTTTTGTTTCAGAAACCTGTTATTAGTATAACACACATATAATCATATTATGAAAGCCATTAGATGTATCCTGGTTTCGGTCCCACTACTTACATCTCCACTTGCAAACTTCTTTCAATTTCCCCTTTCTAATTCAATTCAGGTAGTGTATTATTATCTAGGCTACTAAGCCCCAGACGTTTCTAGTGGCTTAGGATTTAAATAAGTCGACTTTAGCGCATTCAGTCTATCTTTGAAGCCATAGGGTATGACTAGTTCGTAGATCGTCAAGGCTGAATAATTCATATTACTTGTTTGAATGCTCTTAGGTCTGCTTCCACGGTTATGGCATACTTGATTTCAACTAATCTATACATTGTGCCATATTTGTCTGAATTATTTTCCTACCGCGTAACGATGTCATCAGTTGTGAGCTCGCACTTAAAGATACAAAACTCGGGGCCTTTATCATATTAAATAGATTCATATGAAAAATAGTCATCGGATAAATTATAATGTATGTTGACAAGGGATGTTCATTATAGTAGTCATTAGCCTGGGGCAAAAGTCAGAAGATTATCAAATTGGTGCTAGACCGTATGTTTCACCAAAATATTTTCAATCGTACTGTCGCCTATTATGGTCTTGACAAGTTTAAGCCGTTCGGCTTCGGCAATCTGCCCCGAACTTTGAATAGAGTCAATTGCCTTAAGCTTCCAATAATAGCTGATTCCCGCCTCCATAATTGATTGAGCATGATAAACCACGACACCAAAATTTGTAAGAAAATACTTGCCCTTTTCTCTGGAAATAAGTCCTGTGTCCATGAGGCTCTTCATTCTAACATAGTATTGTTTGGTAGTTAATCCTTTGATTTCCTTGAGAGAGTCGCTTTTACCTTCACCTTTCGCTATTGAATTAAAAATCTCAAGTGACTTACTATCTGCGAGAGCTTCCAAGACCTTAACTAGAGAATATCCTTCGATCAAACTATTAACCTTACTATAGATTTTGAATCTGCAATTCCTATATAAAGATAAAGTAACTTTGTTACGAAAGCCTACATAAAAGCTACCCAAAAATGGTAAAAATCGCGATTATTCTGATATACATTATAGTCGAAATCTTTGTGCTTTTCGTTCTAATAATGCATCAAAATTGCTCGATTTACTGTTAGGTTAGTTGGTCCACTTTTGGCGTTCAATTGCCTTCTACGTTATCAGAAAATCCGGAGTAATAATGAACATGTTTCTGTTTTAAATGTCCTGCAATCAGTTTTAAAATATAAGGGGTTGCAAGTGGTATACTAATTTTGAGAGAAACCCCCAATTTTTCAATAATCTTTGGTAGAGGTTGATGCTTTATCTCCCTATTTACAGATTTCAAAATATCCTTAATACTTTGTCTTTCGAAAGGTGAATAATCAGTATTATCAATTTCCAGAAACAACTCTTCAATTTCGTTTGATGGAATGGAAGACAAGGAATTAGCTCTAGAAAAAGTAACAGTTGGTAAAATTTTGCTGACTTTCTTACCTGACACAGAATCTCCGCATCCCAACACGTATTCGATATGTTTACCACGCTTAATGACATTTATTACCTCCCTTTCTTTTTGACATTTTTCGCAAAACTGTTTTTTCGTGGTCATTACCCTAAAGCTTTTATTGCGACTTAACCATTAGTATCTCTTTCGTTTCGTGATTTTGTGATTTTGACCTAGCTCTATGATACCATAGGGTTTAAGATTGGGAAAATTTTCGTGTTTAAGGCAGCCAATTGAATACCAAGATCAGTCAGTAGAGGACTAGATCGCAGCGAAAAATCATTCTTATCTAGTAGGGTTAGATAGTTAGAGGACAAGAGTCCATGTAATCTCAGTGATGCCTATTAGAATCTAAATCAAGATTGTGCTGAATCTATAGGTCACTAGGTAAGCATGCAAATAATGAGACCTAAACCCTCAATGGCATGATGCTAATTTTCATCATTTTAATTTTCAGCCTCGCATTAGATTCAAGCAATTTTTTGTGCGTCGCCGCGTTTTGTTTGGCCCTTACGACAACCTAAGGCAGCATCCCTTTTGTTGCCGAAAGTATTTTATTCAGATCTTGCTTGTTCTCGAGCACTCCTTTCCACACGTCCTTCTTGCCCCGCATTAATGCGGGTACAGAAATTAATGTGAATTCCGTCGGGGTAATACTACCCAAGTGTTCCCATCGTACCGGCATAGAGACTGTGGCGCTAGCCGTAGGTCTTACCGAGTAAACTGAGGCTATCGTCTTACCCCTAGCATTTTGATTATAATCAAAAAAAACCTTGCCTATTCTTTTTCTCGTACTCCAGTCCATCGTTATTTTTTGGGGGAGCCGAGATAATAATATTTTACCAATTATCTCAGCGAATGTCCTTGTCTGCTTGTAGGTGTATTGTATTTCTATAGGCACATAAATATGCAATCCTGTTTTGCCAGACGTCTTTACATAAGACCTAATTTTTAATTCGTCAAAAAGATCCTTTAAATGATAAGCAACATCGACTGCCTCCGTGAACCCTCGAGTGTTGTATTCAGGTTCCTGTTTGTTTTTCTCTGCACCAGAATATATGTACGGATCTAAGTCAAAGACGATGAAATCCGGAAAGTTCAAGCCACATTCTTCTTCAAATAGAGAAGTAGAGCTGCTACAGCTCTCTATGTCGTTGAATCTGCTGTACCATGAATGCATTTCGATAGCACCCAAATTAATAATCCACAGTAACGTTTCTTTATTATTACACACAAGATAATTAATGGGTTCACGACGGTGTTCAGAATGAACCCGAATGGCAGTAACAAAGTCGGGTTTTCGAATATTCCAGTCCTTGTGGTAGAATGACTTTCCTTCAATTCCATCAGGATATCGACTGAGAGAAAGGGGCCTATCTTTCAAGTGGGGGAGAATATATTCGCTTAGCAAATCATAATAATTTATCAAGTCACCCTTCGTTATTTCACGATGTTCTTTTGTTGCCTTCCAGAAAATTTTGTGTAGATTTGAGAAATTCTGACCTACGAAATACTGAGCTCGTTTATTTGAGACTGTTCCGTGTAAATGTTTAGTATGTTGGCTCTGGTCGAGTAAATTTTTTTCTAAAGTTACCGTTCTGAATGATTTTGGCTTATCGGCTTCCAATACACACTCGGCTGGTTCTTTGTCTTCACGTAATCTCAAAAATATAGGTGCCCTCATTATTCCATCTTTGGTCCAAGAACTAAACTTAATTTCTGCGACTAGAACTGGTCTCACCCAATGTGTTTCTCTGTTCTTGTAGGGAAGTTTATTAATTGGCATTGATTCATTTTTTAACTTCTGAAGAATGAGGTATATGGATTCGATTGTTTTATCATCGAATCCGCTGCCGGTATGCCCAACAAATTTCAGATTCTTGCTTTGAGTTTCATATACGGCGAGTAATAGTGAGCCAAACGCACTTTTCCTCTTGCCCAACCCCTCAGTGTAGCCTATTACTACGCAGTCTTGGGTTTTTATGTTCTTAATTTTTAGCCAATCTGCCGACCGAGTACCTTCTCTATAGAGACTCGACTTACGTTTGGCCATGATTCCTTCTAAGTTAAGGTCCTTAGTATGCCTTAACATGTCTGATCCGTATTCTTCTATATACTCAGATATTTTTATAAAATCATTTGTTTCTATGATTCGAGTCAGTATTTGCCTTCTTTCGATAAAGCTTAACTTCTCTATGCGTTCATTGTTCTGGTAAAGTATATCAAATAAGAAGATGGTAGATGGTAGTTCGTGAGAGAGCTTTTCGATTTCTTTGATACTTTGAACATTCATACGTTTTTGGTGACCCTGAAAATTTGGAAGGCCATCTTCATCCAACACGACTATTTCTCCATCTAAAACTATATTTCGTATGCCGGCCAATGACCCTTCCAAAGCATTGGTAATTTCAGGATACCTATGAGTAATGTCGTTTCCTTTTCGCGATTGAAGTTTCACATTATTTTCCTCGTCTTTAAAAACTATAGCTCTTACTCCATCCCATTTTATTTCAAAAACCCACTCTTTATTATTGAAGGCCTTATCTACCGGAATAGCGAGCATGGGCTTAATTGTTTTAGGAAGTTTACCAGTAATTAAGGACACAGTATTATGTGGCAGACTCCTCTTAGGATTTGAACCGGGATCTTCAATATTTCTCTCTGACTTTGTTTTATTGGTGGAATTAATATCAGGGTTACCAGTAAGAACTGATTCCGGTGAGGTAATCGTAATATCGTATGTTGCGGATGAAAATTCGTCATTTGATTTGATTAATAACCATTGGGTTTCATTACGGGTTCTTATGAGGGAGAACCTTCCTTTTAGCTTTTTCCCAAACAACTCTATTGATATTTTACCTTTTTCGAATTGTTCGGTCAAACCATTCTCCGTTTTATAAGTACCAGTATCCCATACAAGTACAGTGCCAGCTCCATAATTACCCTTAGGAATGGTTCCTTCAAACAGTAAATAATCGTATGGATGGTCTTCAGTTAATACTGCAAGTCTTTTAATTTGTGGATTAAGAGAAGGGCCTTTTGGCACGGCCCATGATTTTAGGACCCCATTTTCATCCTCAAGTCGAAAGTCGTAGTGAAGACGTGTGGCTCTATGTTTTTGAAATGTAAATGCCCTATCTATAGATTTAGATAATAAATCATGGGTTCTCTTTACAACATTTCCAACGGGCTCTGGAGTACTAGAAAATTTCCTTTTTCTCTTGTAAGATTGAAGTCGAGTGGAACTTGTTCTTTTCAGTTAAATTAGACCTGCCTTAAAAATCCTGGAAAACTCATTTGTTTCTCTCTTCCTACTTACATATGCACAACAAGGAAGATATTTAATTACATTTTCGCATGTCAATGCTATAAGCAAGATCAAACATTTTCCTTGTATTTACTAGTGGTTCAGTATTTACTTAACTTGTTTGCGTCAGGTTGTCATTTATCAAGGGTTAATTTAGTCCTATGAACTAATCTCATTTCTCTTTTTAGGAAAATCTGGTGATACTAATTTCTAAAGTTAGTGGTACCAATTTATTGTGGTAGGTTGGCATGTATCAATATTGCCTCACAAAAAGCATGTAGGACTTATTTTTCATATCTTATCTAATTCATCCTCGTCAGAATAAGCTCTCTCTGCATGTTCCTCGATATCCAATCCTGCCTCTTCAACTTTTGGTGATACCCTGACCCCTATCAGAATATCTATGATTTTCATTATTACGTAAGTACCTCCGAAACCTAACAGTGCTGCGACTCCTACTCCGACTCCTTGTATCAAGAGCTGACTAGCATTACCATATAAGAGACCATTGGCTCCGTGGGGGTTAATGGCAAGTGATGCAAAGATCCCTATAGCCATCGATCCAATTATTCCGGGTATACCGTGTATTGAACTAACATCTAGCGCGTCGTCTATCTTAAACCGGTCCTTGAGGAACAGGACGCCAAGGTAAGAGGCTATCCCTATAGCTATTCCGATTGCAAATGCGTGTTCAACGCTCACATATCCTGAGGCCGGCGTTATTCCTGCAAGACCAGCAATTGCGCCATTGATAGCTGCTATTACGCTTGGT
>Ga0114129_10004292_pt1 | contig 20145 bp, 15 predicted proteins | sample RhiMetdeltSRZDD1_FD_80071 | JGI IMG/M metagenome (GOLD analysis project Ga0114129, IMG submission 80071) | Populus rhizosphere microbial communities from Tennessee, USA - Rhizosphere MetaG P. deltoides SRZDD1 (version 2) (version 2) | ecosystem: Host-associated > Plants > Roots > Rhizosphere >... | reverse complement strand
GGTCAAGGAGGCCTTCGGCTATCCGACGGCGGCGTACCACGTGAGCGGCGAGTACGCCATGCTGAAGGCGGCAGCCCGCAACGGCTGGATCGACGAGCCGCGTGCGATGCTTGAAACGCTGACGTCCATTCGCCGCGCCGGCGCAGACATCATCATCACCTACTACGCGCGCGAGGCCGCGCGCGCGCTGAGCTAGCAAGCAACTCTCAAGGCTCAACTCTCAACTCTCAAGGCTCAAGGCTCAAGGCTCAAGGCTCAAGGCTCAATCAGACTTCAGACTTCAGACTTCAGACTTCAGACCTTCACGGTTCGATATAATCCGCCGCGTGAAGATACTGTTTCTCGCTCCAGTCGCGGCGGCGGGCCTCGCGCTGCTCGTGGGCGCGCAGCAGCCCGCACGGCCTTTTGATCTTCTGATCACGAACGCGCGGATTATCGACGGCAGCGGCGGCCCTTCGGTGACCGGCGCCGTCGCCGTGCGCGACGGACGCATCGTCGGCGTCGGCCGCATGACCGGCCCGGCGGCGCGCACGATCGACGCCGGCGGACAGGTGCTCGCCCCCGGCTTCATCGATCCACACTCGCATTCCGATTTCGCGCTGCTGACCGACGGCAACGCCGAAAGCAAGATCCGTCAGGGCGTCACGACCGAGGTGATTGGCGAGAGCGGCTCGGTTGCACCGCAGAAGCCGACCGCGGAACGCAACTGGAGTGATTTCGCCGGATACTTCGCCGCGATCGAGCGGTCGAAGACCGCCGTGAACCTCCTCTCGTACGTCGGTCTCGGTCAGGTCCGCGAATTCGTGATGGGAAACGACGAGCGTGCTCCGAAAACCACCGAGCTGGAGCAGATGTCGCGCGTCGTCTCCGACGCGATGAGGCAGGGCGCTTACGGTGTCGCCACGGGGCTGATTTATTCGCCGAACGCATACGCAAAGACCGACGAGCTGATCGCCCTGTCACGTCCCGCAAGCGCGGCCGGAGGATTGTACGCGTCGCACCTGCGCTACGACGGCGAGAAGCTGAAGGAAGGCATCGAAGAGGCGATTGCCATCGGCGAGGGCGCGCGGATCCCGGTGCACGTGTTTCACCTCAAGGTCACCGGCGCCAAGAACTTCGGCCGCATGAAGGAAGTGATCGCCCTGGTCGAGGCGGCGCACAAGCGAGGCGTGGAGTTCTCGGCGGATCAGTATCCCTACGTCGCGAGCAGCACGGGACTGGCACAAACGATTCCGCCGTGGGCGCACGAAGGCGGCGGCGTGAAGCTCGCCGAGCGGCTGAAGGACCCCGAGACCCGCGCGAAGATCCGAACGGAAATGGATGACCCGCATCCGACCTGGGAGAACCGCCTCATCTCCGCCGGCACCTGGCACAACGTGCAGCTCGCCTCGATTCGCGAAGCGTCGTACAAGAAGTACGAAGGGATGCGCATCGACGATGCGGCGAAGTCGGCCGGTAAGGATCCCTACGATTTCGTGTTCGAGATCCTCATCGCCAACCGCGGCAACGTCGGCTGCGTCTGGTTCATCATCGACGAGAACGATTTGAAGCTGGCGATGAAACAGCCCTGGGTGTCGGTCGGATCCGACGGCTCGGCCCTGGCGACCAGTGGGCCGCTCCGCAACGGCGTGCCTCACCCTCGGAGCTTCGGGACCTTTCCGCGCGTGCTCGGTAAATACGTCCGCGAGGAGAAGGTGATCTCGCTCGAGCAGGCGGTCCACAAGATGAGCGGTCTCACGGCGCGTCAGCTCCACATCACAGACCGAGGCCTGATCAAAGAGGGCCTCGCGGCCGACCTCGTGATCTTCGATCCGGCCACGGTGGTCGATCGCGCGACATTCACGGATCCATTTCAGTATCCGCTCGGCATTCCGACCGTCATCGTCAACGGTCGCGTCGTCCTCGACAACGAAAGGCATACCGGCGAACGGCCTGGCATCGTGATCCGCGGCGCCGGCTTCGCAGGATCGCGTTAGGGCACCAAGGACACAAAGGTTTAAATCAAAACCGTCCTTCGTGTCCTGTGTGGCTGCTATGCGCATCAAACAATCACGACGCTTGTTCTCACGCGCCTGTCGGATCCTGCCAGGGGGCGTCGACAGTCCCGTGCGCGCCTTCAAGGCTGTGGGCGCTTCTCCGCTGTTCATCCGGCGCGCGACCGGCTCGCGGATCGAGGACGTCGACGGCAACACGTACATCGACTATGTGATGTCCTGGGGACCGCTCCTTCACGGCCACGCACCCAGGGGGCTCGTGAAATCGCTGGCGGATTCGGCGCGCCGCGGCACGAGCTTCGGCGCGCCCAGTCCCCTCGAAGTGGCGCTGGGCGAGCGGGTGCGCGCCCTGATGCCCTCGATCGAGCGCGTACGGTTCGTCAGCTCCGGTACCGAGGCCACGATGAGCGCCATCCGCGTGGCGCGCGCCGCCACAGGCCGCGACCGAATCCTCAAGTTCGAAGGCTGCTATCACGGGCATGCGGACCCGTTTCTCGTGAGGGCGGGATCCGGCGCTCTGACGCTTGGCACGCCGACGAGCCCGGGCGTGACGCGCGCCGCGTCGGCCGACACGATCGTGGCCGGTTACAACGATCCGGCGTCGGTGCAGCGCGCGTTCGACGCGAATCGCGGCGGGATTGCCGCCGTCATCGTGGAGCCGATCGCCGGCAACATGGGCGTCGTCCCTCCGGCAGACGGCTTTCTGCGCGCCTTGCGCGAGATGTGCTCCGCGGAAGGAGCGCTTCTGATCTTCGACGAAGTGATTTCCGGCTTCCGCGCCTCGGCGGGAGGCGCGCAGGCCATCGCAGGCGTCCGTCCCGACCTCACCTGTCTCGGCAAGATCATCGGCGGCGGCTTACCGGTCGGCGCATACGGCGGCCGTGCGGATCTGATGGACCTCGTGTCGCCGGCAGGCCCGGTGTATCAGGCCGGCACTCTATCGGGAAATCCGCTGGCGATGACGGCGGGGCTCTGGAGCCTCGACCGGTTGACGCCCAGGCTGTACGCGTCGCTCGCGGCGCTCGGCGCTCGGCTCGCTGCAGGCCTCGCCGACGGCGCGCGTCATGCCGGTGTCGATCTGCAGGTCAACGCGTTCGGATCGATCCTGACGCCTTTCTTCACCGATCGGCCGGTACGCGAGTACGCATCGGCGACGAGCGCCGACACCGGCCGCTACGCTGCGTTCTTTCGCGGCATGCTCGCGCGCGGCATCTATCCCCCGCCGTCACAATTCGAAGCGTGGTTCCTGTCGGCAGCGCACAGCGCGAGAGACGTGGAGCACACAATCCGCGTGGCTCGAGAGGCGATGCGGGAAGCGGCAAGAGTAAAGGCGAAAGTCAGCGAGCCAGCGTCAGCGGCGAGTCCAGCCTGACCCGGAGGACCGTGCCGACCGGCAGCTCGACGTCCTTCCCTTCGGTGGCCGCGATTGTGCCGCCGCCGCCGATGAGGATGCCGGCGAGCGCGCCCTTCGCGCCGCCGAGGATCGCGCCGAGAATTGCGCCGGCGCCGGCGCCGATCCCGATCTTCTCCTTCTCGCCCTTGATGCCTTCGCTCTCGAGCGCCTGTGTAACGGTCGCGCGCATCGGGTGCGACTTGCCGTTGATCGTCACGCGATCGAACGCGACGGTCATGCTGCCCTTGCGCTCGATCCGTCCGGCCTTGTTCACCGAGCTGACGACGCCGCGCATCGTCGAGCCGGCGGGAATCAGCACGCGTCCCCGCTCGTCGCGCAAGTCGACCATCGTCGTCGCCTCGAAGCGGTCTTCGACCTGGCTGGTCTTGGAGCTGAGCGGGTTCTGCAGCCGGACGTCGAATTCCGTGCCGACCGGAATCTCGTTCGGATTCGTCGACCGACCGGTTGTCGGCGCGGCATTCGGCGCCGGGTCCGACCGCGATCCGGCGGGCGGCGTGTATCCGCCGGCGGATTCACCGCGCGCGCGGCTGCGGATGTTCTCGATGCGATCGCGAACGTCCGCGAATTCGCTGCGCGAGATCGGCTCGTTGCGACGCAGCTTGACTTTCAGGTAAATCGCCTCGTCGCGAGCATCGTCGAGCTCCCCCTGGAGCTGTGACGCGAGCACTGCGTCGCGCGATCGCGCCTGGGCGACGTCGCGCGAGGCATCGTAGATGCTGTCCTGGAGCCGCTGGATGTCGGAGCTGGTCACAGTGGACTGTGCCGCGGCCGAGGTGGCGATGCCAGCGGCCAGCGCCAGCGCCGCAGCGAATTTCATGAACTTCACGAGGAACCTCCAGTCCGGCTCGTGCAAGACGCGGGCCTGGTTACCTCCACGGCATCAGGCGCTCTATCCAGGCGATCCGGGTCAAGTCGTTGTAGATGACTGTCACCATCAACATCAGAATGAGGACAAATCCCGCCAGCAGGACCTTCTCTTTGGCGCGCACGCTGAAGTCGCGTCGAGCCAGACCTTCCAGCGCCATGATGAAGATGTGGCCGCCGTCGAGGACCGGAATCGGCATCAAGTTCAGCAGCCCGAGATTCAGGCTGATCGACGCCATGAGTCCGAACAGCGCAATCCAGCCCAACTGCGCCGACTCGCCTGACAGCTGCGCGATTGCGAGAGGCCCCATCAACTGTTTCGGCGACACCTCACGGGTGACGAGTCCCCAGAGCGCCTGAAAGATCATCGTCGCCGATTCGATGTTCTTCTGGACGCTCATCGTGATCGCCTGTACCGCGCCGGGCTTGATGCTGACGATCTCGTCCTGGATCGTCACGCCGATCCGCCCGATCCCAGCCTGCTTGAGCGGCGTGACCGTAACCTTCAGCGGAGTGCCCGCCCGGAGAATCGAGAGCGTGATCGGTTGATCGGGATGCTTGGCAATCGCCTCCCGCAACTGCGACGAGAACATGATCGGCTTGTCGTTGACGGCGACGATCACGTCGCCCTCTTTGATGCCGGCTCGTTCGGCAGGCTCGCCGGGGACGACTTGGGGGACGTGCGGATGCACGTTGGGCAGCACACCGATGTCGCCGAACTCGAACCGCCCCTGACCGGCGGTGCTCGGCGTCAACTTGACGGTGATCGGCTGTCCATCTCGCGTCAGTCGAAGCTCGACCTCGCGATTCGGCCGCGATCCGATCGCGATGTACAGCTGCTCCCACGTGTTGACGGCGTGATCGTTGACCGACTCGATACGGTCGCCGGGCCGAACACCGGCGCCAGCCGCGGGCGAGACCTCGACGACGCTGCCAACGACGGGCGGCTGATCTTCGTACGCGCCCTTTTCGACGCCTTGGTACAGCACGAGCGCCGTCAACACGACGGCGAGCAGGATGTTCATGGTCGGACCCATGATGAGCACCTGGAAGCGCTGCCATTTGCTCTTCGACAGGAACTCATCCGAGCGACCGCTCCGCGCTTCGTCGGGATTCTCGCCGGCCATCTTCACGTAGCCGCCTAATGGCAGCGCGCCGATGCCGTATTCCGTATCGCCGCGGCGGAAACTGATGACCGTGGGATTGAAGCCCAGTTGGAACTTGAGCACGCGAATGCCCACGCGCTTGGCGGCAAGAAAATGACCGAGCTCGTGCACGAACACGAGAACGCCAAGGACGAAAGCAAACGCCAGGACTGTTGTGATCATCTCAAACTTCTGACTTCAGACTTCAGACTTCAGACTTCACACTTCAGACTTCCTCAATCTTAACCCGCGACCGATCTCTTGAGCGCATTCCCGAGCCCAGAGGTCCACGGTGCGGACGGCTGAAAGCGTGTGCACCTGGGCAGGCACGTGCGCGGCCATCGTGCGCTCGATCATCTCGGGAATCGCAGTGAAGGCGATGCGTCCGTCGAGAAACCCTGCGACCGCTACCTCGTTCGCGGCGTTGAGGACCACGGGAAGACTGCGCTCCGCAGCAAGCGCGCGATACGCGAGCTGCAGACATGGAAACGCCGAGGCGTCGGGCACCTCGAAATCAAGGCGGGCGGCCGCAGCCAGGTCCAGCCGCGGAAGCGCCGCGGACCAGCGCTCCGGATACGAGAAGGCGTATTGAATCGGAAGCCGCATATCGGTGATGCCGAGCTGAGCCATGACCGACCCATCGGTGAGCTCCACCATCGAGTGGACCACGGACTGCGGGTGGATGACGACATCGATCTGCGCGCCGTCCACGCCGAAGAGCCAGTGTGCCTCGATGACTTCCAGCCCCTTGTTCATCAACGTCGCGGAATCGATCGTGATCTTGCGCCCCATGCGCCAGGTTGGGTGCTTCAAGGCGTCCTCTGCGGTCACGTCGGCGAGCTCGCGCCGCGCTCGACCACGGAACGGACCGCCCGACGCAGTCAGGATGAGACGCCGCACGTCAGTGTGCGCGCGTCCATGCAGGCATTGGTGAATCGCATTGTGCTCGCTGTCGACCGGCAGAATCGCCACGCCTTTGCGCGCGGCCGCCTCGGTGACGATGCCACCCGCCATGACGAGCACTTCCTTGTTGGCGAGCGCGATCGTCTTGCCGTGTTCGATGGCCGCGAGCACCGCCTCGAGTCCATCCGTGCCGCTCGACGCGCACAGCACCACATCGACGTCCGGATGCGATGCAACCGCCACGAGTCCATCGCGTCCCGTGCCCGCGAGCGTCGTGTCGGCGATCGAACCCTGTCGCCGCAACCGATCGAACGCGTCTCCGGTCGCCATCGCCACCGCGCGCGGCTGGTAGCGCGCCACCTGCGCCGCCAGCCGCTCCGCGTTCTCGCCAGCGGCAAGGCCGACGACCTGCAGACGATCGGCATGCGCGTCGATGACAGCGAGCGCGCTCTGGCCGATGGAGCCGGTCGATCCGAGAATGGCGATTCGCTTCATCACTGTCGGGACTGAGGGCTCGCTGTCAGAAATCCGAGAACAAATCGGCCAGCCCCGAGCCCTTACGCATATTTGAGTACGACGTAATACACCGGCGCCGCGAACAGCAGCGCATCGATCCGATCCAGCACGCCGCCATGACCGGGGATCAGCGCAGAGCTGTCCTTCACACCGGCGCTGCGCTTGAGCATCGACTCGAACAGATCGCCCGCGATGCCGAGCGCAACGACGGCGACGCCCAGCAGTGCGCGAAACGGCATCGAAAATCCCGGCAGCCACCATTGACCAGCGGCCGCCAGCACGAACGCGCCGAACACGAATCCGCCGACGGCGCCTTCGACCGTTTTCTTGGGGCTGATCGCCGGTGCGAGCAGACGACGACCCAGCGCGCGGCCGGTGTAGTACTGCGCCGTGTCGCTGACCATCACCGTCAGCATCAGGAGAAACAACGCCTCGGCGCCCGGCTGTTCGCGAATCGCCAGCATGGATCCGATCGGCAGACCGAGGTACAACATCGGAAATGCCGACGCAGCGGCGCGCGCCAGCGCGTCGCGCTCCCCTGTCCAGGCCACGAGCGTCGCGGCCGAGAGCACGACGAAGCCCGATATCAGAATTGCGTCGAGTCCGACACCGGTACCGACCAGGTGCTCACCACGCCACGTGGTCGCACCGACGGCGATGCTGGTCGCTATCGTCGCCGCGCATGCCGCAGCAAAGGGCACCGGCGTGCCATTGGCCGCGGCCAGCTTTGCGTACTCCACGAAGGCGAGAACGAGGAGCGCTTCGGCAACTGCGAAAAAAATCAGCGGGTGAGCGAACCAGACAACGGCGACGGCCAGCGCGATGAGAACCGCGCCGCTGATGACCCGCGTCACTTGACGCCGAGCGCCACCGGCGACGGCTTGATCCCACCGTACCGGCGGTCCCGCTTCTGGTAGGCGACAACGGCTTCGAGGAGATGGCGGCGGCGGAAGTCGGGCCATAGCGTTTCGGTGACCCAGATTTCAGCGTACGCGATTTGCCACAACAGAAAGTTGCTCACGCGCATCTCGCCGCTCGTGCGGATGAGCAGATCGGGATCCGGTTGACCGCTCGTGTAGAGAAACTCGCCGAATCGGCGCTCGTCCAGCTCGTCGGCCGCGATGCCCGACGCGATTGCGCGGCGCGCCGCATCGACGATTTCCGCGCGTCCGCCGTAGTTCAGCGCGATGTTGAACTGCATCCCGGTGTTCTTCGCGGTCTGCCGGATGCCGATCTCGAGCTCGTCTTGAACGTCCGGTGCCAAATCTTCCGAACGGCCGATGACGCGGAACCGGATGTTGTTCTGGAGCAGCGTGCTGAGCTCGAGGCGGATGTACCGCTTCAGCAGCATCATCAGCGTGTTGACCTCAGCGCGCGGGCGTTTCCAGTTCTCGACCGAGAACGCATACAGCGTCAGCACGCCGATGCCGAGTCGCGCCGACGTTTCCACGACGTCGCGAACTGAATCGATGCCGGCACGATGCCCTTCGACGCGCGGAAGGTGGCGCTGCGCCGCCCATCGGCCGTTGCCGTCCATGATGATGGCGATGTGCGAAGGCAGTCGCTCGAAGTTGACCTGGCGTGCCAGCGTTTCGTCGGGCGATCCCGGCGGAATCCACGCCAGGAGCTGCTCAAGCGACATTACGTTTCCTTCGAAGTAAACCTTGATTCTACAACACTATACGTGACGCTCACCAGAAACAGCCCTTCCGCCGACGCCGTCGGACCGGCGCGACGGCGATCGCGCGACGCGAGCACGTCGCCCATCCACTGAGCGGAATGCCGCCCGCGGCCGATCTCCACGAGAGACCCGACGATCGCGCGGACCATGTGGCGAAGGAAGCCTGTCCCTTGGATCTCATATTCGATCATTGCGGATTGCGGATTGCTGATTGCGGATACTACGATTTCCCTTTCTGTCGTCTTTGTCTCGCTCCCACTCGCTTGAAACGCCACAAAATCGTGCACACCTTCGAGCATCCGCGCGGCGTCGTGCATCGCGCCGAGATCGAGCGTGCTCGGCACGTGCCACGCGAACCGGCGCTCGAACGGGTTCGCGACGGCAGCGTTCCAGATGCGATAGCGGTAGGTCTTCGTTCGAGCGTCGAACCGCGCGTGGAATGACGCCGGCACGTCTTCCGCCGACAGGACGCGCACGGCATAGGGCAGTCGTGCATTCAGGGCGCGTACGACCGCGTCCGCAGCCAACGGGCGCTCGATCGAGAACGAGGCCACCTGACCGAGCGCGTGAACGCCGGCATCGGTCCGTCCCGCGCCCGTGACCGTGACGTCGCGTCCGTCGAGCTCGCGAAGAGCCTCTTCGAGCAGGCCTTGAATGGAGACGCCGGCCGCCTGCCGCTGCCAACCGACGAAATCGGTACCGTCGTAGGCGAGCGTAATCTTGAAAATCGGCATGGCAGGGTGGCGGGAAGGCAGGATGCCTTGAGCTACGTCGCCAACGGCCTCGACCCGGGCTTCACCACAGGCAATCCTTGCGCACACAGTGGGCATACGTCAGGTTGGTAGGTCGGCAGCGCGATGTCGAGCAGCGATGCGAATGGGACATCGACGTCCGGCTCGCCCCCCGAACGGTTCACGATCGAAGCGGCACCGACCACATGACCCCCCGAAGCTCTCGCCACCTGCATCGTCTCGCGCGTGGAACCGCCGGTCGTCACCACGTCTTCGACGACGAGCACGCGATCGTTTTCGGCGACGACGAAGCCGCGGCGCAGCGTGAGCTCGCCGTCCTGACGCTCGGCGAAGAGCGCGCGCACGCCGAGCGCGCGGCCGACCTCATGGCCAATGACGACCCCTCCGAGCGCGGGCGACAGCACCATGGTTGGCCTCAGGCTGCGCGTTCGATCGGCAAGCGCGCGGCCGAGCGCCTCGGCGTGCTGCGGGTGCTGCAGGACGAGCGCGCACTGAAGGTAGCCGGAGCTATGGAGCCCCGACGTCAGGCGGAAGTGGCCTTCGAGCAGCGCGCCGGAGCGGCGGAACAGATCAAGAAGCTCGTCGCGGGTCATTCTTGAGATGCTGCTCGAACAAGTTCAGGATCCGCTTGTACTCGTCCGCCCAGCTCGTCTCCTCCTCGAACCCGTGGTTCTCCACCGGATATGGCGCAATCGACCAGTTCTCCTTGCGCAGCTCGATCAGCCGCTGCACGAGCCGTACGCTGTCCTGGAAGAGCACGTTCGTATCGACCATGCCATGCAGAATGAGGAGCGCGCCTTTCAGACCTTCCGCGAAATAGATCGGCGAGCTCTGTCGGTACGCATCCGCGTCGCCCTGCGGTTCGTTGAGGATGTTGGCCGTGTACCCATGGTTGTAGTGCGACCAGTCGGTCACCGGCCGGAGTGCCGCGCCCGCGGCGAAGGTATCCGGCGACGTAAACATCGCCATCAGTGTGATGAAGCCGCCGTAGCTGCCGCCGTACACGCCGATGCGCTTCGCGTTGACTCTCTGTTTGTCGACGAGGAACTTCGCGCCGTCGACGACGTCCTCGAGATCCTTGCCGCCCATGTGGCGGTAGATTGCCGTCCGCCAGTCGCGGCCGTAGCCCGAGCTGGCGCGGTAGTCCGGGTCGAGAACGACGTATCCGCGCGACGCCAGCAGGTTATGAAACATGTATTCGCGGTAGTAACTCGGCCAATACTTGTGCGCGTTCTGCGCGTAACCGGCGCCGTGCACGAAGACGACGGCAGGCGCCGCGGGATCACGACGCGCACCCATCATTTCCGGCGTAAAGAGCCGCGCGTAGACGTCGACGCCATCGCGCGTTTTGTAAGTAATCAACTGCGGATCGGCCCACTTGAACGACCGCCACGCTTCGGTCGGCGTCGTCGTCACCTGCCTGGCCGGGGCCCCCGGGCGGTTCGGCATCAGGTACACCTCGTGCGGCTTCGTGCTGCCCGAGTAGATGATCCCGAACGTGGTGTCGTCGGGCGATGCCTCGCCGGCGTTCCCGCCGGTCATCGAGGTCAGCTTCGTTCGCGCGCCGCCGTCCGCGGACATCGCGTAGATGTGGCGCTCGCCCGGATGCACTTCTGTGCTCGTGATGTAGAACTTTTTCTTGTCCGCGGACAACGCCGCTGATTCGATCTCCCACTTCCCTCGAGTGAGCTGTTGAGCGACCGGTGTCTCCGCCGTCGCGTCGAGACGGTAGAGGTGCATCCAGCCGTCGCGTTCGGAGAGGAACCAGAGATGTTTCTGATCGCCGCACCACCCGAACGACGGATCGTTTGGCCCGAATCCCCCCACCTCGCGCACCCAGGCATCGTCGTGGAGGGTGTCGAGGACGCGGCTCTTGCCCGATTCGGGATCGAGGGTGACCAGCCAGCGGTCCTTGTTGTCGTCGGCGCGCACGTGCGCGACGGCCAGCGCGCCGTCCTCCGACACCTGCGGCATGCCCCACCGGACCGCGCGCGGCCGGGTCTTGCCGTTCTGGTCCGGCGTCTGCCCAACCTGGTCGGCCTGCAGCCGGACACTCCCCGAGAATCCTGAGTCGGCTTGCGCTGCCTTCCCGGTCTCCAAGTTCAGAATGGCGAGCGTGCGCTTGTCCTGCGCATCGCCGACGAAGGAGCGGGCGGGGATGTCCTCGGTGTAGCTCGACTCCGTGACGTAGTTCGGCACGTTGGGACGCTTCCCATTCTCCGTGCGTTCGACGATCAGCATGAACACGTGGATGCCGTCGGGTGAGAGCTGCAGGTCCGTTGCCGACTGGCGATCGGCGAGCTCGTACTTCGGCAGCGCACGCGCCTTGTCTTTCTCCTCGGTCTTCTTTTTCTTCTCCGCTTCCCTCCGCGTGTGCTCGATCAGCTTCTGCTCTTCCGCTTTCACGAACTTCTGGCTGTCGGTCTCGCGCGGATCGCGTTTCTTCGGCTGGACGTCGGTGAGCTGCGCGATTTCACCGCTGTCGATCGGGACGAGGAACAGATTGTTGTCGCGCACGAAGGTGACGGCGCTTTCGCGGCGGGCCCAGCGCGGATTCGATTCATTGCCGGTAGTGCGCGTGATGTGACGACGCGTCCCGCTCACCGAATCGACGAGCACGATATCGCCTTGGTCGACGAACAGCACTCGGCGATGCGCCTTGTCCCACACGCCGCCGACCGGCGGCGCGTTGCGACGTTCGGCGTCGGTGAGCTTTTTCGGCTCGCCGCCGTCGCGTCCTACCACCCACGTCGACGCCTCGTCGTCTCCAGGGCGACGCCACTCGAAGTACAGACGCGACGAGTCGCCGGACCAGCGCAGGCCGGTCGGCGGATAGCCGACCAGCTTCGGACCGCGCATGATGCTGTCGACCGTCAGCGAAAAGGCGTCGTCCCCCTTTTTCGCGTCGTGTTGAAAAAGGGGAGCGACCCCTTTTCTCGCGCCGGCTGGATGAGCGGTGACCGCGATGACTGCCAACGCCGCGACGCAGAAGGGGATGCGGGAAGGAAGCTGCATGGTCGAAAAGTATACAATTGGCTGAACCGAACTCCCCTGCCGACCGTCTACTGATCGGAATAGGTTCTCGAGGTTCTCACGAGAACCCAGAGAGCCTTTTTTTATGGAGCCGTTCGCAATGCGCTTGAAGACCCTCACGTTTACGGCATCGCTCCTCCTGTTGTCACCGTCCGCTTTCGCGCAGAACGGACAGTCGCCGTTCTCGATTTCGCTGCAAAGCGCCACCGCACAGGCGGCCGCGCAACCGCAAACCGAGTCGGTCCGTCGGCTGTCGATCGACGAAGCGGTCGCGCTCGCGCTCGAACAGAACCTCGGCATTCGGATTCAGCGTCTCGATCCGCAGATTTCGGACGTCGGCATCGCGCAGGCACGGTCGTTCTGGGCGCCAAACCTCAGCACCACGCTGGCGCGTCAGTCGCAGACGCAACAGTCGACCAATGCCTTCTCGGGCAGCGGAACGAGCATCGCGATCGGAAGCGTGTCCAGCCAGGTCGGACTGAGCCAGACGCTTCCCTGGGGCGGCGGTTACGCCGCGAACTGGAACGGCTCGCATCTTTCGACAACCAGCCTGTCCACCACCTTCAACCCGCTGCTCAGTTCCAACATCAACTTCCAGTTCACGCAGCCGCTCATGCGGAACTTCGAGATCGATCAGATCCGGCAGGGTGTGTTGGCCAGCAAGAAGGCGCGAGACCTCTCGGACATCCAGTTGAACGGCGTCATCACCGGAACACTCCGGGCGGTCAAGAACGCGTACTGGGATCTGTCGTACGCGATTGCCAACTTGAAAACGCAGCAGCAATCGCTCGCGCTCTCCCAGCAGTCGCTGAAGGACGAGCAGAAGCGCGTCGAGATCGGCGTCAGGGCGCCGATCGACATCGTGCAGGCGCAGGCCGAGGTGGCGAGCAACGAAGAGCGCGTCATCGTGGCCGAGGCCGCGATCAAGGCGGCACAGGACAATCTGCGCGCGCTCGTCCTCGACCCGGGCACGCAGGACTTCTGGACGGTGACGTTCGAACCGACCGACGTGGCGTCGTTCTCCGCGCAGGCGATCGACCTCGACGGCGCGGTCCGAAACGCGCTCGACAAGCGCTCGGACCTGCGAAGCGCGAAGAACAGCCTCGAGCAAAGCGACATCAACGTCAGGTACTACCGCAACCAGGTCAAACCGGACGTGAATGCCAATCTCACCTACATCACATCCGCTTCCGGCGGCGTGCAGTTGAGCCCTGTGACAGACCTGGCTGCGATCATTTCCGGGAACGCAACACGCACGATCGTCGCCGATCGCGGATTCGGCCGGGTCCTCGGCGACATCTTCCAGAACACGTACCCGAACTGGACGGTCGGCGTCACGGTGGGCTATCCGCTCGGAGGGAGCACGGCGCACGCGAACCTGGCGCGCGTCCGGCTGCAGTACGAGCAGGCGCAGACGCAGCTCCGGAACCTGCAGATGCAGGTCGCCACGCAAGTGCGGGGTGCTGCCCGCAACGTGCAGACCAACCAGCAGCGCGTCCAGTCGGCGCGGGCGTCGCGCGAGCTGCAGGAAAAGAAGCTCGAAGCGGAGGAGAAGAAGCTCGCGGCCGGCATGTCGTCGAGCTTCTTCGTCTTCCAGGCGCAGCGCGATCTGGCGCTGGCGCGCACGGCGGAAATCCAGGCGATCTCGGATTACAACAAGTCGCTCGTCGACTTCGAAGCGGTACAGCAGGTGCCGCTCGGCGGCGGAGGCGGCGGCATCACCACGGCCGGCTCCGGCGCGGTTGCGACCGGAGGGATTTTCAGGCAGCAGTAGAGAAACTTGAAAGTCAAAACGTAAAAGGGAAAAGTTGAAATGGCTTTCGCATTTCAACTCTTCCCTTTTACCTTTTACCTTTTAACTTTCAACTTTCAACTTTCAACTTTCACAGTACACTCCCTCCCGTGCCGAAGCTCTCGGTCACGGTCATCACCAAAAACGAAGCGGCCGACATCAACGCGACGCTGACATCCGTACGGTGGGCCGACGAAATCATCGTCGTCGATTCCCACAGCACGGACGATACGGTTGCCATCGCGCGGCGCCATACCGATCGTGTCGTCGTCCGCGACTGGACCGGTTACATCGATCAAAAGAATTACGCCGCGTCGCTCGCCGCACACGATTGGATTCTGTCGGTGGATGCCGACGAACGGGTCACTCCCGAGCTGGCATCGGAGGTAAAAGCGCGTCTGCAGTCCGACCCGCGCGAGGCGGCTTTCCGCATTCCGCGCGTCACGTGGCACTTGGGACGCTGGATTCGAACCACAGACTGGTATCCCGACTACCAGCTGCGCCTTTACGATCGGCGATGCGCGCAGTGGACCGGACGCTACGTGCACGAGGCGGTCACCGTCCGGGGCGCCACTGGACTGTTGCGCGGCGAGCTGCAGCATTACGCCTACCGCAACATCGCGGACCATCTCGAGACGATCGACCGCTATACGACGTTCGCCGCCCGCCAGATGCACGAGGAGGGCCGCGGCGCAAGTCTGCTGCAGCTCGCCGGACACCCGCCGCTCGCGTTCCTGCGCAACTATCTCGCGCATGGCGGCATCCGCGACGGCGTGCCCGGCTTCATCATCTCCGCCATGAATGCGTACTACGTGTTCCTGAAGTTCGCGAAGCTTTGGGAGCTTCAACACACACACAACTCTCAACTTTCAAGTTTCAACGCTCAGGAATCTCCAGACGTCGCCTCGACACGTGAGCCATGACACTTGAAGTGAGAGTTGAGAGTTGATCGTTGAACCTTGAGCGTTGATCGTTGAACCTTGAGCATTGACCGTTGAGAGTTGATCGTTGAACCTTGAGCCTTGACCGTTGAACCTTGAGCGTTGACCGTTGAGAGTTGATCGTTGAACCTTGAGCCTTGACCATGTTCTCCCTCCACGTAGACACGGCTCGGACGTGGCGCGGCGGCCAGAATCAGGTGCTGTTGACGGTGAACGGCTTGCGAGCGATCGGCGAACGTGCCGCGCTCGTGGCGCATCCCGACGGTGAAGTGCGACGCCGCGCGGCCGAGGGGCTCGAGCTGGTGCCCTTGGCGCCCCGGACCGAAATGGATCTGACGGCGGCGTGGCGCTTTTCCCGCGTCATCAACCGCCTCGCACCCGACGTCGTGCACGCGCACGACCCGCACGGTGTCGCGATGGCATCGCTGGCGCTGTCTCTCGGCGCCTCCGCGTCGCACGGTCGGGCGCCGGCGTTCGTCGCGTCGCGCCGCGTCGATTTCCACCTGAAAGGCAACTCGTTCTCCCGCTGGAAATACCGCCAGGTCGACTGTTTCATCGCCGCCTCGGAGGCGATTCGGCGAATGCTCGTCGCCGACGGGGTACCCTCCGAGCGTACGGTGACCGTCCACGAGGGCGTCGACGTCGATCACGTACGCGCTGCGCCTCCCGTGAACATTCACGAAGCATTCTGGCTCCCGCATCAGGCGCCGGTGGTGGGCAACGTGGCGGCGCTCGTGCCTCACAAGGGACAGCGCTATCTCGTCGACGCCGCGCATCTGGTGGTTCGAGAGATCCCCGACGCGCGATTCGTCATCCTGGGCGAAGGCGAGCTGCGAGAGCATCTGGAAAAGCAGATACGCGACCATCACCTCGAGAAGCACGTCCTGCTGCCCGGGTTCCGCACCGACGTCCTTGGCTGCATGAAGAGCTTCGACCTCTTCGTCATGAGCTCGGTCACCGAAGGGCTCGGCACCTCGCTGCTGGACGCGATGGCCTGCGCGCGCCCGATCGTCGCAACACGGGCCGGTGGAATTCCCGAAATCGTCGAGGATGGCGTGAACGGTTTTCTCGTACCGCCGCGCGACGCCGCGTCACTCGCGGCCGCGATCGTCCGCGCGCTGAAGGACGAGAGTCTGCGTACGCGGATGGGCGACGCGGGCTACGCGCGCGTACGCGAACGGTTCACGGTCGATCGGATGGTCTCGGAGACCGCGGCCGTGTACAAACGTCTCCGCGCTCATCAAGGCTCAACTCTCGACGTTCAACGCTGACCCCGAGACTTGAGCCTCGTCCGTCGAGACGTGCGCGCTGTCCGTCGTGGTTCGCAGGCACCGCGGAGCGGACACTGCGAGTCCCCCTGCGCGCGGCTGAAGCCGCAGGCATTCATCATCCCCAGATGGCAGAGCGCGAAGTCGTACTTCACCGGGTCTTCCGGATCGAGGGCGCGGAGCGATGCGGTCATGTCACGCGCCATCTTCCAGCCGGGACTGGTGTAGCGGGTCAGCTTCAGACAGCGGCCGACTCGGATCACGTGCGTGTCGAGCGGCACGATCAAGCGAGCGGGCGCCACGCACGACCAGACGCCAAGATCGAGCGCGTCACGGCGTACCATCCATCGGAGAAAGAGATTCAACCGCTTGCAGGCTGAACCTGTCGAAGGGCGAGGAAAGAAGTAGCAGACACCGGGCCGCCTGGGAACACGGCCGTACGCAGCTTTGAGGTCGAGCGCAAGCGCTCGAGTCGAGAAGCTGTCGAGCGCGGCTTCGACGTCGGACGAAGACCGATCGTCGCCGAGAACGAAGAATCGTTCGATCGATCCGGCCGTGACGATCATCTGATGCATCACCCACATGAGCGCGACGATGTCTTTCGGCCGGATCCACCGGTGGACGATGCCGTCGAAGGCGGGCGCATCGCGCCGGGGATCGAACTGGCGAAGGGAGGCGGCCGGCGCGGCGCCCAAAACGGCCAGCACGCGCTCGATCGATTGCAGCACGCTCGCGACGCGGCCGAAGGCGAGCGCCGCCGACACGAATCCGACCACTTCGCGATCGTCCTGGCGCGCGTAGCGCCGCACGATCTGAATGGGATCCGCCGCCGAATCGGGGTAATTGAAGCCCTCGTACAGACGATCGAGGGCAACCTTCAGGTCAAGTTTCAACGTTCAACTCTCAAGGCTCAGGGCTCGAGACCCACCCCGCCCGGGAGCGCTGAGCCTTGAGACGTGAGCGTTGAGACTTGATTATGATGCAGGCATGCGTCGATTCGCGCTGAGGGCGCTGGCGCTGATTTCCGCCTTCGTGGTCATCGCGGTGATTGGCACCTACCTGGCGATGCGGCGATCGCTGCCCACTGTCGAAGGCACAGTCAGCGTTCCGGGCATTTCCGCACCCATCGAGATCGTCCGCGACGCCGACGCCATCCCGCACATCTTTGCCGCCTCCAAGGCCGACGCGCTGTTCGGGCTTGGATACGCGCACGCGCAGGATCGCCTGTGGCAGATGGAATTCCAGCGGCGGATCGGGTACGGCCGTCTGTCCGAAATCTTCGGCACGGCCACGCTGCCGCAGGATCGTTTCCTCCGGACGGTCGGATTCGGCCGCGCCGCGAAGTCGGCGTGGGAGAGCACGCCGGAGTGGGCCAAGCAGCAGGTGAACGCGTACGTTTCCGGCGTCAACGCGTTTCTCGCGACGCATCACGGCACGGAGCTGCCGCTCGAGTTTTCGTTGCTACGCTTCGAGCCCGACGCATGGTCCGGATCCGACGTGCTCGTCTGGGTGAAGATGATGGCGTGGGACCTCAGCTCCAACTATTCATTCGAGCTGCTGCGCCACGACCTCGTCGCGGCCGTGGGCGTGCAGCGGATGAATCAGCTCATGCCTCCCTATGCGACGGCGGGCCTTTCCATCATGCCGTCGCGGCCGGGTGGGTCGAGTGAGCCGGGTGAGTCCAGTGGGTCCGGTGCGGAACGTTCTTACCCGACCCACGCGACCCACCCGACCCACTCGACATCCTTCGCATTAGTCTCGGCGTTGTCCGGCGGAATCCCCGCGGTCCGTGATTTCCTCTTGGGCGGCACCCGCGTCGAGGGGCTCGGCTCCAACAACTGGGTGGTCGACGGTACGAGGACGGCGTCGGGCAAACCGCTGCTGGCCAACGATCCGCATCTTGGCACGCACGTCCCGTCGACGTGGTACCTCGCGCACGTGTCGGCGCCCGACTTCGACGTCATCGGGGCCACGCTGCCTGGCGCGCCGGCCATTGCGCTGGGCCGCAACCGGTCGATCGCCTGGGGCGCGACCAACGTGGCCGCCGACGTCGAGGATCTGTTCCGCGAGCATCTCGACGAGAGCGGAACCGCGGTGGAGTTCCGCGGTGCGAAAACGCCGCTGACGCTGATCCCGGAAACCATTCGCATCCGCGGCGCTCCGCCGGTGCAGCTGACAGTGCGCGTCACGGCCCATGGCCCGCTGGTGTCCGACGCGATCAACGCAACGAACGCGAGCCTGGTGCCGCGAGCTGGTGTGCCGAAGCCGCCGCCAGTCGAACCGCTCGCGTTCCGCTGGACGGCTCTCGACGGAGAGGACTCCACGATCGTGTCGTTTCTGCAGCTCAATGAAGCTCGCAATTGGGAGGAGTTCACGGCGGCGCTGCGCTCGTTCGTCGTGCCATCGCAGAATTTCGTCTACGCCGACGTCGACGGACACATCGGCTATTACGCGCCGGGACGGATTCCGATTCGTGCGAGCGGCGACGGCTCTCGCCCGGCCGAGGGGTGGAGCGGCAACGAGGAATGGACCGGCTGGATACCCTTCGCCGATTTGCCACATCTGTACGATCCGCCGAGCCACGTCATCATCACCGCGAACCATCGTCCGGCGATGCCCGACTATCGGTACCACCTCGGGCTCGAGTGGCCCGAGCCGTATCGCGCGCAGCGAATCACGGAGCTGCTCGAGGGTGCATCAGCGCTGACATCCGACGATTTCGCGCGCATACAGGCCGACACCATCTCCCTTCACGCACGAACGCTGTTGCCTGTGCTCCTGGCGCACGCGCACCCTGACAACCAGCGGGCCAGTCAGGCCGCGGACCTGCTCCGGAAATGGAACGGCAATGCTTCGGCCGACAGTGCCGCTCAAGCGATGTTCGAGGAGTGGTTCTACGACCTCGTTCCGACTCTTGTGGCAGACGACCTCGGACCGCGGGTCACCGAGCTCTATCGCGGCAAGTTCTCGTTCGCCACGCGCTTTCTCATTCACACGCTCAGCGATCCAGCGTCTGCGCCGTGGTGCGACGATGTCAAGACGCCGCGTGTGGAGACATGTGACGAGACAGTGACGTTAGCGCTGAATCGCGCGATCGCCGACCTCACGCGTCGGCTCGGCGCCGACATGTCACGATGGCGCTGGGACGCCGTTCATCCTGCTGTGTTTCCGCACTCGGGCTTCGATTCGATTGGGACGCTGCGGCCGTTCTTGAGCCGCGCCGTCCCGAACGGTGGCGACTGGAGCACCGTGAACGTCGCCCCGGTCGACGTCGACCATCCGTTCGAACAGCGGACGGTTCCCGGCTATCGGCAGATCATCGACCTCTCCGCCGCCAACGACAGCCGCTTCCTGAACGACGTCGGCGAGTCAGGGCATCCGATGTCGAAGCACTACGACGATTTCCTCCCAGACTGGCGCGCAGTCAGACATCGGAAGATGAGAATGGACCGCGGGGAGATCGAACGGGGAGCGATTGGACATCTGCGGCTGACGCCGCAGAACTAGCAACGTTCAACTTTCAACTTTCAACGTTCAACGTTCAACAGACAACTTTCAACGCTCAACTTTCAACACTCAACTCTCAACGATCAACTGTCAACAGACTGCTGAAAGTTGAACGTTGAAAGTTGAGAGTTGTTCATTGTTCAGCGAAGCGACGGACTGTCGCTGCACAGAATTGTCACCGCCGCCGTCGTATTGGCCCGACGGTTGAATATGCGGTGGTCATGCAATACTCGGAGTCTCAGGATTTTCGCGAGCGAGCCTTCAGATTCACCTGCAAGCTTTTCGACTATTGTGAAGAGTTGGCTCGACTACCGGGCCCCCGTCGTCGGCTTGCG